>Ga0115031_1001377_pt1 | contig 18104 bp, 27 predicted proteins | sample Maine_Asex4_meta_FD_87301 | JGI IMG/M metagenome (GOLD analysis project Ga0115031, IMG submission 87301) | Marine algal microbial communities from Maine, USA - Maine_Asex4_metaG | ecosystem: Host-associated > Algae > Red algae > Unclassified | place: Maine, USA | collected 2015-01-05
GCACAAGCGCACCAAGCACATCGACATTCGATACCACTTCGTGCGCGAGGCCATCACGACGGACAAGGTGACACTGGAGCATTGTGCAACTGACGACATGGTGGCGGACCCGATGACGAAGAAGCTCGGCAGGACCAAGCTCGACAAGCATGTCAAGGCCATGGGGCTTTGGTGAATACAAGAACCGCCGCGGCAAAAAGCAAGGAGGAGTGTTGGACTGTGATGCTCGTCGCCGACTCCACTGGCGGTTCGCGGTTGGATGATGGTCGGTGACCCTTATGGTACCCCACATGGTACATTGACAAGACGTGGTCAAGTTGCACTCATTCGTGTTGGGTGATCTTGGGGCGTTATTTTTGGCATGTTTTGGATTTGATCTTCGCTTTGCTCTAGTGGTTGTTGATTTGGGGAGTGATTCGAATTGGTGCGAGGGCGTGGGCGTCGGTGTGGGCGCGAGAGGGGGGAGCACTTGGGCCGGTGGGGACTATTTGAGAGGTGCTCTCGGATGGGAGAGGCGGGCGAACCGTAGGACAACCAACAAAGCACGTTCGCACACACACACACAAGCTCAAGCCACTCAACCACATCACCGTGGTCCTCGAACCCCTATATTCACTGCGTTTTACCACGTGTCTCGCTAGATTGCCTTAATTTGGCCAATTCTGGCTCCGTTCACACGCTTTCCGTGACCTGTACGGCACGTATTCGACCGACGCCTCTTCATTTCGATACTTGCGACGGCGCTGATACGTGTCCTTCGTTAGAAACCACCCAGTGCGGCCGATAACGCCAAGGCCAACGGCGCTCAGATCTTTGAAAGGTAGCTCACTCTATTTCACCCATTCCATTGCCCGTTGGCAACGCGTCGGCCCGTTCGCAACTGACCCCTCGCAGGGCAACTTGAAGCGATTCCTTTTCACGATTACAGACCGTTGGCCCGACAATCGTGGGAGTGCTCCAACGCACCCCGTCCAGGGCGGCCGCGACGGTGTTGTTCCGCACGGGCGATTCTTTCTCGCGTGGGCGGTGCTGGCCCGCGTGGGCGACCGGCGCTTCCAGCAGACCGGCGCCCCCAGACAACCGGCGCCCACCCGATTGTCCCCTGGCGTGATAGGCAGTAGTTCCCCCCATCCCAACTAGTTCACATCCACGTCTATCATTAAAGCACGGAGAGCCTGAATGGGTTAACCGACGGAGCCTCCCCGTGGACGGAAGACAGGAGCAAGGCGGCGTCCAGGTCCGTCCGGTCCGTCTGGTGGGTCTTCATCAGCGCGTTAACGGGGTGCAGGCCGTACCGCCCGGAGCGAAGCATCCCACGCAGAGAGGCAGAACAAGCCGGCTTAGTCAGAAAGTCGGCAACCTGACCCGTCGCGGGGAGCCACGTCAGCGACAACATGGTGGCGGACAGGTACATGTGCCTCAGCGCTGCAGTGGCGGCATTCCTCTCTTTCAGTCGGCTCAGGCCGGCGCCCTGAATGGTGATAAAAAGGCCGTGGCAGTGCGTAAAGGCGTCGCTGGGAGGCAGCGCCGCGTCCGTCCCTTCTGTCAGGTGCGCCGGCACGCTTGCCGTCTTGATGGCGGCACGCATCCCGTAGAGCAGTGCGTACGGTTGAGAGGCAAACGTGCTATGCGTCACCTGCCGCTGCCGGTGAGAGCTCAAAACGAGTAGGGTCAGCGCCGTGTCAGGCTGCAGGGCGCCGCGCGAGACGTCCTCGGGCGGTAGCAGCAAGTAGCCGGTCTTGGCCGTGGCCGAATGGAGAGTGATACTCGAAGCGTCCGTGATAAGGACGAGGCGGTACAGCGCCCCAATGTGCTGGTAGAGCAGGGGCAGTCCACAATCCGACTCGGCAGCACCAATGCAGCTGTTTTAGTTCATCAGGTCCTTCACGACGACCTCATGAGAGCGCCGGGCGAGGAGCGACGACGCGCACGCCAAATACGGCTGTGTCTGCCAGGAATCCAAAGAAAAAGCGCCAACCAACCACCGGTACTTGGTCAGTGCCGCCCAGGACACCGCCGCCGCGTTGTTGGAGATCCGCGCCTCCAAGATGAGGACGGCGTCGATGGTGGACAGGTTGTGGTCTTGGTCGACCTTGATGGTGAGGGAGCCCGACGATGGGTCTGCGTCCGTGACGACCCGCAGCTCAGTGAAGGTCGGGGTGCCGACCTTCACTGAGCTGCGGGTCGGCCCAACGGCGAAGGACTTGCGCAGGGCGGTCACAAACCGCTGACCCTCGTTGGCTTGTCCACCGCACAGGACGTCTTTCACGTGGGTCGCAATGACAAACAGAAAGTGATTGCAAACGAAACGAAAGAAAAGCCCTTGGTTGACCTCGCAGCGATTGTAGCCCAGCGAGAGCAGAAGCGCCACCACCGCCTCATACCAGCGGCGGAGCGAGCCTATCAGCCCACAAGCGCACTTACGCAGCTGCCAGAGCCGAAAGCCTGATAAAAATGTCGTGCGCCCGTTGACCGAGCGTGGCACCCAGCCATGCTCAGTCATCAGCGCGATCACCAAGCGGATCGTGGCACGCCCGAAGGTCGGGTAGGTACGCATCACGGACGCCTGATGGCCGTCGTCGCAGCCTCGGACGACCAGCCGCGCCTTCAGCTTGGCGCGATCCTCCGAAAGCGTCGGTGCTCGTGCCCAAGATGACTCATTAAAGCCTTAGAGCAGAGCCACCAATGTCGGGTTCCGCAACGTTTGCAACCACGTGGCTAACGGAGCGCGACGTGGCAGTCCTATGCAGAAAACACCGCTGCCAGCAATGCCGGCTATGCGGAACCGTCCGCTAACGCGGGGCATCCAATGAAAACGGCGAGGTAAGTCCACGTAGACAAAATATTGGGGGGTACGAAGCTGTTCAGTAATCTGAGGCCTGTGTGCGCGTGGAAGGCCTGTGTGCGGACGATCTCACCATTTTACCGACGCCATCAGAACCATCTAGAGCGAATTTGTGCCCTGTCAAAACCAAACTGGCGACGTCGACGACCGCAGCGGTCACCACGTGTGTCCCGCTTGATCCCAGATCCATCCCACCGCGGGAATTTCTGGCACACGTGCATAGCCGGACAAGACATCGCAGGCGGCTCGGTCGCGCGCGAAACGTAGCCGCCGCAGTCGCGCCCCCGCTGAGCACTAGAGTTCCGGTCCCTGCCGAGAATCTGAACTGCCAGACCTTGCAGTGCCGCTTCACTCTCTCCCCTTGACATCTCGTCGTTCCCCGAATCAACAACAACGAGCCGTGGAGGACGCTTGGAGATCCCCAATTGGACTCACCTGCCCCCCACCCGCAGCGGCCCTGAATATCTCGCGATGAGCGTTCAGACGATCCGGGCCGCGCGCCCGTGTGGTCCGGAAGCAACCTTTGAAGGGGCCAGATTCACGCGATGACACTGCGTTGCGGCCACGCGAGGGCCGGTGAGGCCAGCTCGGCACACCGCCCGTATCTCGTGGTGGCACTCCCGCAAATGCCCTCGTGTGAGAGGGTACACTGCAGGATGGCCACATGGGAGCCGGTGAAGCAGGATGGGCTGACCCGCCTGACCACCCGGGCCATTCAGGCCTGCACCTCCCGCGCTGATTTGAGGGCAGGGGCCCGGCGGGTTACCGTGGCTGCAGCCAGGCCACCGCCACGGTCGTGAGGACCACCGGTGACTGTCCTCGCCGTGCAGCCCACGGTCTGCCCCACCGTCGCGCGCACCACCGTCGCGCGCACCACCGTCGCGCGCACCACCGTCGCACGCACCACCGTCGCGCGCACCACAGTCGCGCGCACCACCATCGTGCCCACCACCGTCGCGCACAACACCGTCGCGCGCACCACCGTCGCGCGCACAACTCTGTCGTGCAGCACCCTGGAGTGCAGCACCTTCGCGCGCACCGCCATCACGCGCATCACCGTCGTGTGCACCGTCCCTTTGCGGACCCGCACCGGACCGCTTTACTTGCGGACCCGCACTGGACCGCTCCGGTATGGGCACCAGTGCGCGCTCGGTTGATGATGGCCAATTTTATGAGGACCTGGACGTTGCCATGGTGCTCGGGGCCAGGGCCGGCCTCATCATGCGGAGGGTTCTGCGTGCTGCCGGTGGGCGCGTCGACAAGCGGCCAGTGGGAAGCTTTAGGCCGGGACGTCGACCCAGTCGGCACCGTGACTTCGACCTCGGAGCGCACTCGATCATGCGCGAGTACTTCGGCGTCGGGGAAGAGCCGCCTGTCTACAGCGAGCAGGATTTCGACAAGCGCCATCGCATGCCGCGGTTGGTCCTCAAGCGGCTCTACGTGGCCGTGCGCGATGTGCCGTGGTGGAGGCGGGGCGCCGACGCAACCGGGCGCCTAAAACCAAATCCAGAAGCTGGTTGCGGCGCTAAGAGTGCTGGGGTATGGCGAGCCGCACGACCGCCATCATGAGTATTGCCGCCTGTCGCGGTCCACCATCGCCGAGGCCACGAGACGCTTGACCGAGTTTATGATCAACAAGTGCGAGCCGACGTTTCTGTGCCACCCAACGGAGGAGAAGCTGAAGCACATCCTTACCCGTAACGCTGCCCGTGGCATGCCGGGATGCATTGGCGCCATCGTTTGTACTCCTTGGCAGTGGCTGAAATGCCCCAAGGCCCTCGCCGGCCAGTACCACGACCGCAAGGGTAAGCGTTTCGTGGTGATCGAGCGCGTGTGCGATGAGGACACCTACATCTGGCATTTTTCATTGAGGCGCCTGAGAGTAATAACGACACGAACGTGCTGGCGTCCTCCCCGCTAATGCTGGATGTCAGTCTTGGCGTGTCGCCGCCGCGGAGCATGTCCTACACACTGAATGGCCGGACCCGTCGCTTGCTCTTCTACAAGGCCGATCGAGGTAATCCATGATATGCCTTGTTTGCGACACCTTACCTTTTCCCCGACACCCGCAAACGTGCGGTTTACAACCGCTTTCAAGAAGCTGTCCGCAAACACGCCGAGAGACTGTACGCGGTGATGCCCTCACGCCTCAACATTGTCTTGCGCCCGGCGCGTGTCACGTCTGTCTTCCGCAAGATCAACACCGGCAAGGCGGCGGTCATCCTGCATAACATGGCCATTGAGTGTACCCGCGAGGACTATTTGGCGCAGCAGCTGATGCAGTAGCAGCGGAGCGCTGCGCGCAACGAGGCCATTGGCGGTCAGGGTGCCTTTCGGGGCGACGAAGCGGCGTTTGTCGTTGACGACGGGCCGAGTGTCTGTGGCATGTGGCGCCGTCTTGTGTCCATAGAGACGGGCGGCCAAAGCACCTCCAACGGCCATGAAGCCGAGCACGACATCGCCGTCGGCTCGCAACAGTACACCGACGGGGCGGATTGCGACGCCAAGGACACGGACGCTCATTTTGCGCTGCTGCATGACCTTTTGGAGCACATCTATCCCAATCTTGGCCGCTTATTGCTGCCGTATTTGTGAGTTGGACCTCTCTTGTGAGTGTGGAGTAGCGGTGGCGTGCCTATCGCAGAAAGCAAGCCATCACGGATTTTTTTTCCCGCTTTGCGGGTTTTCTTCTTCCTCGGTATCATTTCCTCCGTTTGTTTTTTTGCCAGCAACTGCTAGGAATGTTGCCCATAGCCCAGCAGTCAGTACTCGATATGTTGAAGTCCCCGTTGCCGTAGGCGTGCGGCCGAAAGCAACCCCTTAGCAGGCCGACAATGAGCACCGTGTATTGCTTCACGAAGTGCAGTGAGTCTCTGGGTCTTTTCCTGGATGGGCCTCTGAACAGAAGCTCCTATGCACTCTGTGCTATGCGTCAGATTATGCGCTTGCGGTGGGCGGGTGCGAACGTGCGCTGGGGCATGCGTGGGGGCTCGGGGGTTTCAGCAGGGATGTGAGTGGCGGCGTGCATGCGCTGCTCTACGATTTCCAGCGGCAGGCGCACTAAAAATGAACTGCAAAATGTCTTTTTCGTGTGATTAGAAGCATGAAAAAACATTTTTCTGTGAGCTGTTCCAGACGTTCTCAGACCACGAGAAAGAATAGAACTGGTCTCTACGGCATGTATCCTCAGGGGAAAAATGAAGGCGCTCAAGGAGTCTCGTAGAGCTCAGATACACCGAGCTGTGTTTCTGGGTTTCTGTCTCTCGAAAACCGCCCCGTAGTCTTCGTCTCAGGCAATCCGAAACGGGTCCTGACCAGTTTCTGATAGAGGCGCCGAATCAGTTCAAATCGGTGTACTAGGCTGAGGCGTGCTACTTGAGTCGCTGTCCAGATCTTGTGCCTGGACCTCATTCGTCTCGCGGGGGACGTGAGTCCATTCTCACTGTCAGGCGTGTAGCCCCCCCCGACCCATTTTGCAATTGCCCCGATCTGGAATCTGGCATCGTATGGAAAAGCGCTTTTCTGACACGTCCGCAAGCATCACCCCTCACCACCACCGCATATGTACGTCACGAATGCGGTCGAGACATCCCTGAGGCAGGCTCCAGGATTCGTGCATGGTGAGCGTTAACGCGTGTGTCATTGATAAGCTCTCGGGGCGCCAATATGGTTTACGTCCAAGCCATGCGCCTTAGTGCGTCGCAATGAACGTTTTGGTGACTCGGAGAGGCAGAAAAATAGTACCGTACAGCTTTCAGGCGTTCTTGAGACAAAAAAACGGAAAAAAAATCACAGAGACACGAAGACCTAGTACCAGGTGAGAAAAAACACGAAGGCCATGTACACAACTGCTACCAAGGTTGTCAGACTGGTCTATTCAGCCACTTTGCGCAGATGGAACGGACGGTGGCCATCTTTTCGATGTCGGCCACGATGGTGGTGGCCGTCCTGCTTAGTCACGCAACCTTCATCTATTCTTCTTCATCGGAGCTCGACGTGGCGGCGCGGGCCGCCATCATTGCTGAAGTCCGCGCGCGCAGTTCACTGCGCGCATGGTGCGGCGCCACAGGTGGGCGGCGACAGCTGGTAGTGACGAGGCCGTGTCGAGTGCGGTCGCCTGAGTCCTCCTCATGCGCTCCACGGTCCGTAACGCAATCGCCGTCCACGTCGGCTCTGTCCGCGTCGGTGCCGTCAGAGTGCAGGGCCGCACATGCAGTAACTCTGCGGCCCCGGTGGACGCCAAGGGCGCGGCCGCCTCCAGCGCGGCCATCACTGCCGTCGTCCTTCTTCATCAGGTCCTTGTCCGTCCGTGCACTTTCGTCGTTGCCCAAGCCCTCGTCGCTACCGTCAGATTGCCAAGTGGCCGGTATGGCCGCGATCATGGCGGCCGAGTCCGTCGCGGCCTCCTAAACGGTGGTGCTCGGCGGCAAATGGCGGGTCATGTGGACTTGGGAGGGGGCAGCAGGCGTTGGCGGCGGCACCTGTAGATGGTCATCAGCCATATTAAAGACCTCCTCATTGTCGTCGTCGTCGTAGGGCGACTTGTGTGGCCACGTCTTGTCCGGCGCTTAGTCGTGAGGAACAGGCGGCAGAGAGGATGCAGAGGAAGAAGACGACGAATATCTTCCGCCCGCCGCAGGAGCAGTCCGCGAATGCTTGCAGCGCGCGAGTCCTACGGGGACGGAGTTACGGCCACGACCGCGCCCACGGCCTCGACCGCGCCCGCCCTGCCTGCTGCCAGCACCGCGGCGGCGTCCGCCGCGCGCCCCGAAAGTTGGCTCGTCCAGACTCTCGTCGTCGTCAATAGCGGGCTCCAAGTCGTCCCGTCCGCGGCAGCCCGTGCCGCCGCCGCCGCTGCTCAGGCCGCGAGATGCGGCCTCGGCTTCGTCGTCGTCACTTCTCTCTTCTTCCCCGCCACCCATTGTGCGCTTGCCCTCCACGTTCTTCTCTGCCTCCGTTAGGTGCCGGCGCATCTGCAGGGCCCAACACTTCCGGCCCTCCTCGGAGTTGACGGCCTCTGGTGTCGAACAAAAGTCCAACTCGTTGCGATGCTCAGCGGACTTGGCCAGCGACTCCAGCGCGGCCGTGTTGGCGGTCGCATCGCGGTGAAGGAGAATCTCCGAGCGCGACGCGGCCTTGGAGGCTTTGCAGCCGAGCGGCCGCTCTTGAAACAAGCTCTTGATGCGAGTGCTTCTGCCCCGTGGAAAATTAGAAGAAAGCAGGGCGCTCGCATTGCCGTCGTCTTGGAACTCATTGTCTTCGGCTTCGTCGTCAACGTTGCCGAGCAGCGCTTGTGGATCGGCGTCAGGACTCTCAGAGCACGGCGCAGACTGTGCGAGCGGACCGTCGTGCCCCTTCGACGCGGCCCCTCTCAGCGCCACTACCGTCGCGCCCCCCCCAAACTTGGCCAGGTCCCTCAGAATGCGCCAGTTCCTTGAAGGCGGGCAGAAGAGCTTGACGGCAAAAAAAGGGGTGAGGCCGTCGTACGGGTTGAGGCCATTGTACTTGGCCTTGGCCGCATTGATGAGCTGCTCTGGCGATGGGTGGCCAGTCATCTTGACCTTGAGCACGGCCAGGTAGCACTCCTTGAAGCGATAAACGGCAGTGAAATTGCCGTACCAGAGCTCCTTCATGATAGCCGGCGTCGACCGGGCCCGCCGGCGCGCCACTTGGGACATGTCGCCGGGTAGGCGATGGCAGAAGCGGTCGGCCACGTCCTCATCAAATGTCTGCAGGGTCTGGGTTACCCCCACCTTGGCGTTGATTGTCGCCTCCTAGTAGACAGAAGAACGCACGTTCCGTTCCTCGTCGGTCCACGACACACCACGTGTTCCCCGCCCCCCGGTGGCGCGCGGGCTGGTCTGGGCGGTGGCCTGTCGCTGGCTCTGCTCGTGGCGGCCATGCGCCCCCGCGACCTCGGCACGGAGCTCCAACATATCTCCTCGCAGCCGCTCCTCCTTCGTCGGCAGCAGCGGGTGCTCCGTATGTTGCGCCCGCTGCCGCGCGAGCACACCGGCGTCCGCCCCCGTCTACTGCTGCGCACCGTCAACGGCAGCGGCTGTTGTCACTGGCGCTGCGTCGGCAGCAGAAGGGTCCGAGGCTGCCACCGCAATGACTTTCAGGTTGTTGAAGTTGATGCCGTTGGTGGAGGTGGAGCCGCCTTGTGCGTCGCCGTCGGCCATGCTCTGGCCAACCGATAGTGATGTGGAAACGAAAAGCACAGGTGCTACGGCCAAACCTGACGAGGCCGCTCAGGTTGGCAAAGAGGCCTAGTGCCGCTGCGGAAGAGGAGGGCGGCCCAAAGCCTTGGGCTTCCACCACACAGGCGGCGCAGAAAGGTTGGCGCTGACCCAATACCCCTCGCGCCTGACCTGTCCGTCGGGAAGAGAGAGGCGGCGCACCCAGCGCGGCGGCTGCTGCCGCGCCGGCTCCTCTTCCGCAGCGCGTCTCTCCGCCAGCACCCGCTCGTGGCTCTTTCAGAAAACCGACCGCTCAAAGCCATTCTTGTCTGGGGGTAGCTTGTTCATGTGGGAGGCGCTCAGGGGCAGGGGCACGACGGCGGGCACGTAGGGTGCTCATCTCCGACCGTGAGAGCGCATCGACAAAAAAACACATGCGCCGGTGCTCCCGCCGCTCCACTGTGCGGCTATAAAACGCAGCGTCACCCTGCCAGACCCACTGCCAGCCCCAGCCCGGCTGCGCCGCGGGCCGAGCAGCCCATGGCGCGGGCAACCGCGGGGGCATATAGACAAGATTCTGCTTGTGCTCTTGAACCTCTTACACCCGGTACAGATGCTACGCAGCCCCTGCTACCATTGGGCCTTTGAGATGGTCGGAGCGCGCAGGCCGTAGTGTGGGCGGGGCGTGTACGCGGGGGAGTCGTCGTGAGGGCGCGTCCTGGCCGTCAGTGGCAAAGCGGCAGTGTCAGTGGCTTGCGGCATCACCGCCGCGCCGGCCGGGCTCGCAGAGGCACTAGCGCCCACGACGCGGGCCGACCCAGAAGCAGCGGCCACACTGTGTAGCTGGTGTCCGCGTGCGGTCGGGCGGGTGAAGACGCTCCAGCTGCGCTCGGCCCGAGTGGCGGAGACGGCGGAGCGCGCACGCGTGGCGGCGTCGGCGGAGGCGTCGTGCGGAAAGGCGGGGGAGTCGAAGCCATCGCTGCCGCTCTGCTGGAATTCGGAAAAAGCCGTAATGTGTTGCTGGCTCTGCGGATCTGATAGCCACAACAAGCGCAGCTAGGTGGCAACAGCTTGTCTCGTAGATGCCACCAGCGCGTGCGCACAAGTCGATGACCGCTTTCAATAAAAAACGGCTGCTGCTCGCAAGTGGCCGTAGCAATCAAACCAACGGCGCAGTACAGCGCCAGTGGCGTTCTGCGATCGGGACGCGGCAGCACGGCGATGTCGAGTGGGCAATACGGCAGTGCGGCAGTGACGTAAAGTGCGCGCTCCGCGAGTCGATGACGGAGCTTGCGGGGTCGGGTCGGCGGGTGGGGAGCGCGGCCAGGTGGCAGGTGCGAACGCCAACCTCTGATGGTAGGACTGGTGCGCACGCGGTGGTGCCACCTAGAAGTGTCTTCACAGCGCCCAGGGAGTCTGCTAGATGGCCCCTCGGCGCGGACCACTGGCTGCCTCAAGAGAGACTGCCGCAACGCTCCCTTTGTGGCTTCACAGCTCGCCGTTTGGGCCCGGAACGCGTGGCGCCCGAGCGGGTCACAACAGGTGTTTGTCCGGAGTCCTGACAGCCTAGTGAGGCTGGGATCGTGGCTCAGGCTCATGAGGGGCCCAACGCGCGCCGACAGCCACGGCAGCCGATAAGAGGACCACCACGCCCTACGCCAGCAAACTCCAGATGAAGGAATGATTTTCTGCTGCCAGTCATGACTCACGCGCGCTCTATGCGTCAGAAAATAAAAGTGGAACTCTCTTCGCCGTTGGATTTCCCTTCATCGGGCGAGCCGCGGCGACCCGGTCACCCTGGGACAAGGACAGCGCGGCCACTGGCCGACAGTGCAGATGGAAAAGAGTCTTACAATCTTGGACCGCCTCTCCCGGGCGCCGGTATGGGCTACCCGTCCCAGACAGGCCGTGTGCACGCAGCGTGGCCACGAAGCGGCCGCCTGTCCCAGTCAGCTGCGAGTGGTGAACAGCCTCTGAGTAGAGGCTGCGGCGCGGTGCTTCCATCGCGAAATATCTGGCCATGCCTCGCAGGGCCGATTGTGCCTCGGGGTGGGCGATGGCCGTTCGACAGGGACTGACTCTCCGTCACCAGCGATGCGCGCATTACCACGCATAAGATCTTTGAGATCTCTCGTTTTCAGCGAATCAGAATCCACCATTCGGTGATCCGGGCCACGCAACTTCTGCTCTCGGTCTTGTGGTGCTCAAGCGAAACATCCGGACATCGATTTGCGCCGTCCTATGACATATTCTGAGCCAACCAGAGCCCGCCATTGCATAATCCGGGCCATGCTACCTCCGCTGCCGGTCTCGTGCGTCTGAATCGTGAGATTCGGTCAATACGTGGCGCCGTGCCATCTCTTCTTCGAATCCATTCAGAACACGCCATTGCATGATTCCGGCCACGCGACGTTTTTTGCCGCTCTTGCTGTTCTGAAGCGTTAGGGAGGGGCGTCCATGGGACCGCCTGTTGACACCTGTGGCCCCGCTTCTTGGCTCGCACTGTGGACAGCGCACTTCGCCGCGCTCATTCATTGCTCAGACAGCGAGGTCATCGGCATCAAAGAAACGGATCGATGCCAAGGTGGGCCCTGCCGGTTTCAGGACGCGTCCGAAATACAATGGGACACAACAAAAAATTGTTCTGATTAATCCACGGGTCGGACATCCACAGACAAACGGACGGGAAGCGTGCAGCACTGGTGGCCCTGGCGAGCAAAATGGTCGATGAGGGGCTGGAACCATGTGCTGCAGATTGAAAGGCAAGTGCAAAGCTCTGGCCTCTGCATGACCAGACGGGCTCTTCGTGTTGCCCACTATCTGTCGAACCACAGAAAAACATGAAGCAATGAACGTACTGCAAAAGAGTAGGGAGTCAAGAGATGATGGGCAAGCGCCGATTAAACCAGTGTCCTCTGCCAGAAAAAGAAAAAAAACCAGACAGTACAAAGAACGACTCCTTAAAATGCGAGAACATGAATCAGGCGCGCAGCATCTACCAGCGCGGGCCGAAGCGTCGACTACTGCGACGCCAATCGCTACGACTACTGCACAACACACGGCCGCGCTGTACATGCGGCCGCTCGCCCAGAACATAACAAGCAGTCTCACAATGGGCCACCCGACCACTACACAGTACGCGGCCGCGTCGTACAAGCGGCCGCTCTGCAATCATCACCAACCTTGAGGGCACACCCCCACCAGGAGACAAAACCCGTCACTCGCCAAGCCACTTTGCCCACTCCGGACCGTCGATGTCCTCGTATCCCAGCACACCTGCCACAGACGGTGAAACCCCAGCCCGACGCGCCTCATGAGCCTCTGCACCGTCCGGCGGAGGCTCATGTTTAGCAAAGGAGCATCGGCCGACCTTGTTGGCCCGCCCCGGTGCCGCTGACCCCGCAGCTGCCTCACCCCCCGCGGTGGCTGGCCCCCCACACGTCGCCGTCTTCGGCTTACACGCTACCAGCTCCACGTCGCCGTTTTCGGCTCACACGCAACCACCTTCCCCGCTGTATTTGCCGTCCCCACCGCACCAGAGGAATCCGCAGCCACGGTCTTGTTCGCGAGATAACGTTGACAATGTCAACGTCATCGTCGTCGGACTCGACCACTGAGGCAGCTGCGGCCTTGCCCGTCCCCGCTGACTCCTCAGCAGCCGAGGCCGCGGCAGCCTTGCTCATCCCCATCGACGCCGCGGCGCCAGTACGCTGTACCGTCCCAGGCGCGACTTCCCAGGCCGCGACGGCCTGGCCCTTTCCCTTACCTTTCTCAGGTTCCACCGCTGCCGCCGAAGCCGTCCTGGCCTTGGCAGCGGCTTCGGCCATGGCCGCAATCGTTTTAGCCTTGAACGGTCTCTGGTACCCGTTCTTGATGGCCTGGCTGTTGACGAAGGCCATTCCATGCGGCCCAAACGTTTCCGCTGCCTTCAGGGCCAAGTGCAACTGGCGCGCCACGTTCCTGTAGACCTTCGCGGCGGCCGCCTTTTGCAGCTTGGCCGCGTAGATACGCTCGGCAAACAGGTAAGCAATGCCGCGCTGCTCCATGGTGGCGCCGCGGAGGACCACTCGCTGCGCTCGCGTTGACTTCTTCAGGCCGAGCGCTTCGACGGCCTTGAGCGCACGAGTAAACGCATCGACAGGAAACTTGTAGCTCGCGGCGGCCGCGTCAACCACGTCGGCCTTGTGCGAGGCCGACATGCGGGCCACCGTCGTCTTGGCCGCCTGAACGGCGCCGTCAGAGCCGTTGCGCGCAGCCCCGCCCTTGCTTTCCGGGGCCTCTCCGTCCATCTTGACCTTTTTCTCGACCACATCGAGCTCCTTGTTGCCGTCAGCCGTTCGCTTCCCACTCCCACTTCCACTGGCCTCTCCTGAGGCCAGACGTCGCGTGGCGGCCAAGGCGCTGGCCGCGCCCTTGCCCGTCATCAAAGAATCAAGCTCGCCCTTGATCACGGTAACAATCTTCTTGGCCGAGTCATGGCCAGTTTTGGTATCTTCAGCCATATCACGCCCGTACATGGCCTCGGCCTCCAGGCAAAGGGCAGCAGGGAGAAAGAGGCAGCCACGACGAGTGTAGCCTTGTAGTAGGCCAGCTCTTTGCCGAGCCGACGAAACGCCACGGGAGATGAGCGAGCGCAGTAAATGGGATGGTGGGTGAGACGTCGGACCCAGGAGCGGCGGCGCAAACGGTGGTGTAGTGGATTCGAACTGGCGGGCACGCCCGGCACGGTGAGCGCCGTTTCAGAAAACAGGTCAGGTGAGCGAGACAGCTGCCTCCAAAAACAGTCTTTCTCTGTGCCCAGGCGCCCCTGGCCGACAGGCTCCAAATGGCCTGTGAGGCGGCCCACCGTCCAGGAAAAAGCGCCTGTGCCACTTAACAGCCCTGTCGCGTGCCGTAGTCGCCTGGTCGCCACCGAAAAGCGCACCTGCGCTTGAGGCCCCTCCAATCACTCCACTGCCAGCAACAAAGCAAATATCGGCAGTGCCAGGCCCCCATGTGGGGAATAGCGTCAGCGACGGGTCACCTGCTACGCTCTGAAAGGCATACGGATGACCTGTCGGACACTTCTGTGTGATTTCGTGCTGTCGGGTCGTGCCCACAGCAGAGCCGGGGAATGGGTAAGCCGAAAGCGGCCAACAACGGCGGGCGTGCCGAGGGTTCTTTCGTGCCGTGGCCGCGGCAGATTCGGGGCACGGGTGAGGCAAAACAGGCTGACAGGGGCCTGCCACGGATTTTTTCCGGACCTTTTCTTTGCTGCTGTTTGGCCACGCACACTGCAGTGTTGGTCCCACAAGCAACGTAGACGGGGCTGTTGCAGGATCAATGTGGCCCACGCCTGGCCGCCGACGCATCGTCCGCCACGCGTGCTTTTCCCTGTGGCCTCACCTATGTCGTCGCAGGGGTGGGCGGGGACCAGCTGAGTGCTGCCCGCAGGAGACCGCCGACGGATTTTCCGCGGGTCGTTCCTCTTTGGCCCAGCCCGTGGCGGGGCCGCTTGGGGGGTCGGTTGCAGGCTACGCACAACGGTCTGGCTGCGTGTTCTCCCGGACTCGTGTCCCCCCCTTGGGCCCGGCCCGTGCCGTGCCCAGCGCAGGGGTAGAAGTGCCCGAATGCGGCCCAAACGACACCCCGACGTAAAATCCGCGGCTCGTGCCCTGCTGTCAGGACACGCCCGCAAAGCAGGCGGCTTATGACATGGCGAGAACCGCCTGGTGCACGGCCAAGAGCGGCCCGCAGGCCCAGCGTCCTCGCCTCGTGCGATGCCGCCTGGATCATCTCGCAACGTAGACCGGCTCAGAAGCGCCTGAGTGGTGCCACTCGAAAATCCGGCAGGGTGAGATCAAGTAGAACGGCGCTGAGACACGTGATGATCGCAAATTGGGCCTGAAGCGCGGGACGACCGCCTTCTGAACTGGCTACTTGGGCACAGGTAGGCCTGTGATAGGGCGATATCTAGCTCGAATCCGACGACAATCGCGCTGGCGATTGTCATCATTTGTCTGAGATCGCAGGGCCACACCTGGCAGCGAGAGCTCCCTCCTGAGTGGCGCCAGAGGCCGATGAATTTTGAACGCCAGAGCCAGCAGTGTGCCTGATGATTTCCACATATTCTAGCTTCGGTTTGTGCATGTAGCCCCGGTTTGTTGACAAGTACGAAGCATATATATAGGGCAGTTCGAAACAGGGTGGGAATGTGGCGGGTGCCCAATGATATCCACACACGTTGTTCACGTGGCAGCCTCAGTTGAGTTCGGGTTCGGAGTCAATGTGGCGTTGGTGGCTCTGCTTTCATGGGAGAAACAATGGCGGCACCATACGACAAACTGTCGCCAGAGAGTCGCGCAAGGGGGCTGAACGTTTCGCAGACGATAGCACCACGGAAGCATTTCGACGGCGGATAAGCATCTGGCCGTGCCGGTTTGTGGCAAAATCTGCGCAAATTATTCACTACTGATTGTAAGCATATGTTTCAGTACCACTTGGCAGATGTAGATTTGCTGATCCAGAATAGTGCCAATCAATGACTGACAGGCGACAAACCAGATCAGGGGGACGTGTTAGGGCGGCGCCTCTCGCCGCCGCCGCGCCGCCGGGGCAGCCCGCCAGCTGGCCGCCGGCTACTACCTCGCCGTTGCCCCTCCATCCCCCAGCGGCGGCCGGCCGAGCCAAGGCACCGTCGCCGAGTCGTCGCCGCCGAGTCGCCGCCCCATTCGGCAGCCGCGGCGCCGCCCCGCGCGAAGCGCCTGTCACCTGCGGCCGCGCTATCCGCGGCAGCCGCCGCGGCCCCTCACTTTGTCCCTACTGGCGCCCGCCCGCCGCCCGAGGTCGACGCGGCGCAGGCGGCGCCGTCCCCCCCTCTAGGTGCGCTCGCCTCCTCGGCCGTCGCGCGACTGGGGGGGGGCGGGGACGTGCCGCTCGCCCTTTCCGCTGACTCGACCGTTGCCGCCGTGGCACCACTCGGCGAGCCCGCCAGCCGAGGCGCCACCACCCTGCCCGGCAGCGGCGGGCTTCGCCAGCGCCACGCGGCGACGGCGACGCCACCTCCCACCCCCGTAGCTTGCGCCTCTTCGACCGCCGCGTGCCAGGGATTGTTGATGGCTGCGCCGCTTGACGGTGCCGCCGCCACGCCGCTCTTCGCGGCGTCGCCACTTGCCCCGCCAACTAGCTGCAACGCTGCCACCCCGCCAGGCGGGGGTCAGCCGCACGGGCGCCCTGTCGCAGCCTCACTGGCTCCGTCGGCCGCAACGGCGCTGCCGCACCCGCCTCATTCGGACCCCGAGGAGGCGCACGCCGCGGTTGGCGCCGTGGGCTCGTTCCTGGCCGCGGCCGACGCCCGCGCGACGCCCGCACGCCCCGCGACAACGGCGGCGCCACCTCCCCCCGCCACTGCTCGTGGCTCGTCGGCCATTGTGGGCCCGTAGGGTGGGAGGGGTGGACGGGCAGTACGCCCGTGCCGCTGAGATCGCCGCCGCCGCCGCGTCGTCGTCGCCGCCCGCCGCCTCGTTGCGGCGCGCGTGCGGTGGCGGCAGAGGGCCGCGGTCCCGATCTTTCTTCTTGCTGCCGCCTCCGCAAGCCGCCTCACCGCAACTGGCCGCGGACCGCGCCGGCACTTCGCTGTCACACATCACCGCCTCACCGGTGCCGCCCGTCTCCGTTTGCTGCCGCCGCCCTGCTGCCAGTCGCCGGTGCCTCCGGCCGACCGGGACCAGCCCGCGCTGATGATGGCCGCGGCGGCACCCGCGCACGCCCTGCCTGTGACGCAGGAAGCGCTGCCGCTGACTGCCTCGGTGGGCCGGCCTTACTGCGGCCGCCACTGGTTCGCCCTGCCGCCGCCTCTTTTTCGGCCCTGCCGCTGCCGGTCCGCCGCGGCTACCGTCCCCGCGGCGGCCTCCAACAACGGCGCTCTCCTCGGTGGCACCTGCGGATGCTTTCGTTTCCGCCGCATCGGCCGCGACCCACAGCGGCCGCCCCCGCCGCCGCCCCGCCTCCGCCCCCCCCGCCGCGCCCTCAGCCGTCGCCGTCTCCTCAGAAGGCACGGCCTCTGTTATTACCGCCGCCACCGGAAAGGCCGTGGCCGGAGCTGGGGCTAACGCGCGGGCGGCGGCGGCGGAGGATAGCCGCCGGCCGCCAGGGCGGGTCACCGCTCCAGAGAACGAAGTAACAGGTACAGTGAGTCAGTATGGAATGTTCTTGTGAGTAACGAAGCCATATTACTCGCTGCCAAACGAAAAACATTATCTGGTCCTCAGAAGCAACGAAGGTGAAACTCTGTGAGGCGCACTTTACTTTTGCGCCTGCGGTCGGCTTCTCAGCAACACATGGTGCAGCGAAGCCTTGAGGAGATGCACATGCCTACTGGCTCGGAAGACACAGGCGGCAGTGAAGTTGACGACGACAGCTCTGAAGGGGGGTGGACAGCCTAGGCCAAGAAACGTCAATAGCAATGTATGATTATTCATGCTGTCCTGCTCGTTTCAGGCACTCATCTTGTCTTGATCGCCGAGGCCGACTCAAGCGCGCGGGAGGGGCGGCGACAAGCCGCCGCAGCCGACACCGCCGCCCTTATGCAGGTCTGTTGGTGATTGCGTTGACCATGGCGGCGGCGACAACGAAGGGGGCGGTGAGGTCGCCAACAGCCTCAGTCGCGCGGCCGCCCGGCTGCGCCTGGACACACCCCCCGGCGGCGGCAATGCCGTCCACGATGTGAAAACCTGTGGCGTAAGCGCGCACGGAGGGGTGAGGGGCGGAAGGAGGCAGTGGCAATAGAGTAGATACAGAGAGACAGGGGTAGAGAGCCACGATGAGATCGAGCAGCATCACAAAGTTAGAGATCAGGAGTCACACGTGCAGCTTAACTGCGTCGAGACGGTGGCGATGGCAATGATGGTGGTGGAGAGAATCGTTAAGTCTCGGGCCGGACAGTCAGCGACGAAGATGCGGCAGGCAGTTGCTGTGGAACGTAGTTGGGGGGGAACAGTGTAGCTGTGAGAGGGGCTAGCAAAGTCGACAGGGAGGGAGACGGTGGCGCAAGTGATGGTGGGGAGGAAGAAGGTGGTAGATCCGATGGTCGGGAGGGGGAC
>Ga0115031_1001396_pt1 | contig 17991 bp, 10 predicted proteins | sample Maine_Asex4_meta_FD_87301 | JGI IMG/M metagenome (GOLD analysis project Ga0115031, IMG submission 87301) | Marine algal microbial communities from Maine, USA - Maine_Asex4_metaG | ecosystem: Host-associated > Algae > Red algae > Unclassified | place: Maine, USA | collected 2015-01-05
CCAGCAATGCCGGGGTTGGGGTCGACGGTCTTGGAGACCAGTTGCAGGTCTGCTTCGGTCTCGACGTTCACCGTGGCGTCATCGGACGCCGGCTCGCCTTGCGGCGTGATCGTGGTGGCGTTCGCGGTGTTGGTGACGTCGGAGTCGTCGACGATGGCCGGGTCGAATGTGACGGTGTAGGTGAAGCTGATCGGCGGGTCGCTCGGGAGGATGTCGCCGAGGTTGCAGGTCACGATGTTGCCGGGTGCGGTACAGAACGGGGCAAGCGAACCCGGCACGATCGTGAGGCCCAGCGGGAGCGCGTCGCCGACGACGGCCGACTCGGCCGTCGAGGGGCCGGCATTGCTGACCGTGATCGTGTACGTGATCTGGTTGCCGGCGATCACCGTGTCGGCCGATGCCGACTTGTCGATCGAGAGTTGTGCCAGGCGCGTGACGCCGATCGAGTCGACCGCATCGTTGTTCGATGGGTTGCGGTCCGGTGTGTCAGACGATGCCGTTGCGGTGTTGTTCACCGGGCCGGCGGCGACCGATGGACCGACGAGCGCGGTGACTTCGACGCTCATCGTCGCGCCCACTGCGAGGTCTGTGTTGTCGCATGTGATCGACGTTGCCGTCGTCGTGCACGTCGCGTTGACCTCGTTGGCGAACGAGACGATCGTCCAGTCGGCGGGAAGGTTGTCGACGAGTTGCGTGTTCACTGCGACCGAGGGGCCGTTGTTCGTGACCGAGATCGTGAACGTCGTTGTTTCGCCAGCGATCACTCCGGTGTCGTCGAACGTCTTGGCAGCCACGAGGTCGGCGTTGGTGGCGAGCGTTGCGATGGCATCTGCCTCGTTGTTCGTGAGGTCCGGATCATCGTCGGTGGTCGAGACCTGCGCACTGTTGACGTCCACGGTGAGCACCGCTGGGTCGATGTCGCCGGTGATGGTGAGCGAGATCGAGCCGCCGACCTCCAGGTCGTCGGAGAAGACGCAATTCACGAGCCGGGTGGCCGGGTCGAACGTGCAGTCCGTGGTGTTGCTGAGCACCACAGAAGCAGGCACGACCTGCACCGGCAGCGTGTCGGTCACGGTGATGTCACCCAATGCATCGGACGGCCCATCGTTGAAGATCTCGATCACGTACTCGAACGGCTCACCAGCGGTGAGGTCATCGTCGGTGAGGGTCTTGAGGATGCGAAGGTCCGGCGCCGTGACGATCGGGTCGGTCGTGGTGCCGTTGGGGTTGGAAGCGTCGTTGTTCGACGGGTCGGGGTCCTGCGTAGAACTCGTGGCTGTGGCGGCGTTGACGAGATCGCCACTGGCGTCGGGTTCGATCAGCATGTCGACGGTGATCTGGACAACCGCCTGGTCGGGCAGCGTGCCGAGGTCGCAATCGAGCGTGCCGCCCGTGAGGGAACCGTCGTGGTCGCAGGTGCCGACCGGGGTGCTGGCGTTGACGAACGCAGCGCCTGCCGGGAGGGCATCGAGGATCTCGACGTCGGCAGCGGCAGCAGGGCCGTTGTTGAACACGTCGATCGTGAACCGGACTGTTTCGCCAGCGACGAGTGGGCTGGTGATCGTCGTCTTCACGAGTTGCACATCGGCGAACGGCGTGATGTCGGTGGAGATGGTCGTGGTGTTGTCGCCCGGGGTGGGGTCGGGCGTGTCGCTGGTGACCGACGCGGTGTTCTCGATCGTGTCGACTGCCCGGTCGCTGACCGTGCCCGTGATCGTCACGACCACGGCATCGCCAGCGGCGATGGTCGCATATGTGCAACTGACGGCGGCAGGGTCACACGTACCCGTCGGCGAGGTGATCGTGCCGAGCGCGACGTCGGTCGGCAAGGCGTCGGTCACGACCACGTTCTGGGCGTCCGAGGATCCGTTGTTGGTGACCGTGATCGTGTACGTGATCGCACCCGACGGGTCGACCGGGTCCGGCATCGCAATCTTCACGATCGTGAGGTCCGCCGACGGCGCGACGGGGGTATCGAGTGTTGCGGAGTTCGGCAGCGTGCCATCGGTTTCGGGTGTGGTCGTGGTGATGTCCGCCGAGTTGTTCAGCGTTGCGAGAATGTCTGCCGACACCGTGCCGGTGATGTCCACGGTGAACGTGCCGACCGGGAAGTCGAATGGGCCGCATGCCACTGTGTTGTCACAGGTCGCTCCAGCTGGTGCGCCGGTCAGGACGGTCGAGACGGTGCCCGCATCAAAGATCGCTGCGATGTTGTCGGTGACCTCGACGTCGCGAGCGGTCGACGGGCCGGCATTGGTCAGCGTGAGGGTGTAAGTCAGTTCCTCGCCCGGAACAGCGGTGGAGAGGTCTGCGGTCTTGGCGATGCCGACGTCGGCGATGGCGCCGACCGTGGTGTCCTCGGTTGCTGCGTCGTTGGCCGGGTCGGGGTCAGGAGTGTCGCTCGAGGTCGTCGCCGTGTTCGACAGCGTTGCAGGGGCTGCGAGATCGGAGTCGACGATGACGTCGAACGCCACGGTCGGAGTGGCGCCGACTGCGACGTCGCCGAGTTCGCAAGTGATGATGCTCCCGGGGGTGTTGCCCGTCGTGGTGCAACCTGCGGGAAGTGATCCGGGGACGAGGGTGGTGTTCGCTGGAACGGTGTCGACGATGACGGCGTCAACGGCGACGGACGGGCCGTCGTTTCGGGCGACGATCGTGTACGTGAGGGTTTCGCCAGCGGCGACGGGATCCGGGCTGCTGTCCTTCGATTCGAGCACCAGGTCGGCGCTGGTTTCGATTGGGTTGGTAATTGTCGATGCGTTGTTCGAGGAGTCACCGTCAGGTGTCGGCGACGTGACCTCGGCGGTGTTTTCGACATCGACATCCGTGGAGTCGTCATCGACGGTCGCCTCGATGGTGATCGTCACGCTCGAGCCATTGGTCAGCGTGCCGACGTTGCAGGGCAGGCTGGTACAGACGTTCGGCGACGAGGTGACTGCGCCGAACGTGACCCCGAGCGGCGGTGCGTCGGAGACGACGACTGCATCCGCATCGGACGGGCCGTCGTTGGTGACCACGATCTGATAGGTCCCCAGTTCACCTGCCGTGAAGGCTGCGGGGGCCGGCTTGGTTTTGACCACCGACAGATCAGCTGAGCGGTTCACGTCGGTCTCGGTGGTCGAGGTGTCGTTCGTGGCGTCCGGGTCGTCGGTCGAGGCCGTGGCGGTTGCTGTGTTGGCAAGCGTGCCGACGCCGATAGGAGCACTCGAGCGAACAGGTGCGTTGATCGTGATCGTGGCCAACGCCCCGACCGAGAACGATGCGAAGTCGCAGTCGATGGTGCCGGCGTTGTTCACACAGGTTCCAGCCGCAGGCGGCGACAACGTGACCGTCGCTGCGGCTGCATCGAGCAGCACGTTGTCGAGTGTGTCGAGGACCTCGATGTCGGTTGCCACCGACGGCCCGGCGTTCTGCACCGCAATGGTGTACTGCACGGAGTCACCGGCAACGACAGCCGCCGGGCCCGACTTCAGCACCGACACGTCCGCCGCGGTGGTGATGTCGACATCTGCTGTTGCTTCGACCGGGCCGTCGGGGTCAGTTGGTGAGGTTGCGCTCACGGAGTTGGTGACGGTGCCAGCGGTTTGGGTGCTCGGGAAGCTGCCGACGTAGGTGATCGTGACGGGCGTGTCGTTCGCGATGACCGTGCCGAGTTGGCATGACGTGTTCGTGGCACATGAACCCTGGCTCGGCGTCACGCTCGTGACCACGTAGCCAACGGGCAACGTGTCGCTCACGTCGACGAGCACTGCGTCGGAGGGGCCGCTGTTGGCAACGGTGACGATGAAGGTGACCGGTCCGCCACCGGCATCGATGGTGGTCGGGCTGGCGGACTTGGTCACCTCGAGCGAGGCGAGTGCCTCGGTCTCGACCGTGGCCGTGCCGACGTCATCGGCGGTGTTCACGAGCGTGGTGTCGGACGTGACTGCGTCGGTCGTGTTGACGACGTCGCCGGTCACATTCGTTGCAAGATCGCCGGTGATCGTGATGATCGTCTGGGCGCCGGCAGCGAGTGTGCCGATGACGCAGTCGACATCGAGGTCACAGGTCCCGAGTGTGGCGGTGGCACTCGTCGGTGTGAATCCGGTGGGCGGCGGGTCGGTAATTGCCACGTTCTGTGCATCCGAGAGCCCCTCGTTCTCGACGACGATCGTGTAGGTGATGGTGCCGCCAGGAGTGGCCGGGTCAGGAGTTGCTGTCTTCGTGACAGTGAGGTCGGCCTCGGCAACGACGTCGACGTCTTCGTCGACGGTCGCCGGGGTCGGGTCCGGGTCGGTCGATGTGGCAGTCGCGGTGTTCGTCAACGTGGTTCCGTCGGCGACGTCGGCATCGACGAGCGCGACGTACGTGATGGTGACCGCGTCTGCCGCTCCGACGGCGATGACGCCGAGGTCGCACGACACTGCGCCGGCGACCACGGAGCAGGTTCCCTGGGACGAGGTGAGGCCCGCCGATTGCAGCGTCAGCCCGGCCGGGAGGGGGTCGCCGACGAAGGTGCTGTTTGCTGTGGACGGCCCGTCATTGGTGACCACGACCGTGTAGGTGACCAGGTCGCCAGCGACCGGCGTGACGTCGTCCGCCTGCTTGGTGATCTGCAGGTCGGCTTCGCGCACGATTTCGATGGTGTCGGTGTCGTTGTTGTTCGACGGGTTGCGGTCGTCGGTGGCGGGGTCACCGTCGGCGGTCGAATTCGACGACGCACTGTTGGCGAGAAGCCCGGCCGCGAGGGTGTCGGGCAATTGCACGGTGATAGTGACGGTGACGACGTCATCGAGTGCCATGTCACCGATCGTGCACGTCACGGTGGTGGTGCCAGTACAGGTTCCACCCGCGGCGCTGATGAACGTCAGCCCGGCAGGGAGCACGTCCGTGGCGATCACGTTGTTTGCCGCCGACGGTCCGTCGTTGGTCACTTCGAGCGTGAACGTGGCAGTGCCACCAGCTGTTGCGGTCGGCGAGGTCCACTCCTTGTCGATCTTCACGTCGGCCTCGGTGGCGAGGTCGGTCTCGGCGGTTGCTGAATCATTGGCCGGGTTCGGGTCGTTCGGGTACGACACCGTTGCGGTGTTGGCAATGGTCGGCGTCACTGCTCCCGGCGGCACGGTTCCACTGACCAGGAACACGAGCGAGTCGCCGACGGCGAGCGATGCGTTCGAGGTGCAGGTCACGTTGTTGCTCGGCGCTCCACATTCGACGGACACCGAGTCGACCACCAGTGGTGCGGGCACGTTGTCGGTCACGGTGATCGCGCTGTCGGTTGCCGACGGGCCGTCGTTGACGACGGTCAGCGTGTACTCGAACGTGCCACCGGCAACGATCGGGTTCGCATCGACTTCCTTGATCATCCGGAGGTCGGAGGAGTTCGCCACGGTGTCGGTGACCGAACCGGTGTTGTTGCCCGGCGTCGTGTCGGTCGGGCTGGTCGCTGTCGCGGTGTTGACGAGGCTCAGCTGACTGGCTGTCGCCGCGACGTCGGCGGTGACGATGATGTCGGCGGACGCACCGGCGGCGATCGACCCGAGGTTGCACGTGATCGGGCCGGTTCCGGGGCAACTGCCCTGAGTGGGAACGGCGCTGACGAGGGTGAGCGCCGGGTCGAGCGTGTCGCTGACCTCGACGGCGGAGGCGGTCGACGGCCCGGCGTTCGACACGGTGATCTGGTAGGTCACCTGCTCGCCAGCGACGACCGGAGCGTCGAGCGTCGTCTTGACGACGGAGATGTCGGCGACCGGCGTGATCTCGGTTTCTTCGGTGATGCTGTTGTCACCAGGTGTCGGGTCGGGATCTTCGCTGCCGACCCTCGCGGCGTTGACGATCGTGCCCACTGTCGTTGCATCGATGGTGACGGTGACTTCCATCTCGACCGTGGCGCCGGCTGCCACGACGGGCAAGGTGCAGGTGCGCGCTGCGAGAACGCACGAACCAACGGCAGGCGCGACGAGTGAGACTCCGGTGACGGTCACCCCGGCAGGCGGAGCGTCAGAGATCTGGACGTTGTGCGCATCTGACGGTCCGTCGTTCACAACCGTCAACGTGTACGTGACAGTTTGGCCTGGTCGAGCAGGGTCGAGGTCGTCGGATTTCGTGATGCTGAGGTCTGCCACCGGATCGACCGGCAACCGGGCCGACCCACTGTTGTTGGTCGGATCGTCGTCGTCTTCGTTGGAATCGGCGATTGCGGTGTTGGCCACCGCTGTGCCCGCCGTCAGCGAGGGGTCGGTGTCTGCAATGATCGTGAAGACCACGCTCGCGTTCGCTGCAATGTCAGCAAGGTCGCAGGAGAACGATGTGTCGCCCGCTACAGCGCCCGGACAACTGGCCCCGGATACCGAAACGAAGGTGGAGTTCGTCAGGGATTCAGCGACCGTGACGCCGGTGGCGGTGTTGGGTCCATCGTTGAACACCTCGACGGTCCACGTGACCGGCTCGCCGGGAACCACAGGGTCCGGTGCGCCGGACTTCACGACGCGCAGGTCGACGAGCGGCGGAACCGGGGTCTCGGTCGTGTTGGTGTCGAACGTGAAGTCCTCCTGCAGCGTGTCCGCCGTGTAGGCCAGTTCTGCGGTGTTCTCGATCGTGGTATCACTGGCGGAGGTCTCGACCGTGACTTGAAACTTCAGTGTTGCCGTGCCGTCAGGCAGGATCTCCCCACCGAGTACGGCGTCGGCGCCCGTTCCGACGCGACCGATGACGTTCGTCCCGTCGAACTCGCCGACGTCGTCACCAGCAGCATCGGTGCTCGGCACGCCGTCGACGATGATCGATCCGGGCACGAAGGTGGTGTTCGGCGGAATCGGGTCGGTCACGACGGCATTGACTGCAGCGTCGTTGCCGACGTTGACGAAATCGAGTGTGTATTCGAGAATGTCGCCGGGAACCGCATCGCCACCATTGAGGTCGACGACGGTCTTGGTCACATCTGGGAACTCAGGCACGAAGAGATCGATCGCCGTGGTGAGCACTCCCGGGTACCACCAGTCGCCGGTGGTCTGAAAGCGAATGGTGGTGTCGGTTGCTCCGTTGGCCAACGTGTTCACGGTGGCGAACTCGTCGATGTCGATCGACAGGTTGTTCACCGTGCTCGGTGTTCCAGAGAGGTCGGCAACACCGGCGTTCGAGATCGACCCGTTGCCGAAGTTGGTCGCCGGGTTCGATGCGTCGGTCAAGTTGACGAAGTTGGTGCCCGCCCCGGGATCGGTGTCGATCAGCACCTGATCGCCGCCAATGTTGCGGTCACCTTCGTAGGCGACGACGCCGATTTCGGCGTTGACTGCACCGAACGGCGGCGTGAGGAAGCCTGAGATCGGCACGTCGAGCTGTCGGAAACTGCTTGTCACCCGACCGAATCCGTCGTACACAGCCAGGTTGCGGGTCGGCAACGTCGGGTTCTCGTACACGACCACGAGCGACCAGGCGGCATAGCGGTTGCGGCCCTCGGTGTTTGCGACATTGCCACCCCAGTAGGTGCCCGGGCCTGCGGCTTGAACGATCGAGGTGACGTCGGCCGAGGTCTGGTAGAGCGAGCCAGCGTTGGCCACGGCGCCGGTGACGGTCTGGTACGACGCCGCTCCTGGCGGCAGAAAGCTCATCTGATTCCGGTTGGCGGCGTTGGACTGGCTGCTCCAGTGCAGGCTCGCGTAGAGAACCGTGCTGCCCGCTGGCGGCGCCCACACTGCGGCGGACGAGTTGACGGTCTGATTCGCCGCCGCTGCCGGAAGCACTCCGTTGTCGGCATCGAGATCGATCATGGTGAAGCTGCCGTTGCCGCTGTTGTTGGTGCCGGCGAGCGCACTCACGCATGCTGCGGACGTACCGCAGGTCATCACGGCGTTGCCGACGATGTCGATGGCACCGGTCGTGTTCGTCACGAACGCAGGCGGGGTGAAGGTCTGGATCAGCTCGGCTGCGGCAGGGCGTCCGCCGACGCCTCCATCGATGCCGACCGGCAAGAGACCGACGACAAGGAGCAACCCTGCTGCCACACGCGCTCGTCCCGACCTTCGTTCTGTTGCAGTCATCTGATCGTCCTCTGCGTTCGTTCTGTTGCTGCGGTCGCTGGTGTCACCGCTGCGTAGTCTTGCATCGGCCACAATCGACCCGTACTTGAGACTTTCGTGAGACTCTCACCCGGCGCCGCCGAATCCTCACGTTCTGTGGACGCTCGGGTGGCGGAAAGGTCGCGAGCCGTTTCGAGCTTCCACGTGGTCGGCGCACCTGGTACGGTGCAACACATGCCGAGATTGCAACGCTCGTTGCTGCTGCTTCTTAGGTAGGGCGAATCGCCGTTGATGCGTTCGCCCGTTGCCCCCGCCCCCAGGCCGGGGGCACGTGTCTTTTTCACCCTCGTTTTGCGTTGCCTCGGCTGTGACGCCCCTCACTCACGGAGAACCCGATGCCCCCTCAGAACCCGATGCCCCCTCAGAACCAGATGCCCCCACAATCAGTCACTCCGGCCCGAATGCCTTTCGACAAGTATTCGCCGTTCATCCCGATCACGCTCGGCGACCGCACGTGGCCCGACAAGGTCATCACGACTGCACCACTGTGGTGCTCGGTCGACCTGCGCGACGGCAACCAGGCGCTCATCGACCCGATGGACCCCGCCCGCAAACTGCGGATGTTCACCGAACTCGTGAAGATGGGTTTCAAGGAAATCGAGATCGGCTTCCCGTCAGCGAGCCAACCGGACTTCGACTTCCTGCGTCAACTCATCGAAGACGACCTGATTCCGGACGACGTGTGGATCCAAGTTCTGGTCCAGTGCCGGCCTGAGCTGATCGAGCGGACGTACGAGGGCCTGCGCGGCGCGCCGCGCGCCATCGTCCACTTCTACAACTCGACCAACCCGCTGCAGCGCGAGGTCGTGTTCAACCTCGATCGGGCGGGCATCAAAGACATCGCCGTGACTGGTGCAACGCTGTGCAAGGAGCACCAAGCGCTGCTGCCGGCGCGCTCCAACGGGTCCCCCACCGAGATCCGCTACGAATACAGCCCGGAGAGCTTCACGCTCACCGAACCCGACTACGCCATCGAGGTCTGCGAAGCGGTGATGGACGTCATTGCGCCCACGGCCGACGATCCGATCATCCTCAACCTGCCAGCGACCGTCGAGTGCTACTCGCCCAACGTGTACGGCGACGTCATCGAATGGTTCGGCCGAACGATCAAGGACCGCACCTCGGTGCTCGTGTCGCTGCACCCCCACAACGATCGCGGCTGTGCGGTGGCCGCTGCGGAGATCGGCGTGATGGCGGGTGCCGATCGTGTCGAGGGCACCCTGTTCGGCAACGGCGAACGGACCGGCAACGTCGACGTCGTGAACTTGGCGATGAATCTGTTCATGAACGGCGTCGACCCCCAACTGGACATCTCCGACATCGACGCATTGCGCCGGACCACCGAGTACTGCAATCGGCTGCCGGTCAGCCCACGCCATCCGTACGTCGGCGACCTGGTCTACACCGCGTTCTCCGGCAGCCATCAGGACGCCATCAAGAAGGGCATCGACGCGCTCGACGCGAGCCGCGACGAGACGACTGGCGAGTACGCACATTTCGCCGTTCCCTACCTGCCCATCGACCCCAACCATGTCGGGCGCACCTACGAGGCGGTCATTCGCGTCAACAGTCAGTCAGGGAAGGGCGGCGTTGCGTACGTGATGAAGACCGAGCACGGCTTCGACTTGCCCCGGCGGCTCCAGATCGAGTTCTCCAAGACGATCCAGAACATCACCGAAGACACCGGTACCGAGATCGGGCCCGGCGTGATGTGGGACGCCTTCCAGACCGAGTACATGCCGTCGACACCCAAGATGCGACTGCGCAGCCACGAACTGCACACCGTCTCGAACGACGACGACACCGGAGCGACATCGATTCAGGTGCAACTCGACGTCGACGGCGAAGCTCACTCGTTCAGCGGTCAGGGCGACGGTCCCGTCGAGGCGTTCGTTGCTGCACTCGTGTCGCAGTTCGCCACGTCGGTCGCTGGCGACTTCGATGTCCTCGACTACGCCGAGCACGCCATCGGTCAGGGCTCCGACGCCCGCGCAGTCGCCTATGTCGAGACCGTCGATGGAAACAGCAACGTGCGGTGGGGCATCGGTGCCGACCCGAACATCACCACCGCATCGCTGCGCGCCGTGCTCGCAGCATTCGAACGCCAGCGCCGGTGAGACAGTCAGCGCCGGTGAAAGAGTCAGCGCCGGTCTGCTCCGGGCACGCCTGATCTGGGCGGGCTTGGCTGCTCGATCTGGCCGGGGCGGCTACGGTGGGGGTATGTCGTTCGTGGTCACGACGCTCCGGCGCTCGCTCTGGTTGTTGCTGATCGGCGCCGTCGGTGGCGGCGTATGGTCCTGGTGGAGCGATCGCAACACCCCGCCTTCACCACCGACGCCGCCGGAGTGGCCGCCGCTCGATGCCGAGACGGCCACGAAGCCGTCCCCGACGTTGTCCACAGCAGACACCGGCGGATGGGTTGCGCCCGACGCCGACGGCGCATGTCCGATCACACATCCGATCAAGGCCAACGGCAACTCCAAGATCTTCCACGTCCCGACCGGCCGTTTCTACGAACGGACCAATCCGGAACGCTGTTACCCGACGCCGGAAGCCGCTGTCACCGACGGCTACCGTCAGGCCAAAGCCTGACAATCGCGGTCATCAGCCCGAACATCATTCAATTCAGAACACCGGCCAGAACCGGCCAGAGGACAGAGGAACCACATGAAAGTCACCGTCGACTTCGACAACTGCGCATCAACCGGCGCCTGCATGCAGGTCTGCCCCGAAGTCTTCGAGGTTCGCACGGACGGCTACCTCTACATCCTGCAGGAATCACCCGGACCCGAGCTCGCCGACAAGGTGAACGAGGCCGCCGACATGTGCCCGACGGCAGCAATCACCGTCGAGTGATCCGAGCCCGAGCACTGTTACAGATGGTGCCTGGCACCATCTGTGACACCGGGAGTACATTCGCTGCTGTGGGATTTCACGCACAGCTCGAACGATCGTGGGCGACGAACTCGTCGATGTTGTGCGTCGGGCTCGACCCCGACCCGACCCGGATGCCTGCGCCACTCGATGGTGCACCTGATGCGATCGAGCGGTTCTGCATCGCCATTGTCGACGCCACTGCCGATCTGGTGTGTGCGTTCAAACCTCAGATCGCATACTTCGCAAGCCAACGCGCCGAGTCGGCACTCGAACGGGTCTGTCGACACATCCGCGAGCAGTACCCCGATGTCACGCTGATCCTCGACGCGAAACGCGGCGACATCGGCTCGACCGCCGAGCACTACGCCCGCGAGGCCTTCGGCCGGTACGGCGCACATGCAGTCACGGTCAACCCGTACTTGGGCACTGACTCGATCGAGCCGTTCTTCGCGCACGCCAGCGCTGCGGACGACGACAGCGGTGGCGTGATCGCCCTGTGCCGAACGAGCAACCCCGGCGGCGACGACTTCCAGTCGCTGGTCACCGCTCCTGAGCACGGCGGCAAACCGGTCTACATGCATGTCGCCGAGCGTGTCGCGACCGAGTGGTCGCAACTCGGAGACTGTGGCCTTGTCGTCGGCGCCACCTACCCCGCCGAACTCGCCGAAGTTCGCGCAGTGGCACCTGACGTTCCATTCCTCGTGCCTGGAGTCGGCGCACAGGGTGGCGATGCCGCAACGGTGGTCGAACACGGCGCCGACGCAGTGTCGCAGGGCTTGATCGTCAGCTCGTCGCGAGCTGTCCTCTATGCGAGCAGCGGCGCCGACTTCGCCGCAGCAGCCCGTGCCGAAGCTCAGCGAACGGCGCAGCCGCTGCTCATGACGAATGGCGGCTCGGACGAGTGAACGTCTACTGATTTTCGTAGACGCCGAACTCTGCGTCAGAGATCGAGTAGCCCGCAGTCGCAAGGCCGGTGTCAGTCGACGCCGCAGTCATCGTGCCGGCGACCCACACTGCGCCCCACGACTCGTCGAGCGTGAGTCCTTCGCCATCAGCGAGTGTGACGATGACCGTCTGATTGGTTGGGGGCGGCGGCACGTGGATACACGCACCGAAGTACGGAACGAGCAAGAACTCCGTGATCGTGTCACCGTCATAGGTCAACGGCGCCACGAAACCAGCGAGTTGGATGTCCTCGCTGTCCAAGGCCGCATTGACCGAACCACGGTTGTACTCGTCGTTCATCTCGTCGTACAGTTCGTCGACTTTGGGAGAACCTGGCTTGAGATCCAACAGCCGATCTTTGTACTTCTCGTAGATCTCATCGCTCGAGAAACCGGGCGGGACGAGTTCCTCCCATTCGACGCTGCGGAAGCCCGGGCGTACCTCGACTGCCGGTCGGTTGGCCGACGTCGCGTCGGCCGCATGCCAATCATCGAGCGAGTCGCCGTACTCAGGAGTCACGAGATCGCTCGGCGGTTCGATGTATGTTTCGGCCTCGACCGGCACCGCAATGATGCTCCCGGAATCGGCCTCGACCGGTGCCGCGATGTCGTTCCCGGCACCGGCCTCGACGGGCGCCGAGGTCTCGGTCCGCACAAGTGGCGGGGACAGGGTGTCGACCGGCAGCACGGACTCGATCTCGGCAGCACTCTCTGCGGCAGGACCGTCGCCGGCCGGCCCGCACGCCGTCGCCACGAGGGAGAGCGCGACGAGTGCTCCCGGCAACGCTGTTCGACTCCGACGTCGAGTACCCATGTATGTTCCTGCTTGCATTGAAGTCCTAGACCTTGAGTGCGAGGCCGTCCTGGATGGAACGGCGGTACGCGATGAACCCTGGTATCAGAGCGACGAGAACTGCACCTCCGACGACGCCACCAAGAATACCCAGCTGCGTGGTGTCCAACCAGGTCGCGGCGAGGTCGACGCCGAAGCGACGCGCCACGATTGGGCGAGCGACAGCCATCAGTCCGTACAGCATGGCCACACCGAGGGCGCATCCCGCTGTGACGACCAAGAGAGTTTCCAAAACGATCAGCATCACGACGTGTCTTGCGCGCGCCCCGATCGCACGCAGTACGGCGATCTCGCGGCGCCGCTCGTTGAGCGTCGAGAGAATGGTGGTCAACATCCCGAGCAGCCCTGCGACCAGCGCGAACCCGGAGATCACGAACAACAGTTGTTCCACCGGTGAGATGGTCCGCCAGAATTCCGACAGCGTGGCACCGGGCAGGATCGCCGACATCGGTTCAGCCTGGTAGTCGTTGATCTGGCGCTGCACTTGGAACGTCTGGGCGCGGTTCTCCAGGCCCACCATGAACGCCGTGATCGATGTCGGTGTCAGGTCGAACTGCAATGCCTGCTCGGCATCGAGTCGCACGCCCGTCCGACCGCCGTCCTGGAAGTCGACATGGATCGCCTCGATGCCGGCCAGGCTCACGTGGACCGTGCGATCGACCGGCGTCCCGGTCCGGTCGAAGATACCCACCACGGTGAACGGCTTGTCGTCGTGCGCGGCGAAGTCCGCTGTCGTGATGCCGTGGGAGACGATGATCTCGTCGCCGATCTCGTAGCCGAGCTCGCGGGCGACGTCTGCGCCCAACACCGTGTCGTACACGCCCTCGAAGCGGTCGCCCGATTCCAGAGCGAGCGGCTTCTTGTTGCCGTAGCGGTAGAAATCGAAATAGTCGGTCGACGTACCCATCACACGGAAGCCCCGGTGGGAGTCACCGAGGGAGATGGGTATCGTCCACGCGACCCCGTCTTGCCCGGCGATCTCCTCGTAGGTCTCCCAGCTCACGTTGTTCGTCGCGTTGCCGACGCGAAACACGCTGTAGAGAAGCAGGTTGGTCGGCGAGCTCCTCGCGCCGACGATGAGGTCCGTCTGAGAGACCGTGCTGAAGAGGCTCTCGCGTGATTCCTTACGGATCTTGTCGACGCCGAGGAGCAGCGTTGCGCTGATTGCGATCGTGACCACCGTCAGGATCAAGCTGGTCCTGCGGAAACGCGCGCTCTTCAGCGCGATGAGCAGGAGTGTCACCGGCCACTCACTGGGTCTGTGTCGACATCGACATCGAGATCGACATCGACATCGGCCGAATCGAGTTCGATCGTTCGATCGAAGCGCTCGGCGAGTTGCGGGTCGTGGCTCACGAAAATCAACGTGCACCCCTTGGCCTCCGCCTCGCGGAACAACAGCTCCATGAAGCGATCCCGGTTGTTGGCATCGAGTGCTGACGTCGGTTCGTCGGCGATGAGGATCTCGGGGCCGCCGATGAGGGCTCTGGCGACCGCAACCCGTTGCTGCTGTCCGACACTCAGCTTGCTCACAGGAGCGCTGTGCAACTCGGGGTCGAGGTTCAGGGCGGCCAACAGCTCACGAGCGCTGGCCTTGACGTCGTCGGCCTCGCCAGCGCGGCGTCTCTTCCGCCCCGAGAAAGAGCATGCCAGTGTCACGTTCTCCACGGTCGAAAGGTATGGCAGCAGGTTGAACTGCTGGAACACGACGCCGATGTGATCGGCGCGGAACTGATCGCGTCGACCCGGCGACAGTGTGGCGAGGTCCGTGCCGAGCAGCCGGAGAGTGCCACTCGATGGCGTGTGAACGCCGCACAGCAGGTTGAGCAGCGTGGTCTTGCCGCTGCCGCTGGCCCCGCGCACGAACAGGTGCTCGCCAGCGTCGAGGTGGAGTTCGTCGATCGAGACGGTGTCTGAGGTGTTCCCCGGCCACCGGAACCTCACCCCCTCGAGGGCGATGATCTCTCGACCCTCTACCTCTCGACTCTCCCCTCGACTCTCTGCCCCCCGAACCCGCACGGTCACGTTCGCAGCGAGAGTGTCGTCGACGCCGGTGTGAGCTCGTCTGCTGACTGATCCGACTCGGAGATCCATTGAGCGTCGACGTCTTCGAAGTTCGGGAACGCGGCGAAGAGTTCCGAGGCGTCGATCTGCTCGATGGCGTCGGGGTTTTCGCACGAGAAGACCCACGACACGGTGATCTCGGAATGGCTTCCTTCGCGTTCCACTTCGGTCTCTGCAGGCTCCACGAGTGTGCAACCGGCTTCGCTGTTGATGGCCATGATGCCGGCGTCAGAGATCACTTCGGTCCGGTCGGCCTCGATGGCGATGTCGTCGTCGGTGGTGGGCTCGTACTCGAAGCCGAACACGTTGAAGGTCGGGCTGATCAGATCGATCGCTACTTCGGTGCCGATCCACGCAACCGACAGTTCTGCCGTTCCGTGTTCGTGGGCACCCAAGCCGCCGGCGTGATCATCGTAGTCATCGTGATCCTTGTCGCCGTCGTGATCGTCGTGATCCTCGTGATCCTCGTGATCCTCGTCGCCGTCGTGATCGTCGTCGTCGTCGTGATCCTCGTGATCCTCGTCGTCGTCGTCGTGATCGTCGTCCTCGACTGCTGGAACCTCAGCCGCTTGTTCGGCTGTGTCTGCAGCGATCTCTTCAGTCGTGGCTGCATCGTCGGCAGCCGGATCAGCTTCAGCCCCACACGCCGACACGCCGAGAGCAGCAGCGAGCGCCAGTGGCAGAACAAGGGAGCGATGCGATCGAGTCATAGTGGGAACGGTAACCAATTTCCCGGGTCACTCGGCATCACGAGACAGAAAATCAGACTGAAACTGCGCCCGGGACCGTTCGGCGCATCACCGAGTTCCGACGGAGACGGCGAGCTCGCACGACGCGACGTTCGTGCCTGCGCGCGGCCCGCTGGGCAGCGTTGGCAGTCAGCGGACAGACCCATGACGCGAGCGCCTGATGAGACGCCGTGGTCGATCCGGCACGGTCGCGCTGTGCGATCTATGTGAGCACCACGACTCTGATCATGTCGAGCCCGCTGTGACCCCGTCGACGTTCATCGGGAGGACTCCGCGTCGACGTCCGCTCGCCATACGGAGGACTTCCGTTGCGGCGAGAATGACGAAGAACTGGCCGACCGCGACTCCGGCAACGGTCGCTGACGCCGCTGTGTCGGCGTGGTAGCTGACAGCGAGACCGAGAACGACCGCCAGCCAGCCGAAGACGACTGCCACGCCCATTGCAATCGGTACCCGGCGGACGAGCAACACTGCCGTCGCCGGCGGGGCGACGAGGAACCCGAACACGAGCAGTGTTCCCACCACTCGAAAGCTCGCGACGACGGTGAGCGACAGCAGGATCAGCATCGCCACGTGCGCCAGTTTGGGTCGCAAGCCGAGCGTTGCGGCCTTGTCTGCGTCGATCGACAGGGCAAGGAACGGCCGGTGGCCGACGACGACACCGAGCACGGTGATGACCAGCGCGACCGCCCCGAGCACGAGCTCACCTCGGCGAACTCCGAGGACGTCACCGAACAGAAACCCGTTCAGGTCTCCGGCAAACGTGTTCTGCCGGCTGATGATCACGACGCCGAGGGCGAGCATGCCGACGAACAGCAATCCGATGCCGGTGTCGTCGGACAGCTTTGTCGTGCGGTGAATCAGGTTGACACCGAGCACCATCACCAATGCGCTCACCGCTGCACCGACGGTGAGGTTGAAACCCCACACCACAGCGAGAGCGATGCCCGGAAGCACTCCGTGCGCCATCGCATCACCGAAGAATGCCAGTCCACGAATGACGACCCACGTGCCGATCAGCGACGTCATCGTCGCCGTCAGCAGGCCCCCGAGCAGCGCTCGGCGAGTGATCTGCGAGCCGAAGGCGTCGAGGAAGAAGTCGATCATCGCGCTCCAGTCTGGCGTTTTCGGATCAGGACAGTGCGCCGGCAATCAGCTCTGCGTTGCTCTGCATCATCCCGATGTAGGTCTCGGCACCGGATCCCTCTTCGCCGAGACTCTCGGAGAACAGCACGACGACCTCGATGTCGCCGTCGACTTCCTCGGCGATCGCAGCAGCGAGGTTTGTCGACCGGGTCGTCTCACCGAAGATTGCGTCGATGCCCTCGTCCTCGATCACGCCAACGAGATCGTCGATGTCGGAGGCTGACGGCTCGGCGTTCGTTGTCAGCGACGGGACGACGGCACCGACGACCTCGAAGTCGAACCTTTCGGCGAAGTAACCGAACACGGCGTGGTTGGTCACGAGGACTCGTCCGTCTTCGGGAACCGTTGCCAGGGCGTCCTCCATGGCCGAATCGAGGGCAGCCAATTCTGCGAGGTAGACGTCGAACGATGATGCGAGCGCATCCCCGTCGACGCCCGCCAGGCCGGCAATGGCCGGTTCGAGCGACTCGACGGCAGTCATGATGCGAGTCGGGTCCGTCCAGATGTGGGGATCGTCGCCGTCCTCGTGGCCGTGATCATCATGATCGTCGTCGGAGTGCTTGTCGTCGTCGTGCTCCTCATCAGAGTGCTCGTCGCCATGCTCGTCGTGCTCCTCATCAGAGTGCTCGTCGCCATGGTCGTCGTGCTCCTCATCAGAATGCTCGTCGCCATGGTCGTCGGGCTCCTCATCAGAATGCTCGTCGCCATGCTCGTCGCCGTGCTCGTCATGATGCTCGCCGGTGAACTCGATCAGATCGATCTGCTCTGCGAACGAAAAGACCTCGGTTCCCGAGTCCGAGACGTTCTCGATGATGTCGAGCATGCCTTCTTCGAACCCGGCGCCATTCACGATCAGCAGGTCGGCGTTCTCCATCGACTCCGCTTGGCGCGCTGACGGAGCGAAGTCGTGCGGGTCGGACCCGAGCGGCATGATCACTTCGACGTCGGCTTGATCCCCGACTGCTGCGGTCACCACGTCGCCCAAGATGTTCGTCGTGACGACAATTTGCGCCCGCTCGCCCGAGGCATCGGTCGACGCCTCAGATGAGTTGGCTGCAGCACTGTCAGATCCTTCGGTATCGTCTGAGCCGCACGCTGCTGCTGCGGTGACCAGCACCGCAACACTCAGGAGTCGGCCACTTTTACGGATAGTATTGAGAACTCTTCCCATAGCCTCAGAGGTTATGGGAACCACTCCAAGAACGGCAACTCCGGTGCTCAAGTCCCCTCGATCCGATTCCAACGTCGACGCAGGCCTTCGAGACGTGACGAAGGTCGACGGTGCGACGACCACGCAACAG
>Ga0115031_1001399_pt1 | contig 17979 bp, 14 predicted proteins | sample Maine_Asex4_meta_FD_87301 | JGI IMG/M metagenome (GOLD analysis project Ga0115031, IMG submission 87301) | Marine algal microbial communities from Maine, USA - Maine_Asex4_metaG | ecosystem: Host-associated > Algae > Red algae > Unclassified | place: Maine, USA | collected 2015-01-05
AGGATGCTGTTGATTGGAAAAGTGATATTTTAATTTCCGTATTAAATGGGGACATGCCACCGTGGCCGGCAAAAAGCCCTAAAACTGCTTTTGCTGGAGATCATAGTTTAACAGATGAAGAAATAGCTGCTTTTGAAGCTTGGGTTATAGCTGGGACTCCAGAGGGTGACCCTGCTTTAGCTCCTGAGACACCTGTGTTTGATACTAATATTGAGATAGCTAATCCAGACATGATCATTGAGCTACCTGAGTACACGGTACCAAACCTTACTGACAACGATTTGTATAAGTGCTTTGTATTTCCAATGGATTTTGGCGATGATATATATGTAACTGGTCTTGAAGTGGTGCCTGGAAATTCAAAGGCAGTTCATCACGTGCTACTTTATCATGATACCAGTAACATTCCCATTAATTTGGATAACAACGATCCAGAGGTTGGTTATACTTGTTTTGGAGGCATAGGTTCTAATAGTGCAGAATTAGTAGGTGGATGGGCTCCTGGAGGCTCTGCGCAGATTATGCCTGAAAATATGGGAATATCTGTGCCCGCTAAAACTAATCTAGTAGTTCAAGTCCATTACCCGAGCTATGCAGTCGGAGAGATAGATCAGACCAATATCCGTTTAAAATTTACAACGGAACCTAAAAGAAGTGTAGGTGTGCTTCCCGTTCTAAATCACTTTACGAGCATGATTGATGGGCCATTAGTAATACCACCGAATGTAGAGAAAGAATTTAACCAAGTATGGAGTGTTCCTCAAGGCGCCAAATTAACGCTGATCGGAATAGCTCCACATGCCCACTTGATTTGTAATGAAATGGAAGCTTATGTGGAAAGAACAAATGGCGATGTTGAAACTCTCATACATACGCCAAGATGGAACTTCGATTGGCAGAAATTTTATGGATACAAAAGACCCATTATACTCAATAGTGGAGACGTGGTCAGAGGTAGGGCAGTGTATGATAATACAGTCAACAATCACCATAACCCAAACGATCCGCCTGAAACGGTTACCTTAGGAGAAGATACGGATGAGGAAATGATGATATTTTTCTTAACGATGACGCTCTACATGCCTGGAGACGAAGATCTTGTTTTCGAAGAACATATACATTCAGAACATATAGAGGATTGCGGCTGGGAATTAACCAAGGTTGATACACCTTTGGATTTAAACGTAAAAATTCATCCTAATCCTGTGAGTAATAAATTACTGATTGATAGTAAACACAAGGTGAATAAAGTGATTCTTCACAACATGCTTGGGGATCAAGTACTTAAGAAAGAATTGAATTCAATTCATACGATAGATGTATCTGAATTACCATCAGGAAATTATAGTTTACAGATGTATGTTGAAGGAAGAATAATTAGCAGGTTGATTGTAATCCAGCATTAGAAAAACGATAAAAAGCGGAGGCGTTCTATGGTTTTATCATTGAACGCCTTTTTTTATGCCGGTACTTCAGGCATTTGGCAATCTTCTTCAGGTTTTTTACCGCAGACGTTGCATTCACCTAGCTTGTTTTTAATCATTGGATTGTTAGTGGCGCAAGTGCCTCTAAATTCATTGCCTGTGACAATATATCTAATGTTGATCAGCATAAATGAGATGCCGAAAACACAGAATATTATTAACAGTGTATATAAAAACTGGCTCATTGATTCTTAAAATATTAATTATTATCTAATATTTATAACAAAGGTACATCTAATAAGTTTTACATGGAACGAAAATTAAAAGCTTTTGAAAGACTGCTCAACATTATGGATGAGTTACGAGAGAAGTGTCCTTGGGACAGGAAACAAACAATGCAAACGCTCCGTAATCTGACCATCGAAGAGACGTATGAATTAGCTGATGCGATTCTTGAATCAGATCTGGAAGAGATAAAGGAGGAATTGGGTGATCTCATGCTACACATGGTCTTTTATGCCAAAATTGCTGAAGAAATGCAGGCTTTCGATATTGCAGATGTACTTGATGGTGTGTGCGAAAAATTGATTTCAAGACATCCTCATATTTATGGAGATGTCAAAGTAAATGGAGAGGAGGATGTGATGAAGAATTGGGAACAGTTAAAACTAAAAGAAGGGAAAAAATCAGTATTGAGTGGTGTTCCGAATTCATTACCTGCATTGATTAAAGCCCAGCGGATGCAAGAAAAAACGGCACAAGTGGGTTTTGAATGGGATAAAATTGAAGATGTTTGGGATAAGGTGGAAGAAGAAATGGAAGAATTGAAGCAAGCCATTTTAAGCAAAGATCAAGCGAAGGTTCAAGAGGAATATGGAGATGTACTGTTCTCTTTAGTTAATTATGGGCGATTTTTAAAAGTGGATCCGGAAACCAGTTTAGAATTAATCAATAAAAAGTTTAAAAAAAGGTTTCAATATATAGAAAGCAAAGCACCGAAGCCTTTATCAGAAATGACACTTGCAGAGATGGATGAGCTTTGGAATGAAGCGAAAGAAAAGGAACTTATCTAGGGCTAACTGTTTTGTTGTATTCTACGTTTCTTATGGAAGGATCATCCTTAAATATCTTTAAGAGCTCTGCACCAGTAACTTTTTTGGAATCGAAAGTTATAACCCAAAAAGAATTACTGTTGGCAAGTCGATCAATAATTCTAACACCATATTTCACTTTCATATCAGCGATCCATCTAGAGAAAACCACTCCATTTTCTGGTTCGATGATCAACTGATTTTCTATTATTCTTTGTTCTTGATTTTCTTTAGGTTTTTTTTCTTCCACCTTCTTTTCAATAACCTTCCAGTCAAAAGCTGCTACCAGCTTTTCGATATCTAGCTGGAGATCCTTAATGACTTTTGGTCGTTCAGACTTCCCACTGATGGTTTTCAATGGATTTTTCTTATCGTGGTATGAAAGCTTGATCAAAGCTGCATCCGGTATCATGCTTTCATAATTGTCCTTGAATTCATAGAAATTAGCGTCCTTAAATTTTTGTATTAATTCTTGATAACTCGCCTTATCAAGCTGTTTTTCATAGATTCCTAGCTTATCAATGAATTTTTCCCCATAAAATTTAACATATCCTCCTTCGTAGATTTCAACCTTATAAATTGGACAACGACCATAACATCCCCCTTTTTCAAGCATAATAACCTTCACGGCGTTAAGGTCAGCCTTCAATTCTTCCTTTGGCTTGCATGAGCAAATTAGAACCAGGCAGATAAGAAATGTAAGGTGTTTTGGCAAAATTTAGCTTTAATTAGTTAAGAAAACTAGGACGAAAATATTGTTTTGTACATAATATTAGCCAAATACTGTTGAAATATATTCACTTCAATTATATTTCGTGTTAAATGAAAGAACTACTTCAAACATTGATGATTTGTATGATCTTATTTTCCTGTGAGAATAAAGTGGACATTCCAGCGTCTAAACCCATTGAGGTGAAATCTGAATGGGAGACTTCTATAGAACATTTAGCGGGAGATAATCTTGAAATAGATGGTTTTGATCCTTTACCTATTATATTTAATACAGGTAAAATAGCCGTTAAAAATAAAGATGATATTGAAACAATGGTCTTAGGCCAGAGGTTAAACAAGCGGAAGAAGATGTACATAAAACCTATTGGACTATTTAGCTTTGAAAAAGATAGCCTGTTCATTGAATATATTGTTTCTGTTCCTAAGGATGATGAACTAAATAATTTTGATATTAATAGTTATTTCGATTTAAATCAAAAGAATTATGCAACCAAATATCTAGTAGAAGATTGGTTCCGTACGGCATGTCAAACCGGCAGGTGTAAAAATTTTAGCTGGGGCAATGAACTGAAGGCTTTAAAACGTTTAGAATAGTATGAATTCATTAAAGGCGGGGAAAGTTCTTGAGCAAATAAGGAGTAAGGGATTTGAAGTGGAAATTCAAAATGGAGTAAACTTGTTTGTTGTTAATTCGATTGAAAATTTTTCTGATTGCTGGGATGAAATTAATACTAAAGGTGTTTTAAATTCTTATGCTTATCTGCGTAGTTTGGAACAATCCATGCCTAAAGGATTAAAAAACTTTCACTGTCTTATCATAGAAAATGATTTAATCCGTGGTTTTCTACAGTTTCAAATAAAAGATTTTGATCTCAAGGAGTCCCTCAATCTCCACACACACAACCCAAATTTTTTCAATAATCTTTTCTTGAGATTACAAAAAGCTAGCATGCGATTTATAAAGCATGACTTGCTTATACTTGGGAATATTTTACTCACTGGTCAATATGGAATCAATCTTAGTGATGACCTCTCTTTTGATGAAAAGCTTGTCTTACTAAATCAATGTGTTGAAGGATTTAGTGAATACATGAACAAGGAAAAAGGATTCAATATCAGGTCTGTTCTCATCAAAGACTTCAAATCTGAGCAGGATCAAGAAATTGTTTTACCACATTATCTGGAATTTAAGGTAGATCCTTATATGTCTATGGACATAAAATGGACAACATTTGATGATTATTTAGCTGAACTTAAATCTAAGTATAGAGTCAGGTATAAGAGAGCTGTAAAGAAGGGTAGTGATGTAATTGTAAAAGAATTAAATCTTGACTCGGTGATTCAATTGAAAGAGGAAATGTTTGCTCTTTATAAGCAAATTTCGACAAATGTGAGCTTTAATCTTTTTGATCTGAATAAGGATTATTTTATCAAATTGAAAGAAAACCTGAAAGAAGATATTTTAATAAATGGCTTATTCTTTAAAGGGGAGTTAATCGCATTTTATAGTCTTATTTATGATGCTAAAGGAAATTACTACGATGCTCACTTCTTAGGCTATGACATGGAGCGAAATCGAGAAAAGCAGACTTATTTGAATATGCTTTATAAAATGATTGAAGATTCTATAAATAAAGGCGTAACCAATATTCATATGTCTCGCACGGCAATGGAAATTAAGTCTTCTGTTGGAGCAACGGGTGAAAATCTATTCTTGTTAATCAAACACAGATCAAGATTTATAAACTATTTAATGTCCCTAGTTTTAAGCTATTATGTTCCGGATAACTCTTGGGTACCAAGAAGTCCGTTTAAGTAGGTTCAGCTAAAGAATATCTTTTTACAAAATTCTCCATTTCGTCGACCATGTCAGGTGATCCGATTACAATGGTTGCTCGTTGATGAATACCCACGGGTGCAATATCCAAGATATGTTCTAATTGACAATTAATTGCCTTGCCTCCAGCTTGTTCGACAACCATCGACATTGGGATACATTCATAAAGTAGCCTTAATTTTCCGTGTGGATATTTACGTGTATTTGGGTATAGAAAAATACCACCTTGGAATAGCATTCGGTGTACATCTGAGACCATTGAGCCAATGTATCGAAGCCTTAGATTGAGATCGTTACAATGGTCTATATATCGCCTCATTTCAACATCAAACTTCAGATAGTATCCTTGATTGACACTGTAATAATTTCCCCTATTGGGAATTTTTATATTGGGATGAGAGAGACAAAATTCCCCAATGCTCGGATCGAGTGTAAATCCGTTCACTCCATTTCCCGTGGTGTAAACCAACATGGTAGATGTACCATACAGGACGTATCCTCCGGCAATTACTTCGCAGCCTTTTTGGAGAAATGACTTGTCTGTGATATCTGCGTCTGGGTCTGTAATTTGATAAATACCAAAAATGGTACCTACAGATACATTAACATCAATATTTGAAGAACCATCCAAAGGATCCATGGCCACCAAGTATGTTGGCTTTATGTCTCTAACTTTCGGGATATGTATAAGTTCATCGTTTTCTTCAGAAACAATAGCTGCAACTTCGCCGCTATTACTGAGACAGGCTATCATCTTATCATTAGAAAAGATGTCTAGTTTTTGAACCATGTCTCCGGATGAATTGGACGAGCCTTCGATTCCTAATATATTAACCAGTCCTGCTTTATTAACTTCTCGATTGACAATTTTTGCCGCAACTCCTATATCCCGAAGGACTTTGGTAAGTTTACCTGTGCTAGATGTGTGTAGAGTTTCATTATGGAGAATGAATTCATCTAAGGTGACAATTCTATTCATTTTATTTCATTTGGTATAGCTAAGGTATGGTTCTACTAATAGCTAGCCAACGAATAACACTTAAGATTGAAATAAAAAATATTTTATTTATTGAATATGTATACTAATTATCTGTATGAATATTATTATATATGTCAAAATCCATAATATAAGCCAGAAATACCAAATGGTCTATATTCTTATAAGTATAGTAGACCATGAATAATTAAAAATCAAGAATAATGTCTAATGAATACCTATGTCTGGGCAGTAAAACCAAGTTAAATGAAAATGTAGTTTTAAAAATATTGTCCAAATATGATATTATAACTATCTTAATAAAGTTTATAATTCAGTTGAATCGAAATAAGCATTGATGCAGAAAATCAATCAAGAATGAGATCTTTTTACTAATTAATCTGAATGATAGACGTGAGCTATTTTTATGTTTTCTGGGGTTAACCTATACAATAGATGTGAAACACTTGTAAGATAAATTAGAAGGTATAATTAAAAATATTAGTTTGCAAGATTTGAAAATTAAGTAGCGTATAAATGATCCAGACGATATCTAAAACAATAGGATAATGAGTGAGTAGAATTGAAGCCAGTTGTTTCTTAAAGGACTCCAACTGAAGCTATTTTTTTCGAACTGCTTAGCTTTTATTAAAAAGATGATTTTATCTCATAGCTTTAGAAAATCAAAGAAATTTATTAAAAAACTTATTTCAATAACCAAACCAAAAAATTAAGTGGAAGATATTACATCAAATGAAATCGTCACTTTTTCTGAAATTCTTGGCGTATTTAAAGAGGATGGTTCTGAAATTTCTTATGAATCAATTTTAAAGGAGGCTAATCACTATTGTATTCAATGGAACTCCCTTTATCAAAAAATAAATTTAATAGCTGATGACAAGGTGAAATTCTACATAGGTGCATATCTATCAGAAGATTTTAAGTCCTACATAATATTTCTACGAAATTCTGCGCTTCAACTTATTTATGGCCAATTGAAACTGGATGCCAATATTATTACCAACGAAGAATATTTGGATTACAAAATCGAAGCATCTGAAAATTGTTCAAATGTTAGAGCAGAGTTTTTAACAAAAATAGAGACGCTTGAAAATTCAATAAAGGATTCAGAAATTAAAGAACACATACATCAAAAGAATCCAATAACTGAATATTCTGCACAGATATCCGAATTGAAAACCCATATTAAAAAAGTTAAGCAATTTGGAAACAATAGCAAAATAGTAACTAAGAGGCTCGCCTTTGTCGATCAAAAAATCGATGAAAGCATTCAGTCGAAAGATGAAAATTTAAATGTAATAATTGATTTGCTTCAAAATTTGGACCATGAGATAGAATATTCTGAAAAAGAACTCACTGAAAAAATTAAGAATGTCTCTGCGATTATCGAAGGCTATGATTTAAACAAATTAAGTGATTTTGACTTTCCAAACTTTTTTAAAAATTTAGATTCATTTACTACAATACCTGAATATTCCAATGGAGTAATTAATACTCAAAAGCTTAATTTGCCTATAATCTTAAAGCAGATATTTACTGTTGAGTTTGGCAAAAATTTTAGTATTCAAAATACCAAGGTCTTAAGAGAATTAGCTGATGTTATTGACCACTTAAGACTTCTATCAAATAGCGAAACTAAAACCGCAAATTATTTGGAATGGAAGTCTCAAGCAATTGAGAATATCAAGAATATTCTTGTTGAAAATGTTGATTTACAAAATAAGCTAAAATCTAAAACATCTCTTCATTCAATTATTTACAATAATTATACGAATGTTGATGTTGCCACAGAATACTCCGTACAACAATTTTTGAAGGGTAGGGATTCTTTACTAAAGTTCGTAAACGATACGACTAAAAAGTTAGCAGGAATAACCAATTTATCTCTATTTTTTAAAGAACAACAATCAGAAAATCAAATGATTATCAATTTTGTGAAAACGCTTCACAAGAATGATACTAATGTGTTTTATACAAAAATATTTCTTAATAATTCTGAATTTTTCAATCACTATTTCATTCCTCGAACTGAAATTGTGGATCGGGTTTTTACTAATATAAGCAATTGGGAAATTGGCCTTGGTAATGCAGTATTGTTATTTGGGGAAAGATATTCTGGTAAAACAAGTTTGCTTAATTGGTTGAGTCATAACTCAGAATTTCATCAGAAAATTGATATAAAATTAGATCAAAGCACTGTTATTGGAGGCAGGAAGTTTCTCTTTACCTCAGATTTAAAGGAAAATCTTAATTCAATTGAAAAATCAATAGAAGTTGATAAAAAATATTTGGTAACAATAGATGATGTAGAATTAATGCGCAATGAGAATAATCCAGAAAGTCTATTGAGCAACATTCGTGGTTTAGTATCATCCATTAATAAAGCCCCAAAGAATATTTTTTTTATGGTTTCTACTAATCCGATAATGAAGAATAAGCTAAATGCTATTTTATCTTGGGAAGAAACTTTTGCTGATATAATAAATGTATCCTCTTTCAAGAAAGAAAGTTTTTTAAAGACTTTAGAAATGAGGCATAAATCAACAAAAATGATTTTGCAGATTAATGAGAAACAGATGTCTCAAAATCAGATGGAATCCTTAGGACTGGAAGTAATAAAAAATTGTAATTTGAATATTGGACTTGCATTAATTGCTTGGTGCCGGAATATTTCGAATGACTTGAATATTAAAAGAGTAAAATTGAAATTCCCAGACTTTCCAATGCTAGTTGACGATCATCTGAGAATTACTGAATTATTATATTCCTTCAGGAACCTGAGTTATAGTGAGATTACAAAGTTTAATATTCATAGTGTTAAAAATTATAAAAAATTAATAGGCCGATTTAGAAAAATTGGAATATTAAATTTTGAAAATAATTTTTTAGAATTTTCACCTTTTGCAGGAAAACAATTGTATCACCAATTAACTTTTTTAAGTAGGGATGCAACATACAATGCCTACGTACTTAAAATAATAATGACCAATTTAGATAGTGACGAAATTGAAACACTTCAAATTCATTTGTTAAGCTTTTCTTTTAAAGGAATTGCAAATGTTTTGTACATATCTAGAATTTCATCAATGCATTTAGAATTGGGTATAAGAACTGTTGAAAATCCAGCGACACTTATTAATTTCATCAATAAGCATTCTGGAATGTCTGCAGAATTTAAAAATAATATCAAATGAATTTAATGGTTTTTCTTGAAGGCTCTGCTTCTATATTTTCGTCTTACAACTTGATCATAGAATCTTCGTTAATAATAATTGCTTCTTTTTTCTTCACTGAAATATCTAAAAGAACAAATATTCCTTCTGTATTATTGCTCATAATAATGGGTATATGTTTGCAATATGCGATAGCTGCAAATGGAGCAGTCTTTAATTTCTTTCCAATACTTGAATTGTTAGGAATTACTGGTTTAATTATGATTGTCCTAGAAGCCGCTTTAGAACTCAAGCTTGATAGAGAAAAAACGAAACCTATATTAGTTAGCTTATTAATTGCTTTGGTCGGCTTAGCATTGAGCGCATGGGCAGCCGCTACTATAATTCATTATTTCTATCCCGAAATGACAACAACGCAATCATGGGTATACGCAACACCTTTGTCTATACTTTCAAGCGCTATTATTATACCTTCTGTTGCAGCTTTACGACAAGATAAAAAGGAGTTTCATATTTATGAAAGTACATTTTCTGATATTTTAGGAATAATGATGTTCTATTTTTTGGTAGGGAATGATGGAGGCGAATCATCGGGAGGCAATGTCGTAGGCTTTTTCGGAAATTTATTTGTTACAATTATTGTTTCTTTCATTGCTAGTTATATCATTGTCTTAATATTTCAAAAGATCAAATCACATGTAAAACTCTTTTTATTAATATCCATTTTACTTCTATTGTATGCCGTTGGAAAGAAACTTCATTTATCATCACTGATAATTATTTTAATCTTTGGTTTGCTTATCGCAAATATCAATGTTTTCTTTCCAAAAAAACTGAAGAGATTTATTGATATAGATAAGATTAACGAAATTTACGATGAATTACACATCATTACATTAGAGACAGCATTCGTCGTTCGAACATTCTTTTTTGTAATTTTCGGTATAACAATTTCAATAAAATCTCTTTTCGATGTGAAAGTAGCGCTTATAAGTGCTGCAATAATTCTATCCATTTATCTAATTCGGTATGGTCTACTAAGAGCAAGTTACGGTAAAGACATTTTTCCACAAGCATATATTGCTCCACGAGGCCTAATTACCATTTTACTATTTTATGCTATACCAGAATCGATGCAACTTGATACATTTAATTCTGGAATATTACTTTTTGTAATTATTGCAACGAGTATTATTATGACAATTTCTATGATACTTGAAAAGAATAGAAGTGAAAAAGCGATTAATAATGCAAGAGCCAATCCAGTTGATACAATTAAGTGGCAAGCTAAAAAAATATAAATTTTATTAAAGTATGTTATTTGAAACTTCCTATGATTCTATGTCAACAGAAAGAATTTATGGCTATTGATTAATCTGACAATAAAATATTTGGAGTTTTACATTTGAACATAAAATATGAAACAGGTTTTTAATTCAACAGATAAATAAGGCCAAATGGCTCTCATATTCATCATTTTTTAATTTTCTTCACGTTCACGTTAGATATTAAATGTGCAGGGGCTATTTATAAACTTATGAATGATTTATCTGGTCAGGGTAAATAATATAATAATACTTTCAAATTTCCTTACTTTTATTAGTCATTAGTGAATTACTGTACTTAACTCACAATAAATTCTAGCCTAATTTTTATGCAGTAGAAAAGAGGGCTGAATAGTAAATCTGCTGACATATAGAAAGATATTAAAAGTGTAAATTTCAATTTAAAGTAAAATCTAAAATAAAACAAGGAAGATATGGCTAAGAAAAAATCAAAATTCGATGGAAAAGTTAAGAAATCATCAAAGAAAAAATTGGAAAAATCAGCCTTAAAGAAAAAATCCAAGAAAGCAGCGCTTAAAAAGAAGTCTAAAAAAGCAGAGGCAAAAAAGAAGTCAAAAAAAGCTGTTCTTAAGAAGAAGTCAAAAAAAGCAGACGCAAAAAAGAAGTCAAAAAAGGTAGAGGCAAAAAAGAAATTGAAAAAAACTGCAAAGAAAAAACAGCCAAAAGCTAAAAAGAAAAAAAGTAAAAAGTAAAATATTCTTGCCACCATTAATCGAATTAGTGAATGGCTAATGGTCAGTATCTAACGGTACAACGTATTTACAAGATTGATTAACATTATTATTATCAATCTTGATTTAGTGCCATTCTCTAAAAATAGAATAATTCAATTTACCCAGATGGAAAGAAAATTATTTGAAATCTGCTATTGGATATCTTTTGGGGTTTTTGTTTCCATTTTTTCATCTTGTGCTGCTAAAAATCCTTACTATTCTGATAAATTATCAAAGCCTAATTACGGACGGGAGCTTGATCGAACCAAGATAGATTATGAATTATTCTTGGTTGGAGATACAGGAGCAGGTAATAATAAATTGTCTTTGTCAAATATTGTGGATCTTATCAAAACGGAACTTGTTGAATCTGAAGTAGATCAATCTGTTATATTTCTTGGTAATTCAATTAGCGAAAATGGTTTTCCTGATGAAGAAGATCCTGAATTTGCAGTAATGGATAAGGAAATCAAGCATTGTATTAAAGTTCTAAAGGATAACACGGACAAGGTGTACTTTATACCTGGAAATTCTGAATGGTTTGATGGGCAAAATTATACCTCATCTGCTTTAAATCAGGTAGAAAATTATATTGAGAGTAACGCCAATGATAAAAACATTTTTGCTCCTTCTCATGGATGTGGTGAGCCTAAGCTCGTGGAATTAACAGACGATCTTGTTTTGATGATGATTGATTCGCAATGGATTTTAGAGGGAGATAGATCTGGTGAAAGAAAGCGGTCTCAATGTGACATAGATTATGAAGATGAGCTGATCACATATATAGAAGATAAATTATCAAAACACAAGAAAAAAAATGTGATCATTGCCGGTCACCATCCAATCTACTCTAATGGTTTAACTGGGGGTAATTATGGAATTGCTAGTAACCTACTTCCACTACCTATTTTGGGAAGTGTTATAACTGGAATTAAAAAAATAAGTGGAGGTCAACAAAAATTTTCTCACCCTCAATACCAAAAATATCGGGCGTCCATAGGTGAAGCGTTGAAAAATTATGAGGGAGTTATATTTGCTTCAGCCCACGACAAGAATCTGCAATATCATTTGAAAGATGATAATCATTTTGTCATTGCAGGAAGTGGATCAGATGTTGATTATGTAAGAAGTGGGGCTGATGCCGATTTTGCATATATGGAAAAAGGTTTTGCGAAAATAACTCATACCAAGGATCTTGAATTATGGTTAGAATTCTATGTTCCTGATGCAAATATCAAAGGCAGAGCAAAATCTGTATTCAAGAAGAGACTTTATAAGAAAGAATTTATTGATTATACAGACACTATGGTTTATCATTCTATAAGTGAGTATGATAAAGTAAAGAAGGTTGTAGCTTCTTCTAACTATTCAAAAAGAGTCCCAGGTATGGGCGAAACTTATAGGAAAACATGGGGCACAGCATTAGACGTTCCAGTGTTTCTATTAGAAGAGGAAGAAGGTGGGTTAACACCAATTCAACAAGGAGGTGGTTTTGAGACCAAATCACTGAGGGTTGAAAATGCCAAGGGTCAACAATGGGTACTTAGGACAGTTGATAAAGATATTAGAAAATTACTTCCTAGTATATTTCGTGGCACGTTTGCAGAAACATTGGTACAAGATGGTGTTTCTGCTACTCATCCATATGCTGCTTTTGTAATACCAAAAATGGCAGAGGCTGCTAAAATTTATCATGCCAACCCAAGATTGGTTTGGTTACCTAAGCAAAAAGCACTAGGAGATTACAACCTAGACCTTGGAGATAGACTTTTTTTATTTGAGGAAAGAGCAGGAGGGAATTTAGAAGGGCATCCGAGCTTTGGGAATGTAAAAAAGGCCATCAGTACCCCAGATCTTATTGAGAAATTAATTAAAGATTATAAAACTGAAATAGATGAGCAATATGTTTTGAGATGCAGATTATTTGATTTACTCATCGGTGATTGGGATAGAGATGATGACCAATGGCGATGGGGTGAATTTAAAGATGAAGAAACCGGAAAAAATATATATAGAGCCATCCCTAGAGATAGAGATCAAGCTTTTTTTAAAAATGATGGTTTTTTAAATTATGTAGTTAGCAGGCCTTATTTTAATCCTCAATTAAGAAAATTTGATACCGAAATAGATGACTTACCGGCTTTAATTTATGACGCAAGATATTTTGATCGGTCATTCATATCTCAATTAAATAAAGTTGATTTTATAGAAGCAGCAGCAGAATTGCAGAGAGATATAACAGATAAAGTTATCGAAGATGCATTTAGTGATTGGCCAAAAGAAATATATGAAATAAGTGGCCCTGAGATTATTCGTAAACTAAAACAAAGGAGAAAGGATCTCCCTACCTACGCAGAAGAATTTTATAAGTTTATAACTAAGGAGGTGACCATTGTTGGGACCAATGGGAAAAATATATTTGATATAACGGCACAAGCAAACGACAAGTTGGAAGTAAATGTTTATCATCTAGAAAATGATGTGAGACATCTCATTTGGACAAGGACAATTTCTGGAGAGGACTGCGATGAATTACGATTGTTTGGTATGAAAGGTAAGGATGTATTCAATTTTAAAGGATCTGAACCTTCAACGGTAAAGGTTCAATTGGTTGGAGGAGGAGGAAATGATTTAATAAATAATAATGCAGAACAGCTTAAGATATTAGTTTATGATCGAAAGGATGGCATTAATGTTTCTGGAAATAAAATTAGATCGAAATTATTAAATAGAAGAGGAATAAACAGGTATGATCGAATGGATTGGGAACTTGATCGGAGTATTCATTTCCCGATGTTAGATTATTATACAGATGAAGGAATCGGTCTTAGCTATAATTTTTGGTGGGAGCGGAATGGTTTTAGGAAATCACCGTATCAATCTGACCATACACTGTCCTTATCATATCTTTCTTTTAATAATGGATTCATAGCTAGATATAATGCGCATTGGGTTTCTGTATTTGGTCCAGATTGGGATATAAAATTAAAGACGGAGTTTACCGGTCCTGTCTTCACTCAATTCTATTATGGTTTAGGAAATGAATATATAAATTATGAGAAAATTTTCCCCAATGAACCTAATGCTAGCGGATCACGATTTTTTATAGTAAAAGGCTCTCATGTCTATATTAATCCATTCTTAGTTTGCGATCTAGGAAATAATAAATCTATTAGTATTGATCCATCTATAGAGTATTTGAACATTAGAAACCAACCAGAAGATCCGATGGAAACAGAATTTATTTTCACCGATGAATCAGGTCTGTCTACTTTTGATTTCGAGGATAAATTATATACGGGAATTGGGATGAACTTTACTAGTAATAGAATTGATAATTCGATTATACCAAATCAAGGCTATAAATTTTATTTAGGTGTAAAATATAGACATAGTATGTCTAATTCAGAATATCAAAATGTTACGTTTGAATCTAATCTTACTTCTTACATTCCATTTTCGCCTACGCAAAGACTTGTTTTTGCATCATTCATCGGCGGCGCATATACGCTCGGAGCGTATGAATTTTTTCATGCCAATTATCTATCAACAAGAGCTAGAATGCGTGGATTTAGAAGAAATCGATTTGGGGGAGATGGCATACTTTATATGGCTACAGATTTAAGGTATAAGATATTACAAGGGGAGGGAGGATTAAGAACTGGTGTTGGTATTTTTGGATCATTTGATATAGGTCGCACGTTTTTGGATGGTGAAGTAAATGATGTATGGCATACAAGTTACGGTGGAGGTATTTTTTTAACGCCTCTAGATTTATTAGGGGTAAAATTAGGCTATTATGTAGGGCGAGAAGATACCCAGATTGTGATTGGTGGCGTCTTAGGATTTTAAAATCTTAGGTGAAGTGTATTAAGGAGCATACTTTAGATTTATCATTAATATAATTATTTAGAGCCTTATTTTATATAATGATATAAGGAAAGAAAAAAAATATAATTATGAAAAAATTATTTCTATTATACTTAGCAAGTACGTCCTTTCTATCATTTGGTGTATCACAGGATTTATCTAATTTATATGAAGAATCTATTAAATCTGTTGTTACCATATTTACAACTGAATTTAAATTTTCTAATAATTCAGTGGAGCAAGAACAAGCACTTGGGTCAGGAGTTATTATTGGAAATGATGGGTTGATTATAACAGCTGCACATGTCATAGAATCAGCGAATTTAATAAAAGTAAAACTGCATGATGACAATATTTATAATGCTGAAGTAATTAGGTCAATTCCAAGTGCAGATGTAGGATTGATAAAAATAATCGATGAGGTTTCTAATCTCGTTCCGGCTAAGATCAATGAAGCTTCAAATGAAGTTAAGACCGGACAGCGCCTCTATATAATAGGTGCTCCTCTCGGCATAGAGCATTCTCTTTCATCAGGTTATATTTCAGGATTCATGCAAAAGAATTTTGTTGCCGATGGTCAAATGGCCAAATTTATACAAACTGATGCAGCCATCAATAATGGGAATAGTGGAGGGCTCATGTTTAATATGAATGGACAACTCATAGGCATTGTAAGTTTTATTCTGTCTCAGAGTGGCGGGTTTGATGGAATCGGTTATGGGGTAGATATAAGAACTGCAAAGGAATTATTATTAGATGATAAGAGTCATTTTTGGTCAGGATTTGACGGCTATTTTTTGGACGAAAGTTTAAGCGCTGTGCTTAATGTTCCTCAAAAAGCTGGTCTTTTGATTCAAAGGGTCAGTAAGAACTCTTTTGCTGCAGAAATGGGTTTAGAAGAAGGATTTTTTCAAGCACAGATCTTTGATCAAAAGCTTTGGTTGGGAGGAGATATTATTTTGGAAATCTTAGGATCAAGTTGTGAAAGTCCTCATTCACTCAATACAATTAAGGAAAGAATAAAAAAAATTGCACCTGGTGACTCTATCTACCTAAAGGTATTGAGGCGAGGTAAAATAATTGAATTAACAAAAAGAATAAATTAGATTATGAAAGGACCTTTTGTAGTAGTTTGCCTCACTCTTTATTTATTACTATATACTGGCTGCGTAAGTTTTGATGCTCAATACAAAGGCGAATGGCAACGATCAGAAAAGACTTCGGATCCATATTTTTCCGTTTACCTGATTGGTGATGCAGGATATGCACCAGTAGATAGTAGTACAATTGTATTTGATCATCTTAAAAAGGAACTAGATGCTGAAGACGCTAATTCAGCAATTGTATGGTTAGGCGATAACATATACCCGATAGGTCTTGCTCCCCCGTCTAATCCTTATCACTTACTTGGAAAGCACAGGCTTATGGCTCAGTTAGAGACCATGTCTGATTTTCAAGGGTCTAAGTTTTTTGTGCCCGGTAATCATGATTGGTATACCTATGGAAGGGTGGGCTTACGAAGAGAAGAATTACTTGTCGATTCAGTTTTAGCTGAATCGCCAAACCCAAATAAGCAACAAAACTTTTTTATTCCAGACAAAGGATGTGGTGATCCCCAAATAGTTAGTTTGAAGGAAGACATCAGTTTACTTCTCATGGATTCTCACTGGTTTCTAAATGAAAAAGCAAGAAGCGGAGATATGGAGGTTTGTGATGTAAAGAATCCCAAGCAGTATATAGAAAAGCTCCAATCTGAAATTATTAGTCAGAAAGACAAGGCTCTTATTGTGGCCTCACATCATCCACCATATACTTACGCACACCATGGCGGTAAATTTAGTTTTTCAGACTATCTTTTCCCATTTACACAGGTGGTTAATTGGTTGTATTTACCACTTCCTCTCTCTGGGGCTCTTTTCAATAGAGTGCGACTCCGAATTTCTGAGCAAGATGTATACCATCCTAGATATAAACAGTACAAAGCAAAATTAATCGATGCGTTGCAAGCTAAAGGAAGATCTATTGTGGCATCAGGCCATGAGCATACCCTTCAATTAATAGAAAATCAAGAACAATACTTTATAGTTAGCGGTGCTGGAACGAAACAGAATGAGGTCACCTTGGGTAAGGGATCAAAGTTTGCGATAGGCCAAAAAGGTTATGTAAGAATACTTTTTAAAAATAGTAAAAGGGCCCTTGTACAATTCATAGTACCAGGATACTTTGAAGAATACAATAATGTTGCTTTTGAAACCATGATTGAATTAGATTGACGACAAATAAAATTAGATTGACGACAAATAAAATTAGATGTATAACCATATTTGCAAAAGCAATGATTCAAGAATATAATTTAAAATACATTACATAAAGAATCCAAAGTACCCTTATTAAATAATAATTATGATTATTCAATGTGTTAAGTTTTTGATTTTGTTTTCAATTTTATCTAGTGGAATTACAAACGCTCTTTTTGCTCAAGAAGACAAGATTTTGCATCGGGTATATTTTTTTGGAAATTTGGCCGATGTAGAAGATGGCCAAATGTTTAGAAGCGCATTAAAGACTCAGTTGAGTTCGGAGAAGGCGGATTTTAGCCTGATATTAAATGGAGATTTAGTCAAAACAAAAATTGAGAAGGAGAATATCGAGGATCTTCAAAATATCTTCTACTTAGTAGACATGATAGAGGATTTTTCGAATGGAAAATTAATTTTAGTACCAGGTGATCGCGATTGGAACATTGGAACGATGGAAAAAGGGGTGGGGAAAGTAGTGTTGTTCAATTAGAGAATC
>Ga0115031_1001409_pt1 | contig 17937 bp, 20 predicted proteins | sample Maine_Asex4_meta_FD_87301 | JGI IMG/M metagenome (GOLD analysis project Ga0115031, IMG submission 87301) | Marine algal microbial communities from Maine, USA - Maine_Asex4_metaG | ecosystem: Host-associated > Algae > Red algae > Unclassified | place: Maine, USA | collected 2015-01-05
AGAGGAGTTATGTACTCATTTTCGATCTCTCTCTGAACGCAAAGGGGTCGAGCAGCAATACGGTTCGGCCTTGTTGCAGATACCTTGGAACCTGACACGAGATTTCATCAACGCGCTGTGCGGTAGTCTCGTGCTCGCGGATTCCTCAGCGGGATCATTGGGATCCGATCTCTTGTTCAAGCGATGATCTCATAAATCCGAAAAGGTGGGCCGAGATCACTGAGGCTCTGTCTTGACGGCGTGCGTTCTCGCCAATGGGAACGCGACGTTCCAATCACGCCCCAATCACGTCGACCGGTTTCGACTGTATTGGAGTGATCGCGTCACTCGAACGGACTTACGGTTCCAAACGGGCCCACCTTCCCGATTCAAGACGGTTCGGGCCGAGCACGTGCACGTGCGCAACAATTCTGGAAACTCTCACTCACGTGAGCGTGCTCGCAACAGACATAGCCTGTTGGGCGGCCCTGCATCTGGCACGCACGATTAGACGAGAGCACTCTTCGGATCGTGTCGTGCGGACACGCGACTGCAACGAGGCGGATCCTCATCGGCGGGGCCCGCTTGTGTGGTCGCGGTAACGTAGCAGACGGGCTATGTCCGAAACTTCCTGGCGATCGCTGTGAGGTGCGATCTGCCCTTTCCAGATGCGTCGTTTGAAGGAATCTAATTACGACAGTTCTGGTGGCTCGTCAAGACAACGGTGGTGAAATCACGCGTGCGCAACAGACTTCTAAACATATTTGGACCCAATCAAGTCCACGTGCTCGCAACGTTAAGACACAGCCTGAATCAAAAACTACGGACAGCTCGGGACATTATGAGATTGCGAAAACACTTGACGGCTGACCACAACAATTACTGGGCATTTGGGACCGTTCGTAACATTTGAAAGAAAAGGAAGCCCTCCAGCCGGAATGCTTCGTACAGATCTGCCTGGCCATGAGTGCGGGTTGCTGACAGAAATAGCGCGGTCGTGGATCTTCCCTTGGGAATATTGCTGACCTCCAACAGAAGAAGGCGCTGGCAGAGTGGGCACAATCATTCAACAGCGTACATACACCTATGCAAAGGCTGGACTTCATCTAAATTCCTTACCGTGTCTGCTCTGCGCACGAGAAACGAACATCAGGATCTCTAGAAATCTGAAGAAATAAGGCGATCTCATGATAAATCACAGGTGCGGCCCACAACCGTCTCTATGCCATTCTCATGTCTTAGCCAGCGGCTCAAAAATCTCAGAAAATCTCATTGTGGGTTGCAGTGGCTCTGCGAGACGCTGGCAATACACGGTGATTTGCTTGCAAGATTACTAGCGGCAGCTCTCAGCCACAAATTCGATCCTGGCTTGACGAGCAGCCAATCCGACTTCATTTTTACGCCCCGTCCGTGACTTTGCCTCCCTTGTCTCTGCGACCAAGAGTTTTTGAAGGTTCGCACTATCAGAACTAAATTGGTGAGTGCACGTCTGTCGGTGCGCCTAATGCGATCGTCACATGTCGCAGGTGACATAGAGTCCAAAGTAAATATGTGCTGGACGGTACGGAGATACCCGAGATTGAAATTGATCAGTTGAAAAGACGCTAAGATCCGAGGCAACATACTGAGCCCATGACAAACTGCCTTAATGCCCGGAAATGGCACCGCCGCGCCACACCCACGCGCCTAGTTAGGCAAAGTCTATTGGCGCGCCATATCGCCATTTTGCGACGGCGGATGGCGAAGGGCATTTCTACCAGTGCGCCATTTCTTCATATTCCTCGCCATTGCGCCGTCGCTTTCGACAAATGTGCGCAGAATTGCGAGAAGGATAGCGAAAGATACCCTGTTCGCTAAATGCGTGGGCCAACGGCATGATGGGATGACGGATGTCTTGTGTCCACCAAGATTGAAGTTGTCAACGGCCCCATCCCACAGCGAACCCATGTGAGGACTTCATACAGTGCAAGGCGATCCCTTGCGCTGGGTGGCTTCCCTTATTCCATTCAGGAGGCATGGGGCATCGAAGTGCGTGATGAGGCTCCACTTCTGCGTACTCAAAAAAATTGACCGATAGAGATGCGCTGTGCTATTGTCAAAACATATGGCTAAATGGCGAACGCGCAATGGTGCACGACTAGACTTGCTCTTAGAGAACGTCTATCGGTGCCCAGAACCGCCGTATTGCAGCTACGGACATATGTCTCGGGACGCCATTGAGCCATATCGGAGGGCATCGAGACATAGCCGTCGCTGTCTTTGCTCGAGATGCCTCTCTGTTTGGCGATCGTTGAAGCGATAGCCATACGCGAGAACCAATCATATGCCTTCCATGTCACGAGATCCCGGGAGTTCTCATGTGATTGGGTCAGAATTGTCAGGAAGCGTATCTTTCTGTGGTAAGTATTGAACTCAGGGATCAGTGTTCTCGGAGAAACCATCCATGATTAGCATGAATGCGGTGTATTATAAATAATTCGCCTCGAAATTTATCAAAACCATCGTAAGCCGTGAGGCGCCACATCAAGGGGGTCCGCTGGTGCGCCCTGCAGGTCAGGCGTTGTTGAGGCGCTGCCGACGTGCTGACCCCAGCAGACGGCGACCTCTCCGTGTAACATATACCATCAAGGGCGAGGCTCTCGTCTTGCCCGAGGTGACAGCAATGTGTGCCTCTACCAGGTGCACTAGGGGACAGGATCGAGGGACCCATCCTGTGCCACTTGTGCCCCCTTGCCCTGTGCCCGAGTGTGCGATGTTGCCTGCTGGCGGTTCATTAGCGGCCGACAATGGCGGCCGGGTTGGTCGCACGCGTAGACTGATCATGCACTGTGCTCTGCAGCTGCTGTCCCTTGCCGCTGTCATCCTCGCGCCACAGTTAACCGGCGTCCCCACGACCGTGCCGGATGGGGAGGAGGCCCGGGGGACGAGGGAGGTGCGCATTAGTCCACCCCCTACAGTAGTGGATTGGCCAACCACGTGGGCGTGAGGGAGCCACGTGGTGATGATATCATCCCACAGATAGGATGATCAGGATGATTTCTTCACTTTTATCGTCCAAACCATGACATGATAATTATTCCCTCTCATCCCTGATTGAACTGTCGCCGTCGATGCCACCGCACGGTGCTAAGAGGCCCACCACGCGTATCCCAAGCCATACAGTTCACAAAGACCCAGTGCGCAACATCATTCGTCCTATCACCCCCGTTAGTCTCGTTGGTCGGGCGCCAACAGCGGCGGGCTATGCATTGGAGGCGACTTATGGAAGACCCCTTTTCTTTGGACCCCCCTCCGTTTCCAGATCGGACCGAAAGTAAACGTGTTCAAACGTGCTGTCAACACCTGACACGGCCAGCCGCCCAATCGCAGGCGCGGCTTCGTGGACCGGTTGAATTCATGTATTGGTCACGGAAGCCTCGTCCTATCTCTCGAAAATGTCCCGGAACGCACGGAGTTGGCGTCGATTGGGGCGGAATCTTGCGGGGAAACTCTGGCGACCTCTGACATGCGGCCCGACGCCGCATGTTCCTGTCTTGTCGACTTGGCCACGGTGAGGCAGTGGTGAGGTGGAGGCAGAACTCGCGGGAGGTGTACGACTGCATGGAAGTTGCCGCTTGCTGTAGGCGTGCAGTTTGTGCTTTTTGCCGGCGTGGCGGTGGCGGACGTGGAGCTGGACGTGGTGTCGGGGTCGGTGCAGCTTGTCGTCTGGCACGGCTCGCACGCTGCCGCTTGCGTTCCGCGTGCCATTGGTTCTTAATGGTGGCGTGGCTGCGGCGGACGTGGTGGAGGGGGTGGTGCTGCTTGTCGAGTGGGACTGTGTGCAAGTTGCCGCATGCGCGCCGCGTGCAGTCGGTACTTTTTGTCGGAGTGACGGCGGCCGACGATGCCGCGGACGACGAGCTGGACGTGCAGGCGGGGGTGGTGCGGCTTGTCGTGTAAGACGGCGGGCACGTTGCAGCTTGCGTGGGGCGTGCAATTTTTTCTTCTGGTCGGCGTGGCTGTGGCCGACGTGGCGCTGGACATGATGGCGGGGTTGGTGCGGTTTGTCGTGCGGGATGGCGTGTTCGTTGCGCTTGCGTGGGGCATGCAGCTGGTGCTTCTTGCCGGCGTGGCTGAGGCGGACTGTGAGCTGGACGTGGTGGCGAAGGTGATGGGCCTTGTCGTGTACGATGGCGTGCACGTTGCTGCTTGCGTGGGGTGTGCAGCTGGTGCTTCTTGCCGTCGTGGCTGAGGTGGACGTGAAGCTTGAAGTGGTGGCGGAGGTGATGGGGCTTGTCGTGTACGACGGCGTGCACGTTGCTGCTTGCGTAGGGCGTGCACTGTGTGCTTCTTGTCGGTGTTGCTGTGACCGACGTGGAGCTGGACGCAGTGAAGTGGGTGGTGCGGCTTGTCATGTGGGACGGCGTGCACGTTGGCGCTTGCGTGGGGTGTGCAGCTGGTGCTCTTTGTCGGCCTGGCGATGGCGGGGGTAGTGCGGCTTGTCGTGTACGACGTCGTGCACGTCGGCGCTTGCGTGGGGTGTGGAGCTTTTGCTTTGAGTCCACCTGGCGATGGCGGGGGTGGTGCGGATTGTCATGTGGGAAGGCGTGCACGTTGCCGCTTTCGTGGGGTGTGCAGCTGGTGCTTTTTGTAGGCCTGGCGATGGCGGGGGTGAAGCGGCCTGTCATGTGAGACGGCGTGCACGTTGCCGCTTGCATGGGATGTGCAGCTGGTGCTTCCTGCCGGCGTGGCTGTGGCGGACGTGGAGCTGGGCGCGGCGGCGGGGGTGGTGCGGTTTGAAATGTGGGACGTCGTGCTCGTTGGCGCTTGCGTGGCGTGTGCAGCTTGTGCTTCTTGCCGGCGTGGCTGAGGCGGACGTGGGGCTGGACGTGGTGGCGAAGGTTATGGGGCTTGTCGTGTACGACGGCGTGCACGTTGCTGCTTGCGTAGGGCGTGCAGCTGGTTCTTCTTTCTGGCGTGGCTGAGGCGGTCGTGGATCTGGATGTGGAGGCCGAGGTGATGGGGCTTATCGTGTGCGACGGCGTGCACGTTGCCGCTTGCGTTGGGTGTGCAGCTGGTTCTTCTTGACGGTGTGGCTGTGGCCGACGTGGAGCTGGACGCGGTGGCGGGGGTGGTGCGGATTGTCGTGTACGACGGCGTGCACGTTGGCGCCTTCATTTGGTGTGCAGCTGGTGCTTTTTGTCGGCCTGGCGGTGGCGGTTGTGGTGCGGCTTGTCGTTTGGGACGTCTTGCAAAATGCCGCTCGCATGGCGTGGGGCGTGCAGTTGGTATCGAAGTGGGAATATCTGCCTGGGTTGGTGTATATATATTGATTGCGTACATGGTCGTTGGAAGAGTGGCACATCGATCAATAGTTGAAGTAAAACGTAGCGGCTCAAGACAAGCAAATACAGGTGTACCACAGCAAAGCAGCGCACTACCTCCTCACTCAGCACGGCCCTTTCTCTTCCCCTTGTACGGCTGGCACACATGCGCCACGTAGTCGTCGCAAGAGCGGTAGTGGCAGCCGCACCGCGGACACTGAAACCAAACGCGGGCGCCGGGTGGGACCACTACCGCCACCGGGACGCGGCCAGCCCCAGACGTCGGTGACGCCGACGCGCCGCCCGGTCTCGTGCGTGCCGAATAACCATCCACCCAAGCGTTATCGCCCACACCAGTCGACTGCGGAGAAGCGCCGGACGAGCCAGATTCATCAGACGAGGTCGGCAGCCGTCCCCTCCCCGCGTGAGCAGCGTCCGCGAGCTTCTATGAACCCGATGCATACGCGTCGTCGTCGCGTCGGCGCTTGTGTCGGCGGGCGTCAGCAGGAGGTGGCTCGGCCCCAGCTCCACCAGCACCCCCACCAGCGCCAGAAGACCCGCCGTGGCCGGCCGCGAACGCGCGAACGTGGGAATGAGCGGTGCGACCCGCTTCGCGAGCGGCGGCCGCAGGCGCAAGGAAGCCGGCGTCGTGTTCAGCTTCACGGAGCACGTCTGCAAAACGAGCATCGTCGTCTCCAGCGCGCCTGACTTCTCTCACCGCTGCATGCAGGCGAGGCAACAGAACATGGAGCTCGGCGCGCCGCCCGCTGTCCTTCAGACCAGCCACGGCGCGTCGGTGGCCAGCGCCACTCACGTGACTGATGAGACTTGTCGGGGCGTCGCTTCTCGCCAGGCACGTCGGGCACGTCCAACGAGTAGAGTGGCTGGCGTTGCCGGGCTTGTGCGTCGCGGCGGCGCGGAACGCCCTCTTCTTGCGTGGAGCCCCGCGGACGTGCTCATTCCAGCTTGCGCGGCGGCGGGGGTGGTGCGGTTTGAAATGTGGGACGTCGCACACTTGTTAAAGCCAGAAGGCTCAGGCCGCTGGGGTAGGAAGGGCGGGGGTGGTGCGGCGGCCATGTTGTGAAAAAACACAGAAAGGGCGGGCAAGGTGAAGCAGCGCAGCAAGCGGCTGCAACACCAGGAAGGAAGACCACCGACGAGATGTGCGACGGAGACAGGGCCACAGGCATTGCTGGAAACGCATCTGACAGAAAGTCGTGATCCTCGGCGGCCGCGCCATTGCCGGTGTTGCACACTGTGACCCATTTTGTGGCCCGAAACGATTCCGTCTCAAATTGGGAGATACTTTGATTTTCTGCATTCTGAGGACAGAAATGATGCATTACACAGCGTCTTTCTCCGGGGCTGGCCAATGAGGCGATGACGTCAGGAGCGAGTGTTGTAAGTATGATACTCAGGACCCCGGCGTCCCAGTGTAGTCCGCGACTGCGTCTCCAGTACATCAGACGTGCCAAGCCAATGCGTCCAAGTCGACGCGCGATGCCGCCGTCGGCGAAGCGGAGAAACAATCCGCGGCACCACGGCTATGGCATGGTGCCGTCCTTAGTCGCCGGACGCATCGCATCCGAGCGCAGCTCTGTTGTTGCGTCCGACGCATTTCACCCCTACGACGATCGTCCGAGGCCCGTTCGAGAGCGGCCGCCGCAGCGGCGCCCCGCAGGAACGAGAAAGAGTACGGCACGTTCGTCATGACCGTCTAGAGGGGTTCCGGCTCCATTACACGTACCGCCATCAAATACCACTCACATATGTACTCTGCCGATCCGACTGCTGTCAAGTAATGATGCTCGACTGTTTCATCCTCCATCGTGCACGGCCAATGATCGATCGGATGTGCGCCACGACCGAGCGCGTCAAGTGTGAAACCCCCTGCTATGGCGTGTGGGCTGTCGCGCGAGAAAGGCACGCCAGGCTGTGCTTGTCGCCATATTCTGGTTGTCGTATCTCAGCTTCGCAGTCCGCTGTGTACCGCTGGCAAAGAACGACGTGAGGCAGATCTCATTTTCTTTCTCGCTACACAGTGGAGCGACATCGTCAAAGAGCGGGACATGAAAGCCGCATCAAGTGGAGCGAGAAGACGACTGGCGGACGTACCCCTGTCCAGTTCGGACTGTGGTTCATTTCGTCTGCGTTATGAAGCTTCGTCGTCGACGGGCCGGACGACAATCTGTCGCCAAGTCGAATAAGTGCGTGTGCGGAGAATTGTCACAGGACTTCTCAGTGGGGTTTCACGTTCCTAACGCTGATCTACAGCTCGGGCGCCTCCGTCGCCCGCAGTGTCGGCGTGTTTGGCTGCCAGAGCGTCTCATCAATCGGCGTTTGGTAAAACTCTGTCAACTTTTCTGAGGGAGGTAGCCTGTGAAGCAGGGAGATCGACTTCCAGCAGACGAGCGAGTGGCCAGCAGAGTGTCTTTCGTGGAAGCGCTCTACTGATTGGTCTCTACACAAACCGATAGTAGTCCGCGCAGGTTGGGGTGGCGAACGGCGCTACCGTCGGGCTGTCGTCCCCACCACCGTCGAGCGCTTCGTCACCGTCGTGACCCGCTTCACATCCCCGGTCACCATGACCGTCCCTCTTACCGGCTTCCCGGACTCCTACGTCGTGTGCTTGCAAGCGCTATGCGGTACGCCTCAGAATATGGGTCTATTCGATACTTTACCTGTACTCAGCGGGTCATGTCTCTCTTCGCTTTTTCGTCTAGCCGTGTGCTGCAGAATCTCTATGGTCTTCTTTATACGCCGTCGTGGGATGCATGCGGCACATGTTGTTGTCGTGGGCGACGCGGCCTTCTCGACTGCGAGCCACCTCACTTCATTCACGTTGTGTTACCCGTGTGTCGCTCCCCATTCATCATGCAGCCTCTCATGTCGCTACTGTGTCTGGGTGCTGACAGGGCCATTCCGCATTGTCCCGCGCATCCTTAAGATGACCGCCCGACGTCTCATTTTAGTGTAAAATCCGTGCTTTATTTTTTGTCGTGACGATTTATATACGGCGGCAGGAGGCAAGCGCCTCATCAAGGCCTTCTCCCATTGTTGTGGCGGTGCCGATGTTCGCCGAGGCCAGTTGTGCACGATGCCGACGGCATACAGCGTGCAGTTCGTCGTCATTCTTGTTGTGCCAGTGGCCGTCGTGAGGGTGGCCTGAGTATCGGAAGAAGTGAAGTCTGATCAGTGGGGCGCCGTCCAAGTCGCAGCCTGCGTGGGGCGTGCCGCTGATGCTTTGTGGTGGCGTGACGGCAGCGGACGTGGAGCCGGACGTGGTGCCGAGGGCGGTGCGGCTTGTAGTGAGGGACGGTGTCCACGTTGCCGTTTGCGCGCGGCGCGCAGCTGGTTCTTTATGCCGGCGTGGTTTCGGGGGACGTAGGGCTCGACGTGGTGGCGGGGGCAGTGCGGTTCGCGGTGAGGGACGGTGTTCAAGTTGCTACTCGGTTTTGCGTGCAGTTTGCGCTTCTTATCGGCGTCGCTGCGGCGATCGTGGGGCCGGACGCGGCGGCGAGGGCGGTGCAGCATGTCGTGTGGAACAGTGCGCAAGTTGCACCTTGCGTAAGGTGTGCAGCTGGTGCACCTTCTCGGCGTGGTGGTGGCGGAAGCTGCGGCGGACGACGAGCTGGAAGCGGTGGCGGGGGTGGTGTGGCTTGTCGTGTGGAACGGCGTGCATGTTGCCGCTTGCGTGAGGCGTGCATTTTGTGCTTCTTGACCGCGTGGCGGTGGCTGACGGGGAGCTGGACGTGGTGGCGGGGGTGGTGCGGTTTGTTTCGCGGGACGTCTTGCAAGATGCCGCTTGCGTGGGGTGTGTAGCTGGTGCTTTTTGTCGGCGTGGCAGCGACGGACGTGGAGCTGGACATGGTTGCAAGGGTGGTGCGGTTTATCGTGCGGGACCGCTTGCAGGTTGCCTCTTGCGTGGGGCGTACACCGACGTTTTTTTGTCGGCGTGACTGGGGCTGTCGGGGAGCTGGGCGTGGTGGCGGGGGTGGTGCGGTTTGTTTCGCGGGACGTGGTGCAAGATGCCGCTTGCGTGGTGCGTGCAGTTTGTGCTTCTTGTCTGCGTGGCAAAGGCGGACGTGGAGCTTGACATGGTTGCAAGGGTGGTGCGGTTTATCGTGCGGGACCGCTGGCAGGATTCCTCTTGCGTCGGGCGTACACTGACGTTTTTTTGTCGGCGTCGCTGCGGCTGATGGGGAGCTGGACGTGGTGGCGGGGGTGGTGCGGTTTGTTTCGCGGGATGTGCTGCAAGATGCCGCTTGCGTGGTGCGTGCAGTTTGTGCTTCTTGTCTGCGTGGCAAAGGCGGACGTGGAGCTGGACATGGGTGCAAGGGTGGTGCGGTTCGTCGTGCGGGACCGCTCGCAGGTTTCCTCTTGCGTCGGGCGTACACCGACGTTTTTTTGTCGGCGTGGCTGCGGCGGTCGTGGAGGTGGACTTGGTGGCGGGGGTGGTGCGGTGTGGCCCACGGGACAGCTCACCAGGGCCGACGCGTCTTGCGTCTGGGGCGCGGTGGCGGCGCTCAGAGTGGGGACGCCTCGCCGGACTTGGCACGTGACGACGATATCTAGCTGCTGAGATGCAGTCGCTTCGCAGGTCGCGGAGTGAGTGAGGGCCGCTTTGCCTTGGAGGACGGGCAAGCATCCGTTGTTGAACAGAAGGGTTTCGGTGACGCTGTGATGAAGGACTCGGATGTAGCCGTGGTTGAAAAAGAAAATGCCAAGGACTGTACTCGACTACCAGCGCCATGTCATGCTGGAACAGTGAAGCAACGAACGAGGGTGGTACGGCGTGAGTACGACGAGCAATGTCGCTTTATGAGACAGGCGGTTCAGGCATGAAAAGGTGAGCGGGACAAAGCAAAGTCATTGGCGTCCAGCGGACGTTGAGGGCGAGAAGCAATCACATGTCCATTTCGCAGGTCCCACCGACCAGTTCGGGGTACCTGAAAGCACGGCTCGCGGCCGACCACCTTGCATACTGAGCAAATCCTGTTACACACACCCCCGCCGTTAAGATCACCATGGAAATGAACAGATAGAGGAAGATAAAACGCATCATCGACAGGAAGAGTATGGCGACAAGTAAAATCGTTGTGCGGGCACGTAGATGCGTTGTGATGCTGGTGGCCGATGGGCAGCACCCCCCAGCAGGTTTGGCATGTCGTCATGTCTGAATTGGAGGAGTCTGGGTGACTGAAAGGGACGTGGACATCAGCGAAGAACGGCAGAACGATAGTCGTCAACACCCATTCCATCATGTCATGCACGCTGCACCCAGCGACAAAGACGATTTACCGCGCTGCAGCAATCCACGGGATAAACAAAAAACAGAACTTCAAACAATACTCGACATCCAAAACCATTGGCAATCGAGCCTCCCGCACAAAAACATACCATGACGCCCGGAAGACTGTGAGACAGAATGAGCGACCACACCAGACAGTAGAGCACGCGTGGTGAGCGCATAAATGGGGGGCTGTCTCTTGTCGTGCAGGATGGGGCTTGGCACCAACTCACAGATCGCGTGCTCCGAATGGTGATTCTCAACACCGCAGGAGGGGATGGCGCAGTCCCTGGCAACGGCAGGGGGCACGTGCGATTCGATCGGCAGCAGGGATGGTAATCCTCGACGGTGACGGCGGTGGTGTCGACGACGGTGACGGCTGACCCGGCCCGAAGTCGACAGCGAGATCCAGCAGATTGACGGATTCTGTGGTCTACTTTTTCAATTTTTTTATTCAACCAGGCGAACCGCCTCTGTGGACGTTCGATGCAGTCGAGATCTGTAGGTTCGACACGAACGTGTCCATCCATGACCACCGACCACCAATCCCAACGCGTTGGTATGCTGCCGGGAGCACCGTCTGCGAACGGAGTGCAGCGAGACTTGAAAGAAACGTAATTCGCTGTCTGAGCCTGGAGCAGTGAAGTGCCCTCAGCACCGGACTCGGGCCCAGTGCGCCCGCATCACTTCGTGTTCCGGACTAATGCGCTTCACGTCATCGATACTCGTACGTCGGCATCGCGGAACAAACGTTCTTCTGCACCGCAATGCGCCAGCAGCCGCACATGCCGCCCTCTCCGGCTCCTCGCCACAGTGCCTCAGTGCCAGACATCTTTCCAACCGATTGCATGCCCGTCCGTTGCCGACCGACAGGGTTGGACAGATGGCGCATCCAGCATGGCTACGCCTGATGCTCGTCTAAGGCGTGGAGAGCAAGGGTCGTGGCGGGAGGCACTTCAATGTCTGACGCTCTTCCCTATAGCAAAAGATCGAATCAGATTGAAGACAATGTGAGATGTATTCGGCGATGATCGACTCAATGACCTTGCGAACCCGATCGAACTGCCCGATGATCTGGCGTCGAGAGAGCTTGCTTGCCGCTGTCGCCTGCAACAAATGTGGGTCGTCCAACAAGTCCGGCATCACATACACCAAGTTCCGGATCACAATTTTCAAGTCATTGCAGACGCCCTTGATTGGTTGCAGGTCGGGACTGTACGGTGTTAGACGCAAAAAGGGGACGCCGTTGTTTCCGAGGAATGTCTCCCCACCAGCGTTGTGGATGGGCGCATTGTCGAACAGAACGACGCAGTTGTTCGACTGCTGGCTCCACGGGCGCCCCGGAACACACACACCTAGTTTTGGGATGAGCAGTTGCAGGAACAGTCGGCAGTCCGCCGACGTCAGCGCGCCTCTCCCCACCACCACGGACTGGAAGCCCAAGATGCGGCCATCACTCGACACAGCCATCGTCGTGCTTGTCCGCGGAACCGACCGGGGGTCCCGGCCGTGGACGTCGTCGCGCTCACGAGCCAACGCCCGCCCGTACAATCGGAAGACATCGCCACCGTCTGTGTGTGCCTCGTCGACTGACACGATGCAGCGCTCGGGGATGTTGTCCTGGACGAGGACGTGGACGCGCCGCACGGCGGCCGACGCCTCACAAAAGAGACGAAGCGAGCGCTTGCGTGTCAAACCCACCTCGTGCAAGTGCCGGTCGATTATACTCTTCGATGCACGCAGAGAAATACACTCGCCGCTGGGGTGGTTGCGCATCAGCTTGAGCATCTCGGAGTGTTCCCGTAACAGAGCCCGCGGATGCTCTCGCACCAGGTGCACCATGGAGGTCATGAGCGTTTTTTCAAACCAGACGCTGTTGTGGTGCTGGTTCTGCCGCAACGGGTCCCTCCATACTGATCCGTGCTCCCGGTAGTACTTGGAACAGCGCCTGTCAATTGACCGCTTGACGCCAATGTTCTTATACAGCACGCTCTGGCGCACCCCATTCCACAACATCGTCACAGCTACAAGACGCATGTCGACGCTGTACATTTCAGCCAGTCGGGATAGCACAGTAACTAGCTCCCCAACCACCAAGCCCTGCACAGCAACGTGCTCGAACAGCCACAGCAGCGCGCCAACGCGCACTTGCACGACGAGCAAGAGCACCCCGCCAGACGGCACTTGGACACGCAGCAGCACCACCAGCAGCACCACGTGCACGGCCACAACAGCCGTGCCAATATGTCCATCAGGCGCACCGCGTCCGCCGCCGCCACCACAAGCTCCACTGCAACGTGCACAACGCGCAAGAGCACCACTCCAGCCAGCACTCGCACCCGCAGCAGCACCGCCAGCAGCTCCGCGTGCACGACCACAACAACAGTGCCAAGAGTTCCACCAGGCGCACCGCGTCCGCTGCCGCCACCACACGCTCCACTGCAACGTGCACGACGCGCAAGAGCACCACAACAGCCGGCACTTGCACCCGCAGCAGCACCGCCAGCAGCTCCGCGTGCACGACCACAACAGCCGTGCCAAGATGATCACCAGGCGCACCGCGTCCGCTGCCGCCTGCACAAGCTCCACTGCAACGTGCACGACGCGCAAGAGCACCACAACAGCCGGCACTTGCACCCGCAGAGGCACCGCTAGCAGCACCGCGTGCATGGCCACAACAGCCGTGCCAAGATGTCCATCAGGCCCACCGCCTCCTCCGCGGCCACCACAAGCTCCACTGCAACGTGCACGACGCGCAAGAGCACCACAACAGCAGGAACTTGCACCCGCAGCAGCACCGCCAGCAGCACCGCGTGCACGGCCACAACAGCCGTGCCAAGATGATCACCAGGCGCACCGCGTCCGCTGCCGCCACCACAAGCACCACTGAAATGTGCATGACGCGCAAGAGCAACACGACAGCCGGCACTTGCACCTGCAAGGGCCCCACGAGCAGCACCGCGTGCACGGCCTCAACAACTGTGCCAAAAAATGTCCACCAGGCGCACCGCGTCCGCCGCCGGCACCTCAAGCTTCATTTCAACGTGCACGACGCGCAAGAGCACCACAACAGCCGGATCTTGCACCCGCAGCAGCACCGCCAGCAGCTCCGCGTGCACGACCACAACAGCCGTGCCAAGATTTTCACCAGGCGCACCGCGTCCGCCGCCGCCACTACAAGCTCCACTGCAACGTGCACGACGCGCAAGAGCACCACAACAGCCGGTACTCGCACCCGCAGCAGCACCGCCAGCACCACCGCGTGCACGACCACAACAGCCGTGCCAAGATTATCACCAGGCGCACCGCGTCCGCGGCCACCACGACACGCTCCACTGCAGCTTGCACGGCGCGCAAGAGCACCACGCCAGCCGGCTCTTGTACCTGCAGCAGCACCGCCAGCAGCATCGCGTGCACCGGCTCAACAGCCGTGCTAAGATGTCCATCAAACCCACCGTCTCCGCTCTCGCCTCCGCGAGCGCCAGAAGACGAGCACAAAGCACACTAGGTCCGCGTCCTCGGCTACGGCTTCGTCGTGTCGCTCAGCACGTTGGGCTGCGCGCACTACGCGCGCCTTGGCCACCCCCCCCCCGAGATGCGAACCGAGGCAACCACGTCCGCGTCGCCGTCGGCGCGCGTCCCTGTCGCCGACGGCGGCCGGGTCGAGATGCAAAAGATGATCCGCCACGCAATTCCTGCGCGCCTCCGCCACCCCCCCCCCGACATGAAAATCAAGCCGACCACGTCCGCGTCGGCGACAGCGCCCGTGTCGTAGCGCGATGCCGGTTGCGCTACGCGCTCACCGCGCGGCTCCGCCACAGCCCCCCGGAGCCTTAAAACGGCTCTCCCGACAGCGCCAGTGTGGTGCCGCCGTTAATGCACAGAAACACGCTGCGCGTGCGCACGCTCTTCAACTTCAGGCGGCACGACGGCGCCCGGCACCAGCAGGCGAACAAACGCAACGTGAGCACCGCGCGTGTGCGTCTCCGACCGCCAACTTCTTCGTGCGACTGCACTTGCGCGTGTTCGAGATACTGCTCTCACGGTGAAATGGCGCGCGATCATCGGATGACAGCTGTCAGCAAAATTACGGAGATCCCTTCCACCGCCCCCATCTGTGGCGCACAAATCCACCAGACTTTGTCTTTCTCGAACGTAATACGAACACAAGAAAGGCTCGTGTTGTGCACGCAATAGGAGCCATATTCGAATTAGCGTCGACTCTCGGGCGCACACGCTGGGCTCAGAAAAAAGAGGCGCGTCGTATGGTCGTCATTGCACAACAAGTTCAGCTGCGTTTCCAATGGCACAAACGACGCGCTCAATGCACCGCAGAAATGAAAGCCTTTCCAAGGACAAAGAACGGGGCACAACGCGAAGCGCGCATGAGGTTCTCATTGATGCACCTTCCCGGCGGCCGACAGCACCGCGTCCTGTAGGTCCGTGAGAAGCAGCACACGCACACTTCACTCAACCCACCCTGGAACCTCGTATCAATAATCAAAGAACAACTCCTCTCCAGCACACAGCGGCGCCTTGGCAAACAGCCCGACTCTAATCTCGCCACACACGCTCAACAGCTTCGCCTCGACGTTGGAATGCTCCGTTGTGCGGTGGTTCATGAATTTCATTCAGTTGCAAACCCGTGTAGCGTCTATGTTCACCGTCTTGGTGATGGAGTACAGAACGCTCACCCCGTTGGCGTCATACACGCGCACATAGAAGACAACGACTGCCGCTGCCAGACGTCATCGACTCGTGCGACTTCCACATCCTCCGCATGAGTGGTTGGAGGCCGAGGAGCATCGGCGTCGCCCTTCGCCGAGGAGGGACCAGCTACAACGGCCTCACCATCGCCAACAGAAGCGCCGACAGCGTTGCTAAAAGCGGGTGACGCAGTCCCGCCCGCAGTGGCGCGCCTGGTGCCACGCACGAAACGCCCGGCGACGTCGCCATCGCGTTGGGCAACAGCAACGCTTTTAGCCACAAGAGTGGAAACCGGCGGGCGGCCGCGGCACCCTGCATTTGGCCCAACGTCTGTTCGCCGCGCGTCGGCGACGGCCGAGCCACCACGTAACTCGACAGTCGGTCCAACATGCAGACACGTCGCCTCCGCCCAGTCGAAGCAAGCCGAGATCCGTGCGCCTGCGCCGGCGCGTGGGACAACTGGGGCGACTGCCGAGTCGCCCGAAGCGCGGCGGGGAGACCACTCTAGCCCGTCCGCGTCCGCACCGTCGGCGCCACGAGGAAGCCCAACCGGGCGAGGGGGAAGCGGCTCAGCCAGCGGGTCGCCGTCACGTGCGTCGTGCAGCCGACAAGCATACCGCAGACAGACACGGCACAGGAGAATACTCAAATGTCCCCTTTGCGGCAGCTGGAGTTAGCCCGCCACCGTTATAGCGGGTCCGGCAACACTGGCGCCGGTTGGCGCCGCGTGGCCAGCACCGAGCAGAGTGCCGACAGACGGCAGGTGCGCGGCAGCATCAGCGCCGCCATGAGCTCGAACGACAGTGCGTAGCATCCGAACAGCAGCGGCGTCGTTGCGCATCGCGTCGCTCCCCGTGTGCGACTGCCGAACTAGCTCGTCTTGCCGCAGAGCTCACACACGACTCAAATGAGGGAGGCGAGCGGCTGCGACGTCGGCCGCTGACGCCGCAGCCGCAGATGTGGAGGCCCCGAAGGCGACTGGTGCGTCTTGCACTCGGGGCTCGGGGGGCGCCGCTCCCGCGGCTTGGAAACGCAGAACCAGCCTCACGGCCGCCCTGCTCCCGTACAGCGCCGCTAGCGAGCACCACTGCGAGGCTGCCGCCACCCGTCAACTGCTCCAGAGCGGCTTGGCGGGTGGCCTGCGCCTCGCGCTCTGACGCGGCGCGGCGGTGGTCGTCCCCCCTCCGCTGGACGAGCTTAACCACGTGCGTCATGTGAGGCAGCGTCTCCCCCAGCACCTCGGTCAAAGTGTGCACCACCGCCGGCGAGTCACCAAGCGCTTGAACCACTGCGTACACGCCAGCGCGCTGCGCCATTCGGACGGTCCGCTCTCCAAGCGAATGGTATCGATTTCCGAGGTGGGTAGGCTCATCGTCTGACGCGTCACTGCCGTCACTGTTGCAGTCGGAGGCCGTCCACCCGTTCTTGCGCATGATGGTCGCCGCCGCAGCATGCTCGTCGTCGGTGTCTCCGAGGTAAGGAGTGTGCTTGAAGGAGGCAACGCCCTCGACCCGTCGCCACGACCGCCACATCGACGTTTACGCTGACGCCGTCGGGAGACGCTCAACCGCGGGCAGTATCACAACTGGCACCGCCCGCTCTGGGGCGTCAGGTGCGGGAGTGGTCGCCCCGCTTGTCGACCAAGAAGCAACACGAGCAGCATCAGCGGTGTCAATGCCACCAGCTTCACGCGCGGCAGCAGCAGAGCCGAGGCCGTGTGCGGTAGGAAGGGTAGGAGGCGACGAGCGAGACAGTTGGGGGACGCCGTGGCAACCCGCTCTCACACCGCGCGGGACAAGCGGCGAGGCTCGTGACACTCGCATGAACTCCAATATCGTTCGCTGCCTCTTGCGGGGGGGGTTGCTCTGCCTGGCATCCAGCTCCACGACGGCTGCTCCAACCACTCCATCGTTCCCAGCAGGACATACCCCGCCAGCAGTGCCACTACACCAGTTGCCACGGCCACTCGGGCAGCCTCGTGACACTCCTTTCGCCTCCACCAGCAATATGTCGCCATCGCGAAGAACGACCGAGGCGTCCGACCTCACATCACACGGATCAATCGCAGCCTCAATGGGTGCCGGGCGGACGTCGGCGCCCGCGCCCGACGCCGCCACATACCGTGCACGCCTCAATACCTTTTGACGGTTCACAAAAATAGCAATACGAAATTCCGCGCTGCGGCGCTGACGCGCGCGGCGCCCTGCTCGCCCGTACAGACGATAAGCAACACGATGGATGCTGCGTGCATCGCCGGCGATAGCAGCAACGCGCTCAGGTTCTTCAGCGTCCGAGTCCACATCAGACAGGGCTCCTACCGCGTTTGGCCACTCGTCCACGAATGCCTCGTCAGAGCCACGACGCGCTGCATCCATCGTGCGGACCCCAGAAAACCACGAGGCAGCGACTAATGGCACGTACTCGCGACCGCTGACGGCTAACAACGACCGACAATGATGGCACGCCGATCAAAGCACGCCCGCTTGCTCGAGGTGCTTCGGAACTAACACAGCAGCGGGGTGTCTGGTGCTTCTACTCAGATCAGACCAATCAGAATGTGACATGAGACATGAGCGGCGTATTTGCGACCTCAAATCCGATATTTGTCCCATTCACATTGATCAATCGTGCATTCAATTTGGGCCCTCCGGACGCATC
>Ga0115031_1001419_pt1 | contig 17892 bp, 14 predicted proteins | sample Maine_Asex4_meta_FD_87301 | JGI IMG/M metagenome (GOLD analysis project Ga0115031, IMG submission 87301) | Marine algal microbial communities from Maine, USA - Maine_Asex4_metaG | ecosystem: Host-associated > Algae > Red algae > Unclassified | place: Maine, USA | collected 2015-01-05
ATTCGTAAGGGCGAACAAGATTTAGAGGAGGCGGAGGCAGACTTGAGGGATCGTCGGACCGCTGAGATGGTCGGTATGGCGGAGACCATTTTTTCTGTTTTTGTTAAGCGAAAATCTAGGTCTGCTAATTCAAGTGTCACCAAAAGCCGAATGAAGCGAAAGGCAAAAATGAAGAAGGCGGAAGAGGAAGAAGATTTAGAAGTATTGCAACAGAAGTACGCAACGCTTGAAAGTGAGATGAAAGACAAGATGGAGGAGATCCAAAATAAATGGGACTTAGAAACCAAAGATGTCATAGAAACTGAAGTTAAACCAAGGCGAACAGATGTAAAAGTTGAAAATTTAATCTTGGCTTGGCATCCGTATTGGAAAAATAAAAAGGGTGAGAAAACATCCGCATTAAAATAGAAAATGAAATACTACAAAGGAAGGTTTAGGTGGAGCGACATAGATGCCAATAGACACATCAGAAATACGGCATACAATGATATGTTCATAGAAGCTAGACTCGCGAAGTTCCGAGAATATGGTTTCAGCCAGAAGATAATGGCCAAACTGGGACTCGGGCCCATGGTTATTCATGAGCATCTCTACTATGTCAAAGAACTCACCATTGATGGCGACTTTTACATTGATCTCCAAATGAAAGGATCTTCTGCTGACCATCGGTACAATCGCTTAGTACAGCATCTATTTAATGATAAAGGAGAACTCTGCTGTTTCCTGGATATGACCTTTGCTATCTTAGATTTAAAAGCAAGAAAACTGGCGACGCCGCCAGGAGAAATGCTGGAAGCTTTAAAGAGCATACCGCAGACGGAAAACTATCTGCTTTTAGATTCCTCAGCTCTGAAATCTGAAGTTGTTCCTTATGGACTGACCATTAATCCATCAACTTTCGAAGAAATTTAACTTATAGTTGACAATTAGCACTTTTTGCAAGCTTTAAATATCAGTTTATCTGATAATTGTAAAGACTAGCATAAAATTAGATAGCTATGAGTATTGCCTCAAGAATACCTGCAATTGACTTAAAGTCTATCTGACTTTTATATAGAGAGCAAACAATCGGGTTGAGAAAAATTTGGAACAAAATTTCGGACATAGGTATATCCTGAATTATCTCAAGTACAGATGATTAAAACAAGATTATTCAATCGAATACTCTTGCTAACTTTACTTTCCTCCTATAAGACTATGTTTTTTAAGTTCACCTTTGATTTACCAAAGATGTGGTTTTCCTATTTCGCAACGCAAATTGTTGGAGCCGTGATTTTATTTTTACATCACAACAGAAGGTACTTCATCACTCCATTTATTGCCTGCATTATTTATCCATCCTGGCTAGCTTTTACGATTGTATTTTATGACCCGAGTCATGCAGAAGCTAATGTATTTATTTTGGTTATTCTATTGACGATGATTCTTTATCAAGATAGGAGCAAGTTTTTATATGCGATCGTCATCTATAACATTGTAATCTGTGCTGGAACCAACTTCTATTTGCAATCAAACAATGGAAATGTAATCATAGATATCAATCCGCTAGACAACATTGTAATTTTTGTGATTGCTTCCATAGCCAGCGTTCTTATCATGATATTATATCAAAATGAGATCAAAGAAATTAGTGACCACAGAAAGCAGTTAATCCATGGCTTGAAGCGCAAGAATATTGAACTGGAGAGATTTGCATATGTAACCTCCCATGATTTAAAAGAACCAGTAAGGACCATTGGTAGTTTTGCAGGTTTATTGCGAAAGAAAATGGAGAAGAATGGCAAGGGTGATGATTATAAAGAGTTAATTCTTGAGATAGAAAATTCTGCAGATCACTTATCCAAGCTTATTGTTCTATATTAAAATTCTCCAGATTGGATTCAATGAAAAGTAATTATGATGCGGTTGACTTAAATGATTTAGTCGCTGACTTTTAATCTACTCATGAGATATTGCTTGAACAAAGACAAGCAAAAATTATCTGTCAGTCTTTACCCAATGTAAAAGGGGATCGTTTTCTTTTATCTCTACTCTTTCAAAACCTCATAAAATTGGGATTAAATACAATGAAGCTAGCACGCTTGAGATAACGATTAAGTCGGTGCAAAAGAAAGGCTTCTACGAGATAAGTATTCGTGACTACGGCATAGGTATAGATGAAAAGTTTAAAAATCTAATTTTTGAGCCTTTTAAAAGATTGAAGGTGCGGGATAAATTTAAAGGAAGCAGTTTGGGGCTTTCCATTTGTCAGAAAATTATTGAATCCCATGATGGAAGCATTTGGCTTGACTCAACAATGCAACAAGGATCTACCTTTCATTTTGCCCTTCCAGGGTTAAATTCGAACTAAACCAGACAATATCATCTTGGTTTTCTTATTAATTATCGTCATGACTCGGCTTTTACCATGATAATTATAGAAAAAATTTAAATTTACGCTGAAATATTCAAAACAGTAGACCTAGGTAATTCACTACCACTGCCAACTAAAGAAATATAGATGTTAAAATACTTTTTAGGACAAAGCCCGACCTGGTATAAGTACACCATGATTGCATTTTTAATTTTTAATGTGATTTCCCTTTATACTTTGGGACCAGTGGTGACTGCTTGGATCATAATCCTTGAATTCATCTTCACTTTGGCCTTTGCATTAAAGTGCTATCCACTGCAATCTGGAGGATTATTGGCCATCCAAGCGATCCTTTTGGGGCTTACTACACCTAAACATGCTTACGAAGAAGTTTCCGCTAATCTGGAAGTGATACTCTTACTCGTATTCATGGTCGCAGGAATCTATTTTATGAAGCCTTTGATCATGTATATTTTCAGTAAGGTTTTCACCAAGATAAAATCTAAGATTCTTCTGAGTGTTCTTTTTGTCTCTATCGCTGCAGTTTTATCCGCCTTTTTGGATGCGTTGACGGTGACAGCCGTTCTTATTTCTGTAGCCGTTGGCTTTTACGGTGTTTATCATAAAATCCATTCAAGTAGTGAAGATTATGACGGGGATGGTATCCTTGATCGGAAAGAATTGAGTGGAGAAACACTGGAAGAGTTCAGATCATTTTTGAGATCATTGATTATGCATGGAGTTGTCGGGACAGCTCTGGGAGGTGTGATGACAATTGTGGGTGAACCGCAGAATTTATTGATCGGAGAAAGAATGGGATGGGAATTTATCGAGTTCTTTCTCGTGATGTCACCGGTAACTATTCCCGTTTTCATTATGGGTATCTTAACCACTGTCTTATTAGAAAAATTCAAAGTTTTCGGATACGGAGCACAACTACCTGAGGTAGCTCGGGAGATCATTGAAAAATATACGGAAGAAGCAGATGCTAAACGAACAGCTAAAGAAAAGTACGGTTTAAAAGTACAAGCAATCTGTGGTATCCTGCTCATTTTTGGGTTGGCATTACATCTAGCACCTGTTGGATTTATTGGTCTAGCTTTAATCATTCTTCAGACGGCATTTATGGGAATTGTAGATGAGCACGCATTGGGTCATGCCTTTGAAGAGGCGCTACCTTTTACCTCTCTTTTAGTGGTGTTTTTTGTAATTGTTGCGATGATTCATGATCAGCATTTATTCAAGCCGATCATTGATTGGGCATTGTCACTTCCGACGGGTCAACAACCTGCCATGTTTTATATTGCCAATGGATTGTTATCCATGATTAGCGATAATGTATTTGTAGCCACTGTTTATATCGGCGAGGTGAAAGAGGTTTTTGATAATGGAGGAATTGACAGAGCGCAATTTGAGAAATTAGCCATAGCGATTAACACTGGAACCAATCTTCCGAGTGTCGCAACTCCGAATGGTCAAGCGGCCTTTTTATTCTTATTAACCTCGGCTTTAGCACCGCTCATTAATTTATCTTATATGAAAATGGTTAAGATGGCCTTTCCATATACGATTGTTTTAGGCTTGGTCGGATTCCTTTGTATCAATTTATTTATAGCATAAATTTTACGCTTGCGCAAATGAATAAATCATGAGAAAAAATGTTCTTTTTGGAATTTATTTTCTCATGATTTTAATTTTTTCCTGCATTCCATTTTTCATTTCTTTTGAAAATTTTGGTTGGTTTTCTTTTCCAGCCTGGCTTTGGTTTCTTGCCCTGATCCAGATACTCTTTGTTTCCGGATTATATTTCTTTAGCAAAAGAACTAAAGAATGACGGTTTACATAATCATGATAAGCTATCTCGGATTTACTTTTTGGGGAAGTCTCTGGGGGGTAAGCAAAAAGGAAGCCACGCCCGAGTCCTATTTTCTGGCGGATAGAAATCTTTCAACGCTTCGTTTATTCTTCACCATACTTGCGACCAACTTCAGTGCCTTTTACTTTTTAGGTTTTGCGGGTGAGGGTTACAAAATAGGCTTTGTGCATTATTTAATGATGAGCATGGGAACGGCCTTCGCCAGTATTTCATTTTTCATTATTGGTATTCCTGCCTGGCATCTTGGTAAAAAATACGGGCACATAACTCCCACAGAACTGATCTATGGACAGACTGGTAGTCGTCCACTAGCCCTGCTGTTTTCGATCGTCATGATTGTCTTTACACTCCCCTATCTCGCCTTACAAATCATAGGTGGAGGTTATATTCTAGAAAACATAACTGGAGGTGATATTTCCTATGCCCTTGCGATTATTCTCTTGACGGTCTTTACCATTGCCTATGTCATCATTGGAGGAATGGAAAGTGTTGCCAAAACAGATTTAAAACAAGGCATACTTGTAATCCTATTTATGACATTGGCGGTTTTGTGGATTGGGTCCGAACTTGGTGGAATTCAGGTAGCCAATCAAAAGGCTTATGAACTGGTACCCGATCTTTTCAGCATACACGGCGGAGGAGACGCTTATGATGTTAAACGTTGGATCAGTTTCTTAATTTTTTGGATCTTCTGCATTCCTATGTTCCCGCAGTTATTTATGAGATTTTATATCGCCAAGGATGTGGAACATTTAAAAAAGTCAGCTCTTCTGTATGCTTTTATACCACTGGTTATTTCCATTCTACCTGTCATGATTGGCATCTGGGGCCATTTAAGTTTTCCTGGACTAGAAGGTAAAGCTTCAGACCAGATTCTTCCGATGATGCTGGTAGAACACAGCCAAGATTGGTTTGCTGCGATTGTCATGACTGGGGCGATTGCTGCATTTATGTCAACCTTGGACTCTCAGCTATTGGCCCTTAGCACCATGCTTACTCGAGATTTTTATATTCCGTTTGCACGAGAAAAACCCTCTTTCAAAAAAGAAGTTTTTATTGGACGTGTAATGGTGGGCTTGTTAGCTTTGATCGGATTATTGATTTCATTTAATCCTTTTGATACCATTTTTGACATGGGTAAGATGGCCTTTTCAGGATTGGCTATATTGTTTCCTATCGCCTTTTGGAGCATCTATAAAACGCTTAGAAACAGCTTTTGGCCTATGCTAGCGATTATAATTTCCATCCTTATACTCTTTGGATTCTACTATGGCTGGATTGATAAAAAGATCTGCTTGGGATTTGAATCTTTTCTAGTTGTTATCCTAGCTTCTTTCTCGATTTCTTCGCTAGGGTATAAAAAAAGGCCAAGGTAACTTCCAATAACCTTGGCCTTACAATACTAGTTAGTGTATTATTTGTAAATTTTACACCAACATCAACTCATTCCCAAAACTTTCGGTTCTGTAAAATTGGTGGTTGTATTTTACAAAATCTTCTCATCCCAGAAAAAACCAAAACAAAAAACTAATTATCTATAACTTCCTAAAACAGTTCAGGCTATCCAATTCAGTTACATGGGTTACAATTGTTGGTATTGAGGATTTAAGGACCTCAACATCTGTTTTAATATACGGTTGGATATCTGTTCTTGGATTTCAAACTTGAAATTTTTAGCATTTTTTATTTTTAACTGCGCTCCTACTCCCATTTTTATTAAATAAAAAGCTTGAAAATATTGTTTTATAAAAAACAATGTTGTAACATTGATGTTCAAACATTAATAATGGATATTGAAAAGGCCATCCTTCAAAAACAGCCTTTCAAGAATGAAACAGAGCGCTTGATGGTTAATTTGATGTTTACTGTCAATTGGTTAAGCACGCAACAAAAGCAGTTCTTTTCCGAGTTTGGGCTGACAGGTAAGCAATACAATATCCTATTAATATTGAAGGGAGCAGAGGGTCCGATCTCCACTGCTGTCATAAGAAAACGCATGATCGATAAAATGTCAGATGCATCGAGAATTGTAGATCGATTGGAAAAAAAGGCCTTCATAAAAAAGGTGGTTTCTACTGTAGATCAAAGAAAGGTGGATGTCAGTCTTACAGAGGTGGGAACGAAAACACTGGAAAAAATAAATCCAAAGCTAGAAAGCTTTCAGAGAGATGTTACGTGCTTAAGCACGAAAGAAACAATACTGCTGAATGAGTTATTAGATAAAATGAGAGAATAAAAATTATGAAATCTTAAAAACTAGGAGGTGAAATTTGTACTTATAGGATTGATCAGTTTTTGGGGATTTTGTACAAATCCAACGGAGCCAACGATAAAGGAGGTGAACATCAAAGAAAGTAATGTAAACTGGACAGGTCGGAAGGTATTGGGTTCACATACTGGAAATATTTCTATTAAATCTGGCGCTTTAGAATTTGAAAATGATCAATTGGTGGGTGGAGAATTTATGATAGATATGCGCACGATTACAGTTACAGATCTTTCAGGAGACAAGGCGAAAAACTTAACTGGACACTTGAGTTCGCCTGACTTCTTTAACATTGCAGAATTTCCAACAAGTAATTTTAAGATAACGAAGGTTACTTCTAGAGGTTCAGCGGGTGATTATAAAATCACGGGTGATCTAACGATCAAGGGAATAACCAATAGCATAACTTTCAACGCTATGTTGATGAAGGAAAATATGGCATCCGCAACCACGCAGGTTGATCGGTCACTTTATGATATTAAGTACGGTTCAGGGAGTTTCTTTGACGGGCTTGGAGACAAGACAATATACGACGAGTTTGAGATAACGGTAAATTTAGTAATGAAATAGCAAGTTTATTGATTTTTAGTAAAAGCCTTGACTTGAAAAAGTCAGGGTTTTTTATTATTTGCCTCGAGCACATTAATAAACTTCATAATCGAAATAATCATATTCAGCTCTAATAAAAAGTATCTTACCATCTTCATCTATCCGCCAGCTTTTGCGCTTGCCATTAAATAGAATTCCATCTACTCTTATGAAACTTAAATTCTCGACCACATTAAAATGATCTGCAGATTGAATCCAATTTCCTACAATTTTCCGATCTTCCTTATCGAAGTAATATTTCCAGATTTCGGAGGAAGAATGATTTTCATATTTGTCTGCATCATAAACGACCTGAATAACATCTACTACACTTCCATCCTCTAAAGTAAGCTCACCCTCATAACTTATATCTGCCCCTGGATCCAATAATTTAAAAGGCATCGATACTACATAAATCGAAGTATTCATGGCCTTGGCGAGTTTATCTTGATCATCTTCTTTCTGTGTGGTCATCCTTCCATCAAGCGTTACCACTGTTGTCCGAGCATAGTTCCCTTTATTTGAGCTTGTCTGCACAAAATTATTTCCTACGGTTGATTTAATTGTATAGCGATCCATTTCAAAGCTATAATTGTGGCTTTGCTCGTAGTTTTTTTCAAGCTTTCCATTTGCATCAAAAAGGCTAAAGTTCTTTTTATATTTTAATTGCTTGAGATTTTCCCAACGATCTATTCCACCCGCATGATCGATGGAAGCTTTGATAATTTTTCTAGCCTTCCGATCAGTGATGTGTGCGAAACGATCCTTCGTATCTTGAGAATTAAAAAAAATAAGAAATAGAAGGGTGACAATACGTACCATGGTAGAGCTTTTCAACAAGGTAAGTCAAAAAGTAGAATTAGCGTCGTTTAGATATCTTGTTTCCAGAAATTGCAGATTGCCTAGAACAGCGAAAACGATTGACTTCTGCATTCCTCTTTTTCAAATGTTTGATGCTAACCTTGTGCGCCCGCTCTCTCCAAAGTCTAAAACTGCTCGGTTTTAAGTTTCGACGCATCACTTTTATCACCTGCGATTCTGAAAGATCAAATTGTACTTTGATTGCTTCAAAGGGTGTACGATCCTCCCAGGCCATTTCAATGATTCTATTCAAATCTCTATCAGAAAATTCTCTCTTTTTCATAGCTACAATTTAGACTTTCAAGCTTGACATTCCTCCGTCAACAGAAAGAACCTGGCCGGTTACCCAAGAAGATTTTTCAGATAAAAGGAATTGAGCCATATGAGCGATATCTTCCGCTTGACCGATTCGCCTCAATGGATGTCTTTCAGCGTTGGCTTGAATTTTATCCTCCGATGATAATAATTTTTGAGCCAATGGTGTATTGGTCAAAGAAGGAGCGATGGCATTCACTCTTATTTTGGGAGCTAGTTCGGCGGCAAGAGACCGAGCCAAACCTTCAACTGCTCCTTTCGACGCAGCAACTTGGCTGTGGAAATTGAATCCATTTTGCACGGCAACTGTAGAGAACAAAACGATGGAAGCGTGATTTGAGTTTTTGAGTGCCGGCAAACAAGCTTGGATGGTCTTCACGGCTCCTAGCACCTGCAATTTATAATCTTCCAAAAAGCTTTCAGGTTTTAATCGAGTAAAAGGTTTCAAGTTAATGGACCCAGGGCAATAAACCAGTCCATCAAGACCTTCTTCAATAAAACTAAAATCGAGGTTTTCATCCATCACATTTATAGGGTGAAAACTCACGTTTGATATGGGGTCGTAATTATTGGTAGAATTAAAAGTAGCATGAACTTTATCGCCATCCTCAGCGAGTAATTTACATAGGGCATAGCCAATTCCAGTTGATCCACCAATGACAAGTATCTTCTTCATAAACTATTAACAGCAAAATTGAGTATTGGTTTAATATGACAGAAACCTAGGCAATAATTTTCCAAGTGATGCCTTGTTTATCTACAAAACCTATGAGTCCTTTGAACTCATTATAGTAGATTTTAACCGTTCCTTGTTGAATAACTGAACTAGAATAAACGTTTTTAAATTCTGTTCCAAAAAGATCTAGTTGCTCTTGGAAATCATAAAAGGTGTCCACCTCAAGATCTCTGGGGTTCACGTAGGCATTGAGTAGGGTTTCAAAATTTATTAAAGAACCCAATTGATCTTGGCTTGTCACCGATAATTGAGCTCCCCATAGAATGTTGCCATCTATAACTTGCATTTTCCTCGATAAACTAAGGCTTAGATCTGTTTCCAAATATGGTATAGAAAATTGAACATTGACTCTCTGGCTATCAACACAGTAAACGAGGTCTTTATCAGGATCTGAGCAAGCCGCTGTTTCTGTAGCTAAGGTTCTTGTCGATACAAAAGTTTTACTAATTAGTGTCATTGTAACACGTTCCCCGTCGCTATTTTCGTAGAATATTTTCTGGCCTGGGATACAACAAAAACTTGGCATCCAATTAAGTTCTTCTTCTGAAAATTTTAAGTTTTGAGGTAATTTTATAACATCACAATACACGCTAGGATCCAAAATATAACTATCGCAGCTCAAGCTAAACGCACCTTCATCAGCAAGAACCCCATCAAAACATTGCTCCAAACTGTGTGGAATGGCAAAGTCAGAATTTTCTACATTTTTTATACAAGATTGAATTAATACGAATAAACTCAACACTATTATTATAGCTCGCTTCACATCAGTTTTTTTCAACTATAAAATTTAGCCAATCAAAATTACTGAAAAGTCTGCCAGTTTTATTAATTTTTCAATTCAAACTACTCATCAACATGAAAATTATACTCATATGTTGTGCTATTTTTTGCACGTTGCATCTGCATGCACAATTTCAAGCCCCAGAATTAATAACAGACCAGTTTACGCAGCTCCGATCGATTGGATTATCGGATCATGATCAGGATGGCGATATGGATCTATTTGTTATGCGTGCCATTGGCATTTATTATTTCGAAAATACGGGAAGTGGCAATTACAGCGATCCGATAGAAATTGATTCATCTATTCGACGTCCACATATGGTCAAATCTGGCGATATTGACATGGATGGAGACATGGACATATTGTACACAGCCGGTGACTTTGATAACCAGCACGAGCTCGGCTTCTTAATAAATGACGGATCAGATAACTATACAGTACTTCCTCTTCTTAACAATGCTACTGGTCTGAATGACCCTTTCCATACAGAGATGAAAGATTTTGATGGAGATGGTGATTTAGACATTGTTGCCGCTAATTATCAAAGTTCGACCATTGTTGTTTTAACCAATATCGGATCCGGTCAGCTGGCACCAGCATTTTATGATACGGAGCAATGGATTGTTGAACTCGAGGTAAAAGACATGGACAATGATAACATTCTCGAAATTTTTTATGTAAGCTCTCAGAACAATTCAAATTCCATAGGTTACTTTAAAAGAAATGCATCACTGACTTATGATGTCGTAGAAGTCGGTGGACTCCTTGGAGGAAATGCCAATGGTGTAGAGGTGATAGACATGGATGCGGATGGAGATTTAGATGTTGTTGGAAATTCATTTGAAGGAAGAAACATTGGCTGGTTTGAAAATATGGGCGGTGATCAATGGAGTAGCAGAAATGATATTTGGAGAGGCACAAGCGCACCAAAAAACGGTATGGTGTCGCACATCTTTATGGAAGAAAATGGATTAAACAATAAACTCTTTGCATTCACAGACGAAGGATACGGATATGAGATTGAAATAAATAATTTCGACTACACGGACCCGATGGAATTTTTCGATGGAACTTATACATTTGCGGATGAGGATTTACAGACCATAACAGAAGGAGACGTAAATGGAGATGGAGCAGTTGATTTGGTGTTTATATTCAAACCAGACAACGCCGTATTTGTCAGCCTACAAGATGCACCACCAGTAGATAATGATGGTGATGGATTTACCTCTGACGTAGATTGTAACGACAGCAACGCGGATGTTAATCCGGCTCAAGCTGAAATTCCTTACAATGGACTAGATGATGACTGTGATGAAATGACTCCAGACGATGATCTTGATGGAGATGGATTTAACGTGGCTGATGACTGTGATGATAATGAGGCAATGATAAATCCTGGCGTAGCAGAAATTCCGTACAATGGCATTGACGATGATTGCAACACCATGACCTTCGATGATGATTTAGATCAAGATGGATTTCCTATGTTAGAAGATTGTGATGACATGAACGCAGCTATTAATCCTGGTGTAGATGAAATTCCATACAATGGCATTGATGATGATTGTGAGGAAATGACTCCGGACGATGACCTTGATGGAGATGGATTTAACATGGCTGATGACTGTGATGATGAAAATGCAGACATCAATCCCATGGCAACAGAGATTGCCAACAATGATATAGACGAAGACTGTGACGGCATCATTTTAATCATTGATGAGGACATGGATGGATTCAATTCTGATGAGGATTGTGATGACATGAATGCAGATATTAATCCTGGCGCTGAGGAAATTCCAGACAACGGAATAGATGAAGATTGCGATGGTGTAGATGGTATTGTTGATGAAGATGGTGATGGCTTCCCATCCACAGAGGACTGCGATGATACCAACGCCGACGTCAATCCAGGAGCAGATGAAATTCCATATAATGGCATCGATGATGACTGCGAAGAAATGACTCCGGATGATGATCTGGACCAAGATGGATTTGTATTGGCAGATGATTGTGATGACGAAAATCCAGATGTGAATCCTGACGCCACAGAAATTGTCTACAACGGTATTGATGATGATTGTGACCCGACAACCTTGGATGATGATTTAGATGGAGATGGATTTATCCTAGCTGATGATTGTGATGATGAAAATGCGGACATCAATCCAGATGCTGAAGAAATTCCTGACAATGACATAGATGAAGATTGTGATGGTGAAGATGGAACTGCCAATTCGATATTCGAGCTCAATGGTACGAGTGTTGTGCTATTCCCGAACCCAGCTTCAAGCTTCATAAATCTTGAAATTAACGGTGACCTGAATTTTGATTCTAATATTTACAACATTCAGGGAAAGATGGTCATGGAGAACGGCAATAATAAACAAATCAATGTGAGCTCATTAACGGAAGGTATTTATTTGTTTGAGTTGATTGATCTTGATAATGACTCAAGGAGTGTGCAGAGGATAACAGTCGTGAGAAAATAGGAAAAAGCATACTAGGCAAGATAAAGGATGGGCCCTTTCTTTTACATAAGGAAGGGCCTATTTTATTTTTAAATATGATCAATATATTTCATTTCCAAAATTCAGGCAACTTCTTGCATTCTATCATGATCAATAAATATTTTATGCCTTTATAAATAAATAATAGCGAGGCGGTTTCTATATTGCAATATCTTTTTTTTCCAAGTAAGATAAAACACTCCCGTGTTAAATTATCTGCACCTTCAGTCATCCTTTGTCGTTAAATAAATTGTTGAATGGCTTGTCCATTTGCAACAAAAATTGGCTTGCCATTGTTTTTTAATAGATTCAAAGGAAACGAATCTTAAGGCAGGTTGTTTGTTGCCTTAGTATAAACCTAAAAAATCGCTACATATAACTTCATATGAAAAATATCATTCCTATTCTCTGCCTATTTTCTTCGGCCTTAGTTTTGGGCCAGAGTGCATTCATACATGTAGATCAATTTGGATACGGAACCTCTGCCCCTAAGGTTGCAGTGCTAAGCAATCCATACTTTGGGGCCAATGCAGGATTTAATTATAGTCCACCGGCAAGCCTAGAATTAAAATCTCATCCCTCAGGGACCGTTGAGGGAAACTTTCCAGTTGAAGCTTGGAAGAATGGATTGATTGATACCATTTGGTCTGGTGATCAAGGCTGGTGGGTAGATTTTTCTAGCTTTAACCAAGTCGGTAATTTTTATTTATCCGATCCGATAAATCAGGAAGACTCACCGGTCTTTTCCATTGGTGAGGATGTATATACGCAACCACTCAAGGACGCCACCAGAATGTTTTATTATAACCGATGTAATCATTCCAAAGAAGCTCCTTTTGCGGAAGCGAACTGGGTGGATGCAAACTCTAATTTCAACAATGCTTTACAGGATGCCAACTGTAGATACATTTACGATCCGAGCAATGCAAGTTTGGAAAAAGATTTAAGTGGAGGATGGTTTGATGCTGGCGACTACAATAAGTATGTTACATTCACGATGTCGACCATTCATAATCTGCTATGGGCTTACCGTGAAAATGCGGATGTATTTACAGACAACAATAATATTCCTGAAAGTGGAAATGGAATTCCTGATCTGATTGACGAAATAAAATGGGAATTAGATTGGTTGTTAAAAATGTGTAATCCTGACGGTTCTGTACATATAAAAATGGGCTCACAGAATTACGCCGAAAATGTTTCTTTTCCGCCGAGCAACAATTTTGATCAACGATTTTATGGACCTACCTGCACCTCTGCCTCATTAGCTGTTGCCTCAGTGTTTGCCCATGCTGCAACTGTTCTTTCAGCGTTTCCATCTTTGAGCGCTTACGCAAATACATTATCAACACAAGCAGAAACTTGTTGGGATTATCTACTACCCTACTACAATAGCAATACTCTTGAATTAGATTGTGATGATGGTAGTATTGTGGCTGGAGATGCAGACTATTCCGCAGCTCAATATCAAGAAGGAATAATTGCTGCAGCCATATATTTATTTGAGCAGACAGGGGATGCGAGTTACAATACTTTCATAGAAAATAACTATTTGAATTCAGTGGTCTTCGGCCCTATGCCCAACGACCCGAATGATCCGTTAACCTATGAAGATGACTGGTGGGACATCAATTACATAGAAGCAAAAGATGCCTTCTTGCACTATGCAACGCTGACAGGAAATTCTACAAGTGTCGCCGATGATTTCACAGCTTCATTCCAAGCCATGGTAAACAATAACTGGGAAGGCTTTTTAGGCTTTTCCGACAAAGATTTATATCGCGCTTACTTGCCTTCTTACTTTTTGGGTTGGGGAAGTAACCAAAGCGAAGGGATCATGGGTATGGTAAATTTATTGGTTAATAAGTATGGCGTAGATAATGGCAATCCAGATTCTTATTCAACCAAAGCATCGGGACACCTCCACTATCTTCATGGTGTCAATCCCTTAGGAAAATGCCACCTTTCCAATATGTACGATAGAGGAGCAGAAAGATGCGCTGATGAAATATATCATAGCTGGTTTCAAGATGGTAGTATTTACGACAATGCCCTTAGCTCTACTAATGGACCAGCCCCTGGCTTTCTTTCTGGAGGGGCCAATCATACCTACAGCGGCCCACTCTCTCCTCCGGGCGGAGAACCATACTTAAAGGCATATGCAGACATCAATGATGTGCCGTCTATCGCTTGGGAAATTACAGAACCTGCAATATATTATCAGGCAGCTTATGTCCGCCTTTTGGCAAATATTATGGCCATTCATACGCCAAACAATTCTACTGGTGGGCCAAATCCAATATACGCAGGAGATCTTGACTGGAAAACATTAAAAACGGGCGCAGGTGGTTGGATTACAGGAATGCACATACACCCATCAGGCAATCTTATGTTGGCCCGATCTGATGTTGGAGGTGCTTATAAATATAATGCTACGAATAACGAATGGGAGCAGATTGTAACCGCTCAATCAATCCCAAGCACAGATCACAGTTTTCTAGATTATCAAGGAGTCTTGAGTCTTGTCTCCGCCCCGAGTGATGATCAGGTCTTGTATCTGGCTCACAGCACTGGAATTTACAAAAGTACAGATCAAGGAATAAGTTGGACAAAAACCAATTTCCCATCCACGGAGATGCCAGCCAACGATGACTCTTCCAAATACTCTGGAGAAAGACTTTCTGTTGACCCAATAAATTCAGAGTTGGTTTACTTTGGCTCAATCAATGATGGGCTTTGGAAAAGTACTGATGGCGGAAATACTTGGACTCAGATAACTGGAGTGCCGAATGGTGCAATCGATCGAGGTGTGAGAACAGTACTTTTTGATTTACAAAGTGGAACGAGTAACAATCAAACCCAAACACTTTATGCCATCGTCGATGGAGAAGGAATTTTCAAAAGTGTAGATGGTGGAAATAGTTGGAATGATATAAGTCCTGTCAATTATTTGGTCAATGGCATAGCTTATTTTTATGACGCAGAAATTGATAATCAAGGCGTTTTATATCTTGTTGGAGAAACATACGATTCCGCTACGAATAATTTTACATCCTTTGGATTGATTCGATACGATGGAAGTCAATGGAGTCAACCCTACACAGACAACTTTCCCATGGGAGAGGTTGCGCTCGACCCTTTCAATTCAGAACGCGTCTTTCTATTCAGTGAAGGATATACCGAGATCTATCGGACCACAAATATTTCTAGTTCGAATCCTACCTGGGATTATAGCACAGATGCAAGGTCTGCGGCAAATATCCCGTGGATGTCTTGGAGTTTCAGCGAATGGTTTGTCTTAGGAGAAGTTCAATTTGACCCAGTAATTCCTGGCAAGTTGTGGATAGCAGATGGAATCGGTACATGGAGTTCAACTGACTTAGATGATGCAGAGATGACCTGGGATGAGCAATCCGCTGGACAAGAACATTTGGTCTCAAATGATGCTGTAGCACTACCGGACGGAAAGGCAGTAACACTGCATTGGGATCGCCCTATATTCCATCACGATGATGTAGATCAATATCCGACATTGCATCAACCGAGTAGCAGATTTAATTCATCCTGGAGCATCGATCAGTTTCCAACAGACCCCGACTATCTGGTGGCGATCATTGAAGATCATCGTTACTGTTGTTATGATAATGATACAAGGTCCTCAGGATACTCTATTGACGGTGGGCTGAGTTGGACGAAATTTGCAAGTATGCCTGAGCCAGGAAATAGTAATTTGATCTTTGGTGAAATTGCAGTAAGCGCAAATGATAAAGACAATATAATTTGGTTACCTGTTGGAAATAGAATGCCATACTACACTACAGATCGCGGAAATACATGGACGCAAGTAACCTTACCAAATAACTCTGGAAATTGCTGTCTGACCGCTCAATGGTTTCAGAGAAAGGCATTAACTGCAGATCGTGTACTACCCAATACTTTCTATATCTATGACTGGGGAGATGGCAGCATTTTTAAATCTAGTGATGGTGGTCAAAGCTGGGTAAAATACAATCAGGTCGTGAGTGAATTAGGCTACAATGCAAAACTTCTATCAGTACCTGGTCAGGCTGGACATCTCTTATTTGCAAACGGGCCTGAGGAAGACCTAAGTGCTATTGAAGGCTTGAGCTACAGCCAGGATGGCGGGCAGAGTTGGACCACTTTTACTAATACAGATATGGTATTAAATGTAGCCGTAGGTAAAGCTGCTCCGAGTGCGAGCTATCCCACCTTCTTTATCCAAGGAGAAGTCAATGGTGTTTTTGGTTACTTTAAATCAGAGGATCAAGGTCTGACCTGGAGTCAAATTGGGATGCACCCAGGTGGTATTTATGACTGGGCAAAGGTGATGGTAGGCGACATAAATAATTACGAACGATTATATGTTGGATTCAAAGGTAACGGATTCATGTATTATGGAGACGATAACACTACGACCATCAATGATCCACATTTGGAAGCCGTTTCAAGCTACGTTGAAATTTTTCCCAATCCTGTTGATCAGTATTTTGTCCTCCAGGGTGAGTTATGGTTATATGATATTGAAATAATAAATGATCTTGGTCAGGTTGTTCAAAATATCATTAGTAGCAATACTGAAGAAGTTATTGACACGAGTTCATTTGGTCCTGGGATGTACTTTATTAAGGTTACAAACCAATCCAACAATGCTATTTCTGTCCAAAAGATCATCAAACAGTAATTGTAAACTTATAGCCTAAAGGAAAGATCAATTATATTTTTATTACGATTATGTTTTTGAAATTTCCACTTGTTGGCGCATCTTTACAATTATGAGTATGGACTTTCAGCAAGATTATATAAAAAGAGGCAGTCATAAAATCTATGTTGCCAAACATGGTCCATCATCAGATCGTGCCTTCTTGTTTCTACATGGTGGACCTGGCATTGGATTCAGTATACATGATAAGCAGCTTTTCGATTTTAGTCAACAGCAGGTTATTTTTTTTGACCAGCGCGGCTGCGGCAAAAGCTTACCTAAAGGTGAAATAAAAAGAAACAGGACCGAAGACTTACTAGAAGACATTGATTCTATCCTAGATTTACATCAGATCAATCAAGTGACCCTTGTTGGAGGATCTTGGGGATCGACCTTGGCTCTACTCTACGCTATAAAAAATCCAAACAGAGTTGAGCGTATCATTTTACGTGGATTATTTTGTGCTACTGCAGAAGAACGGAGATATTTTGAATGCGGTGGTACGGCAGTAAAGTATCCAGAAGCTTGGGAACGATTACGCTTATTAGCAAAGGTAGATTCTGATGAAGAAGTAATGCCTTACTATTTCAAAAAGATACTTCGAGGAAGTGAAGAAGAACAAAAAATTTACGCTTTCGCATTAGAGACCTATGGTTTAGAGATGAGCATACCAGCCATGAATTTAGAAGAGGTTCGAAACAAAGTTGAAAGGTCAGATTATAAAACTGCAGCCAAGATTTTTGCGCATTATTCCGTTAAGAATTTCTTTATTACGGACAATTATATTTGGGAAAATCTATCTCAATTGGCGAGTACCCCAATTCAGCTGGTACATGGAAAAAATGATCAAATTACTAGGATACAACATGCACAGAGA
>Ga0115031_1001423_pt1 | contig 17871 bp, 9 predicted proteins | sample Maine_Asex4_meta_FD_87301 | JGI IMG/M metagenome (GOLD analysis project Ga0115031, IMG submission 87301) | Marine algal microbial communities from Maine, USA - Maine_Asex4_metaG | ecosystem: Host-associated > Algae > Red algae > Unclassified | place: Maine, USA | collected 2015-01-05
GCCACGGGCCCCCCCGCCCCTTTTTCTCCCTCTCGCTAGCGCCCCCGCACGCGCCCTGGCCCCGGTTGTCACTGACCCCGCCCCTACCCCGGCCGACGCGCCCCCCACTGTGCCGTCATCGCCCACACTGGCTTGGCCTCCACGGCCTCCACCACGTCGGCGGGCAGCACCTCTTCCGCGTCGGGTGCCACTTCCCCCGCGGCGGCTATCGCCACGACCCGGCCCGGGCTGCCCCCGCCCGCGCCCCCGCTTTGGCCGTCTTCCCCCGCGCCGTGGCGGACACCACCTCCCCCGCCGTGTCGGGCACCACCTCCTCCGCCGCGTCGGCTGCCACGGTCTCCACCGCAGCGGTCGCCACTACCCTTCCCACGGACGGCGCCGCTCGCGCCGCGGCGGTTACCACCGCCCTCGCCGCGGCGGCCCTCGCCCCCTCCCCGGTAGTAGCCGTAGGCGGATGGCAAAGCGCCTCCCGCATCACGCGGGTCTTGCCCGACGTCAGCGACCACAATTTTGCTGCTACCATGGGAGAGGGCTGTTGCGTGTCGGGCGACAAGGACAACGACGGCCGTCGTTCCGAGGGCGGCGTGGACGACGCGCCGCCCTGTTTTGCGTCTCTTGGTGTTGAGGCGTTCGGGTTTTACCCGCCGGAGGAGCTGCTCCAGGCGCTTCTTCACCACCGAGGCGCTGATGGCGACGTGCGCGCTGTCCCGGTGCTGCGGCCTCGCAAGCCCAACGCTCGGCGGCCAGCCCCCCCCGATGAGCTCCCTCCCGATTCCCCGGGAGGGCGTGCGCGCAGGCCAGGCGCTGCTCAGCAGCAGAAGAGCAAAGCGACCCCAAAGACGAACCACAACGCCATGTCTGGGCAGCTGCTGGACGCCGTGCTCGTTGGCCTTGGCCTGGTGCTGCCCTCTGTTGAGCTGTTCAACGCCAACGGGCCGGTCACCAAGGCGGTGCTCGGCGGTCGGGCGGTGTTTGTGCGAACCGCCGACGAGGCCCCTTTTGTGGTGTGGGCGGCCGAGGGCGACAAAGGCGTCGGCTTTTTTTGCTCTTGCACCTTCAAGGACGAGAACGTACGCGCGCTCGTCCGCACAGGGAAGTCGTCGAGCTGCCGTCACGCGTCGGCCTACAAGCAGGCGCTAAAGGGTGTCTCCAAGCACGTGTTGTGCCCGAGTACCACCGACTTGCTTCTGCGTTTCCCGAGTCTGAACAAATCGAAAGTCAACAAGCTCAACGTCGACGCTGTGGAGGTGCAGGCGCTCAGCGACAGCGCGGCGCTCCATGTAGTCGGCCACAACGGCATCTGGTGTGTCGTCCACACGCCAGCGGCGCGAACGCGAAAGGTGCGACCGGTGTGCCAGAGCGTGCCGTGCCGGACGCGCAACTCCCACTGTATTCATTCGATGGCGGTGAAGCCGCCGATCGCCGGGTATGGTGGCTTTGACGATTCGATTGACGCCGGCCGTGGCGGTGGCGACGGCGACGGCGACCCCGGCGGCGGCGGTGACGCTGAAGATCCCGGCGGAGGCGACGGTGACGGCGAAGGTGACGGCGAGTCCACGCGGCGAGAAGGCGCAGCGGCGGCGGGTGCCGCCGCAGATGTGCCAGTCCGACGGCGACCGGCCGCTCATGCAGCGCGCCAGAAGGGCAAGGAGCGCATGTTTCCCGACACGGACTACCGTCGGCGGGCACGCAACATGATGCCGTGCGCCTCGGAGACGCGGGTGTGCAGAGTCTGGGACAATTTGGCACGAGGCCAACCGCTGCCGCACGGGGTGTCTGACGACCTGTATGAGTCGACGTGCTCCAAGTGCGGCTCGCCGGTGGGTGCTTTGGGGGCTCGCGTCGAGGCGGAGCTGTTCACTCTAAGCGGGCTGACCAGGGTGCACACGCGCGAGTGGGTGTGCCCTAACGAAGACTGCAAGGACACCGTCCGCTTTGACGGCTCTGTGTTTGGGTTGTTTGCGTACACCGGCACGACGCTCTTCACGCGCACGCTGCTCGACGTCATCCTGTTTACCATCATCAGCACCAAGAGCAGCATCTCGGCGGCGTCGGCGGTGTCGGCCTTCCAGCTTCACTGTAGCGGTTCTCTGCACGCCAACGACTCGGCAACGACGCGTCAGCTACTTTCGTACGCAACGGACCAGTACTCCCGCACGCTCATCGTGCCGCAGTCGCTCTTTCAGTGCACCGACTGCTACCATTGCAGCCAGACGCCGTACGAGGCGGTTGTCGCCGACGGCCAGACGATTGGCATCTTCCGCGACGCCTCCTTTCCTTTTGAGAAAGACACCGTCAACGTGCCAACCATCCCCATCCCCATCGGCAACGCATGCACGGTCCCGGATGCCAAGGTGCGCAAGTGCGTGCGGGCGCGGCTTAAAGCCGGCAACTCTGCGGAGATATCCTTCAACAAGTCTGAACAAAAGGCGATGGAAGCCTTTGTGGCGCTGGGAAGCGTGGCTCCACCGCTCGGCGACCACACCAGCGTCGAGCACCGCAAGACGGCGGCATCGTGGGCTGCCAGCTGCTTTTTTACCTCCTTCTTTCGCACGACATTGGACGCGCAGAAAGCTGGGGACGACGAGGGGCTGTCTGACGCCTCGGAGCCGCCGCCAAGGCCGCCTTCTTCCCCCCCCTTGTCGCCGCGGGCACCCCCGCCCCCCCCCCCTGTCGCCGATCAATCGCGGCCCCTCGACCTGCACGGCGGAGGTGTTGCTGATGACGTCGATGCGGCGGATGCCTCAGAGCCTGCCGTTGGCTTCCGGTTTTGCACCGTCATCCCAGATGCCGTCGGCGGCTCCTCCTTGCTCCCTATTGTGCGGCGGGAGCGCTGGAGCGTCCTTTTCAACTTCTTTTGCGCCTTTGTTGCGGAGCCCGTCATTGGCATCTTTTCGGGATGCCCGGTGGCGCAACTGATGCAGCTCGGCGAGGCCCTCGTGGAAGGAAAGAAGCAGAAGGAGTGGCTCGGGCACACCACCGCCATCCAGTCACTCCACGTCGTCTGGCCGGCTCTGGACCTGCTAGCGGACGACATGGACGCCGACCCTGAGCTGAGCCGGGCCATGGGCGAGCTCCTTCTCTTCTCCGTGCACACAGATCTGCACATGGAGCAGCTCTGGCGATGCCAGATGAACCGGGAGGCGTTGGAGTTTGAGGCGAACTGGTGCGACACAGACGCGGCCAAGTTCCGCGCGTGGCAACAACGGCAGCCAACGCGCGAGGGGCAGCGCCTACCGTCGGGCCTCGTCACCGTGGCGGCGTCGGCAAGTCGTGCAGCAGACCAGGCGACAGAGATCCGGTCGGGCGTCGTCATGCCCGACCTCGACCAAGTCCGTCCCCACCCACGTGACGACCTGGCGGCGGCAGCGGCACGCGCCGCCCGAGACAAGCAGCAGCAGGTCAACCCCAAGAAGAAGACGAAGCGCACTCGGGCGCAGATGGAGAACGGGGGGCTTGGCGACGACGACTGCCGCCACGCGTTCATCACTCACTCCGTCTTCACGCCGGGCGTTGTGTCGTACCTGTGCCCCTGCGGCGTACTTCTGGGGTTTGAGGTGCTTGAGAGCGCTGAGAGCCCGGCAGGCATTGTGGCGGCGCTGGCCGCCCGCTTCCCCAGGTTGCCCAAGACGGTGTATTTCGACACCGCGTGTCAATCGTCGCGCAACGCCACACGCCGCATGCCGTGGCTTGTACGTCTCTCGGAGACGTCTTGGGCTTTGGACCGGTTCCATGCCGTGCAGCACAAGTGCTCTCCACTTTTCGACGCCAACAACTACCCCGAGCGATCGGGCCTGCACAAGACGTCGGCCGCCGAGAATCGGCACTCGCTAAACAAGCCGCTCAAGTCACACCTCACGTACCTGGGGCAAGACCGCTTCGTGGTGCAGATGAGGCTGATCGGCGCGATAAACAACTTGCTCATTCTCTATCGCCGCAAGGTGAATAAGACGGACGTCCGCCACCGCCCGCTGCCGTCTTTCTTTCATGAGCACTTTGTTTCTCATTGTGAGCGTGTGGTATGTCTCTGTCGCTCGTAAAGCGTTCCCATCCTCCACCTACTTTGTGTATCCGCGCAAGAGTTCCAATGTCCCTCTACAGACCGTCCCCATCCCCCCATGTCTATGGTCCTCAGTCAACCAGACCCCCCCCGCCGCTCCCACCTCCATTACAACCCACGGCAGCCGCATCCTTGCGGGTGTCCCCGCACCAAGGCCACCGTTGGCCACGCGGCCAGAGTCAACACCGCACAGCATTCTAAGCATCACAGTGCCCTCAGGCCATCCCCCAAGTACATCTGCCACACCTTGCACAATCCATGCTTATACCTCGCCGCACTTGTGGTGGGGAGCTCCGAGGCTGACACTGTGGCGATGGTTGTGACTAGTACTGGGAAGGACGCGAGAAGGCGCGACCGTGAGACGTGAAACACATCGCACACCGACCACCACGCGCCAGCGTGCAACAAGATGCGTGGTGAACGTGGCATAGAGCAGACGGAAGCCAACTGATGGACGTGGGTGGCTACGACAGCGTCATTCCTTCCTCCCGGTCTCCCCCACGTTCGCATATCTTTTACCAGTAGGTAGGTGACCCGCCCCACACCCGCACAATCGCCGGTCGTGTGTGTACCCCTCACCAGATCTTCTCCACCGCACCCACCCCCAACCTCCCTGGTCAGTGGCGCCACACCTCAAGTGCGGCGGCTCTCTGGTGCCGAAGCCCCTTCCTTTCATATATGTCAACCGTGCACCCATATCTGGTCTGGGGTCACCAGTCGCTGGTATGACGAGACGGAGACGTCCTACCGCGTCTGAAATCATGGCGGCTCGGCTGGCACGCAACGGGGCCTTACTTACCGCCGAAGCCCGCACGACCTATAGAGTGCCGACATATGACGTAGCCCACGCGAGCGAGACAATAAGAAGCAAACCCACCTCACAACAAGCTATCACGCCCTCTCGCCTGCCCCATTCCCCGCGCCGATCACATGTACCTGTTCCTGGCTGACCCGCCTTCTAGCGAACTGGTCGCGTCACCACTGAGTGCTCCTCACCCCTATACCATGTGAGTGGCACCCGGACAGTGATGGTGGGGAGAACAGCAAATGACATCGGGGCCGGTCGGGAGGAAGAGTGGTCAACAGAGTGCGAAGGACATGTGGGTCTTCCCAAGGGTCACTGTAGTTGGTGCGCGGGGCGGTCCACCACCCACTGGCCAGGAGGATGCCAGACTGCCCATCGGCCAGAGGGCCGCCGTGTCACCACGGCCGCGTGACCGTCGCGCGCTGGGTGGGAGCCTCCCAGCTACAACAAACGCAAACAACCCTTCGCAGAAGCGAAAGACACTCCCTGACCGCCTTTCCCCCTGAGCAATCGGACCCGGCCGACGCCTTTGCAGCATCCTTGCCACAGACCCCCTAGACGCGGATCCAGCAACCCTGTCACAGACCCCCCAGACGCGGATCCAGCAACCCTCCCACAGACCCCCCAGGCGCACTTGCAACACCGCCTCCCACTGATCCCCACGAGCGCTTGGAACACCCCCCGAAAAGAGGCACTGAGGCTCCCCGACCAATTCATACCAAAACCGGCTACTCAACATCCGAATCACACATCCGACAGAATGTCAAAACAAGGGGCCATTTCCCAGATCTCAAAACTTGTCGAGGGCCCGATGCTCCCACGCGCGTCAGAGACACGCCGCTGAGGCGCAATGAGATCCGTTCTCAAAATAATGTGTCGGTGTTCTCGGATATCACTGGAATTGTCTACTGAGGCGCAGCATCTTTGTAAGCGAGCGGGTCGTTTGGAAGCAGGGATTAGCATCGGGGGTGAATAGCATACCTTCACCTCGGATAATGCATCGGAGAACAGGTACCACTTGCAAAAGAAACGATTGCTTTGTCGTGGTTCAACGCCAGGTTCGATACATTGAAGACAGTTTTGGCTCAAATCGCTTTAATTCACACATTCGTGGTTGTAAGGGGTCGTCCATTTCGTTCCACAGGCCTGCAGAGCAGCCCAAATGGCGCTGTGAGGATGGATTTCGACTGTGTGGTTGGGATGAGAGGTTGCAAGCATGACTTTTCGTGCAGCTCTTTCGAACACTTGGCTGATGGAGTTTCGACTTGCGGGTTACGGCGGAGCCTCGGTGCCGGCCCGCTCTTTTCGGACAACGGCACGGCTTCGTGTAATGGTGCGTTCGGACGGTGCATGGTGGTCAGGGGTGGGGAGGGATAACAGAGCGAGGAACAATGATGGCACAAAAGAACGGCCTTGTCACGTGTTTTTTATGTGTGATCAGCCCTCCATGACAACATCAGTGCCGCCCGCTGCAACTGGGGGTGCCCTCACAGCTCTTGCCTCCTCCTGGATCACACCATCGCGAACAACGGTGGCGATCATTTCCAGTCGTACTGCGTCCGCGTCAACCGCAAGCACTTTGCTCTTCTCTTCGCGCAGTGTGTGCCACACAGAGGAGAAAGCAAACGCCCCACAACTAAATGTGTCAGTCTGCGAAAGCCCTCGGACCTTCCTTTGCGACCAGCTCTTCTTGGTGACTGTCTCTCCCCCGCTTGCACCGCCCACAACGGCATCGACTCCCCCCCCCTCCCCAGCACCCCCCCCCGGCGGGTCACTAGACGACTGCTCAACAACCTTGGCAGCCGCCGCCTCGTCAATGATGGCGCGCAGGCGCCTGCCAAATGCCTTGACGCGCACGACCGCCTCCGCCACATCTTCCTTCAGAGACTCGAAGATTTGCCCCGAGTCGCACAGAGCGACCACCTTGTCGGTCATGTTGATGGAGAAGGCGACCCAGTGCTGGTTGTCAATGTTGCATACACCCGCAAGCAAACTCACCGCGCCTGCCAGCTGGAAGGCCTTGGCGGCAGCGGCAGCGACGGCGGCGTGCACCTCGGCGGCGTACGCGGGGCCCCGCTTAGGAGCGAGCAAAGGCACAAAGAAGGAAACAGGAAGCGCGTACGACTGGGGCTTGTTTTGCCGCACCCAGCGCCGCAGGATGGTCTGGTTCGCACCCAGGAACTGATCCGTCATCCAGGCCGCGCCCATGTTGCCGACGACGGCGCTTGCCGACAACTGCACGTCCTCGCTCTCATCGTCCCCGGGCTGCGCGTCCGAGCGCCAGACAGTAGCCGACGGGTTTGAGCGTATCACAACTTGCATCACCTCCGTCCCGAGCTCCCCCAGCGTCGAATCTCCGTCGCAGTAGAAGGTCGGCACGCGGGTGTTGAGCTTGGTGGCCACCGACTTGACCCACGCGAGCGCGCCGCGGAACAGCTGCAGCCGTTCGGCGGCGACATGCAGGTCGCCCATCGCAAGGAGCGATGCCATCGACAGCCGCGGCATCTCGCCCGTGCTTGTAATCTTGGCCTTGACGACGATGGGGCACTCGGAGTTGGGGTCAACCACCCCACTGGCCCTCATCGCCTCCGCCTCTTGCATCACCAGCTTCCGGGCCGATCTCGCAGTGTTCTCGTCGAGGATGATCTCAACGTTCTTCTCCGCTTGCTTGACGGCCGGCCAGTCGGCCACAGCCACCCTCTCGACCTCCAGCTCCTTGTCCACCAGGAGCGCCACGGGAGGGGACCAATTGGTCGCCAACGACTCGTAGGTGTGGGCTGCAAGCAGTGCCGCCTCGGCGTGGACCGGCAGGCACACGATGTCCTCCCCAGGGTCGAGGTCGGGAAGGTCAAGGTCGACCGCGTCCCTTCGCGATTGCCCGCGGGCCTTCTTGGCGGACGGCGCGCGGCGCTCGGCGCCACCCCTCTTGCGCGACGCCCGCTCCGCTGCCACCTTGGCCTTCTGCATGCGCTGCAATGCAGCCGCCTTTTGGCTACCAGCTGCCGCCCGGCGGCGGGCCTCGATGCGCGCACGGGCGGTTGGAGCCTCGACAGCATCCGCACCGTCGTTGGACCCGTCAGGCGACGGATCGGATGGTGGTGTCGAGGGTGGGGTGGGAGTGCGGGGGGCGCGAGGGGTGCCTCGGGGGGTTTCGGTTGACAGCAAGAAGCTCTCCTTGAGGCGGGGGTCGTCAATGGTCAACCCAGGCAGCGCCTCGTCCGAGGCATACTCCAGGTCGGCGTCCACGGTGACGCCCAAGTTTTGGAGGCGGTCGACGATGGCCGTCTTCATGCATGGCTCCTTATCGAAGAGAAGTAGCAACAGCGCCACGATCAGGTGGAAGTTTGGCGCCTTCGCCGTGTAGATTTCCGTCAACGTCACCATCCGCTCCTCGACGTCGTCCTCATCGCGCGTCCGTTCGCCATGTGGCAGGTGGCGGCGTTGGACGGCCACTGGATACGGGAAGTGCGCGCACTGGTCCGAGACGCTGCCCTTCTCGTCGGCCACCTTCCGCCTGCTCGCCTTGTCCACAGGCCACCAAGGCAGCTTGCCTTGTACAAACGAGCGACAGGCAGCACCGTACTGGTGTAGAAGCGCCACGCGCACGAGGGTGAGCGTTCCTCGCACGACGCCGACCCAGCCCTTGTGCTGACCCTTCACCGTAAACAACGCCTCCATACACCAAATGGCAGCGGCACTAGGGTAGAAGATGGCCGGCTTGCTGAAGTAGGCGGAAGTAGGTCCAGGCTCACTGGGCTGGGGACCTGCGGTGGGGGGCAGGGCACCATCCGCGACGTTGGTCAGCGCACCAGCGCCGCCGTCTGGATCGAGCGCAGGGGCGGCGGCAGCGACGCCGCCGGGTGTCCGAAGGGGAGCAGCGGCGGCATCGACTCCATCAGATGCCGCAGCGGGAGCTCGAGCAGCTGCGGTACCAGCACCGTTATCAGCGCCAGCGGAGGGATCAGCAGCAGCCAAGACGGGTGGCACTCCGACATTGGCACCCGGTGCCGCCGCAGGGAGCGAAAGGCTGTCCAACTCAGCACCCAATCGCGGCCCCAATGAACGCCTCCACAAAGCGGCCGTGGTTGTCATGGCCAGCTCCGCATGCAGGGACGTGTACACGGTCTGGATGACGCGCCTTGCGCCGGCGCTCGCCGAGAGCGCCGCGTCGTACAGGACCACGAAAAAGGACTTTCCCGTCGACTGCGACACGCCCGAGACGTGAAAGTGGCAGCCGAGCGCGGGGCATCGCTCCTCCAGGGCATACATTGCCTTGAATAGCGTTGAAACGTGCTCGTCCACGTCGGCCGGCAGGGACGCCACGCCCAGAAGCACCTTGAGGAGCTCTCGCAAGAGGTCCGGCGGTGGCGTTGTCGCCACATCGGTGGTGTCCATCTCGCATGCACAGGCACGTCCGCTACAGCTCCAACCCCAGTAAGACGGTGGCGCGCACACGGGAAACACACAGACGACGACGAAAACGAACGGCGGCGGCGGCAACCGCGGGTGCGAGGCGGCGGTGACGGCTGATTTGGCAGCCGCGGGGGCGCGGTAATGCCAACAGCGAGGGAGAGGCGTAGAGGCGGCGACCGCGGGGGTGAGGTAGCAGCGACCGCGGGGGCAGGGGAGGCACGGGCGGCCCGGGGCGGCGGCGACCGCGGGGGCGGCGTGGCGGCGACGGGCTCCCACCGCCCCGGCGTACAGGCGAACAACCTTGCCGCCCCCTGGGGAGCGGTCATGGTGGCAGGGCGGCCGGAACCGCGGGGGCGGGGCGGGGCGACGGCGACCGCGGGAGCGGCGTGGCGGCGACCGGCCCCCGCTGCCCCGGCGTGGCGGCAACGGGACCCCCGCCACCCCCCAGGGGGCCGTGGTGGGGCGGCAGCAACCGCGGCAGCGGGGCGGGGTGGCGGCGACAGCGGGGGCGGCATGGCGGCGAGCGGCTCCCGCCACCCCGGCGTAGCAGCGACCGGCCTCGCCACCCCCCAGGGCGCGATTGTGGTGGCAGGGCGGCAGGAACCGCGGGGGCGAGGCGGGCAGGCGGCGACCGCGGGGGCGGGGTGGCGGCGACTGGCTCCCGCCAGCCTGGCGTGGCGGCGACCGGAACCCGCCACCCTCCCTGGGGGGCTGTCATGGTGGTGGGGCGTCGGCGACCGCGGGGGGTGGGGCGTCCATCACCCGCAATGGTCCGCGCTGGCAGAGCCGTGCACGGCGATGGACCCTGCAACCCCATCTCTCGCGCACCCCTGGGCCGGGCCACAGACCCTGATTCCATGAAAGGCCACCCCATGGCCCGGACCCTGCGCGGCCCGGGCCGGGCCGGAGGCCCGGCTCGACCCAGACGGCGCCGGCGCTGACGCGCCGTACGCACGCGACCAAAGCAAATGCCGGAAGGGTGTTCCTGGTCGAAAGGTGGGGCCCGCTCGGGGGCGGGCGTGCGATCTTACATTCCTCCCGATTTGGTCAGCGATAGATCGGGAGCTGTCGTGAATCGGGCGGACCGGATGTCCCTGATCGATTCAAATGCGGATGAGGGCACCAACTAAATAGTTAAGACCCAGTGCTCCTGCTCTTCTGGATTTTCAAGCGAACTGCAGCCCTGGATTGGCTCCTCCCTCAAATAAGACTGCTCATTGGTCACAATGGGGAGTGTCAGATTCCACATCCAAAATTTCTTGAAGATTACATCGTGGACAAGGTCATCCGCTCTCATTGGCCCCGAGGGGACGTTGCTGGTGTTCTTGTTTCAAGCTCCTTTCACGAAAATTGACGGGCACCGAAGCGGCATCAGACCTTCTCCGACAGGCACGGACGAGACGCACACCACACAAGGACAAGACATCCACAACTTCAACTGTGGTAATGCTCTCCGAGCGCTCTGGCTCATTTTCTTGCGCTGTGCACCCTTGTGCACGAACCGTCGACTCCTGCGCACGCCCTTTGACCAGCAAACAGGTAGCCGAGGGAGCAACATCTACATAGAGATGGCCAGTGTGCCTCGGGAAGTGCTTCGGCAAAAAAAGGACTGCAGATTCTGTCTTGGCTTTCCCCGCTTGCCTAGAAGAATGCAAGGGGACCTGCTGGAAGCATTACAAAACGCTGGCAGACCCCCCCTACCATCATTGCATATGAAAATGCGGGGCAGTCTTCATGCAGTAGTACAGCCGTTCTCTCAAAAACCTCGCACGCCGACTGTTGCACCACTCTCACAAATCGGCCTCTGCGACCCCGTGAAGGCCGATTTGTAAGAGTGGTGTGACAGTTTGCGTGCGAGGTTTTTGCGAAAACGGCTGTATGCCCACACTGTGCCTCGGAACGCGACGACAATGTTTGCTATGGTTGCCCTGTTTTCGCAAAAAAGAAAAAGAACGAAAGAGTATCCGCGGGGAGGACATAGGGGTAACCAAAAGAACATATCTGTGGATAGGAAGGGAGGATGAGCGTTGTTTTCCGCCGTGTGTTCGGGACGTATGCGCCTCCCCCCTCCCCCCCACGCCCGCCCCCCCCCCTGCACTGACCCTACGTGGACCCGTGCAACTATCGTCCAACAAAGCGTACGTCCGGTCTTTGTTTTTCTTCGCCATATTGAGCCCCACCACTGGAAGACGACACCGGCACAGCAGTCACCCGGGCGCATACAAAATCGGCTGCGGACGACGGGCGCAGCAACGCGCGGGCAAGACGTGATCCGCCGGATCAAGTCACCGCCCGCGGGTCATCCTGGATCGTCAGGCACCCCTCTCACAGACCCATATCAGGCCGAAATTGAGACGGGTGTCACCCCCCTCACAGGGGGCGTAGAGGCCGAGACAGGGGACGTCCCCTGTTTCGGCCTCTACGACCCCTGTGAGAGGGGTATTTCATATTGACCACTCACATTTTAGCACGTTGCAGCTTGTCTTTTCACCCTTGCCATGTAATGCTCAGACCCAGAAGAGCAGCCTTAACTAGAGGCGTGCTGTATCGCCATCCCCATCCCCAAAAACATGACTTGAGGGGATGGGGATGGCGATGCGCCAATGGACAGGAACCAATCATATGAGCCGAATCACCCGTGCTCACCAGAATTACCCCGGGTCCTGAACAGTCCACCCGTCCTTCGTGCCTCGTGATCCTCTCGTTCTTTTCTGTGAAACTTCGGGACCACAAATCTCCGCGTCAGCGCCATCCCCAACCTGCCCAAAATATGGTACTTTGGCGACGGTGGGATGGCCCACCGATAGACGTGCTCTTATCACACTGGAAAATGGGTTTTTGGCGCGCACCGATAGAGATGCTCTATACCAAAAAGCTGTCTCCGATGGCTTTTTGACACACCGATAGAGAGGCTCTCACGACCCGCGCCGCGCGCAATGCGCAGCAGCCACGCCCCAGGCCAAGTCTGGTCCTCGCTGCCGGCGTCCGCGTGGCTGGCGGCGGGTGATGGGTAGAACCAAGCAGCCACGTCTCCGGTGCCCGCCGAGGCGGGCCGACGCGGTTCCCCCACGGAAGCTGCAGGGATCGTCGGTGAACGGGGCGGCCCTAACAGAACGCGATTCTGTTCGGGAAGCTGTGCCGAACAGACGCTCAAAAGATGCGATTCTGTAGTGGTGCTGTTCGGGTGCATGGCGCTGGATCGCGAGTGTGGGGAAGAAACGGGCGCATGAGCCGTGGCGCGGGGGCAGCATTGGTCTGATTAGCTGGTTGAGCGCGAAACGGCTTAATAAGATGCAATGCAGTCCAGGTGAATGGGCGCGATGCATTGGATGGTCATTACGACCCCCGACAACTCGATGCGGTGCCTTCCATCGCGCTGCCCGCTCCAATGACCGCGCTACAACGACGCGTTGCTAAAAACAAGGATGTTTTTTGTGTCCCCTGTACACGCTACCACGTCTCTTCTCCTGAAAAAATGGTTCTCTTTCGTCCCGTGCCCGCTGTTACACCACTACCACGCCGAACGCAAACCATAACACGAGAGGTACGGGTGCCAGATACATCCAGAGCCACCCAAACCCAAGAAGCACACGCAGCACCATGCACAAAGAGCAAAGAACCGTGGACACACAGTACGCGGCGGGGCGGCTGGGCTCAAGAACTGCGTTCTTGAGCACCCGCACCACCCAAACAGGAAAAAAAGAAAGAAGAAAACAAAGAGAAGCAGACGGGAGCGCTCTACCTGGCCAGTGCGAGATGACAGGGTCCACAGAGCCGCCATGACGCCTGAACGGCAGAAAGAGTGACCAACAGCATCACGGCTCAGCGGCGAGTAGCACGGTACGCTGTCCACTGGGCGGCGTACTCATTGGAGACGGGACGGATCTCGTCCTCCTCTTCGTCGTCCCAGTTGTCCTGTGCCGCGAGTTCGGCCTCGCGAGCAGCCTGCGACCCTGGCAAAACCGGCACATCCACCGGTAGCGGCGCCAAACGCATGGCATGAGGCGGCGTAGGCAAGACCATCCCTGTCCCAGGGACCGCCACAGGCGGGGGCAGGGGAGGGACAATGGCCGCCGACGCAACGGCAGCGGCCGCCGGGGAAGCAGGCCGCTGCTCGGGTACGCCGACCGTTGGCGCAGGGGTAGGCACGGACAAAGCGAGGTGCCGGTCTGCGTCAGCATCGTCGACGAGTTGCAGCCCGTCGTGGATGCCGGCGTCCTTCGGGAGAACATCGTCAAGGAGCAGCAGCTCCCGCTCGTACAGCGCGCGGTGCCCTTGGTTGAGAACGGCACTACCCGTAACGACGGGCGGTAGTCCGGCACGGTTGCGCAGGTAGGAGCGCACCTTCTCAGTGCGAAGCAGTCAAACCAAGGAGCAATAGAGCAGCAACAGGTCCTCAAACGCAGAATGAAGAGGGGGTCAGCAGCTAGAGGAACGCACATCCAAGCGCAAGTCGTATCAAAATCAGAACACAGGAAGCGCGGAACTGCACAAGGCACGCAGACAAGTAAACGTACTCGGAAGGAAACGGTGGCAAAGAGCCCGTAAATGCATCGGATGACACGCGAGGCCTTGTTGGGACCTGTCCAGGCAATCATCGACGCCGTACCCTCAAGCTCGTCGATAACCTTGGCCAAGGCTTCGAGCATTTCCAGCCGGCCATACGCGTCCGAGATGAAGGAGTCACCGCCCAGCAGCTCGTTGCATTCTTCAGCGGACAGCTTCAGAACGCGGCGAGTCGAAGAAGCCGACGGGGAGCTCCAAGCGCCCATACCCTTGAGGGTGTGGATGTGCTTCACAAAGGCGGAAACGGCGACGGAGGTGAGCGAGCTGCCGAAGTGGCTTACAATAAGCTTCACGTACTGGTACGCGACGATGAGAGCCATCCTCTTCGCCGGCTTCCGGACCGGCAACATCACCTTGTCTTGCAGCTTCTGCCAAGCGTCCTCCTCAGACACCCTCATGACCTGGGCGGCCACACTCATCAGGCGGGCGTTGATGACCTCGGTCGTTGGGTACACAGCCGCGGACGAAGACGCCGTGCGCATCTCGCCAACGAGTGTCTTCAGTAGACGCTCCTGTACAGAGAACAACCAGAAGACAAACAGGACAGAGAACAACCAGAAGACAACAACAACGCGTAAGTTGCACACGTCAGACACAGTCACATACTGTTTCACGCGGCAAGGCACGCATGCACAGCAGGCGTGCTGGTCGTCATCGTGCCAAAAACAAGATGACTCACGGTGGGACGGAGTCGCGCGCCACGGTTCTCGCCCCTCAGAGAGAATGCCAACAAGAGAGTGGCCCGTTCACTCACCTTGATCTCGTTGATGGTGCGCACCGTGGCGGCCTCCGCGCTAGCACCATGCTCGGCGCCGGCGTGCACCGAAGGGAGGCGACGTCCAAAGCCGTTCATAGTTGTCTCGAGCCCTGCGAGCCGCTCAAGCACGGCCCCATTGCTCGACTGGGAGCCGTCGGCCACTGCGGCAAGACCGTCCATCCGCCGCAGCGCGGACGCCGCCAGGGACTTGACGACGACCATCTCAGCACGGAACCGCGTCATCTCCCGCCGAACCGAGGAGAGTCCGTTGCGAATGGAGTCTCGGACGTCCTGCAGTGTCAGGGCGGGTCCGTCGTCGCCCACACCGGGCGCAGCAACAGCCGCGCTGGCGGTGGCTGCCACGCGCGCCGTGCGCGCGGCACGTGCACTGCTTGAGCGCCGACGCTTGCCGGACGACGGCCGGGTGGACCTCGGCGACAAAGGCGACCTCGCCGACGGCAACACCGGCGGCGTAATGTACGCGGCCACGAGGTCGTCGTCGTTCATATCGCTGCTGCTGTCGCCGTCGTCGAGCAATAATGGTGACGCCGGCGGAAGGGCCTCACCGACAGGCGCAGCGCGGCGCGGTGGTGCCGACAGGGTCTCCCCGACAGGGGCGGCGCGACGCGGTGGTGGTGGGGGTGGCTGCAGCGGCGGAAGTGGCGACAGCAGTGGTGTGCTGAGCCGCTGCGGCAGCGATGCCACGCCAGCGCCCACTGGAGTAGCGCCACCAGACAGAGGTGGCGCCTTCGGAGGATTACGGGCCACCGCCCGTGGGACCTGGGCGGCAGAGAGTACCGCATGAGCCCCAGGCATCCAGTAGGTGGCAGGGAAGATGCGCGGGTTGCGGCTGCGGGATGCGAGCTCCTCGGCGAGAGCATCGCTAGCGCCAGCCGCTCGCGCTCGTGGAGCGCGGAAAGAGTCGCGCACGTCCCCAGCCTCTTCCGTCGCAGAGCGCTCACGGGGGTTCGCCGACTCACGCGCTTGCGCCACGCCTTGCGAGCCACCCTCGCGCACCGTGTCCGCGGCCGGGTCAACGGCGTCGTTATCCGTTGCGCTCCCCGGCGCATCACCCCCAGCAAGGCCACCAACCTCGTCTTCACCGTCGCCCGCTTCCTCCCCACTGCCACTTGTCGATCCGGGCGCCATCGCGCGTGCTGCCGCGGCACGCGCGCTCTCGGGCATGACCTGCATGACGGCCGCCCGACGTACGAAGCTGCGCCGAGGACGGCGTGGCAAGCTGACGTAGTGGTCAGTGCGGAAGAGGGACCGCTGTCCCGGCGGCATGGCCGCGCTTACGGCTCGCCGCCACCATGCGGGCCACCTCCGCCGCACGAGCGGCCTCAGCCGCTTCACCGAGCGTCGCCGAGCCGCACGCCGGCATCAAGGATGTTTCCTCGATTGATGCTCCCGCACCCGCCTGGAACGTCAGGGCGGCCGGCGCCTTGCCCTTGGCCGGCGCCTTGCCCTTGGCCGACGCCTTTCCCTTTCCCGACGCATTGCCCTTGGCCGGCGCCTTGTCCTTGAACGACGCAGTGTTGACGACATACACCGCCCCGCACGCCTCGCCGGTACCGACGGCCGGCGCCGGCTCGCCCGCCTCGCCCGCCTCGTCGGTATCGACGACCGACGCCACCCCGTCCGCCTCAAGAGCATCGACGGCCGACGCCGGCTCGCCCACCTCGCCGGCATCGACGGCCGACGCCGGCTCGCCCGCCTCGCCGGCATTGACGACCGACGCCAGCTCGCCCGCCTCGCCCGCCTCGCCCGCGTCGCCGGCGTCGACGACCGGCGCCACCCCGCCCGCGTCACGGGCATCGACGGCCGACGCCGGCTCGCCCGCCTCGTCAATGATGATGACCGAAGCCACCCCGCCCGCCTCGCCCGTGTTGCCGGCCGACGCCTGCTCGCCGGCCTCTTCAACCTCGACGGCCGATGCCGCATCGACGGCCGACGCCGCTTGGTCCGTATTCGCCGCCGCAGCGGCCTCGTCCTCCTCGGCAAGGACCTCCATCTTTTGGTCGTAGAGTGTGACCCCGAGGATCCCACCGAACTTGAGGAACTGGGGCGGACGACGACCCCCCTGGAGGCCGCCGGTGGACGTCGGGACGGGCGGCGACCAGGTTGCCGGGTCGTCGACGTTGATGGGCTCGTCGGGGCGGCAGGCGGTCTTGACCACGCCCTTGCCCTTGGTTGGCGTCTTCACTTTGATGGGCACTGGCGCGTCCACTTCGATGACCTCCTCATTAGCACGCCCGACGGGAGCCCGCGAGGCGCCACCGGCGCCCGACTTGTTGAAGCCAGGAGGCCCCATGGTTGGGAACGAGTGGCGACAAAGGTGGGGCGGCAGGGGGAGGGGGTCCGTATCCAGGGTGTGTGCGGGCCGTGGGGGGGGGTAGGTGCGAGAACGGTGGAGCAAAGTGACAGTGGTCGAGCACGGGATGAGGTGAAGCGGTGTCCAGGCGCAGCCCCCATGCGGGTCGCGACGGTACCGGTTCTTATACCAGCGGCGCGGACCACAAAGGCGCCGCACAGTGGCGTACCACGAGCCTGCGGCATGCATACACCCCCCGCGCGACGAGGGACCAGAGCGCAGAGGCGAGCGCCCCCGTACCGTGGGCAGGGCGACCACCCACGCTGGCCCCCGTCCGATGGCGGTCTCCCTACCGCCACTCAACCGACGAGAAACCCATCGCCCTATGGCGCAGCGGGTGCCTCCACCCGACATGCCCCGAGCGTCCGTAGCGGGCCCGTCCGATGAAAGCCCCCGACGCGCACCATGGGTACCACACCAACGCGTGGCACGCGCTTGGCCCACCACGAAAGCACCCCCACCGTCGTCGGTCACCACGAGGACACAGCATCAGAGGCCCAATCACGCACTCCAAGCCCCCATCCTAGCACGACCACGACCCACTTCCTGCGTTGCGGGGCACACAATGTCGTCGACCTCAGCCGCCATGCAAGCCAAAAAGAGGGTTAGGATAGCTGCTCGCAAAGCGGCAGGACCTCACGCGGCAGGCATCAGCCAACGGGCGTTGTCTGTCGACCGCCGCCCGGGCACACCCCCAAAGTGGCGACCTACAGGCGGCAGGTACCTGGCACAACACTCCGATACGCCAAGGCGTAAAGCAAGCATACCCCCAGTCACCAATGGGCGCCGCAGTCTACGCCGTCGCCGCCAACCCGCACCACACGACGGCTGCTATCGATGCAAGGCGCCGCCGGTGCGAAAGCAAACAGGAGGGTTGCACATGCGACAGGGGGGAC
>Ga0115031_1001425_pt1 | contig 17857 bp, 26 predicted proteins | sample Maine_Asex4_meta_FD_87301 | JGI IMG/M metagenome (GOLD analysis project Ga0115031, IMG submission 87301) | Marine algal microbial communities from Maine, USA - Maine_Asex4_metaG | ecosystem: Host-associated > Algae > Red algae > Unclassified | place: Maine, USA | collected 2015-01-05
AGGTCGTAGGTTCAAATCTCACAAGTTGGCGACTTGGAAGGAAATCAGTCGCAGGAGCCTTGGGATTGGCTTCTTACGTGAGACCTGGCGACTTGAGGTCCTGTGAAGTTAGTGGGAGTGTTGGACTATAAGTTTGAATTTCCCAGGACCATTCACACCGGTATTGTGGCTGTAGCTGAGTGGTACAATTTTCGAATCCCAACACGTCCAACAAATATAGCACAACGGGGGACCCGTCGGGGCCTCCCGCCGATGGTAGAGCGCTGCTCCAGCCTTACGGATCCCCGGGGCACCGTAAGGCAGCACCGGGACCGTGTCGTGTGTCGCCGTGTCGTCCTCCTCCCACGGGGAGTGGAGCTGGTTGACCGAGAGGCCTCGGGGCCCCGTCGACGTCTGTACCTTCCGCGATGATCCCCCGGCTGACCCACGGCTAGCCAAGGCCATGACGTCCTTGGCGGCCCGATACTTCCCCGCCACGTAAATCGACAACTGCTGATAACTTCGTTACGCCGAGTTGTACACGAAGGCATCTGTCCGCAGGTACTCCGGTAGGCTTTGGATCAGCTGCTGTTTCATCGTCCCCTCGGAGTACATGTTCCCGCCAAGCTCGGCGAGGCTCCGTAGACGTGCCGCGAAGGCGTCCACCCCCTCGATGTCCACGAGCGCCGCCCGAATCAATTTGTCCTGCGCCAGCCTCAAAGCGTGCGGCTCCGCGTAGGTCTAAAACAACCAATTGACCGCCGCGGGAAAGGATCCAAGCGAGCCCCGTCCGCCCGCGATGTCCGACCCCGGTAGTTGCCGCGTGAACAGCGTCTCAGCGTCGCCCGAGAGGAAGTTGGGAACTAGGTACAAACCCATCCCCTCGGACACGACATTGTCATCGCAGGCCTTGACGAACGTTCGGAGCCACGAGAAGACCTTGAGGGGTTCCTTCCCGTTGAACATCGGGTACCCCCGAAGGAGAACTTAGTGTTCTTGGCCGTCCGTCCGATCTTGCGGGCCTGCGACGCCCCGTAGGTCGAGTGACGGTTCCGCAGGCAGTACGATCGGAAGTCCAGGACGCCCGCGAAGCGATCGTTCGGGCACTCGAGGACCGCCAACTTGCAGGACCCCACCTTGCGCCCCACGTGGTCGTCGTCGTTGTCGGTTGTCGCCGGTGACGGCGAGGAAGATGTAGACGACGATGGCGACGAGAGACTACGGTGACGCCGTGACTTGCCTTCGCTGCGGCTCTTCCGCGTGTCCACGGGGGAATCTCGGCGGGGGGCATCTTGAGCAGAGCCCGCGGGACTCTCCGCGATGACCCGAGAAACATCGGCCAATAACGACTCGCGGAACGTCGACAGAGCAGTTTCCAGATTTTCCATCGCCAGAGGCGTCGTCGAACCACGATCTTGATCCACCACTCCCGTCCGTTCTTCATGATGTCGAGGGAGAAAGGCATCGGCCCCCGGCAGGACCCGCCGTACCGTTGGGCCCACGAGGTCCGCCAATGGTAGAGGCGGAGTGAAGCCCTGATCCAGCCGCGGATCCCCCTGTTGCAGCGACCGCGGGGGTCACCGCGGATGTACTCGCCGGCATATCGCTAGCGATCGCGTCCAACTTGGGGATGTCAAGCGGCGACGCCATCGAACTGGCCGGGCGGTAATAGACGATAGACCGACGCGGAGATCCACGTCGCCTTGAATCCACAAACCAACGGACGATTGGGGAACCAGCTACCCGGTACGAGCGTGGCAACGGCCGGAATCTCCTGCTGCTCCACCAGAAATTGTAGCGGTTCTATGCACCACCACGTTGGTTCATCGTTTTGCCGACGTGACCTCTTGATCAGCTCAGTCCGTCGAAGGAACTGCCCCGGAATTCGACCCACTGCCCAGCCTTTCCCCAACAGGAGGAGAGGATCACGGCAAAGCCCAGGGGGGAATCGTAGTCCATAGTACAGTCGGGTTTATCAAACGGCGACGGGGACGGCGCGTCCCCGCTGTCAATAAACCCCTCCCAAACCCGACCGCCGGCGGAAAAAGTAGCCGCCCTAAATGCGCCAAACCGATAAATCTCTCCAAAGAGAAAAGTTCAAACAAGTAGTAGGGGGGTTTGGAAAACCACTGGAGAAAAGCCCCGCCCCCGACAGAATCCAATCTCCCCGAGATCTGGACTGGTCATTCCCTTGCTGGCCCGGATCGGGATATTTTTGGGACGGCCCCCGGGGGTGTGCTGTCCACAGCTGAGAGGCCACGCCCCTTCCAACTGTGGGACCCCCGACGGCCACACCATCCATGCATGGCTCCCACACATTCTCCCTCCTGTACCTGGCCTGGCTCTTCATCTGGGGCTGCCCTGACACCGTCATGACCGACCGCGGTACCGAGGCCGAGAACGACGCATTCATCAACGCCCTCCACTCCATGGGCGTCCACTGGCGGCCCATTCCCACCCAGGTCCCTCGGGGCATTGGCCGCAACGAACGCTACCACGGCCCCATCCGCGACGCCTACATTCGCATCACCGCCGAGACGCCCGCACTCGCCCCCGACCTCGCACTCGTAATGGCCTACAAGGTCCGCAACGACGCCCGTCGCGCCCATGGATCTTCGCCCACCACTGCCGTCACCGGGGAGGCCCCCCGCCTCCTCATCGGCGACAACCACCACACTAACCTGACTTTCGTTGCCCGCCACCGCGCCATGCACACAGCCCGAGCCACAGTGGAGGCCTACACCGCCACCGATCGCCTGCGCCGCGCCCTATCCCACCCGGGCACCACCGTCCCTTTCGTCGAAGTCGGCCAAGCCGTCTGGTTCCACCGCGTCCGCCAAGGGTGGCTCCGCGGCACGGTCCACTCACTCGACGGAAAGACCGTGTACATCCGCCAAAATGGCCGTCTCTTTTCCTCCCACGAGTCACGAACCAAGCCCTACGTCTCCCGCCGCCCGCCGCCATCGCCCGCCCCCCCCTATTAACCCGGCTCCGACACTACCGCCCCAATCCGCACGCACACACCGGCCCCGCCCGCTCCCGCCCAGCTCCCCGCCCACTCCCGCATCTTCCTGACCTCGCCGGCCGACCCCGCCTCCCGGTGCCACCCCCGATGGGACACCTCCAAAGCCACCGAGCTCGCCATCTTCAACGCCATCGACTGCAAGACCTCCCTGCCCCCCTCCGGCATCCCCACCAACAAGCAGATCTTTCACTACCTGTGGCGCGTCACCCACAAGGCCAAGCGCGGCAACGGCAAGCCGGCGGAGCGCGCCTGCTTATGCGTCTCCGGCAACCGGGCCTGGCCCAAGCAGTCCACCGTCGCCACTTATCCCGTCACGCCCCAGCGCGCCATCCGCGCCGTCGTCGCCGCCTCCGTCATCTTCTCCTTCACCCTCCACACCGAGGACCTCCTCCACGCCTACCTCCAGAGCGACCGCCTCGCCGAGCCCGTGTACGTCTGGGCGCCGCCCGAGGCCGGCGAGCCGGACAACACCGTGTGGGCCGTCCACCGCGCTATGTGCGGTAAGAACGACTCTGGCCGCCACTTTCACTTTAACACCCAATCCTGCTTCCTCACTTTCCCCAACATCACTCTGAGCTCCGCCTTTGACACCATCTACCTCGTGCCCCTCCACGGCGCCATCTCCACGCACGTCGACGACACGCTCAACGCCGGCGACGCCTCCTTCCTCTCGTCCGTGCACAAAATCCTCAAGAACTACTCCACCCATTGCCCCGAACACGGTACCGTCCAATTCGCCGGCATCTGCGCCCGCTCGGACGACGCCGGCGTCCACTGCGACGCCGGCCCCTACGCCAAAACCATCGCCCCGCTCCCGCTGACGCCCCCACTCTCGTCCCCATTCGCCGACCCCAAGTCTCTTCACTTCTTAGCCGCCAAGCTCCTCTGGGTCGGCCGAGTAGCCCCCCCCGACGTCCCGACCAACGCCGCGCAGCTCGCCAACATGCCCAACCCCACGGGCGCCGACGCCCACAGCGCCAATGACACGCTCGCCACCCTCACCCGCCTGCCCATCACGCTCCACTACCCCAGACTCGATCCCGTCACCCTTCAGGTCACCGTCTTCTCCTACTACTCCGGCTTCGCCATCTCACACCTCCCCAAGCGCCAAGTCGGCTACCTGGTGGCCCTGGTCGACGCCTCCCACCGTTTTTCCCTCCTGCATTGGGCCTCCCACCGTCCCCATCGCGTGAGCCGCGGCTCCTGCGCCGGGGAGCTCCTCGCCCTCGCTGACGCCGTGGCCGCCGCACTCGACGTGCGTCTCCTCCTCCAAGAGCTCCTCTCGCGCCGCATCCCCATGGCCGCCTAGACCGACTCGTCCACGGCCTACGACCTAATCGCATGTTTCAAGGACCCAACCTACATGACCGGCAAGAACGACCTGTATATGCTGCGCCGCGCGCTGCTTGACGGCACCATCCGCGCCCTGCACCTCGTCCACGGCGCGCACAACCCCGCCGACGCGCTCTCCAAGCCGACATACGCCCGCCCGGCCCCTAACGACGCTCTCAACGAGGGACTCTCCTCTGGCATGTTGCGCCATCTGATCCGCGCCAACACGACCTTGGCCAACTACCGCAACGCCCCTCGCCCACGCGTCGAGGTCTAGCGCCGCCTGTCCGGTCCATCCCTCCCCCCGTTGACGAGGGGGGAGTTTGCCACCCGACGACCGCGCCACACCCTCCTCGCCCGTCATCCGCATGCCTGTGCCTCGCCCGCCTCTCCTGCTCCCCCCTCCCCCCTTCCTCACTTTTCCCACGTGCCCTTGCCGACACTTCATCGATTTGGACGCGGTGACACCCTCCCCTCGGCTCGCCCACGACCGGGGAGTGTGGAACGACTGGCCCACATTCCCTTCGCCTCCAATTTCCCGCATTGTTAACTGGTTGATTTTTCGCCCGAATCTCCCGTCTGATCTCATTTACCTTATAATCTGCCACCGCCGCCGGATTACCTCCGTCCGCGGCGGGCAACCTTCTTCGACATACAGTGCGTTCTCGTTATAAGAGAATCGTTTACAAAAGAATATGGGTCGCGAGTCTTCCATTCCAGTCCGTGTGGGCCACTTTTTCTTCAATTTGAGCAGAATCATCTGTCTCTTATAACGAGAACGCACTGTATTCACAGGGGGCATTTGAGGGGGAAGAGGCCACCGCCAACCAATCATATGGCTGGAAACACAAGGGTACAAGAGCAGAACCATGCGGACATGACTCTGATCCAATGAAAATCGTCACCAAACACCTCGCCGCAGGGCAGAAACACGGTCAGCGTCAGAGTCCCTTTGATACTGTCATCGCAGTGCGGCACCAGCCAATCAGAGGCCGAATTCACATGCAAGATTGCTATGATAGACGGCAGAGGCAGGTCTGCTGCTGTCCTCACCATTCCGTGCTGACAGTGATCTCGCCTGAGTGCACCAGAGGCGGAGCCCCTCCTGAATTCGTGAAATTGCATCATTACAGTGATACACAAGCCTGGGACTTGGCCGTGTGAGCTTGATTCTCGTTGTCTTAGCCGCTGGACATGCCATCCAAACCGAATAGTTGTGCCGCCAGATCCCCAACCGGCCATTCCAAGTCGTAGGCTACGGTTTCGATGGGGCACCACACTGTGTCGCCCCCGAATCGCTAGAATGTACCCGGAGAAGCGCGATGATAGAGCCGCCGACGATCTAGCAGGGGGTGCGGCACCGTGTCCGTCATTGTTGGACGAGGAGCTGGGGTGACATGGTCATTGCTGAGGCGTTTTTCTTCCCCGTCAACGTCAATGACAAACGTGGAGGCATCCGTATCCATATCAACGACCACGAAGGGTCCAATGGCCTTGCTTTGCAGCTTGTTTTTCCGATCGTGGTTGGTCGTGTATGCGTAGTCGCCGATCTTAACGTTTGCATTGCGAGTTGCGATCCGGTGGTCGAAGTTACGTTTGTAGCGTTGTTGCGTCTTACGCAAGGCCTCGATGACGACGGGGATCTGTCTGCGAAGGCGGGCCATGAATGCGCGTTTGCGAGCTAAGGGTGACCCATCCTTGAGCGTTCCCTTATTGGCCAGCGGAGTGCCCGGGGGCAAGTTGCGACCCGTGAGGTTGGGGATCCGCCTTGGGATAACGAGCACAAATGGAGCGATACCCGTAGACCGGTGTGGTTGGCAATTATATGGCATGGTGATTTCCGGGAGTAGCTCGTCCCATCGTGATGGGTCATCAGCGACGTAGTGTCGCAGCTGAGTAGCCATGGTACGGTTGTACCGTTCAACTTGCCCATTGGTTTGGGGGTGATACGCCGTGGTGCGAACCGTTTCAATGCCACGCATTTTCATCACAGCGATGAAGAATTTCGACTTGAACTGGGGCCCTTGGTCCGATAGGATCCAGTCCGGTGGCCCGTAGGCGGACATCCACCAGGGGTTGTCAGAATACGGTTTTTTGGCCGTATCCAGGCCTGAATACGGATATAATCTGGAATATGTCGCAGAATGTTCGTCCATGATTGTCCATTGAAGAAAAAAAGACCACCTACGGAAAGCTCCGGACGTCAATCAATATCCTGAGCTGCTGGCGCAAAATGACGTCGAATATAGTCGTTTTGTTTGCAATTACAGTAGCCCAAGGTATCGGATATTTATCCTGACAACCCCTGACACCCACGCGTCGATGACGGCTGACGCCACGGACATGGCCGTAATTCGTCGTAAGGCGACACACTTAATGAGCTTGGCGAAGAGGTCGGTAATAGCCAAGATGAAGCGATTGCCCTTCTTGGAGGCCTGGATGGGCCCAAAGATGTCAACGGACAGTTCCGTGAGAGGCTCAGTAGCCGGGAACAACGTCATCGCGTGGTGTGTCGCCGCAAGGCGAGGCGGTTTTGGCACAAGTTGTGCACTTGGTGATGGTGGTGTGGATAACCGCTACCATCGAGGGCAATTAATATGCCTTTCGCATGGTGTAATACATCCGGTTCATACCAGGATGGGCTGCCACTGCGGCGTGGTGCTCGAGCGTCAAGACGCGTTCGCGTAAGGATTTTGGTGTGACCAGTTGGTTGCCGGAAGGCGTCCGGCGATACAGAGCGTGATGCTCGTTGCGGAAGAAGGCCTTGGCCGTTCCGCGTTCCACGCGAGTGGACATCTCGACACAGTAGTCGTCTGTTTGTTGTGCTTCGACAACGTCTTCGAACTCCACCGGTTCGGGTGTGTCGGTACCCGTGTACCTCCCCGTCCTTGAGCCATTGGCCGTCTCGGCCAATGCCAGGCAAGGTATATCATCATGGATATTTTCTGTCGGCGCCACCGTAGAGGCGCGCGGCAGGAAGTCGGGCAGGTGGTGCGATGCACCTGGTTCATAAACCATATCGAATGTGTATTCGGAAAGGCGAAGTCGCCATTGCATCAAGCGTCCGCTTGAGTAGGTTGTGCTGTAGATCCAGCTAAGTGCTTGGTGATCCGTTCGGATGAGGAACCGTTGCCCGTCGAGGAAGTGCCTCAACTTGAGGACAGCCCACGCGACGCCGAAGCATTCGCGCTCCGTTGTGGAGTAGTTTTGCTCTGCAGCAGTGAGTCCTCGGCTCCAATATCCGACAGGATGAGGCAATTCGCCCGGTTCCTCTTGGAGGAGGGTACAACCGACTTGGTCGGCGCATGCGTCAACGTCGACGACGAGCTTCAGATTGGCCTTTGCCAAGGCAAATACCGGTGGGCACAATAGTGCGTTGCGAAGGTCTTCGAATGCGGCGATGGCAACGTCCGTCGGCGGTGGTTGATCTGGTGGGATCTCGGCCCTAGTCGGGGCGTTCAGGGGCTTCGCTCGTTTGACAAAGTCTTTGACAAAACTTCGATAGAAGTTGCACATGACCAAGAAGCTTTTCAGCTGGGTCTTTTTCGTTGGGAACTTGGAGTGCCTCAGAGCATCAACGTTCTTGTTATGCACGTGCAGTTGCCCTGGGCGGACAATAAGTCCAAGGTACTCGACTTCGTCGGAGAACCATGTGCACTTTTCCAAGTTCAGGGTAACCCCGGCTTCGCGGAGACGTTGCAGAACCATGTCAACGCCTTTGACGTGCTGTTCCGCGTTCGCGGAGAAAATGATGACGTCGTCTAAGTTGACAAAGCATATTTGCCACATCAAGCCCGAGAGGATAATATCCAACGCACGCTGAAAGGTAGCAGGCGCGTTCGTCAAGCCGAAAGGCATTGATAACCAGTGGTATATATCACAATACGTTGTGAACGCCGTCTTCTCTTGGTGGTCCTTACGTGAGGGCACTTGCCAGTACCCCGCGGTGCAGTCGAGAGACGTGAACACCTGGGCATCTCCCAACGAGTCATGGCAGTCCTCCTCTCGAGGCAAGGGATAAGCATCCTTCTTGGTGATGTTATTTAACAGACGATAGTCGACACAGAATCGGGCTTTGCCGTTCTTCTTTGGTTTAATTTGTGAAGTGTACTTCCGCAGTCCCCAGGGACAATTCGGCCTTGCATCGGGCGTAAGTCTTTTTATTTGTGTGGTGACACTGCACGTATTTGTTTGTAGATCTTTCAGCGGGGAATCCATTAGGGGTTAAGCTCCGGGAGAGATTTGTGTGGGGAGCGGCGCCTTGAGTGTGAGGCTGCGGGCGCCCTCCGGAGGTGCGGGAGCTGCCCTGGGAGGCGGCGTGGGGGCCTTGTCGGCCGCGCCATTGGGAGTGCCTGGGAAGACCCTGCGGCTGAGGTGGCCTGGGGGATATCAGACACGCCTTCGCAGGCCTGGGAACGCCGTGCCTAGTAAAACAACGCACCCACTCAACATCATCGACTTGATAGGTTATGGGCCCCAGCGGTATGGCGGGAAGGGCCCGTCAGGAGGTGGCCATGGCAGCAGCGATGGCCCCCGTCTTGGCGCCAACGCAGCAGCATCCTTCTCAACCATCTCCCACGACTGCAAGACATCTTTGGCAAGGATATCTACTTGTCCAAAGCTGCGGATGTGAATAGGTCGGCGTGACTGTGTATGGTGTGCGTGTGTTTCTTGTCCTCATGGCCGGACGGTCTGGTTGTCCACATCACCACCTGACACATACTCATCTGTTCTCTTGTTTGTCCTAGGGAGCTGCCGCTGTGGGCGGCACGCAGATACATTGGGGCTTGCGGATGACCGTCAACAGTCCTTCTTTCACATACATAGAGAAATTCACAGATGGTCGCTAGTTTCCACGAAACACAGTCAAAACGTAGGATTAAGAGGGGCTACATGATCATTTATGGGTGCTGCAACGGGCGCTCGAGGGGCGCTTAGGGCACACTGAGCGCTCAAAGGGCGCTCAGGGGCGCATTATGCACCAGCGGCCCGAAATTTCGGGGCGCACTAAACAAGCCTATTGCTTGGATAGAATTTTGCCAGGGTGCTCCAGATTTTTGATTGGATCAATAGGAATTACCGCGATAGACTGCTGACTCAGTTCGGATGGTCACACGTCAACACTGTGGTACAATTATCCGTCAACACTGCAGAACCCCTAGGTTTCCCCAGGATGATTGATGGGATGTAAACTGGTGTATACCCCGATACCGACCCACCTGCCAACAAAAAGAGTGAAGCGTCTATTCTTTGTGGAAAAAGGATGATGGAGGAGGGGAGGGCGATCTGAGCCCAACGGTGTGCTTCTCGAAGGAAGTAAACCAGTCGTTAATAAACGGGGACAGGATGGGTTCTTATCTGGTGGCAGACGGATATTGGCGCGCACAGAAGTCGGCAATGGAACGAGCGTTGGCGCTCAGCATGAACGCATCCTGGAGCCTACTTCATCAGCTTTTTCATTACACACTTTCAGGCGGCTGCGACAATTGGCTCGAGAGATAGACGTTTTTCCTTGCATACTACCGTTGTCTTGAACGCCTTTTCGTGGAATAAATGGCCCGCTGATGACGCTGCAGGCGGTAAATGGACCTGGCTAGGCAACCAAATGCGTGTCATCGGTGCTGCGGGGAAGTCTGGATGACATATGTGGCCGTTGGTGTCCACGCATTAGGGTTATGCATCACGCCCCTTTTTGGGTGGCGGGGTGGGCGATGCGCGCCTATTAAGGCTCTTTTGCACGCCCATAAAATTGGCACGCCCCTCTTCACGCCCCTTACGTAGCCCCCTTGTTCTGACACTTACTTGGTAGGCGATTCGAAATACCCAATGATCTTCCAATTTGGTTTGTTCACAGGACCTCCAAAATGCCAGAAATCATGGAGGAAACAGCTGCATGCGATAGACTCTCTTGGCCTCTGCCACTCTGCGTCAAAGATGCTTTGCAGCATCACGGGACGTCGGCTCGCCTGACCTACACCGGCCGCCCCACCGCCCGCAGTCCCACCCATCTCACCGCGCACAAAGCCAGAGCAGATGGTCATCAAACCATTGTCGGCCATGGCCGCGGGGGCTTCCTCGTCGCCGGGACGACCAACGTCCTGTCCAGGGATTCTGGCGCCGGCCGTGGCACATCGGGCGACCTCCTCGGGCAGCAGGCGCGTAGCTCGCCGCCGGCGCCCCCTCCATCACTGCCGTCGGCCTGGTCGTTGCCGGCGCGAGATGCGTCGTATTCAACGTTCCCATTGGCGCCCGTGTCGAGGAGCCCCTCGTCGTCCTTCCTGACTGATGACAGCAGGTGGCCGTTGCTGTGCCCATCCCGCACAGATGGCGCTCGCGCATCATGGCGTGCAGCACCTTGTTAGTGGGCACACGACGGACATATGGTCCCCGCGCCTCATAGCGTCGAGCACCTTGTTTGTGGACGCTCGACGGAGCAGGAAGACACCGCGCCCTGAAAAAGAAACGAAGGTGGCACGGAACTGCACCGAAAAATATTCGGTGGACTGGCGCCCCAAGAGCACATTTGAAATAACGTACTTGTTTGCCAAGCACGCCCCAATCACGCCCCTAAATTCTGAGCGTGTAGGGCGTGACACGCTCAAAACACGTGAAATTGCTCGCCTTGGGCGTTTAATTTAGCTCGCCCCGGGCGTGTTGCATAACCCTACCACCCATAAAAGGTATGCACTAAATATAATCGAATCGGTTTAATTCTCTGGCCTTTAGGACAGGGTGCTCTCAGAGTGTAGTGATGCACACATATACATAGAACAAGGGACTTGCTCTTTGTTTCAGTGGTGGCTGTCTGCAATCGTGTCCTCAGCGATCTGAGGGCGTGTCAGTGTTGGAAAAGTCGCGATGACGCTGAAAGCAAATGAAGTTCCGTGACTGAGAAGGACTGTCCTGCCACAGGGGTCACAGGGCCCGGACGGCGCCTGCCCCGCTGCACCCCTTCACCTCCCCGAGTTGCGCCCGTAAACCGCACGCAGCGACTTCCGGGGTTCGACGCGCCCACGATGACCCGCCTGTGATCGTGCTTGCGCGCCGGCTTTTGCTGCGGCGGCTCGTCGGCGGTTTCTGACGCCATCGAGTGGCGTGGTTTGAGGCGCCCCGTCGCGCGGGGATCGGTCCCACCCGCCCGCCCGTGCGCCATGTGCATCGCCCCGTCCGCCGTGCGCATGTGCGCTGCGCGGCGGAGTGTTGGCCCCTCCCGTGGGCGTCGCATGACGCCGGCGGGCCGCCGCCGCTGCGGTGGCGGCGGTGGCACCTCTTTCCCCGCCCCACGCGCCTCCTGCCTCGGCAACGTGGCTGTACATGCCCCCGTGCGCGCTCGCGGCTATGGAGCAGGCTGGTGTGCTCGGTGTTGATGCGTCGCCGAGCGCGCCGCCGCCCTGAAGGCCAGGGTATTGCACGCACGTGCCTGGAAATCTTTCTTTGTACTGTGTACCGCCGTTCTCCCAAACTTCCCGCACAGCAACTGTTGGAAGCCGAATATATACTGTTTTGGAACAGTATATACGAGGTTTGTTGTGCAGCTTGGAGCTGTGCGGGTGCTGCTCCGTCGTCGATGGCTGCTGGACGTCGCACTATCAGAATCCTTCCCTCTCGGAGAAGGGGCAGCTGTACTGAACGGTGTCCACCTTATCGTGCACTTGGCATTTGTTCAGGACGTTGCAGCAATACCAAAGTGGTTCTGGGTGTTATCGTCGCAAGGTGCTCGACAGTTGCGTGCATGCTTCGCGCGAAGACGACTACGACGCGACCAGCTCACCAAGGCGCTGCCCGGTTGCAATACAATACTTGTCTGTCCTCAAGGCGTTGGGGCGATGTAATCCGCGGTGATCATTAGTGTGACACAGCAGTGAGAGGCCCTTGTCGAATGAACTCCCGAGCGCAAGCTAGTTAAGCCAGAGACAGTCTGCTGTGCTGAAACGGGTTTTCTGCAAGCCTCTATCGAGTTTGTCGACCGTCTTTGTGTCGAGGAAATCCTTCGATGCTCGCTTCCATGCGGCCAAAAATGCTTATCAAAGCCGGGCCTTGATCAGCGATACGGCTGATACACACTGATAACTGATTCAGAGAGTGGAGATGAACGACACTTCGCCGCCACAAACGCCTTTCCCTCGCGTCCCGCTCCTGCGTCCCGCCCCTGCTCCAGTGGAGGGCACCCGCTGGGCGGTTTCAGCTCGCTTCTGTCGGTGGGCAAACAGCCCGTTAGAGATGGATGGTCCGCTTTGGGCAGGTGATCTGGGCAGCTCGATGGCATCTCCCGGACTGGCAGCGCAGTGCTGATTTACAAGCGGTTTTACGCAAGCCCGAATATGCTCGATTCCCCGGTCCACAAAGCCAGGATCCCTATTTCGTCTGTATCTGCGGTTGACGCACCTTGGCGTGCACTGTACGATTTGTCAGACGTAAAAGTATCTCCCCCAAGAGCAACAGCTGGTATTGCTGTCTCTCCAATTTTGGCCGATCCTGACGAGAACAACTGTGCTGAACAGATGCACAACAGCCATCCATTTGGCCGGATACGAGCTCTCGGCCAATAAGCACTTGTTCGGAGTGCAGGTTGTTCTTGCTGCGATCGGCCAGAATTGTGAAGACTGCAATAGTATCGATCAACCAATGGGCACTCGCGGAGATGTGGTCGGGCCACCATCAGTGGCAAGCGCCAATTGACAGAAAATCTGCGGCAATGGTTCTGCCTCCCGGCCGTATGGGCAGCGTCCTGGTCCAAGGCGTGAGGAAGGGCCCGAAGGCGGCAACAGACAGCTCAGCAAAAGAATAGAGAACTCCCCGCCGCCCCCCTATAGCCACCTCTGGGCCGGGCGGTCCGGCGCTCCACCTGTACTTCGCCGCCCCCGTCCGTTTTGCTGCGGTCATGAACGGGGAGATTGTGTGGGAGGGAGCAGGAGAGGGGCGGCGGCGGCACGCGATGCCCCGGGTCCTCCCGTTTCTGCAGAGGCAACTGGTCACTCCAACAGTTGACCGCGCCACGGATGGCGTACCCCCTCGCGGTTGCGGTCTTCGCCTCGGTCGTTGTCGACCAGGGCATGGCGGGGCGTGTCGGGGTTAGGTGGGGTCGGGGGCGATTAGCTGTCTCACTGAAAGCGCTGTTGCTTTGTGGTGTTGGGGTAGTCATCGCCGTAACCAATTGCAGTAGAAGCGTAGACGCTGATGTTCTGGGGCGGCGCTGGCCACAGCTACGAGCAGAATACGGTGCTCTTCCGCGTCAACCGTCACGTCTCTGCAAGATGCGGCACAGGGAGACATGCGCCGGTGCGTTTCTCAGCCGAGGGTGACCGCGGCGTGCGGGCCCCTTCTTTATTCCGATCGTTGAAAACCTCTCAGCGCACGAGCTGCGGGCGGCCGCGCCCACCATGCCCCCACCCCCCTGCGCGAACCTCCTAGTCCACCTACGCGCCCGACCCGCACCCCGCGCGGGGGGCAAGGAAAGCCACGTCCTCCGCCGTCAAAGCGGACGCTGGCACCGTGTAGTCACAAGGCCCGACAAAGCCACTGCTCGTGAGGAAGAGGAGAACGGGCACGCCCAGCGCAAACGTCGTATTGCACGAGGATGGCGACCCGAACACGGTGAAGCGCTCGATTTTCGCCGGGCATCCCTTGTAGAAGGTCGTGTTGTACGGGTAGTTGCCTCCGAGCAGCGCGTACGTGCGCTTGCCGTCATTGTCATCTATGACGCGCTGGGGGGTAGCGATGACCACCGTCACGATGCTCGACTTAAAGAAAGAGCCGAGCAGCGTCGGTGTTCCGGGACAGAAACACGCCGTGGCGGGAGCGGGCAACGCCACGGCGGCGAGGGTGAGCGCTAGCGCCATGGCCCACATAGCCGCGGTGACCGCCGGCCGCGGGGAGGCAGAAGAAGGGCAGGCACGCGCCATGTCGGCGCGGGGGGGGTGGAGGGGGGCGGGAGACGGCGGTGGGGAGGGCCGCACCTTTGGCACGCCGACGCTGGTAGAGCAGCCACAGCAGCAGCAGCGCGCGGGCAAGCACTGGAAAGGTACGAGGGGGGAACTTGCGCGCGCGCGCGGCGACGGGACGGGCGCGGAGGGACGGCCGGCAGGGAGTCGGCGCGGGACGGCGCTTTATGCACCCCGCGGCGGCTGCGGTACTGTCGTTGCGTCGCCGTCCGCCGCGCGCGGGGCGGCGGGGCCCGCGGGCGCGGCGCGCGCGCCCTCCGCTGATCGGCGGCGCCCCACGCCCCCGCGATATCCGCTGCCCCCGTCGGTCGCCGCCGCGGTGCGGTGGCGCGGTGTCACGGCGCCCCGTGGCGATGGGCGCGGCGCCGTCTCTACACGCGGAGGTGCCAACATATCAATCAATTGGTTTGAATCTGTTCGGTATTAGCGCCAACGAGAGCCATACCAGCACCAGCATCTGTTTCTGGTTCGTTCCGGTGCATGGCTCTGCACAGGCCCGGCCTAAACCACGGCTCGTCTACCACGAGGTCGAGTCCAGCAATTGGACCACTCTGTGTCTGGAATGCCTGGAACTTGATTGGTGCCATAAAGCGCTAGGAGAAACCGGCTTTCGTGAATTCCAGATCGTGTCAGACGTTGGCGAGAGGACGAGATCAATTCCGGCTGCCTGACACTCCTACAGCCGTTTTCCTAAAAATCCCGGACTCCAACAGTTGCAAAAGAGTTCCAAATCGGCCTCTACGACCCCGCTACGACCCCGCAGAGGCCGATTTGGAACTCTTTTGCAACAGTTGGAGTGCGGGATTTTTGGGATAACGGCTGTACGTTGCACTTTGCTGTTGGAAGAACTTGATACGCGAGCGAACACGCGCACTGAAGCGAAAAAGAACAAGCGGTGGCAGCACCGGCCATCGCCTCTGCGGCCGATCGTCCAACTTGCGCAAGCACAACAGAGAAAAAGTCACGGGGTACCCACATCGAGCGATGGGAGAAAGAAACCCGTTGTACAGTCTCATGTGAAACGACTGCGACGAGACACGACGCACACATTAAAGGTGGATGCGCACCCCACCGTGTCTCACGAAGAAGAGCAGCAGACGTGGCCACACCACTCAGTCTCATCCGATAAACCGTCCCGCGGCGCACCACACAGCTGGAGAGGAAGGCAGCTGAGTACGTCACCTGCACAAACGTGAGCGCGGGGAAGACATGACGTCGGAGGGGGAATGGAGGGGGGTTTCCATCGGCGCAAGTGCGGGGAGCGAGGGGACAGGCGAGGCGGGGCGGAGAGGAAATGGCCGGGATCGAAACGTTTGGGATCGGGCGGTCATGGGTTCCGTGGGCGACGGTGGAATAAGCCACCGAGACCATGCCTTCGAGCCTCACACCTCAAGCCTATCCTCAACTCCGTGAAACAGTACTTCATAGCGCTACAAGCTAGACTTGGTAATGCCATGAGATATGATAAACATCTCGCCGTGACCGTTGGAGGCATCGTAAGCACCCTGGACACACACACCAATCAGATAGTACTGGTCTTCAATTGAGATTCTGAATAACCCTCCTCGAGACCGTGCGTATCATCCCTCGAGACGAATCCCGACTCAGACCGAACACAGTGGTCTCTGGTTTGGCTTCGGTTGACTCAACAAGCGCCTGAACCAACACCGGGTCTGTTTGCGCGTTGCTTATCAGGCGGTTGGTGTTGGCAGCTGTTGGGCCGACCCCAGTCAGAGACGGCCGCCGCCGACGCCCCCGCAGGTGCCGCCGCATCGGTCACGGCCTGGATGACAGCATCTACGCGTATCTGCCCTCCCACTCACAGTGCTCCTTAAAGCATGGGTGCACGAAAATCCATTTTTGACACAGTTTCGCGTCAGACGGCATGTTTCAGCACAAGATCTTGTGGCATGAGCATATAGCAGCCAGTTCTTGTTTTTAAATGGTAGGTGGGTGGGGCCTGGATACAAGCGGCCAATCAGTGTTCCAGAGCCTTGACCGAAAGCGCATGGCGCGCCCTCATCGCAAGAATCTTGCAGGGTTCGATACGTGTGGCTGTTGACGCACTCTGACGCGCGGTTCTGCAGCCTGAACAGTGCTCTCTTGCACTCACCGTCTGCACCGCCGCGAGACGCATCTTGTGATGTGAACGTTTCAAGTGCGATCCGAGCAAAACCTCGTTGCAAACCACTCGCATTGTCAATCAGGCCACAGGGTAATGTGAGGACGGTGACAACAACTTTTCGCAGCCTAAAACGTGCCGAATTTCTTCTCCCGTGCACCCACGCGTTAAGGAGCACTGCGCCGTTGGCAGCGCGCCAGTCACGGGAGCGGCCAGCGCACCGCGCGGGGAGTGAGCGGCCCGGGGGCCTGCAACGGGGCAGCAGCACGGCAATACAGTGACGTCTGCGGCCCACAATTGAAAAACGACGATGCGCGTCGGGTTTCGGCTGCTCCATACCAAATGAGGGGTCAACTGGCCATTCGTCGGCCAATCCTATCCGGCCCAGCAGATGGCTGGGAAACAGTTGACTGCCTCTTGATCGTGATTTTGATCTTCCCCCCACCGAGCAAAGTTGTTCGTCATCCACGACGACGTCTCTCAGAACCGCAGCGGCTGCGCAGTGTTCACACGCCAGCCCGTTTTTGACCCGTAAATCTGCGGAACCGCTGCGGAAGCAGCCTGCGGAAGGCTTCACAACGCAAGAAAAATGATGACCCTCAGCAACGCGGACCCTCCGACACCGGCGATAACAGCAGCCGACTGTGGATAAAAGCCAATCGGCGCCTTGTCATTCCTCTATGACCAAATGACAGACCGAAGTTTCCCATCTGCGTGCAGCGAGCCATTCTCATCCGGCTGGCGCAAACGCAGCATGCTGTCGAAAGCCGATCGTGCGGCAGCTTGCTGAAGGCTTTGTGCGCATGCTGGTGAAGCACGTACCGGGGACGTGCGGCGTGCGGGCTGGGAGGGGCGGTGCTTTTTTCGTCGAGACGCTTCGAATGGTGTGCGGCACGCTCGCCGCACGGTCCCGGTTTTGGCTGCACAAAATGTTGCGGCTGAAAAGCAGAAGGAATACCCTGCCTGAAGGGTTCCGCAAAAATCTTGCGGAGCTTCTTCAGCAGAGAATTTGCCGTCTGTGTGCGAACACGATTTAAGGAGCACTGCACTGTGTCTTGTCAGACGACCTATGCGGGGACTCAACCAGTAGAGGACCAGCCGAGCGTGGGGGGATGCGGGGGGGGCGCCAATGACGGCTGCCCTGGTGGGAGCGGCCGCGACCGCCGCGACCGCAACGCGGTCCAGCGACGTGAAGCGGCCGCCGACCGGGCAAACACCGCGGTGTTCTCGGAGCAGCTGCGGACGGGGGTGGCCACAGGGGGGCGCGGGAGGGGGCGGCGGCGCCCCACCCAAAAGGCGCACCCGCGCGCCGGCAGCGCTCCACGCCCGCCGTCCGACGCTATTACGGGTGGGCGGCCGCGGTGCGCCGCGCGCGGCGCCGCCGGCGCTCACCCCCCCGCTGCCCGGGGGTCCGTCACCCCCGCGGCGGCGAGTGGACCCGACACTGCCGCCCCGCCA
>Ga0115031_1001432_pt1 | contig 17830 bp, 12 predicted proteins | sample Maine_Asex4_meta_FD_87301 | JGI IMG/M metagenome (GOLD analysis project Ga0115031, IMG submission 87301) | Marine algal microbial communities from Maine, USA - Maine_Asex4_metaG | ecosystem: Host-associated > Algae > Red algae > Unclassified | place: Maine, USA | collected 2015-01-05
CGCGATGGAAACGGGATCGGCGGTCATGTGCGCGCCGACGGGGGCGCCCCCGACCTCGGCATTCTTGCGATAGGCCCGAACGAAGTCGCCGTGAGTGAACACGCCGAGAAGCTTTTGGTTCGGGTCACAGACGGCGGCAGCGCCACAGCGGAGTTCGGTCATGCGTGCGAGAACGTCGCTGATGAGATCGTCGGGCCCGGCGGTGGGGTAGGACGCCTCTCCCCGCATGACGTCGGACACGCGTAGCAGCAGGGCGCGGCCGAGGCTGCCACCGGGGTGCAGGCGTGCAAAGTCGGCGGCCTCGAAGCCGCGGGCGGTGAGCAGGACCATGGCGAGGGCGTCACCGAGCACGAGCATGACCGTGGTGCTGGAGGTGGGGGCGAGATCGAGCGGGCAGGCCTCGCGTTCGACGCCGGCGTCGAGGACGACGTCGCTGGTGCGGGCCAGAGACGACTTCAGGCCACCGGTGATTCCGATGATGCGGGCCGGAACAGACTTGAGATGGGGAAGCAGGTCGAGAAGCTCCCTGGTCTCGCCGCTGGCGCTCATCGCGATGACGACGTCACCGGGGCGAACGACACCGAGGTCTCCGTGCAGGGCGTCCTGGGCATTGAGAAGCACACAGGGAGCGCCGGTGCTGTTGAAGGTGGCGGCGAGCTTGCGCCCGACGTTGCCCGACTTGCCGACGCCCACGACGAGAAGTCTACCGCCGGCATCGAGAGTGCCCTGCAGAAGCCGCACGGCTTCTTCGAAGCTCCCGTCGAGCCGTTCGGAGAGGGCGCCGATGGCCGAGATCTCGCGCCCGATGACGGCGCGTGCTTCTTCGAGGTAGTCCATTGCGTCTTCGGCGTTGACCTTGCCGATTGGCACCTCTTGTCTACGACGACCCAAAAGACAAGAGTGCACGAAGGAAGTTCCATCCCGCCGAAAGCCGACCCGCGACCCGTCGTGGCATCGTTCTGCGGTGAATTTCTTCCGAAGGAAATGCATCACGTCTACCGCCAGGTAGCGGGCCTGAAGGAGCACCGCTCACTGGTGATCACGCGCCGCCGCAATCACGAGGCGGCCTTTCCATTTCCAAATGAGGATATCGTCCTCACCGGGAAGCCGCCCCTGCGAGGCGTGCGACGGGTCTGGCACCGGCAGATTCTGGGCCACCCGGTTCCTTCGTGGACGGGCGAGGTCGAGCAGATTCTCCGCACCCTGGAGGAGCGCGAGGCCTGCCTGCTTCATATCTACCTCGGCGACGTAGCGGCCAGCCTGCTGCCATTGATCCGGCGCTGCCGGGTTCCGGTGCTGGTGTCTTTCCACGGGTCGGACGCGGCCGTCGAGGGATCGTGCCGAGCGGGGTTCCGCAAAGCCACGACCGCAGTGTTGGAAGCAGCGGACTTCGTGGTGGCGCGTTCGGATTCACTCCGAGAACAGCTTCTCGCGTTTGGCAGCGATCCCTCGAAGATCGGGATTCAGCGAACCGGGGTGCCGCTTTCCGAATGGCCGTTCTCGGAACGCCGGACACCCGCCAACGGACGATGGCGTCTTCTTCAGATCGGGCGTCTGGTTTCGAAAAAAGGACTCGCCACGACCATCGCGGCCTTTGCGGAAATCGTTCGAATTCATCCTCAGGCCGAACTCGCGATCTGTGGGCAGGGAGCAATGGAGGAAGAACTGCGAGCCCTCGCCGCGAGACTGGGCGTGGCGGACCAGGTCGAATTTCTCGGCTTTCTCGGCACCGACCGACTGCGAGAGGAAATGGATCACGCCCATCTCTACCTCCACCCCAGTGAGACTACGAGTCGAGGGGACAGGGAAGGCGTGCCCAACTCGATGCTCGAGGCGATGGCGATGGGACTTCCCACCTGCGCGACCCGTCACGGCGGAATTCCCGAAGCCATTGAAGATGGGGTCAGCGGGCTCCTCGTGGAAGAGCGAGATGCCCCCGCGCTGGCGAAAGCGGCGCTCGGACTTCTCGCCAGCGAAGACCAGCGCCGGGCGATGGCCGAAGCGGGACGGGCGCGAGTCGAGAGACTCTTTGATTCCGCCGAGCAGGTCTCCGCTCTTGAGCAGCTCTACCGCCGACTGGCTCAGGAATTTCCCCAAGGCTAAGCGGTTGCCATTCTCTCGGCAGCCCCGTACTTTCCACCAGCGATGGCCACTCCCGAGCCCAACATGAATGATCCGGAATTCCAGTTGTATCTGGAATACAAGCGCCGGCAAAAGCGCAACCAGATCCTGATTGCGGCTGCTGTCGGGATCCCGCTTCTGCTCTCCATCGCCTTCCTCGTCCCCGGCCTCGTGGCGAAAATCAAAGGCACGCCGGCTGCCGCCGAAGCCTCGAAAAAGAAGGGAAAGACCGTCAAAAGCGTCGCCCTCGATCGCGACCGCAGCCACGGCGGAGGCGGAGGTTTCAAAGAGGGCCGGAACAACATGCTCCCCGGCCAGGAAGTGCTGGAGATTTCGGAGACCGGCCCTGACGACGACACCGTTCTCGAAATCGGGGAGAAGGTGGAGGAGCGAATCCGGAACAACGAACTCGCCGCCGCAGCGCGCAAGGCCGAGGCCGAGGCCATCCCGGAAAACCCCGTGGAAGTCACTGCCATCCCTCCCGGGAAGGAATCCGCGCCGAGGATGGTCGCGATCTCCTTTCCGGCCAATCTCCACCAGACCCGCGCGCTGGAAATCGACCATCTGCTTCACAGCTACTCCGAAGCCGCCACGGTCGAGGCACGGTCTCAGTACGTTCTTGATCCGGAACGGGTCCGTCCTCTGATGGCCGAATACTACGCACGGCCCGGAACGCGATTCGAGCGGATCGGCGCCCTCATCGACCGGCAGTTCTATCTGGTCCAGGGCAAGAACGAGTTCGCGATCCAGACCCATCGCGAGGCAGGCTCGGGGAGCCCGCAGCAGTTCATCGCCCTGCGACGCCAGGAGAAAGGCTACGCGATCGATTGGGAATCCCTCGTCGGCTATTCCCAAAAACCCTGGGACGTCATTCAAATCGAAAAGAGTACGGAACCGATCCAACTCCGCTGCTTTCTCGTCCCCAATTCCTATTACAACTTCGAGTTCAGCGATCCGGAGCTCTGGCAGTGCTATCAGATCGCCGACCCCACCGACTCCTTTCACTTCTACGGATTCGTGAATCGAGACAGCAAGCTCGACAAGAAGCTCAGGCAAGCCATCGGGCGTCGCGTCGGCTCCAACGGGGCGACGGTGCCGATTCCCGCCGTCGTGGAGATATCCTACAACGCCTCGACCAAATCCCGCCGCTGCGTCCGGATCACCAAATTTGTCCAGGAAACCTGGCTCGTCGTCGACGGAGGGAACATGGAGGAAGCCGATCCTTCGGTTGAGACGCCGGAGCTTCAGTAATTCACCGATCCATGTCCTTCGGTCTTCTCTACAGCGACCGGTTCTCGGCCCACAATCCCGGCGCCGGACATCCGGAATCGCCCGCCCGCATCCGCGCCGTGGGCAAGGGACTGCACAAGGCGGGCGTCCTGGACGCTGCCGAAATACCGGGTGTGGCATCGCTCAAGGCTCGACCCGCCACGGATGGAGAGATTGAGCGCTGTCACCCCCGCGCCTACCACCAGCTCGTGGCCCGGGAAATCGAGGCAGGCGCCGCGCAGCTGAGCACGGGCGACACCTCCGTCAGCGCCGAGTCCCACGACGTCGCTCTCAAGGCGGTCGGCGGCACCCTCGAGGGAGTCGATCATCTTTTCTCCGGCCAAGGCGGCCCCACCGCCTTCTGCGCGGTTCGTCCTCCCGGTCATCACGCCTGCTCATCGATCGCGATGGGCTTCTGCCTGTTCAACAACGTCGCCCTTGCCGCCCGTCACGCCATCGCGGTTCACGGTGTCGAACGGGTCGCGATCTTCGACTGGGACGTCCACCACGGCAACGGCACCCAGGAGATCTTCGAGGAGGACCCGGCCGTCTTCTATGCCAGCACTCATCAATCGCCCTGGTACCCGGGGACCGGTGCCGCCAGCGAGACCGGCAAGGGAGCCGGGGCGGGTGGGATCCTCAACCGCCCCCTTCCCGGCGGGTCCGGCCCCAAGGAAATTCTCGATGTCGTCCGCGACGACGTCATCCCCGCGATCGACCACTTTGCCCCCGACCTGATCATTCTCTCTGCCGGCTTCGACTCCCGCGAAGGCGACCCGCTGGGGCAGTTCCGCCTGCGCGACGAGGACTTCGCCGAGATGACCAGGCTGTTCCGCGATCTCGCACTGCGCCATGGCGAAGGCCGCCTGCTCTCCGTTCTCGAAGGCGGCTACTCCCTTGAAGGACTCGCCGCCGCCGTCGCTGCTCACGTCGCCGTCCTCGCCGAGTAGAAAAAGTCCCGTTCATGCGAGAAGGAACCATCAAAATCTTTGTCGTCGTCTTCCTCGCCTGCGGCGCAGCCGCGACACTGGCGACCCCCGTCATCGACGCGGCGAAGGAAAGCAGTCCCGTTCTCTACTACGGCGCGACACCTCGCGGCCCGGAGCTGGAATCAAAGGTAGGGCGGGGCATCCTTGACCCGCCGTCGCGGCTGCACGCAACGCGAAGCGATCACTCGGCGCTTCCGCCAGACGGAGCCCCATAACTACGATCCGGGCAGGTGCTTTTCGCAGTACTCCTCGTCATCGACATGGACCCGAAACTCGAGTTCGGGGTCCGAGATCTCCGTCGCCCCACAGGTCGCACATTCGTGAAGAGCGATCTCGCCTTCTTCCTTGAGCTTCCTGGCAAAGGCAGCCTTCCGCTTCGCCTGCTTGGCATGGTCCTTCATCGAGTAGCCGACTTCTCCGGATCCCTCCCCGCCGAAGACCCGCTCCATGCTCATGTTCGACCACAGCACCATTGCTCCCATCATCACCAGCCAGCCCGAGCCGGTCAGGATGCTGGGAAGAGGCAGGAAATCGAGAAACCCAAGACCAGACATGATCATGGCGAAGCCCGTGATGCGCCCGAGGGTCACCGCGATCAGTGTCGAGCGCTCGAACCCGATGAAATGCCAGAGCACGTCGCGGACGATCCGGCCTCCATCCATGGGGAAACCAGGCAGGAGGTTGAAGCAGAGGATGAAGAAGTTCCAGTGCCCGACCCAAAGAACCAACTCCAGGAACGGTCCGGCCGGCACGACCCCAAGCGAGGGAATGACATAGGCGAAAAGAAGCCAGAGGACCACTGTCACCATAGGCCCCATGATCGTCGTCAGCAGGTGCGCCGTCGGGTGATACGGAGGACGACAGAAGGCCAGGCCGCCCAGCGGCCACATCAGAATCTCGTCCGCGCGGCCCTTCACGAAACGACAGGTGAGCGAATGACCAAACTCATGGGCCAGAATGCTCAGGAACATCGCAACGACGAGCGCCACCGCCATGCCAACTGCCATCCCATCAAGCTCCTTCCCGTCCAGAAACCACAGCATCCGAAACGCCACCCCGAAGAACAGCGTCCAGTGCAGGCGCACGTTGATCCCGAAAAATCGGCCCAGAAACATGCTGCCACTCAGGAGGTTCATCGGCGCCACCCTAGAAGCAGGACTCAGGCTGTCCAGCGAGAGCGGGGCCCTTGCGCAAGTTTCCACTTGGTTCCTGCATGACTCGGGCCATGATTCGCCCCAGTGAAAACCACGCGCGCCGTCATCGCCGCTGCCGGTCCCAGGCAGCGGAAAATCCCTCTCCAGACCGTCGTCGACCCCGACGGCAACACCCGCACCGTGCTTCACGTACTCCTCAGCGAGGCGGCCGACGCCGGCATCGAAAAAGTCGCGGTCGTCATCCGGCCCGGTGACGCCGCCGTCTTCGAAGAAGCCGCCGGCGACCTCGGCGAACGGCTCGAGTTCGTCGAGCAGGATGAACCCCGCGGCTACGGCGACGCGGTCCTCCGCGCCCGCGCCTTCACCGGCGACGAATCTTTCCTGCTCATGGTGAGCGATCACCTCTACGTCTCCGAAGTGGCCGGCAGCACCTGCGCCCGACTGCTCGTCGAAGAGGCCGACCGCCAGGGCTGCGCGGTCTCCGCCGTCGCTCCCACCCACGAGAGCAAGCTGCCCTTCTTCGGCACCATCGGCGGACGCCGCTTCGAGGGCAGAGACGGACTCTTCGAAGTGCGACGCGTGGTCGAGAAACCAACTCCCACCCAGGCCGAGCAGACGCTCTTCACCCCCGGCCTCCGCGAGGGCCACTATCTCTGCTTCTTCGGGATGCACGTCCTCACGCCCCGCGTCATGGAAATCCTCGCCGCCAACGAAGCCGCGAACGCCGGTGACAAACTCGAGCTCACCCCCGCCCTCGACCAGCTCGCCCGCGAGGAACGCTACCTCGCCGCCCACCTCAGCGGACGCCGCTACGACCTCGAGGCGCGGTACGGCATTCTCATGGCGCAGATCGCCCTCGCCATGGAAGGCAAGAATCGCGATGAACTCCTCACCGGACTCGTCGAACTTCTCGCCCACTCGCAGACCTCGCCCCGCTAGGGCCCTCTCCATTCCGACCACTCCCGACATGGCCGACTCGAGGCTCGTTTCCATCATCCGCGCGGCGGATTCCACCCTCCGCGACACCTCCCTCGAGGACGCCGTCGCCGGACTCGACGCCACCTCGCTGCTGAAGGAGTGCGACGCCCTCGACGCCTTCCGCCGGGAAAGCGACAACCTCTACGAACGGGTCCGCGCCCTCTTCTTCCTCTACGCGATCCACCGCTTCCACCTCCCGCGCCTCCTCGCCGACGGACACTTCGGACTGATCCCCTACGAAGGCTGCTCCCAGCTCCTCGAACGCCGCTTTCAGGAAGCGATCGACGACTTCCTCGAGGCCGTCCCCGATGGCGAACAGCCCACCGACACGATCTGCAGCGCACTCGCCAAGGGCTACTTCGAGCTCGGCCTGCAGAACCTCGCCGATCAGGTCCGCTCCAGCGTGCGCTCGGTGCGCGGCAACCAGTGGATGTTCCGCACCGGCGACGCCTTCGCGCACCCGCTTCGCATTCGCGAGGAAATGATTCCCGCCGCCGGCGAGAACGCGCCCATTCTGCACGAGAGAACCGCCGTCCGCATGGACCTCTCGCACTCCGCGTGGAGCGACATCTTCTTCCTCGGGATGGACTTCCCCGAAGGCGCACGCGTCCTCAACATCTCCGTCGATCTCGCCGTGCGCGGACGCGACGCCGAACCCTTTCCACCCATCGAGGCCTGCTTCCGGATCATCGACAAACCCGTCATCCGCCTCGCCAGCACCGACCTCGGCGTCGTCTCCGAGATCACCAGCATCGACGAGGTCTTCGACTTCGCGAAAGACTACCTCGGCCTGCTCAAAGCCGCCATCATCGCTGCCGGCATCGTCCCCATCGGCATGGAAGGCTCCGGCCAGCGCCTCGAAGATCTCCTCGCCACGCTCACCTGGCGCGAAGGCCTCGGCATCGAGATGGTCAGCTCCGTCAACGGCATCCCCAAAGGCTCGCGCCTCGCGGTCTCCACCAACCTCCTCGGCGCCCTGGTCGCCGCCGCCATGCGCGCCACCGGCCAGACCGCCGGTCTCGACGGCCCGCTCGCGGAAGACGATCGCCGCCTCGTCGCCGCCCGCGCCATCCTCGGCGAATGGCTCGGCGGCTCCGGCGGCGGCTGGCAGGACAGCGGCGGCGTCTGGCCCGGGATCAAGGTCATCCACGGCGTCGAAGCCGGCGAGGACGACCCCGAACACGGCATCAGCCGCGGTCGACTCCTCCCCGATCATAAGATCATCGGCCTCGACCAGGTCAGCAACGAGACCCGCCAGAAACTCCAGGACAGCCTCGTCCTCGTTCACGGCGGCATGGCGCAGAACGTCGGACCCATCCTCGAGATGGTCACCGAAAAGTACCTGCTCCGCTCCGGCCGCGAGTGGGAGGGACGCGCCGGGTCCATTGCCCTGTTCGACGAAATCCTCGGCGCCCTGCGCGGCGGCGACATCCGTGAACTCGGCGAACTCACCACCCGGCATTTCTTTGGTCCGCTCCAGACCATCATCCCCTGGGCCACCACCTACTTCACCGAACGGATCATCGATCAGGCCGAGGAAGAGTTCGGCGACGACTTCTGGGGCTTCTGGATGCTTGGCGGCATGTCCGGCGGCGGCATGGGATTCATTTTTGATCCCGCCCGCAAGGACGAGGCCCGCGACCGGCTGCTCGAGATCATGATCGAGCAGAAGCGCGCGCTGGAGAACAGCCTGCCCTTTTCGATGGACCCCGTCGTCTACGACTTCGCCATCAACGACGCCGGCTCCAGCGCCACCTTCCTTTCGGGAGACGAGGCACTCATGCCGACCTCCTACTACCCGCTGGTCATGCCAACCCTGCTCCGGGAAGACCCCCGCACCCTCGGAGATCTCACCCGGCGCGAGATGACCCTGTTCAGCCGACTCGCCAAGCAGCGCGGCGACCTCGCCGGGGCGATCGAACCGCTCTTCGCCAACCTCTTCCCTTCCACCGGGGGCGGCGACACCCAGGCCGAGGATCTCGACGAACTCCTCGCCAAGTACGGATTTGATCCCGAACAGCACAGCCAGATCCAGAGCGATCTCAAGGCCGGCCACATCGGCCTCAGCAAGAACCGGCTGTCTGCCCAGTCCGTAATCGAAGACGTTCAACCCGGCGACCTCGTCCATCATAGCGAGGTCACCTCCGCCGACCGCGCTGCCGGAGAGGCCGCGCTCGCCGCCGGTGAAGTTGGCGTCGTCACGCTCGCCGCCGGAGCCGCCAGTCGATGGACCGAAGGCGCCGGCGTGGTCAAGGCCCTGCACCCCTTCTGCAAGTTCGCCGACCGCCACCGCACCTTTCTCGAGGTGCACCTCGCCAAGAGCCGCGCCACCGGAGTCAGCTCCGGTGCCTTCCCCCCGCACGTCGCCACGACCAGCTACCTCACCCACGGCCCGATCTCCGGATTCCTCGAGCGTACCGGCAACCACGGCTTCCCCGGCTCCGTGAAGCTGAGCTTCGGCCAGAGCATCGGACTGCGCATGGTGCCGATGGTCCGCGACCTCCGCTTCGAGTGGGAGGAAGTCGCCCAGCAGATCCTCGACGAGCGCGCCCAGAAGATGCGCGACAGCCTGCGGACCGCCCTCATGGGCTGGGCCCGCCAAGCGGGTGAAGGCACCGACTACCGGGACAATCTCCCCCTCCAATGTCTTCACCCGGTGGGGCATTGGTTCGAGATCCCCAACCTGCTGCTCAACGGCACCCTCGCCGATCTGATCGAGGAGCAGCCCTCGCTGAAGACGCTCCTGATGCACAACATCGACACCCTCGGGGCCAGCCTCGATCCGGGCCTGCTCGGAGTGCACCGCCGCCTCGGAGGCGCACTCAGCTACGAGGTCATCGGGCGCCGCCTCGAGGACCGCGGTGGTGGCCTGGCGCGGGTCAATGGGGTCCCGCGATTGGTCGAGGGACTCGCCATGCCGAGGGAAGAGGACGAGTTCAAGCTCACCTACTACAACACGCTCACCAACTGGATCGAGATCGACCCGCTTCTGGGTCTGTTCGGACTCGAGCGCGGCGACCTGCGAGACCGCCAAAAGGTCGCCGAGGCCGTCCGGAGACTCGCCCAGAAGCTCCCCACCTACGTCACGATTAAAGAGGTGAAGAAGCGCTGGGGTCACGGCCAGGAGGACGTCTTCCCCGTCGCCCAGTTCGAGAAGCTCTGGGGCGACATGAGCGCCCTGCCCGAGGCCCGCTGTGGCTTCATGGAGGTCGAGCGTCAGCGAGGCCAGCAGCTCAAGGAACAGGCCCAGCTCGACGGCTGGCTCCGCGACGGCTCGAAGGACTACGTCGAGAACCTCTGCGACTTCGGCGGGTAACGCGGCAAAGAAGAGCAATCGAGATCGCCTCGTTCACTCCCACTTCAGAAAGGCACTGGGATTGGCATTCCACCGTGCAGGAGTTCCGCACCGTCGGAACGATGGGAGCCGGAGCTGCCAAGCTCCGGCGGACCGCCCTTGCCTAGGGGGCAATGGCGGTTCGTCAAGGGGACTCCTCGGGGTTCCCGGCCAGAGGATGGAAATCCCGAACCAAAGGATAAGGTAGGGCAGGGGCGTCCCCGACCCGCCGTCGTGGCAGCAGGCAACGCGGGCGGTCGCTGGGCGCTCCCTTCGGCGGGTCCGGAGGCCCACGCCCTACCTCGGTCGCGAAATCCTCGACCCGCCTTCAAGAAAAAAGCGATTCTCGGCTTATCGAAGCGCCATTCTGCCTACGGGGTTGGCGCAAGGGGGCAAGGCAAGCGGCGGCACTCTGATCCTCGCTGGATCCGTCACCTTCCAACCGTCATTCGACCGAGATTTTACTGCCCTGATGGTGGAGCGTGACGTCTCGGCGCGCTGGCGTTGCCAGAGGGACGGGCTTCGCCCGCAACTCGCCGGGACGTCGAGTTCCCCCACGGAGGCTCATCGAGACTTAGTGATCTAGCTGCAATGGCGCTTGGGTAAGAACCCCCGGGCGGTTCGGGTATGGGGTTGGCGAAAGGTAGGGAGGTGCGTCCCTGCGCCTCCGCAGGGAGCCCAACGACGCCCTCATCTGTCCCGAAAGCATCGACCTACTTGCTGCGGGGCAGCCTTGGGCCTCGGCGGTCCGTCGCTTCGCTCCTCCCCGGACGAGGAGGGACCCTCGTCCCTACCTCAAGGCAAGCCGGTTTGCGATCGCTCCAAACGGCAAGGTAGGGTCGATCCGGTTCAATCCCAGAGGAAGAAATCCCGCCCAGAATCCTCGACACCCCCCACGAACCAAGCGGCACTGGATCTAGCTGTCCTTTTCGTCGATCTCCGCCACCACCTTGTCGATCTCTTCGTCCATCGCGTCCTCAGGCCGATCGTGGTCGGAGCCGTGTGGAGGGCGGCGCTTCGTACGAAACATCATCAACAGCACGGTGATCACAGCAAGCAGCGCCAGGATCTGCAATACGGCTTTTTGAATGTCGAAGCCGAAGCCCATGACTTAAAATAATTCGAAAACCTCGCGCTCTTCGAGAACCACTACCTGCCTTTCGTCACCAACTGATCGGAGAGCCAAACGGCATCGGTGCCGCCCTTTTCGAGCATCTTTAGGTCTTCGAGAAAAGCCAGACTCTTACTCCAGCAGTCGACGAAATCCTCACGGCCGCGGGTGGCATTGAAAAAGCCGTGATTGCGGTCGGGGTAGGCGTGGAGATCGGCGCGGTGACCGGCCTTTTTCATCGCGGCGGCGAACTGGGCGGCTCCTTCGAAGGGAACGGTGGTGTCGGCCTGACCATGGAACACGATGGCGGGGGCACCTTTCTGCTTCCCGACGCGCTGGAGCGGGGAAAGCTCTTTCCAACGGCCTCGGAGGCGGTCGAAGCCGTAGCCGGCTTCGCTGGTGTCGATGACGGGGTTGTACAGAAGCAGGGCAACTGGGTCGACGGGGACAGACAGGTCGTCGGCAGGATCATCAACCTCGAGAAAACAGCAGGCGGCAGCGACGTGACCTCCGGCGGATCCACCGGCCGTGGCGATACAATCCGCGTCGATGCCCCACTCACCGGCCTTGCTGCGAACGAAGCGGTAGGCGGAGCGGGCATCCATGACGGACTCAAAGGGCGTGGTGCCGTGGAGGTTCTCAATGCGGTACTGCGGGCAGACCGTGACGATGCCCAGCGAGGCGAGATGGGCGGCCTGCGCGTAGAACTGATTCACCACGCCGCTCCTCCATCCGCCGCCGTAGTAGAAGACGACACAGGGCGCGTTCTTCGACGCCGTCTTCGGATGGAAGCGCACTAGGCGCAGATCACCCTGCGGCGTCTTCTTGAAGGTCTCGGCCTCGGCGGTCACGCCAGGTCCCCAATCGTCGAGATCAACGATCACGGGTTTGCCTCCAAAAGAGATGTCGAGGCGGTTTTCCGCATCGGGGAGAGTGATTGGGTTCGCCACTTTGGCATCAGTCGCCGGAGATCCGGGTTTCGCCTCGACCTCCTCGTAGTCCTCCGGAAGCAGCTGGTAGGGATGCTGCGGGCGGGTGCGGCTTGAGGTGAACAACGGCTTCAGCTTGGCGATCACTTTGGGGTTCTTCTTAGCGACGTCGGTCGTTTCACCGAGATCATTGCCGAGGTGGTAAAGCTCGATGGCGGCATTGGGCTTGGCTTTGACGTTGCGGCGAATTCCCTTCCAGGGACCCATGCGCACGGCCTGAGATCCACCGCGTTCGCTGAACTCCCAGTAGAGATGGTCGTGCTGCTTCTGCCGGTCCGGCTGGCCAAGAAGCGTGGGGACGAGGGAGATGCCGTCGAGGCCCTTGCGGGCACGCAGACCGGCCAGTTCGTTGAAGGTGGGGAACAGGTCCCAGTGCGCCGAGACGTGATCGGTGACGCCGCCCGCCTGAATCGTGCCGGGCCACCAGGCGATCAGCGGGACACGAATGCCGCCGTCGGTCATGCTGCGCTTGTAGCCGCGGAGCGGTCCGTTGCTGTCGAAGAAGTCGGGGTCGGCGCCGCCCTCGAGATGGGGTCCGTTGTCGCTGCTGAAGAGAACCAGGGTGTTGTCGGCGAGATCGAGTTTGCGCAAATGGGTGAGGATTTTTCCTACGTCGGCATCGAGGCGACTGACCATGCCGGCGAAGGTGGCTCGGGGCCGGGGCTGGTAAGCGTAGCCGCTCTGGTTGGGACGGCCCCAAGGTTTGGCTTCCTCGATTTCTCCGACATAGGGCGCGTAGTCCCGCTCGGGGGCATCGATGCTGGCGTGAGGGATCAGAAAGGGCACGTACAGAAAGAAGGGCTCCCCGTCCTTGGCACGGCTCTTCACGTAGCTGAGAGTTTCTTCCGTGATGCGATCCTGCACGTAGTGACGCTTGCCCTCGAAGGCGCGCTGGTTGTTGCCCTCGAAATACTCGGGGGTCCGGTTGCGAAAAACGAAACGAGGATAATAACTGTGCGCGACGAGCTGGCTGAGGTTCCCGTAGAAGAAGTCGAAACCCATGTTGTTGGGCTCGGTCGCACTGCCCTCGAGGCCGAGCCCCCACTTCCCGATCATGGCGGTCTTGTACCCCCCCTTCTTGAGCTGAGTGGCGATGGTCAGGTCCTTCGGGTCGAGACCCTGCAGGCTCCCGGGAATGTTGCCGCGGCAGGAGACGTGCCCGGTGTGAAGCCCGGTCATGAGGCAGGCCCGTGTCGGGGCACAGACGGTGCTCCCGCTGTAGTGCTGGGTGAAGCGAAGTCCCTCGCGAGCCATCTGGTCGAGATGCGGCGTGCGGACGATCTTCTGCCCGTAGCAGCCGAGGTCGCCGTAGCCGAGGTCGTCGGCGAGCACGTAGATGATATTGGGGCGGGACGACTTGGGGTCGATCTCGTCGAGAGCGTAAAACGATGGGAGCCCGAGGATAGCAAGGAGGAGAAGAATGCGAATCATCACGAGTTGGGAATCTAGCGGTCTACTGCCACTGTGCGAGCCGTTCCGGAAACGGGCAGTCCTCGCAGCCGGAGTCGTCGGCGAGGCAGAAGTCGTCGAAGATCTGCAGGAGCGCCTGCTGCTGGTGGACGAACTTCTGAAACTGCGCCGCATCGGGGCGCTGCCCAAAGAGACGGATGGCAGCGCGCCGGACCTTCTGGTTGTCGAGCTTGGCTCGCAGCTGCAGATAGTTCGCCCACAAGGACGAGTGGTCGGGAACGAGGAGCGGGTAGACGAGGTTGGCCAGCAGCTCGATGGCTCGTGTTTCGCCGACGAGGCGGATGGGCTTGGCCGCGGGAGCCGAGGCCAGGGTGTAGTGGTGCGACCAGTAGTCGTGCTCGAGCCCCGTGAGAAAGCCCACGAACTCACGATCCTCGAACGTTGCCCCGTGCTCGAGCAGCGCGGCAAACCGTTTCCATTCGGCCACGAGCACGGCAAGGGCGCCGATCCGGCGCTGCGGGTGATTTCCCGGACGGAGTCCGGCGAGCCGCCATTGGGGCAGCGTCTTGCCGGCGTGCAGGTCGCGGGTCTTCCACCAGCTCTCCCAGAGTTCGCGGAGATAGCTGCGGGTGTCAGACGGGGCGGTCTCGAAGCCGTCGGCCTCGAGGAATCCGGCGAGGCCAAGCAGGAGCGGCTCGCGAGTGGCGGGATCCTTCTTCAACTCGTGCAGCGGGAGGCGCTGGGCGAGTACCCGCATGGGAAGCTGGTTGTGCCGGTAGCCGAAGGCCTGGGCCACGGCTTCGAAGAGGGCCTGGTCGCGACCGTGATGGCGGATGGTCCGTGCGAGCCGCTCGTGCTTGGCTTCGAGCCGGTGCTGGGCGGCGGCCTCGAGGAGGAGATTGACCCGCTCGGGTTCCATCTCGGCGAGCGGGGTGGAGCAGTGGCCCAGCCGTGCCTCGGCGAGATCTCTGGGAGGAGGCGCCCCACCCTCGAGCATGGAAAGCTCGAGCCGCACCTGCGGGATCTCGCGGTGGGTGGGGGTTCGGGTGAAGACCGCTTCCCGGGCCGGACCGGCGAAATGCAGGTGGAGGACGACGTTCTCGTAGTCGGTGTTCGTAGAGTGCCTGTGGTGCTCCCAGTCACGCACGTCGGTGTCGAGTTCGATGGAACCGGTGAGGACTTCGCCGTCGAGTTCGATGCTGGTCTCGGTGAAGTCGGGCCCGGCAGCGTGGTTCCAATGACCAAAGCTCCTGAGCTGGACAGGACGCCCATCCGTCGTGGTGAAGCGGTCGCCAAACTCCCCCGCGAACCATCGGCTCTGGAGTTCCATTTCATCCGGCAGTGCCTCCAGACCTGGCAGCGGCGGGTCCTCCCGAACCCCACCTAAAACGGAGTCGCGGAACGCAGCGTAGCGCCGGGCCAGCTCAGGATAGGATCGCATGAGGGCGGTTTTACCATGTGGAAGGCCGGGCTGGCTAGAGGTAGCGCAGAAGAAAAACCGGCAGCGGAACGCCAATCTCTTCCGAACGTCTATCGTCTGCCAAAAAGAATGAGCCCTGCTCCCAGAAGGCAGATCGCGCCTCCCGCCAGATCCCAGCGGTCGGCTGAATTTTTCTCCACAAGCTGCATCCAGAGAATCGAAGCCACAATATAGACCCCGCCATAGGCAGCGTAGGCACGCCCCGCAAAACGGGTCTCGGCCATGGTCAGCAAGACGGCAAAGAGCAGCAGCAGCACAAGACCTGGCACGGCCCACCAAGGAGATCGATCGAGTCGAAGCCAGGCCCAGAGAGCGTAGCAGCCACCGATCTCGCACGCGGCCGTCACCAGATAGAGAGCAAGAGTCTTCATCGAGGCTGCAGAGAACCATTATCGCCAAGCCTCAGCAAGCGGGAGCCATTGGAAGGGAGGCCAGACTGGTTGAAAAAATACCGCGGCCTTGGCTACTTCACCACGCCACGCTCGCTGCTGGCGACGAACTCGAGCATGCGGGCGACGGCGGGCTGGGACGCCGCGGGTCCCGCGAGCTTCTCGAGGGCCTGCTTGGTGTTGAGCCCCTCTCGGAACAGCATCTTGAAGGCGTCGTGCACGGCGCGGACGGCTTCGGGGGAAAAATCGCGGCGCTCCATTCCGACGCGGTTGATGCCGCGGGCTTCGGCGGGGTTGCCGTCGGCGATCGTGTAGGGCACGACGTCCTGGACGATCTTCGAACAGCCGCCGGTGATGCAGTGCGCGCCGAGCCAGCAGAACTGGTGCACTGCGGTGAGCCCGCCAAGGATGACGTAGTCCTCGACGTGGATGTGCCCGGCGAGGGTGCCGTTGTTGGAGAAGATGACGTGGTCGCCGACGACGCAGTCGTGCGCGACGTGCACGTAGGCGAGGAAGTTGCCGTGGCTGCCAATGACGGTCTCGTTGCCCGGATCCGTGGCACGGTTGACGGTGACGAACTCGCGAAAGACGTTGTGGTCGCCGATGCGCAGGCCGGTGGGTTCGGCGGTGTACTTCAAGTCCTGGCTTCGCCCGCCGACGGCGGCGTGCGGGTAGAATTCGTTGCCGCTGCCGACGACGGTCTTGCCGACGAGGCTGACGTAACTCTGCAGCACGCAACGGTCACCGACCGTCACCTCGCTCCCGACATGACAGAAGGGCCCGATTTTGACCCCCTCGCCGAGTTGGGCGCCGTCTTCAACGACCGCGCTCGGATGAATGTCGGTGCTCGAGGACACGGAGTGCAATGAAAAGTGGAAATTGGAAACTCGCGGCTCCTAGCCCATGAGAGCGAACTTGAGATCACCCTCCGAAACGACCGCATCATTGACGATGCAGCGGCAGGTGGCCATGCCGATGTTGCCGCGGATGCGGGTGATCTCGGCCTCGATGAAGAGAGTGTCGCCGGGGAAGACCGGCTTGCGGTACTTTACTTTGTCGGCCGACATGAAGTAACCGATCTTGCCCTGGTTGTCCTCGCGGCGAAGCAGCAGGACGCTGGCGACCTGCGCCATCGCCTCGAGCTGAAGCACGCCAGGCATGACCGGGTGTCCCGGGAAGTGACCCTGGAAATAGGGCTCGTTGATGGTGATGTTCTTCACCCCGCGCGCCTTGTCTTCGCCCTCGAAGCCGACGATGCGGTCGACCATCAGGAATGGATAGCGGTGCGGGAGGAGGCGCATGACCTCATTGATATCGAGCACGCCCTCGCCCGTCGGGATCTTCACGGGCGGCACCATCGAAAGCATCGTCGAATGAAGCTGCGAGAGCTTCTTGGCCATCTCGGCATTGGGACCGTGACCGGGCATGACCGCGATGACGTGACCCTTGATCCGGCGTCCGCAGAGCATGAGATCGCCGACCACGTCGAGGATCTTGTGACGCACGAACTCGTCTTCGTAGCGAAGTCCACCCTCGCACATCGGTGCGCCGTCCTTGACGACGATGGCGTTCTCGAGGCTGCCACCCTTGATGAGGCCTTTCTCGAGCAGCGGCGCGACGTCGTCGTAGAAGACAAAGGTCCGCGCGGGGGCGATCTCCTTCTCGTAGGTCTCGGGATTGATCTCGAAGCTGTTGTACTGGGTGAAAGTTCCCTTCGGCCCGACCTGCGTGCAGGAGACTCGGAAGTTCTTGTCGGGGACGATCGTCAGGATCGAGCCGTTTTTGGTCTCAAGATGGATGGGCTCGCGGACTTCGAAAATCTTGAGCGGGGCGTCCTGCTGCTCGATGCCAGCCTGCTTGATGCACTCGACAAAGGGCGCCGAACTGCCGTCGCCGATCGGCGGCTCGTTCGCGGTCATCTCGACCATGCAGTTGTCGACGCCCATGCCGGTGAGTGCCGAAATGACGTGCTCGACGGTATGGACCCGAACTCCGCCAACGGAAAGCGTCGTCGCCCGCTCGACCTTCTCGACGTTGTCGACGTGAGCCGGGATGACAGGCTCGTCGTCCTCGTCCATTCGCCGGAACTTGATCCCGTGATCGACGGGAGCAGGTTTCATGGTGAGCGTCACCTTTTCTCCGGTGTGAAGAGAGGTCCCCTCGATGCTGGCCGAGGCGGCCAGGGTGTGCTGCATTTCTGCCTCCGCCATAGTGGGGCAGGACTTAGGCGGGGACGGGGCGCGGGTCAAGAAAAGGTCGGCTTCCTCTCGGGACCTTGCCCCTCCCCCTACTCGAAAAGAAGATCAAACCGCTTTTCCCTGCCGAGTCAACGTGCGTCGTAACCAAGCCACGAAGGTCGCTGGCAAACCCCCGCGCATGACCATGGACGGTCGGCACGCGCTATGGGTCCACCTGATTTACCAAGCCGAGGAGGTCCGGGTAGTCGGCGTGATCCGAACGCTCTCACTATCATTCGACTGGGATCCAGCCACGGCTCCGGGTCCGACAAAAAGAGTCCGCCAGAATTGCTGAGGGGCAGGAAACCCTGATCTTCCCTGAAACGAGCCATTGACACTTCGACCAATCTCCTACTATTAGACTTGGAA
>Ga0115031_1001433_pt1 | contig 17815 bp, 16 predicted proteins | sample Maine_Asex4_meta_FD_87301 | JGI IMG/M metagenome (GOLD analysis project Ga0115031, IMG submission 87301) | Marine algal microbial communities from Maine, USA - Maine_Asex4_metaG | ecosystem: Host-associated > Algae > Red algae > Unclassified | place: Maine, USA | collected 2015-01-05
ACGCCCGTCATGCGTTCCCGCCCGCCATTTGGCGTGGCAACAAAGTCCAGCACCCGGGCAGCCACGTCCTGGGCGTGGAGCAGTTCGAGTTGACCATCACGGTTGACCGAAGGTTCGCCGCCCACTGCAAGTTCGTGAGCGAACGTGGTGACGGCGGAGTTGTAGTGGGGTCTCCCGTATTCGCCGAAGAGGTGGGGGAGGACCAGGTCCAGGCAGGGGACTCCGGCCTCTTCACAGTGGGTGGTGAGCAGGTCGGCGGCAGCCTGTTTCGCGGTGCCGTAGACGTTGTCCCGCTCGGACTGGGTGGAGTTGGTGTAAAGGACGGGAACCGTGTTGCCGGTGCGGCCCATGGCATCGATCAGTTGCTGAGCCAGCTCGCGGTTGCCGTCGGCCACTTCTTCATCGGTGTTGGCGCGATTGACGCCGGCAACGTGGATGATGGCGTCTGACTGATGGACGAAGGCGTCCAGTAAACCGATATCGGCGAAGGTGTCCCTGGTTGCGGATGCGACTTCGATGTCCGCCAAATGCAGACGGGCTCGGATGTGCCAACCCAGGAACCCATTGGCTCCCGTTACTCCAACGGTGGTCATGCTGAGACCTTACTTTGCGACGCGTGAGCGCCAGCGTTCCAAATCTGCCTGGATCTCGGGAAGCTGCAGTAAGAGTTCTGCGGTGGCGGCAACATCAAGTTGTTCGGTGTTGTGCGAGTGGTAGTCCTCGGCCACGCGGATGTCCACGTCGCCTTCGGTGAAGTACTGGGCATAGTTGAGTCCCCGCTGGTCCATGCGGAGACGCCAGTAGTCGCCTTCGTCGGTGGCGTTGCGAAGCTCTTCTTGGGTGGCCAGCGTCTCATACAGCTTCTCGCCGTGGCGGACGCCGATGACGTCAATGGGGTTGTCGGCCTCGAAGACCATCAGCAGGGCCTCGGCCAGCACGCCGACCGTGGAGGCCGCGGCTTTGCGAATGAAGGTGTCTCCGGCTTCGGCGTTCTCGAACGCGAACTGCACAAGGTCCACGGCCACTTCGAGGGGGAGGAGAAAGCGGGTCATGTCCGGGTTGGTGAGGCTGAGCGATTTGCCTTCGAAGATCTGCTGCACAAAGAGCGGGATGACCGAGCCGCGGCTGTACATGACGTTGCCGTAGCGGACGCTGCTTACGGTGGTGTTGGGGCCGGCCTGGCTGCGGGCGGCCGCTTGGGCCACCTTTTCCATCAGCGCTTTGGTCATGCCCATGGCGTTGACCGGCATGACAGCTTTATCGGTGGAGAGGCAGACAACGCTGCGGACGTCGTGTTCCTGAGCGGACTCGATGACGTTGGCGCTGCCCAGGACGTTGGTCAGCACGGCCTGAAGTGGGAAGAACTCACAGGATGGGACTTGCTTGAGGGCCGCAGCGTGAAAGACCATGTCCACGCCGGGCATGGCGTGGCTGAGGCTCTGTTTGTTCCGCACATCACCGATGTGGAATTCCAACCGAGGGTCGGCGAAATCGACCCGCATCTGATGCTGCTTGGCTTCATCCCGGCTGAAGATCTTGATCTTCTCAACATCGGTGTCGAGCAGACGCCGAGCCATCTTCGTTCCGAACGAACCGGTACCACCAGTGATGAGGACTGCGCTGCTGTACCCATCTGCCATGTTGCCGTTACCTTTCTTGCCCGATCCCGCTTGTGACACTAGCGGTCGTCCAACGAAGACCTCGAACCGCTCAGAATCGAGAAGTGTTGAAATTGTAACTTGAGCTTTCCGTGATGGCGGCGCAAACCTGCGTCTGTCTGCCCTTACTTCCTTGCGGGAAGAAAGAAACGACGAACTGCAACCTCTACCCCGGTCTCGAAGGCTAGCGTGGCACCATGCGAACTCGTCTGGGCATATGGGAACCCGTGCCAAAGGCTGGCACTGCTCCGGTCTTTCCCCCGGCTGTTCGGTAAGGGTTCAACGGCCTTGATCCCCTGTTCCCGTCCTATGACCAACGAGACAGGGTGGGCAGAGTCCATCTGTTCATCTGTTCTCGCATGCAGCCTGTCCCCTAGAAGTCCGCGTCCGGCCCGCAACCGGGTTAGTTCGCAGAGGTTATGGCCGACATCTGTCGTAGGCGTCCAGATCGATTGGTGCGAGGAATTTGGCAAAGAACTGTTGTACGTGACGAAAGAAACAAGTTCGGCTTAGTATGTTTCGATCCAGGTTGTCGAGCTTGGCTAGTTCACCTAAACCCGAACGAGCCTCCGACCTCGTTCCGAGTAGGGGTCCGGCTTTTCTTCACATCACTAGCTTTACCGAACTTCCAGCCGAGGGAAGGGTTCTCTCGAGAGTGTTGACCACGCTTCTCTTTGCGGCGGCGTTGACAGCTACTCATGTGATCTTTACCGTCGGTACTACTGCTCCCGACTTTGATGTACCGCGGAGCTTCTTTTTTCTATCCACAGCCATTTTGGGATGTCATATCATCTTAGCTCTCCGGTCGTTCCGCGGGAATATGGTTATCACGGTTAGATACCTGCTTCTCTTCGTTCCGGTCTTTTCGACATCGCTTCTGTGGTTCACGCACCAAGGGGAAATTCGGACTCATTATCTGGGGTATTCCTACCAAACCACTCGTGCCACAATGATTTTGGTTACCGGAGGTGGCCTATCAGTTCTCGGAGCAACCCTGGGTTGGTACCTTGGGTCGCTACGCCTCTATGAAGTCGGTCGTTTAGCGAAGCCCATCCGTCGGCAAATCGCCCAACAGTCTAGTAGTTTGATACGAGTTGGGTCCATTGGCTGCCTACTATTTGGACTTCTATACCTGCGGTCAGCAGGCGGTCTCATCGGTGGATCTAGTGTCTACGGAGCTGCTAGCAGAAGCAGTTCTCAAGGTAGCTTTGCTGCGTACAACGTCGTTCAGATGTTTGCAGCGGCGCTTGCGCTAATCGGAGTCCAGTACGCTCCTCGTTATTCAACTCGGCGAAGAGTGCTAAGACTGCTGGTTCTTGGATTTTCACTCGGCATCTTGGCAGGTAGTAGAGCAGACTACCTACCACCGATTGCGATGCTCCTCGTCTACGGGTACGCCACTCGTGAGGCGGAAACCGATTCCAGCACAGATCGCAGGCGAAAAAACTCGATACTCGTCCTGTTTTTGGTCATTGCGCCCGCATTTTATCTGTTTGCGACTTCGATTGCGGCGTGGCGGGCAAGCCCAGAAACTGGCTTCGTGAGTCACCTTCTACGATCAGTTAGCGAAATAGACCAGGTGGTCTTCGAACAGCGGGGAGACCATCGCGTGTTCTGGATGGAGACTGGCAATCATGCTGTCGGGGGATTCTACTCAATGATCGCGCAGCGGCAGCTGGGTCACTCGAGCTTCTTGTACGGCTCAAGCTACATGGACATGGTCCCAAGACTGCTACCCAGCGTTGTTCGCCCGGCTAGCTTGATCGAGAATGATTTGGCTTGGCACACATCCATCAACGGTGACACGTTGACGCAAGGAGGCATCTTCGAACCAGCCGAAGCGTACGCGAATTTTGGCCTCGTCGGATGCTTCGTTGTTTCAACGATGATCTCATTCCTGCTCGCAACCATTTTGCGTTTGGCGATTCGAAGAGCAAGTTTTGTCCACATGGCCTGGTATCTGACGTCCGGGTTCATTCTTCTCCGAGGAACTTGGTATCAGACCTTCGCGCTGGTACGAGTCGCCTCCGTCGCTGCCTTCTTCTATCTCGTCATTTGGTTGTGGAAGCCAGATTGGGTTTCGTCGGGTGCTAGGCAACAGATAAACCCTCGGCGGCCGCCGCAGCGCTAGGCCAATTGGCGCCTAGCGTCCTGTCCGGCTATCTCGTCTAGCCATGCGATCAAAAAGGTCGTGCTTGCCGCCATCGACGGACTCACCAACAACCAGATCAGGCGACGTGGTCGGCGGCCTAAAACACCTGTGTTGGGCGGGTTCCAAACCTGAACGAGAAAGATCCCACCACGAGGAGAGTGCCCGCAGCGAGCATGAACCGTGTCGAGCGCGAGGTGCCTCGTCCGTAGCTCGCCAACCAAGGAGGTGTTCGCCCGACGCATAAACCCGGAGCGTAAGGCCGGGGTCCAGTTGTCGAGGATTCTCATCGAAACAAAGAGGCCGAGCGACCTTGCCAAGCAATCTGGCGTGGCTGAATCTTGGGTCCGTCGTGCAATCCGTTGGAATCGATGTACGTCTCGCCAGACCATTGAGTCGGTGACGGGTCGAGGTCCCGGTGAAGCCGATCCAACCAACTTCATACGGTCCGGGACCGCTGGTATCTGGCGCAAACCTTCGGCGATTGGGCTCGCGACATTCAGCGATCGCTGCGGGCGTGCCTGCTAACAACTGGGCTACGAACTCACAGAGTACTTGCGCATACCGGAACAGCACACACGGATGCGACTCTAAGGACTAGGGTCTCTGGTATGCGCTACGAATGTCTGGATCTGACCTGATGGACCTGGTTACGGTATCGGTCATCATTCCTACCCACCGCCAGGATGGAGCGCTGCAAACGGCGCTAGAAAGTGTATTTGCACAGATCGTTCAACCTGACGAAGTAATTGTTGTTGACGACTCGGCCGACGGTCTGTCTGGCTGCGCGGATTCGCCCAAACATCGGATTGTTCGGAGTCAGGCGAGGAGTGCCTCTGGCTCTCGGAACCTCGGTGTAGAGCACGCAAGCTCAGAGTTCATTGCGTTCTTGGACGACGATGACCGGTGGTTGCCGAGTCACTTGGAGCATTTCAAGGAGTCAGTGCCACCGGGCACCCCAAGGGATCGGGTGCTATTCGCGGGTATGGCGTCAGTATTTGACGCATCCACAGGGGCACAGATTTCCCAATCTGCGCCAAGGCGGCTTGAAGGGCGGCCTGCGATCGAGATTGCCAAGCAAAACAGAATCACGACGTCAGGAGTAATCGCCTCGAGATCCCTTCTGCAGCGCAACACCTTCGATCTAGACCTTGCGCGTCAACAGGATCGCGACCTTTGGGTCCGGCTGGTCGCCGACGGGGCCATTGTGATTGGTGGAGCGCTACCTACGGTTGACTATTTTTGGGAACCGAGGCGCGTGACTGCGCGGCGGGTTATCCAGGGGAATAGGGCAATGGCTAGCCGATTGCGAACTCTCGGATACTCGAGACCTGATGTCTTAAAATACGAAATGTACAACTACGCTGCGCATGGAAAAAGGCGGTTCTTGCGACGAGTTAGGCTGGACAACACGCAAGAATCCTGCGCAACAGCCGACCGCTAAGCTGTCGGCATCGAGTCGGAATCCACCGGGAGGAATCTGTAACATGATTGGCCAGCATATTGCGAGGCGACGTGCCTATCAGATACGAAACTATTTGAATGGCTACAATCGAAGTCACCCAGGGCGAAACGGAGAGTATCGATTTCTGGATTCGTATCTAGCGGAAGGCATGACGGTATTCGATATCGGCGCAAATATTGGGTCCTATAGTAAACGTATTCTTGACAAGTTCCCGGGATGCCAGGTCCACTGCTTCGAACCGGTCCCTCAGACCTTCCATGCTTTGGAGGCTGCGCTTGGTGCATCTTCTAGCGTTTCTCTCAACAACATGGCCCTAAGTTCTGAGTCGGGAGTTGCGACGATGACGGTTTGCGAGGAGCTGTCGGGCAGCGGCGCTGACTCCCTTCATCACACCCGCGTATTGGGTTCAGCGGTATCGACCTCGGCGATCGAGGTCACACTTCGCACAGTAGACGAGTATGTCTCCGAGACTGGCGTTGAACGAATCGATCTAATGAAAATTGATGTTGAGGGGCACGAGCTTGATGTGCTCCATGGCGCCAAGGATACGTTACGGAATGGAGTGGCCGCTATTCAGTTTGAGTATGGTGCGTCATATTTGGCAGCTGGCTCAACGCTTCACGAGGTTTGCGAACTACTGTGGAGCGAGGACTTTAAGATATTTCGACTCCTCCCCTATGGAAAAATACGCATTCGTGAGTTCGTTTCTGCTTCTGGTCTCGAGAACTATCAACATTCTAACTGGGTAGCTCTACGAGGGTAAACAGACTTAGTCAGGATCGTGACGCATGTTGATGTACCCCGATAGCTTCGGATAGGTGCGCAACTCCGTGTCTCTTGGGCCAGCTCCGGTACATCCCGGCAACATACGCGACTCCGAAGATTATCGATCCAGCGACTACGCCTTCGATGCCGAAATAGGTTCCACCGAAAAAGGCAGCCACGGCTCCGACTGCCGAGGCTATAAAGGTCGGGGGGACGAGCTTCCACGTTCTGAAGGAGCCCATGATTGCGAGCCCCATCGTTTGCCCGACAGCCATTAGTAGTCCCGCAATTAGAATGGCAAGAAGAGCCAATCTTCCGAGAGCAAAATCGTCAGGGAGTAGGGCACCGAGAAGTTGTTGGCCAGCAGAGAGCAGAACGACGGCAATCGCGCTAGTGATGCCAGTCAACGCGGCAACCGTCTTCCAGATCGTGCGGACCTCAGAACCGGGTGCGGTGCTTGCAGCCCGGAAGACTGAGGGTGCCACGAACTGGTTTAGGACGACGGCGGCCGACTGGATCGGCATGTAGAGCAGTTGATAGCTCGCAACGTAAATGCCAGCTTCTGCAGGAGAGAGTGCTATCGCAAGCACCCAGCGGTCAGTGGTAGCCCTCATCCACAGTCCGATTCCGACGATGGTCACTGGCCACGCATAGCGGGCCAGATCGCGGAGCATTTCTCGGTTTGCCCCTCCCCGGAACAGCCGCCGATACCGCAAGGCATAAACTCCGGCCTCAACAGCGCCGACCGACGCGATTGCCCAGAAAGCTGCTTCCGGCGTGGGCCAAGTCGAAAGGGCCGCGAAGAGTGTGACTATTCGCAGTGCTACTGCCGGGACTGTCACTTGCGCAATCAGCCGACGATTGAGCTCTGCATTGGATAGTGCTGTGCCAAGGGCGACCACTGCAGTGACAAGTGCCTGAAAGCCGACTCCGAGCGCCAGCAAACGATGGCCCGGCAGAAACGACACTGCTGCGATCGTCAACGCACTAACAGCTAACCCGACGCCGAGAAGCAAGGCCATGATTGAAGCACCCAACGCTCTAACGGGTCGGCCATCCTCTTCGGCCGTCGACCAAAACCGAAGAGCCGAAGCTGCCAGTGGACCAAACAACGTCTGTTGCGCCAAGATCACGCCTGTCTGGGCGAGAACGAAAACCCCAAAGGTATGCGCGGTCATAAGGTTGGTAGCCAACAACAGTTGAGCGAATGCCCCGACCGTTTGGGCAACCTGTCTTGTCACGATGTAGGCCAGGTCAGCCGAGTTGGTTCGCTTCGACGCTTTCATCGAGACAAATTCCGAGAAGGCCGACTTCGGTGCGTTAGGGCTTCGGCCCTCATTCGTTGCCGGCGTTCGTGTCGAGGTCACCAACCAATGGCCAAAGGTGAGAGAACAGCTCTCGGATTCGCTGATCCCACGTGTGTTCGCTCTTGCACCAATCGCGCGTTCGCTGAGAGCGCTCCGTCCATTCCTCTGCGCTCATTCGCGTCACCGACGAGATCGTCTCAGCGAGTTCGGCAACCGTCTCGTAGGTATAGATGTAGCCACCTGGGTAAAGCCGCTCAAGTTCGTCGGTCGGGTTGGTGGCATACAATGCACCGCTCATCGGGACATCAAAGTCGCGGAGTTTCATCGTTGTCGTTCTTGTCGAATACCCGACAAAGCCCGACCCGATTGACAAGCGAGACCTGCTCAAGACGTCGGCCATCTGTCGAAAGTCAATGGGGCCATTCGGCCAGCCATTGCCGAAACACTCAACCTTCACGCCGAGCGAGGCCAGGTTGGCAATGAGTTCGGATCGAGCGCCGTAGCGACTCCCGATGAACGAACAGCGAATATCGCGGCGAGCATGCACTCGATTCTCAAAGTTGGCGGGGTCACTGGCCAACGGCCACCAAGCCGCATTCAATCCTCTTGCGCTATGTAGTTCCGCTGCGGTGGGCGACGTGGTCAGCGTGAGTGTCACGTGGCACGCTAAACCCGCCGCGCCCGAGAGTGACTTGGGCGCTGGGAGCCATTGCAGTGGAAGCCGCTCGTCCATCGCAATGTTTACTACCGGAGTTCCCGCTGCCCGGATCTCGTCAAGAACCCAAGGCTCAAGCCTGTCGCGCCACATTTGACCGAGGACCAGATCATAGGCGACTCCCGCCGCATAGGCCTTCTGCAGCGCCGCCGCATTCTCCCACGCTGTTTTCGCTATTGGAATCCCTTCTCGCCTCGGGTTTCTTAGACCGTATCCGCCGATTTCGTTTACAAAGTCGGTGACATCTGCTACGCGGTTTAGTGACTGTCTGAATCCGGAATAGTCTTGGTTTCTATTGGCTCCGACCCAGAGAATTCTCGGGTCCGCCGGCATTGGTAGAGCCATCAAGGGCACACGCTTCTGGCCTGAACGCCGATTCAGTCGGCGCAACCATTCAGCCGTTTTGTCGAGACCAAGATTCCCGACGTCAACGATCTGGCGATTTAGCCAGTCCTTCTGGCTTCTAAGTCGTTGTTGTTGGATCCGCATCTGTGCGCGCTTCGCTTCGTCGATAGGAATGACCATGGTCCACCGGCAGGCTAACCACACGGCCTCCGGTGCGAGCTGCACCGATTTTGATTGGGCACTGAGGATGCAGCGCGGCGCTTGCATTGCGCCGCGGGTACAGTCTCGCGTCGCCCTGCGCTCTCGCTTTCGTTAACTGTAGTCTCAGTCACGAAGGAAGGGCGCGACAGATCCGAGGAGATCAATAGAGCACATTCTGGTGACTGGCGCCTCGGAGTCCTTCGGCCGCAAAAAGGTGGCTCGCGGCCGGCGGGAAGCGAACGCTGCAAGGTGAAGATCTTCAGCTGGGATGAAGCGAAGCAGCTGACAGTCCCCGTATGTGGTTCCACTGGTTGTGTGGTTCCAGTGGATGTGCGGCTTTGAGTTGATGGTTGGCGGTCCCGGTCTTTCGGAACTGGTCCGGGTTGGATTGGTTCAGGGCTGGAGGCGCCCCGCTTCCTTTGGCACCTGATTTCTGGGATCGTTGGATCTCAGAGGGGAGGTAACAATGCATGCAAGTGAGAGGGTCCCGCCAATTGGTCCAGTGTCTACGCTGGTTGGGGTTGGTGGTCGTTGGTCCCGCTCAGGGGGTGTAAAAATCTTTGTGTGAGTGGTGTCTCCGATAAGACTTGGCCTGTGGGTCTGGTCAGAAAGTCATACCTGAGATATGACTACGAAGAGTAAGCAGAGCGGGCCGGTCGATGATGGCGAGCCGGCGTTGGATGAAGCCACCTTGGATGTGTTGATGGCCCGGATCGAGAATGAGGGGCCTGAGCTGTTGGGCCCTGATGGGGTGTTGACCGGGTTGACATCACAGATCATGAATCGGGTGCTTGATGTTGAGCTCACTGAGCATCTTGGATACGAAAAAGGCGACCCGGCTGGGAACGGGTCGGGCAACAATCGAAACGGCTATTCGGCAAAGATGGTCAAGACCGATGCCGGCGAGGTTCCAATTAGGGTGGCGCGGGATCGGAACGGCTCGTCCAAACCGAAGCTGGTCCCAAAGCATCAACGGCGCTTATCGGAGTTCAACGATCTGGTCTGCGGGCAACTACGAACGACAACACCAAGCCGTTGCCAAATCCGCGTAACCCAACCCTGTCAACCGAATTGAGTCAGCTCCATAGAATCCAAGCTGTCACACTGGGACCAAAGCAGGTCGACATGCCTACACGCCCCAACCCGGAGCGTTGGTGAGCAGAAACGATGTCGAAACCGGCGACCATTTGAGATTACGGAGAGCAGCATGTTGGTCATCGCCTAGCGGGTTCACGCCAAAACAGTATGTTGTTGCTCGGCGGTGACCAGGACCTTGACCTGAACCAGCGATCAACATCAGATCGCGAAATGTTCGGCCCGCTGGTGGTAGCGAAGCGGCTGCTGTACCCAAGAGACCAGAAAAATTCGAATGTATCCGCGAAGTGAGGGTTGAAGCTCTTGGGATGCATCTCCTGTAAGCAGATCTCGACGATCCATCTGACATCGCGACGCTCCGCCACCCCCCGCGCCCCGCGCAGAACCTGGAGCTCAAACCCCTCGACATCGATCTTTATTAGTCCCGGACCGCCGCCCTGAAGGAGTCCCGAAACCTGATCCATCGTCAACATCGATACAAGCCGCCTCATCTCAGCGGGCGCTCCGGCCCAACCCTCGATGGCGGATGCCCCCGTTGATCCGCCATGCAGCTCAAGCAATCCTGGATGTTCACCCACAGCGACGGGCAGGACCGTGACGTTGTGAGCCCGGTTGTGATCCAGATTTTTGTACAAGAAGCGAAGGTTGTCCATCAATGGTTCGACTGCTACGACCTCGGAGCAGGTACTCGAGGCAAGAAGCGAGTAGAGCCCGATGTTCGCCCCAATGTCAACAAACCAATTGGATTGGCTCAACAACTCCGCAGCGAAGTCTCGTTCGTCCGACTCGAACTTGCCAGCCAGCATGAGTGATGAGGCACCTGCAACGGGAAAGCCCCACACATCGCCGAACGAGCCGGTGAGGTGGGACCACTCGTTTCGGGCTAGTCGAAAGAGAGTAGCCACTGTCGGAGCATGGCGGCCAAGAGACCTCTTCAGTTCTGTAAGCATCTAACGTATTCCCAGCCTTGGCGGTTTGAAGTCGGTTCACGTTAGCGTCACACTCTTCGTAGCCCAATTCCAACCTCCGCTCACGGATTGGTTTGCGTGCTCGCAATCCTCGGAACTGCCTCGCCCGTCACTGTCTGACGCACGGTACCGCCAGAGTGGAAGCACAACAAGGCATTCGGCACGAGGTAGTCCTCCTTTGGCTGCGGTAACCTGCACCGCCATTCACGCTGAATCACGTCGCCCGCTGGACCCAATCTCCCTGCCTCGGCCAGTGCCGGCCGAGATTCGACTCGGGGGCACAGAAAGCGACCCAGTAAGCGCTTTCGAAAGCTTAGCCTTTGCTTACCTACTGGTGCTCGACAACTGTAGATTCAAATCAGCCAACACATCCCCCGCCTTCTCCAAAAAGTAGTCGTTTACGTCGGCCGGTAGGCTTGATTGCCATGCGCCGGAAATACCAGACCGATGAAACGATGACTCGTTGATAGTCCCAGGGTCGCGACCGGTCACAGTACTGAAGGAGAATCTCTCGATCGCGGGACGGGCTCGCAAAGGGTCCCATCGAAGTCCGATTGCTTCGACCACCCGCTTGAGAGCCTGCTCTGTATCGTTGGTAAACTCTTCGTAAGAACAGTAAGTAAGGGTCAGATGCGCAGCACTAGCGCTCAACCAACTCCGGTGATAGTCGACCCACGAGAATCCTAGAATTGGAGCACCTTCGAGCTCTCGTTCGAACCACTTGGCGAGCAACTTGTCCGTCGCCGTTTCCGCAAACGATGGTCCGAAGAGAGCAGTTAGGTGCCGCCTGTACTGCGCGCCCGCTCTCGTGCTCTGCGAAGCCTCGCGGAGGGAATGGTGCAACAATGAGATCAGCACATCGCGACCGTCGCGAAACAGGAATAGCCCCGCCCTTGGTGACAACCGAGGCTTCCAGTGTCCGTGAAGAATCGCTGGAAAGACGATCGGCAACGCGCTCTGCCTTGGAAAAGGCAGGTCGAGATACGCGCCAAGAATGGACGAAACCCAGGTTCCGCCTGACTTTGGAAACTCAACTACGCCAAAGGATCTGCCTCTCATCGCGTTGCTACGTGCAACTAGCCCAGACGCTCTAGCTGATAGAGCGATCGACACTTCAAGCCAGCGCTTCGAGCTGCTGCTGTTGGCTGGCGATGCATACTCGTTAGTCAACAGATTCCCTTCCGCAGCATGCTAATTCGAATGGATGTGGGCATGGTCTTCTGTTTCATCTGGTGTCCCTCGGTCAACCCCTTCGATTATTCGCAGGACGTGAGCCGATGCCACGGTGCGTAGAAGGCAGTCTGTGCGCAAGGTCTTTCTGCAGTCGCCATTTCTCGTCGGGCGACGGCAAAGATGCGAATATGTTGCGTCCCCGTTTGACTTGTGCTTCCCACTCGTCGGACTTCTGCAATAGGCGCGCAATCTGGCGTGCCGCTGAAGATGCGTCCTTTGGCTTGAAGTAAACTGCACCATCAGCGCAGACATCTCGTGCAAAGCGAAAATCTGTCGTGACCAACGGTAGGCCGGTGCACATCGACTCCGCATAGACCGCTGAGAAACCTTCCAGTAGGGTCGGCAGAAACGCAAGATTGCTGGTGGCATAGAGATCAGGTATTTCACTAACGGGTATTGGTCCCAAGTTTCGGACATGGCTCTCGACGCCAAGTCGCCTTGCGCACTCAAGAATTGAGTGAGCCTCCCTAAGGTCTTCGGGCAATGTTAGAAGAAATTCGAAGCGCATGTCTGCGCAAATAAGCGTCAACTCCTTTGCAACTAGGGGTACAAGTTCAAGATTTTTGTGCGGATAATAGGCTGAAAGGCACAGGATCTGGGCTGTTCCGCTACTTGAAAATTCGGCGGTGCGCCTAGTTGGGTCGAATTGAGGGCCGACTGTGTTCGAAACGACGAAGACGCGATCTTCGTCTACGTGCAGACGGGACACGAGTCCCTCCTTCGCAATTTCCACCTCAGTCCACCAGTAGTCAGCATGCTTCCACCACCACGCTTTGTGAAGAATCCGAGCGCACAACTTGGCTGAGTCCCACATGTTCCCTGACGCCGTGAAGGAAGCAAAGTTTGAGTGAGTGACCCAGCCGTCTGCGACTCCACAAAGGTGTAGGTGACGAAATTTGACATATGCCGGACCGAACAGCGTGAACACTAGATCTGGCGAAATGGCTCGCTCCAGTTCTAGCAGGCGCTTCCTAGCATCGCGGTTGCGCGATGGAGACCGCTCAAAGATGTGGAACCGGGAGTCGACTTCAGGGTGGACTCCGAACGCTGGCAGTTCCTTTGCGACGGGCTCGGATAGTGCAAATTGCCACTCAGATGATTCATGGTCGCTCGCTGCTTGAGCAATGACGGCTGTCGCCACCTGCAGTGCGCCGCCCTTCATGAGAGTGCTGACGTTGAGGAGGACCCGTCGGCCGTCCTCCGTCACTTGACCCGTCGGAGCGGCGACACTTGCACTAGCGTCTCGGCAAGCCGACACCTTGTGTCCTGCGGCCAGCCGAGGTTATCCAAGTCTTCGTCCCGTGATAGCTCGAAGTTCTTGAATAGAGGCGCAAGGTATGGCAGACCCGCCAAGCTAAGCGCCGCATTGCCAGCCTCCAAGAGACCGCCCGGCAAACGTACTAATCGCGGCTTTCTGCCTAGCGCTTCGCCGATCACCTTCACAAGCGCTTCCGAACTCAGTGGCCTTCCATCTGTGGGGTGGAACATGCCAGAGGCTCGATCACCGGCGTCAACGAGCAGGCGCGCTGCTTCCACCAGGTTTCCCGCGTAGATCATGGACCGTGCATTTGGCACGGAAGATACTGGTATCGGGATGCCACGTTTGACAGCGTTCACAAGAAGTTGAATGTTCCCCACTGCCCCCGGACCGTATACAACAGGTGGACGCACGATGCTGACGGTCATTGCTCCACCCAATGTCTGAATAGCAGTCTCGGCTTGCGCCTTCGCGCTGCTGTACGCATCCGGTGGATTGAGCGGTGATGTCTTCGTGAAGGGTTGCTCGCTGAACTCGCCGAGGACCTTGGAGGTACTGAAAAAGATGAGGTGGCCAACGCCTGCCTCTTGCGATTGGTTCGCAACGAGGATGGCCGCATCACGATTGACTTCGTTGAAATCAATTGCCGAACCACCTCGACGATGCGCAATCGCCGCAAGATGAACGACGGTTTCCACGCCCACCAGAGCCTCAGATGGTAGCCCGCGCCGGATGTCGGCGACTTGAAATCCGTCAGCGTTCCCGGAATGTCGCGTCACGGTAACGATGTCGTGACCTCGGTCACTCAGGTACTGGCACAGCTGCGTGCCTATGAATCCCGAAGCGCCAGTAACCAGAACTCTCATCGGTCGGCCACCTCCGACAACAGAACGTGGAACTGTGAAGCAACGGCCGTCCGACTGAACCGCGTCACTGCAATCTCCTGAGCCCGGTCGCCGATCATGGGCGCAGCGGAAGGGGCATCTGCCGCTTTGGTGACGAGAGCGGCCGATGCTCGAGCCATGATGTCGGCTGCCGCCCCTTCAAGCGCTGGTTCTAAGTGGCGGCCGACGAATCCGGCTGCCCCGATAACTCGAACCCGCAGACTTCGACTCACGCGGCTTGTCCGGAAAGTGTTTGAAGCACGCCTCGGATCTTCTGGGTAACGGCGGACCTGGAGAACTGGCTGACGACAACCTCTCGTCCGGTCGCTCCCGCAGCTTCGGTTCTGACCAGATCTGAAGCCAGCTCGGCGATCATCTTGGCAACCTCGCTCGGGTCCTTGGGGCTGACGGTGAAGCCGGCTGCGTTGTCCGTGACGAAGCGGGCGAGGGGAGACGCATCATCAGCAATCGCCAGCACCGGGCGACCGCATGCCATCGTCCGGTAAACCTTCGACGGCAAAGCTTCCGCAGCAACGCTTGGCCCCAGCGCCACCACCGAAAGGTCAAAGGTTGCGTAGATCTCCGGAACTTCGCTGTAGGGCAGGTGCCCGGTGAAATGCACGTTCTCAAGCCCGCTGCTGGCAACCATCTGCTGGAGGCGCTCACGATCGTGTCCGTCCCCCGCAATGATGAAGGCGATCTTTTGGTCGCCCGATAACCGACCAGCGGCCTCAATGAGAATGTCGAGCGACTGGGCCGCTCCAATATTCCCGGCGTATCCAACGACAAAGTGCTCATCAGAAAGTTCAAGACTGGCGCGCAGCGCAGTAGCTCTGGGCTGCGGAATCAGTTCATTGGTGTCGGCGAAAGTCGGAATCACCGAACTCTTGGCCGCAAGTGGTTGATAGGTCGCCGTGGCCTGATCGAGCATTCCCTGGTGGAGGAAGGCGACGTGATCGGCGGCGCGATAGGTGAGGCGCTCAAGACGCTTCAGGAGAGCAAACGGTTTTCCGTCAGCCTTTACCTTCCCCAAGGGGATCAGGATGTCGGGGTAGAGCTCCCATACGCAAAAGAGAAACGGTGGGCCCCCAAGCTTTCGAAGAGCGGCGCACACCAAGGCCACCGTTGGTGGCGGGGATACGGTGAGTGCCACGTCCGCCTCTTTGCGCAGACCGAGAAGCAACGAGCCAGCGTGAAACCACGTCCATTGCAAAATTCGTGCGGCCGACCCGGGTGCTTTGCCCGGCATATTCAGATGGGTTACCTTGACCGGTCCAAGCGTGCTCGTCCCGTACAGGCGATGCCACTTCCAGACGATCGGTTGCCGCTCAGATGCGCCAGTGTCGACGTTGTAGTGCGGGCGAGTGGTAACAACTTCGACTTCAAATTCCGCCGCTAAATCTTGCGAAATCTCGCCAAGCAATTGCGCAGTCGACACGCCGTCGGGAGGGAATACCAAGCTGTAGATGAGGATCTTCATTCTTCCAGTGTTCACTCAGCGGACAGGTTGCTCGGCCGCAGTAGTTGGGTCAAGGCTAGTGCGCGATCCCGTTGAGAAGGGCCTGCTCGGTGGTGCAGGTGCTCTCGATGGTCGGCCGATGGACCGCACCATGAATCCGGCGTCGGACCAGACGTCACGGTCCACGATGTTGCGGGTGTCGAGCACCCGGGCACCGGCCATGGCATTGGCGACCGCTGCAGGGTCGGCGCCGGCGAACTCAGGCCATTCGGTGAGGATCAGCAGGACATGTGCGCCCGTAGCGGCCTCCAAAGCCGACTCGACCTGGGTCATCCCGTCAATCGCTACGGTGGCTTTGGGGTCATAGGCGACCACCGAAACGCCCTGTCCGGTGATGCGCTCAATGATCTCGATTGCGGGCGACTGGCGGGTGTCGTCGGTTCCGGCTTTGAACGCCAGACCCCACACGGCGACCTTCTCAGTGAGCGGGTCCGCCAGCATGGAGAGCGCCTTGGTGGCCACGCGATCGAACTGCTGCTCGTTGGAGTCGATCACAGCGCGCAGAAACTTGAATTCGAAGCCACCGGTTTCGGCCATCGTGGCTAAGGCCGTGGTGTCCTTTGGGAAGCAGGAGCCGCCCCAGCCGGGACCCGGCTTTAGAAAGTGCGGTCCAATGCGACTGTCCAGCCCGATAGCTCGGGCCACCTGGGTCACGTCGCCGCCCAGCACCTCGCAGACTTCGGCCACGGCGTTGATGAACGACAGCCGGGTTGCCAGGTAGGCGTTGCTGGCATACTTGATCAACTCGGCCGACGCCGGATCGGTGAGTACCATCTCGGCATTCAATTGGCCATAGAGGCCTGCCACCCGCTCAGCAATCGCCAGATCCGCACAGCCGATGACCACACGGTCCGGGTTCATGAAATCGTTGATAGCGGTGCCTTCCCGGAGGAACTCCGGGTTCGACGCTACGTGCACATCGGTACGACCCAGCTGATCGAAGACAATCTCGGTGGACCCGACCGGCACCGTGGACTTGTTGATCACCACTGCGTCACCAAGAAGGTGCGGGCCAATCTCGGCGGATGCCTGGCGCAGATAGGACGTGTCCGCGGAACCATCGGCGGCGGGCGGGGTTGGCACGCACAGAAACACGAAATCCGACTGCGGAATTGCATCGGTGATCTCACTGGTGAAGGTGATTGTGCCCGATGCCAGATGCTTGCGAAGCAGGTCTTCCAGACCCAACTCGTAGATGGGAACCTCACCCGCTTGAAGAGACTCCACGCGTTCCTTGTTGATCTCCAGGACTCGCACCCGGTACCCCAGCTCCGCGAAGCAGATGCCAGTCGTCAACCCCACATAACCAGCACCCACCACGCCAACATTGCCAGGGTGGACCTCCGGGGGTTCTACCACGTCAACCATGAACTACTGCCCTCCACCCTCGTTGCTTCGGATGGCCCATCGGCTGTTCATATCTGGACTCCCTGAAGAGACACCATCCGGTGGAAACACGATGCTGTAGATAAGTATCTTCATTTTCCCGGCACTCACAGAGTGGCGAGTGCTACTCAACGGAGACCCGATCGCCGCTGCCACCGCCGGCCACCGTTGCAACAATGCAACGCAGGTCAATGGTCAGCGACGGTTCGTAAGCAGCGTCAGCTCGAGCGAGGTCTGCCGGGCGAGACATGTCGATTCCCGACAGCTGGGCCGGTCCTGTGATGCCCGGTCGTACATCGAAAACTCCTGCGTCCCGGCGGTGCCCGATCAGCTCTGTCTGGCTTGGTAGACAGGGCCGCGGACCTACGAGGCTCATCTCGCCCTTGAGAACGTTCCAGAGCTGCGGTAGCTCATCCAGCTTCGTTTTCCTGAGGAATGATCCGATTCGGGTTACCTGACTTGCATCGACCTCGTGGGTTGGGACATCTGCGGTTCCAAGGTGCATTGTGCGGAATTTGATCAGCGTGAAGGGCCGTTCGTCGCGCCCGACGCGCTGTTGGAGGAACAACGGGTTTCCTTTGGACTCCACGCGAATGGCGAGTGCGATTGCAAGCCCGGCGAGGAACACGAACGGAAACGCAATGGCGGCTGCCAAAAAGTCAAACGCCCGCTTCATGTCTGCAGCGTCTGTCTTTCTGAGACCGCCGTGGAGATCTTCATCAATTGCGCAGCCAGCGCCTGTGGCTTCTCAGCAAACAACTGATCAATCCAGTCCAGGTCGTTCACCCACACGGAGGCGTCGGTGTGCCAGATGCGGTTGTGTTCACGGGTGGACATGACTTCGCCTTCGTGGCCCAGGACTTCATG
>Ga0115031_1001435_pt1 | contig 17795 bp, 12 predicted proteins | sample Maine_Asex4_meta_FD_87301 | JGI IMG/M metagenome (GOLD analysis project Ga0115031, IMG submission 87301) | Marine algal microbial communities from Maine, USA - Maine_Asex4_metaG | ecosystem: Host-associated > Algae > Red algae > Unclassified | place: Maine, USA | collected 2015-01-05
GAACTCGCCGAACGCCTCGACGTCCGGCTCCACACACACTTCGCGGAGAACGCAGAAGACGACGACTTCAGCCTCGCCACCTTCGGGTGCAGACCCATGGAGTATCTGGAGCGAACTGGCTGGTGCACCGATCGGACGTGGGTTGCGCACTGCGTGATGCCGAACCACGACGAGATCCACCGGCTCGGTGGAGCCGGCGTCGGCGTCGCGCACTGCCCGTCGAGCAACATGATCCTGGCATCGGGCATCGCTCCGATCGTCGACCTGCGCACGGCCGGAGTCAAGGTGGGCCTCGGCGTCGACGGATCATCGTCGGCCGACAGCGGATCATTGTGGCTCGAGGCGCGTCAGACCATGCTGCTCGCCAAACTGCGCGGCGGTGCAGCTGCCGGCACGGCACGCATGGCCCTGGAAGTCGCCACGCTCGGCGGCGCAGGCTGTCTCGGCCGTGAAGGTGAGATCGGTGTCATCGAACCGGGCGCCGTTGGCGACCTCGCCGTCTGGTCGTTGACGGGCCCGACGTTCGCGGGCGCAATCGCGGACCCGATCGAGGCGTGGCTGCGGTGCGGGCCGACCGGCGCGCGAGACACGATCGTGCTCGGCAAGCCGATCGTTCGCGACGGACAACTCGTCAGCGGGCGGCTTGGCGAGATGCTCGCCGCTCACGCGGACCTGTCGCGTCGAATTCAGCAGCTCGCCTGAAGGGCTCTCTCTTCGTCGAGCCCGCTCGCGCCGGGGTCTGTCCCCCGATGTCTGTCCCCCGATGTCTGTCTCCGATGTCTGTCTCCCGATGTCTGTCTCCCGATGTCTGTCTCCCGATGTCATAGTGTCTCGTGACCGATGGCCGCGATTTCTGGCGTCGGTGACGCTGTAACGGTGCGTCAGGTGGCAAGACTGTGCTGATGCACCGACTCGTCTCTGGCACCATCGCCGCTGCGGCGTTGCTCGTCAGTTCTTGCGCGGGTTCGACCTCGTCGGCGACGGGGGTCGCCGAGCAACAACCGCTCCCGACGATCGGCCTCGGGACCGGCATCGGCGACGATGGCATCGCCACCGGTGGTGCCGATGTGCGCTCGGTGGGAACCCCCGAGATCGACACGCTGGTGATGGTCGGCGATTCGATCACGGTTGCATCGATGCCGGCGCTGCAGGATGTGTTCGCCCGGCTCGGATTCGACAACGTGATCATCGAGGCTCAGGAGAGCAAGCGGACAGCCGACGGCGGTCAATCGAACCCGAGCGGTGTGTCCATCGCGAGCGGGTTGGTCGAATCCATCGAGTCCGGCGAGTCCGCGGAGTGGGACGACGATCCGGCCGACCACTCCAACGAGCTGTGGGTCGTCGCGCTCGGAACCAACGACATCAATCAGTACTCCGATCCTGTCGAGCGTGCGGCGGCCATCAACGAGATGCTCGACGCTGTGCCGGTGGAAGCGACAGTCGTCTGGGTCGACACCTACATCCGCAATCGTCCGGACGGTACCGATGAGATCAACGACACGATCATCGACAGAGTCGGTCGGCGCGGCAACAGCGTCATCGCCCGATGGAGTGCGGTCGCTGATGACGATGGAAACCTTCGGACCGATGGCGTGCACCCGCGCGATCAGGGTTCGATCGTCTTCGCGGACACTGTTGCGGACACGATTTCAGATCTGCTCCAGCTCGGCTGACCCGGATCGGCCCGACCAGGGGGCGACTCAGCCGTCCCAGCGCGACTCGCCGAAGCGGTAGCCGACCGAGCGAACCGTCTGGATCAATGCAGCGTGCTCCTCGCCGAGCTTGGCCCGCAGGCGCCGGACGTGGACATCGACGGTCCGGGCGCCGCCGTAGTACTCATATCCCCACACCCGGCTGAGCAGGATCTCGCGGGTGAACACCTTGCCGGGGTTCTGAGCGAGGAACTTGAGGAGCTCGTACTCCATGTACGTCATGTCGAGCGGCCGACCGCTGATTGCGGCCTGATACGTCTCGAGGTTCAGGGTGAGTGAGCCGTACTCGACGACGTCGGAGCTGACGACGGCGACATCACCCGACAGGAGGTGACGGAGCCGCGCTTCGAACTCGCTCGGATGGAACGGCGAGAGGCAGAAGTCGTCGAACAGGTCGTCGCGATGCTCGAGATCGGAGAGTTGCGTGCCCCCCACCAGGATGATGACCGGGACGGCCTCGTCGGCGCGCTTGCGGATCGAACGAAGCAATGCCCAGGCGCCTTCAGGGTCGACGGTGATGTCGATGACCGCAGCGGCCCACCCGCCCTCGGGTTCGGCATCGCCCGCATCCCCCGTCGTGTTGACGGCCTTCCACGAGTACCCGCCGAGGTCGAGCGTCCGCGCGAGCTCCGGTGTGGGCGGGTCGGGAACGACCAGGAGCATCGGGCTGCGTTCGCTCACAGCGACGTGAGGTATCGATCTCGTTCGAATGCGCTGACATGGGACTTGTACCCGCGCCACTCGATGCGTTTGCTCCGGAGGAACCACTCATAGATGTGCTCTCCGAGCGCCTCTTTGACCAAGGTCGAGTTCTCCATGGCTTCGAGTGCGGCGGCGAGCGACGTGGGGAGTTGGTCGATGCCGAGTTCGGCGAGCCCGGCCTTGTCGATCTCGAACAGGTTGGCGTCCGCTTCCTCAGGAAGTTCGTATTCCTCTTCGATGCCCTTCAGGCCAGCGGCGAGCATCAGGCTGAACGCCAGGTACGGGTTGCACGACGGGTCAGGAGACCGGTACTCGAGCCGGGTGGCGAGTGGGTTGTCGTTCTTGGCGATCGGGACGCGGATCAGACCGCTGCGATTGTTGCGAGCCCAACTGATGTGGACCGGAGCTTCGAATCCTGGGACGAGCCGCTTGTAGCTGTTCACGGTTTGGTTCGTGATCGCCGTGATCTCGGGTGCGTGGCGGAGAAGGCCGGCCATGAACGACTTGGCCTTGGTCGACAGGTTGTACGGATCGGCAGCGTCGAAGAATGCGTTGTCGTCGCTGTCGAACAGCGACAGGTGGACATGCATCCCTGATCCCTGGATGCCTTCGAGCGGCTTGGGCATGAACGTGGCGTGGGCACCGTTGCGGGCGGCGATCTCGCGGACGGCCAGCCGAAACGTCATCACGCTGTCGGCCATGGTCAGTGCGTCGGTGTGGCGGAGATCGATCTCTTGCTGGCCGGGAGCGTCCTCGTGGAAGCTGTACTCGACAGGGATGCCCAACCGTTCGAGCGTGCGGATCGTGCGCTTGCGGAGGTCCCACGTGACGTCGTTGGTGGTGAGGTCGAAGAAGCCGCCGTCGTCGATCGGCACAGGAGGCTCGCCAGGCACCAGCGGCTTGAAGTAGAAGAACTCGATGTCGGGTGCCACGTAGAACGTCAGCCCCATCTCGTGGGCGGCCTTCATGTGTCGGCGCAGCACTTGGCGCGGGTCGCCGGCGAACGGAGTGCCGTCGAGGTTGTGGATGTCGCAGAAGACCCGAGCCTCGGGTTCCTTGGGGTCGCCCCACGGCACGATCTCGAAGGTGTCGGGGTCAGGAATTGCGAGAACGTCGGATTCCTGGACGCGCGAGAAGCCGTCGATCGAGGACCCGTCGAAGGTCATGCCATCGGTCAGGGCGTTGTCGAGTTCGGCGGGTGAGATGGCGAGACTCTTCAGGTTGCCGAGCACGTCGGTGAACCACAGGCGCACCAGGCGCACGCCGCGCTCTTCCACTGAACGAAGAACGTATTCACGCTGTTGTTCGATACTCATTCGGTCTCAGTCTTTCAGATGGTGTCGAAAAAGCGAACCGGCGGAGCAGTAGGCCGAACCCACCACTCCGCCGGCGCCGTTGCCGTTCAGGAATTCAGCTGCTCATTTCATTGCGCCGCAGATGGTGTCGACCATCAGGCGGGCGACGGTGTAGGGGTCGATGTTGCCGTTGGGGCGACGATCCTCGAGGTACCCCTTCTTGTCGATGGCGCACTGCCATGGGATACGCACGGATGCGCCACGGTCGGACACGCCATAGCTGAACTGGTCGTGGCGCTGGGTCTCGTGGGCGCCGGTGAGGCGATCCTCGACACCGTCGCCGTAGTTGGCGATGTGGAGCGCAGCCTTGGCACCGAGGGCCTTGCAGCCGGCTTCGATGTACTTCATGCCGCCGTCTTCGCGCATCTCCTTGGTGGAGAAGTTGGTGTGCGCGCCGGCGCCATTCCAGTCACCCTTGACCGGCTTAGCGTCGATGTTGATGACGACGCCGTACTGTTCGGCGATCAGGTGCAGGAGGTAGCGCGCCATCCAGAGCTCGTCGGAGACTTCGAGCAGGCCAACCGGGCCGACCTGGAATTCCCACTGGCCGGGCATCACTTCGGCGTTGATGCCCGAGAGCGTGATGCCGGCTGCGAGGCAGGCGTCCATGTGATCTTCGGCGATGTCGCGGCCGGTGATCGCGATTTCACCGACACCGCAGTAGTACGGACCCTGCGGGGCGGGGAAACCGTCGTCGGGGAAACCGAGCGGGTTGCCGTTCGGCTTGAGCATGGTGTATTCCTGCTCGATGCCGAACATCGGCTCGTGCTTCTTGTACTTCTTGGCGGTGCGAGCTGCTGCTGCACGGGTGTTGGTCGGGTGAGCCTTGCCGTCAACCAGCATCACTTCGCACATGACGAGCACGTGGTCGCCACCGCGAACCGGGTCGTGGAACACGCGAGCAGGCTTCAGCACGCAGTCGCTCTTGTCGCCAGTCGCCTGGTTGGTCGACGAACCGTCGAAGCCCCAGAGCGGCAAGTCGGCGACGTCGGTGCTGGCGCCTTCGTCCAGAATTTTGGTCTTGCCGCGAAGTTGCGGGGTCGGCTCGGTGCCGTCGATCCAGATGTACTCAGCCTTGATAGCCACTGCTGTCCTCTTATCTTTGAGATTCATTGTTGTTGGTGGGGTACGCCGAAGGATAGGCGACTCCCGTGAACGTGCGGAATCGTGGCAGCGAGGCGTGACGGTCGCATTGCCTCTCTGTGAACGGCGCGTGAACTGGCTGGATGACGGTGGTCGCAGACCGGCACGTGACGAGCTGCACTAGCGAAGATGGCGAAGTAGCGTCTCGCAGCATGCGTCGTCTGCTCAGTTTGGTTCCGCTCGTGGTCTCGACTCTCGTGGTCGGCGTCGGCGTCGTTCCGCAAGCCGTGCAGGCGCTTCCGACCGGCTTCGTCGATGTCGAAGTGATGTCGGCTGCGCGGCCGACCGCAATCGAAGCGTTGCCGGGGAACCGAATGGTCGTCCTCGAACAGGAGAGCGGCAAGGTCCTCGTCCGCGACACGACGACTGGTCAGGTCACCACGGCAGCCGACCTGGATGTCTGCGCGACCCGCAACGAGCGTGGGTTGCTCGGGTTCACGCACGACCCCTCCTTCAGCGCCACGGGGCGGGTGTACGTGTTCGCGACGCGGTTCGCCGATGGCGACTGCGTGAACCGAGTGAGCGCGTACACGATGGTGGGCAACTCGATCGTCACCTCGAGCGAGCAGGTGTTGATCGACAACATCTCGTCGATCAACGGCAATCACAACGGTGGCGACCTCGAGGTCGGCAACGACGGCTACCTCTACGTCTCGACCGGCGACGCTGGTCGCGACCCGCGAGGCGACTCCGGGAGCGCAGGCGGCAACGATGCAGCACAGGATCTGACGATCCTCAACGGCAAGATTCTGCGAGTGGACCGCTTCACAGGCGCACCGGCTCCCGGCAATCCATTCACCGGTCCGTCATCGGCACGCTGTGCGACGCGCGGGGTCGCCTCGGCGTCGACGAACTGCCAGGAGATCTTCTCGTGGGGCTTGCGCAACCCGTTCCGCTTCGCCTTCGATCCGAACACGAGCGACACACGATTCTTCATCAACGATGTCGGGCAGAGCACGTTCGAAGAGGTCAACGACGGGATCGCCGGTGCGAACTACGGCTGGAACACTCGCGAAGGCAGTTGCCCAGCTGCGTCGACGCCGCCCTGTTCGGGCCCTGGCGATCTGACCGATCCGCTGACGTCGTACGGGCGCGCCACCGGTACGTTCATCACCGCGGGAGGATTCGTCCCCGATGGTGTGTGGCCGGTCGAGTACGACGGCGGATACCTCTTCTCCGACGGTGGGACGGGCCGGATGTGGCTTCGTGACGCTGCCGGTCAGGTCGACTACGACAACCCGTTCGCGTCCACGTCGGCCGGCCTCGCCGACATGGCCTTCATCGCCGAGCCTGGTGGTTACTCCCTCTACTACACCTTGAACGGCAGTGGCAGTGTCCGCAAGATCACCGCCACCACGCCTGACGCCACGACGCCTGGCCCAGCGGTCTACAGCGCACTCCCGTCACCGGAGCGAGCGTTCGACTCGCGCGAGCAGTCACCGGCAGCGCCGATCCGCGGTGGCCAGACCCGCCTGATCGACCTGGGCTCGATCACGCCGGTACCCGTCGGCGCCACGTCTGCGCTCATCAACGTGACCGTCGATCGGCCGCAGGGCGGCTGGTTCGCAACGGTGTGGGAACCGCGGACCAAACGGCCTGAAACATCGAATGTGAACGCCCTCGACGGTGAGATCATCGCGAACTCCTCGGTCGTGCCGGTCGACGCGTCCGGCCGAATGTTGCTCTTCGTCGCATCTACGAGCGATGTCATCATCGACGTGTCGGGCTACTTCGTCGACACGACTGGCCCGGCATCGGCGGGCAGGTTCGTCCCCACGGACCCTGAACGTCTGATCGACATGCGCGAACCGATCGCGCCGACCAACGACCACACCAGAACGCTCAGTCCGGGCGACGCCACAGCGGACGGGCCTTCGGAGGTGAGTCGCTATCGAGTCCCGGTGGCTGGCAAGCTCGACGTACCGGAAGCCGGTGCTTCGTCGGTCGCGGTGATCGTCACGGCACTGAGCAACGGAACCGCGCCAGCGGGTTGGGTTCGGCTGACTGCCGGTGGGCGCCAGGCAGGCACGTCGAACCTCAACACCGACGCAGGGTTCGATCAGCGCAACAATCTCGTTGTCGTCGAACTGGGTGCCGATGGTTCGATCGACGTCGACCTGTTCGAGACCGATCAGGTGCTGATCGATGTCGTCGGCTGGTTCACCGACGAGACGCAACCGGCATCCACGTCCGGGCGTTTCCGGCTGGTGCCGCCGACTCGCGTGGCCGACACCCGCATCGGGTTGGGCTTCGGTCCGCTCGGCGCTGGTGGCACCGCTGACCTCGACCCCGACGTCGTGCCAGCTGGCGCGAGTGCACTTGCACAGAATCTGACGGTGGCGCCGGCCTCGACGCTGAGCTTCGTGACCGTTCGACCGACCGGGACCGACCTTCCGGAGGTGTCGAACCTGAACTCGACGGCGAACGGGCAGATCCGCGCCGCCACAGCGTTCACGAAGCTCGATGGCGGCAGCGAGACCATCTTCAGCCTCTTCCCCACGCAGCTCGTCGTCGACGTGTTCGGCTACTTCGAGTAGTCGGCGCGTCGGACGCGAAAGGCGGTCACCGAATAGCCGGTCACCGATGAGCCGGCTCAGCGGATGACGAGGGTCTCTTCGGTGAGATTCGGGTCGCTGGTGATCTGGTCGTCGGTGAACGCGACGTCGCGCCAGTTCTTCTCGCTGAATCGGGTCGTCTGTTGCTCGAAGAGCGGTGACGTGCGGTCGCCGGTCTGGCCGTAGGACAACATCGACCACGCCTGCACGGTGTCGCGCGAGTAGTCGACGGCCATGACGAAGCTGGAGCCGTAGTTGATCGGGAATCCCTCGCCACGCAACGCGCTCCCGGGCGCAACTGGATCACCGCGTGTCGGAGACGGTTCGGTGCTCGAGTTGTTGTCACTCCATTGGACGATGTTGGTGACGCCTTCGGCACCTGTGCCGCCATGGATGGGGATGCGTACACCGGAGCGTTCGGTGAACTGCGCGGCGCCGAGGGTGGAGTCGAGTGGGAAGCCGGCCTTGGTGAGGGTCTGGACGGCGCGAGCGAGCGCGACGAGCAGTGGCGTGGCGTCGTCGCTGGGCACCGCGGGGGTGAGCGACGGCTGGAGCGGATCGAACTCGTCGACGAACAGTGGTCCGGTCTTCGTGCGCTCGTCGTTGGAGAACTGGTTCATCATCGCCCGCCAGAGCAGTGGCCAAGCACGATCGAGGTCGTAGCGGCCATCCCAGGCACCGAGTACCTGGCAAGCGAGGCTCAGGTCAACGGCCCCTGCCGGGAGTGCCACGGTCTCGTCGTTGGCCAGGACTTCGTCGACGTCGAGGATCGTGATGGCAGAGCAGGCCGCGACAGTCGCAGCCTGGAGCAGCGTGGCGGTGTGTGCGGTGTTGTCGAAGATGGCGTCGCGTAACTCGACACCGCTGAAGAGCCCGTCGTCACCGGCCAGCCCCGCTCGATTGTCTGCTGACAGGACGGCGGCGTTCTGCCGGGTTCGCATGCTGAGCGGGGTGTTCTGTTCGCCGTGCAGGATCGAGTAGTCGCCGTCGAGGGTGAACTCGGCGCTGGGTGCCCAGAAGCTGTCGTTGGCGTTGAACACGTAGTCGGCGTTCTCGATCATCGGCATCTGGGCGAACGGAACGAGGCCGTCGTCACGTGCTCCGGGGACGGTTTCCCACTGGAAGCGGCTGTCGGACCCATCGAGCAGGATGACACCGTTGTCGTAGCCGATCTGGGTGACCACGTCGGTGAAGAGGTTGTCGATGTACAGCTGTTCCGCTTCGGCGGACAGGTTCGGGGTGGCAGCGGTGTCGGCGTACCAGACGCGGCCGTCGGCGCCCGTGGCGATCGTGTTGAACAGCGGAACACCCTGGTGCTCGGCATGCACGGCTTGGAGGTCGTCGAGGCTCTTGACCGAGATCATGTCGAGGTACTGCTCGACGAACTCGTTGTTGCCGATGTTCGCGTCGCGGTAGGTCAACACGGCGGACTCGCTCCAGCCGAGGCCGGGGAAGTCGATGATCGGGCCGTACTCGCTGCTCCAGAGTGTGCGGGTCTCGTCGTCGACGCTCCCGTCGGCACGCAGGATCGAAATCGTGTGGTCGATCGAAGTCATGTCGCGGGGTTCGCCGTCGACGAGGTACCGCGTCGACGACTCGGGGTCGAGGGTGAGCAGGTAGGCGGTGAGTCGTTTGCCGGCCGACACCGTGTGCGTCCAGGCGACGCCTTCGGTGAAACCGATGCCGATGCCGGGCAGTCCGAGCAACTGGGCGCCGTAGATGTCGATGTCGTCGCCGACTGTCAGGTGCGCTTCGGCGAATCGCAGTTCGCCTTCCCAGGGAAAGTGCGGGTTGGCGACGAGGAGCCCGCCAGCGCCGGTCTCGGTGCGGTTGCTGCCGACTGCCCAACCGTTGCTGCCGACGTCGATCGGATCGAGGACGGAGAAGTCGGGAGCTGGCTGGTCGGTCGTGTTTCCGGCGGGTGGGCGCGTTGCGAAACCGACGGCTGCTCCGGACTCGGGTTCCGGCGGCTGAGCCGAGGGGATGAAATCGCCGAAGCGGGCGCCGCTGGCGAGGAGTGCGAGGGAGCGCGCGTAGGCGTAGATCTCGACCGGCTGGACCGGGCGGACCCATTCGGCGCCGTTGCACCATCCGACGAGGCCGTCGGGGCCGGCATCGGTCAGCTTGGCGTTCCAGCCCTCTGCGAAGGCCTCGAACTGGGTGATGACTTCGGCTGAGGCCGAGTCGTAGTCAGCCGCTGCGGTGCTGACGATGTCGATGGAGCGCCACGCGAAGTCGCTCTCGATGTTCTCGCCGTCGCTACCCGGCCCGAGGTTTGCCGAGCGCATCCCGTACACCTTGAGGATCTGGTCGACGAGCGTGCAACCGTGATCCTCGGCGCTGACCCACCCTTGGCCGTATGCAACGCTTTCGAGATCAGGACCTGCAATGTGCGCGACGCCGTCGGTGGTGCGGCGAATCGTGACCTCGAACCGAGGAGGCACCAGTGTCGTGGTGGTGGTCGTGGTCGTGGTGGTCGTCGTGGTGGTGGTCGTCGTGGTGGTCGTGTCGGGCGAGGTCGGCAACGGGATCGAGTCGGGTCCCTCACCAGGGGTGCACGCGGCAAGAAGCATCGCCCCGACCATCGCCACACACTTCCAACGCACCGGACCAATACTGCCAGATTCGCGCTGGCGATCACGTGCGTGAACAGGGGTGTTGCCGGAATCTTTCCGACCGTGGCCTTCAGCCGGTCAACGGTGTATCGATCGATCGCCGATCAGCAGTGGGGCGTGCACGGCAGGGGAGCGGCAGCTGCGTGCCGAGTAGCCTGGCGGTGTGACGGTCTTGCGTGTTGGCCTTGCCCAACTGAACCCCCTCGTGGGCGATCTCGACGGCAACCTCGCCAAGCTCGGCGAGGCCTACGCCGATGCCGAGGCGGCCGGCTGCGACATCGTGGCCTTCCCGGAACTGTCGGTCACTGGTTATCCGCCCGAGGATTTGGTACTCAAGCCCGGCTTCGTCGCTGACAATCGCGCTGCGCTCGACGCGTTCGCAGCGCAGACCGGTGCGTGTGCGGCTGTCGTAGGGTTTGTCGACCAGGACCGCGACATCTACAACGCAGCAGCGATCTGCGTCGGTGGTGAAGTCGTCGGGATCTACCACAAGCGTTTGCTGCCGAACAATGCAGTGTTCGACGAGCAGCGCTACTTCGTCGCCGGCCACGACTCCGACCCGCTCGAGCTGTTCGTGATCGGCGGGGTCAAGGTCGGCATCTCGATCTGCGAAGACATCTGGAGTCCGTTCGGGCCGCTCGCCACGCAGGCTGCAGCCGGTGCCGAGGTCAACATCAACATCAACGGGTCACCATTCCGAACCGAGAAGGACCTCGTCCGTGAGCAGCTCGTGTCGACACGTGCCGCCGACTCGCATTGCGCAGTGGTCTATGTCAACCAAGTCGGTGGGCAGGACGAGTTGGTGTTCGACGGCGGCTCGTTCGTGATGGACCACGAGGGCGGTCTGCTGGCTCGTGCGCCGCAGTTCGTCGAAGACCTGATGATCGTCGACGTGCCGGTGCCTCCGGTGTATCGCAAGCGGCTGCTCGACCCACGCGGCCGTGCAACTGATGTGCTGCTTCCCACGGTCGATGTCTCCGCAAAGCCACGTCGCGCCGGCACGACAGAGCCGCCGCTGGCGCGGATCGCCGAACCGCTGAGCACCGACAAGGAGCTCTACGACGCCCTGGTCCTCGGCACGCGTGACTACTGCCAGAAGAACGGCTTCAGCGACGTCGTCATCGGCCTGTCCGGTGGCATCGACTCGACGATCGTGGCGTGTATCGCCGCCGATGCACTGGGCCCCGATCACGTTCACGGCGTCTCGATGCCATCGCGATACTCGAGCGACCACTCCAAGAGCGACGCAGCGTTGCTGGCCTCGAACCTCGGCATCGACTACCGGACCGTCTCGATCGAGCCGGCGTTCACGGCGTACCAGGAGATGTTGTCCGATTCATTCGAGGGCCGCGAGGTCGGGCTCACGTACGAGAACATCCAGAGCCGGTGCCGCGGTCAGCTGCTCATGGCACTCTCGAACGAGTTCGGCTGGATGGTCTTGACCACCGGCAACAAGAGCGAATTGGCCGTCGGCTACTTCACGATCTACGGCGACTCCGTCGGCGGGTACGCGATCATCAAGGACCTTCTCAAGCTCCGCGTCTACGAACTGTGTCGCTATGTCAACGAGGCGGCCGGCCGTGAAGTGATCCCCGTCGACGTGATCACCAAGCCGCCGTCCGCCGAGCTTCGCCCAGACCAGCGCGACGATGACTCGCTACCGCCGTATGAGATCCTCGATCCGATTCTCGAGTTGTATGTCGAGGAGGACCGCACGGCCGGCGAGATCGTCGAGCTCGGCCACGACGAAGCAGTGGTGCGGCGCATCACCCGCCTGGTCGACATCGCCGAGTACAAGCGACGGCAATGCCCGCCCGGTGTCCGGGTCACCAACAAGGCGTTCGGGAAAGACCGGCGAATGCCGATCACCTCCGGCTACCGCGGCTGACCGAGCACTCTGACCCGATAGAAATGTCGGCACGTTCCGACGTCTCCAACACTTGTTCTCTGTCGCTCTGGTCAGCGCGATCGCCGTCTCCTGCGGGAGCGCCGACACTGCGTCGCCGTGGAGGCGGCGGCGTGTCTCGCAGTCTTTGTGAAACTCGGCATTCACTGCACGATCGAAGATGGCTTCCATTTCTGCTGCTCGGAGGGGGTTGCCGCCAGAGCCGCAAGGAGGTCGACTTGGCCGGCGCCGATGCGGCTGTTGCCGAGGAGGTCTGCGATGTCGGCAGCTTGCCGTCAGCCGTCAGCCGTCAGCCGTCAGCCCGGTGATCATGGTTCGAGGCGCATCGATTCGTCGACCGTCTCGCCGGTTTCGCCGACGGCGCGCTTCAACTGTGCCTCGCCGAGCACGGTGAAGGTGGCTCGCGACTCCGCCCGGACGCGACCCTTCATGTCGACGATGCGGCCGACGGTGACGATCTCGATGTCGTTCTGCTCGGCGATCTCGGCTTCGACCCGGTGGGGCTTGTCGACATAGATGGCTCGGTCGAAGCGAGTTGTCGTCTCGCTGGTGACCGCCCACTGTCGGCCGATCGCGATGCACGCCCAGGCCATTGCCTCGTCGAGCACGGCGAGACACACGCCGCCGTGGACCACGGTGGGTGCGCCGCTGTAGGTGTTCGACAGAGCGAAGTCTGCAGTCACCATGTTGCGATCGGTGTCGTGGAAGAACGGGATCCGCAGGCCCTGCTCGTTGCGTTGCTCGCACACGAAGCAGTTGGTCTCGTAGCCGAGGTCGTCGTTGTGGAGCGGAAGCAGTGGCACGGATCTCAACGGTAGGCGATCCGATCGGAGATACGTGGCGCGAGTCAGCGAAGCTGCAGAGAATGATCACCTATGACGACGAGCTGCGCGCCCGAATCACCGGAAACCTCGCTCGGCACGACCGGATCGAAGTGCCGCTCGAAGGACGACGGCATGCAGCAGTGGCGATATTGCTGCTCGACTCCGAAATCGGGTCCGATGGAGTCGACCCGCACCCTGCGAGTGCCGACGGCATGGCGAGCATTCCGACTGGTGAGAAGGGTCTCGATGCAGAGATCGACGGACACATGAACGGCGTCGCCGGCGGCGCCTCGTTCGTGCTGTGTCGCCGCGCCGCACGACTGAGCACGCACTCGGCGCAGTGGGCCCTTCCCGGCGGCCGCATCGACGAAGGCGAATCGATCATCGAAGCCGCACTGCGTGAGACGCACGAGGAGGTGGGCGTCGACCTCGGTCAGGACGCCGTGCTCGGTGTGCTCGACGACTATGCCACCCGGTCGGGATACGTGATGACGCCGGTCGTCGTGTGGGGTGGCGACGTCGACCTCGTCCCGAGCCCCGATGAAGTGTTGGCGGCATATCGGATCGGCTTGCACGAGTTGTCCCGAGACGACTCGCCCCGGTTCATCACGATTCCGGAGAGCGACAAGCCGGTCGTGCAGGTGCCGATCAGCGGCGACCTGATCCACGCGCCGACTGGCGCGGTGCTGGTGCAGTTCCGGTGGGTCGGCCTCGAAGGTCGTGTCGGTGACGCCTGTCGTGTGGCCGAGTTCGAGCAACCCGTCTTCGCCTGGGGCTGAGCGCGTCTCCCAGCTGAGATCGTCTCCGTCAGGTGCCGGAGTGGCCGAAGCCGCCGCCGCGATCGTCACCGTCGAGGGAGTCGGTGACCTGCCACTCGACTCGGGCAACCTGCTGGACCACGAGTTGGGCGACTCGGTCGCCTTTGCTGATCGAGTAGTCGGCGGTCGGGTCGGTGTTCAGCAGAATCACCTTGATCTCGCCGCGATAGGCAGCATCGATCAGCCCGGGTGCATTGACGACGCTGATGCCGTGCTTGAGTGCCATGCCGCTGCGCGGCAGGACGAAGCCGCCATACCCCTGAGGGATGGCGATCGAGATGCCGGTGGCGACGAGGGCGCGGCCGCCCCCGGCCGCAATGGTCGCTTCTTCCGCGGCGTACAGGTCCATCCCCGCATCGCCGTCGTGGGCGTACTTCGGCAGCGGCAGGTCAGGGTCGAGTTGGACAATCGAAATTGGCAGCGAGCTCACAGCGCTGCATCGTAGATGACTGCCGGGGTCGTCACTCGACTGCGAGGGCGAGACGCAGACACGCTTCGTCGTGACAGCCGCTCGGCTCGGCAACGCCATGCTCGGCCGGGTCGATCTCGACGTATCCTGAGCGTTGGTAGCGCCGGATGGCCGGTTCGTTCGTCCGCCGCACCCACAACGTGATCGTGGCAAGACTGCGGTCGACGGCCCAGGCGTGAGCAGCTTCGATCAGTTGGCCAGAGACGCCACGGTTGCGCGCGGTCGGCGCCACCCACATGCCCCAGATCAGCGCATCGCCGGTGATGCCCGCCTCGCCGATACCGACGACGCCGACCGCTGTTTCTGCCGTTGCCGGGAGCTGGAGTGCTGCAGTGAGTCGGGCAACGAAGATGGCACCGGGGCGTCCAGCGAATCCGGCAACGCGCTCGTGCCACTGCTCGTCATCGAACTCGGACTCCCGTGCGAACGTGGAGCCGAACGTGTCGGGGTCGGTGTCGAGGGCACGCAGCCGAATCGATCGGTACAGCCGCACGTGCGCTGAACGGCTCGGATCCAGCTGCGATACCGACACGTCCATGGGCTGAATCGTAGAAGAGGTTTGGGTCTGGAGCGCCAGTGGTTTCGAACCCCGGCGGCGGTCGCGAACCTGACGGCGCGAGTCGGGTCGCGCCGTGGGGGCGAACCGGTCGCAGCACCCGGTCGTAGGCTGCGGGGGTGGCAATCGCAATGACATCGTCGGGAGGCGGCACATGACTGCGACTTCCCGTCCACCGTCGGTGGACACACTCGCTCGTTCGCTGAGCCCCACCGGGCTGCCACACCCGATCTGCGTCGACATCGCTCGGTCGGCGATCGATGCTGGTGATCCCGATTCTGCTGCGCAGCGCGCCGACGACTTCCGCCGGACACTGCTGACCCCCGTGATCAACGCAACCGGCGTGTTGCTGCACACGAACCTCGGCCGTGCGCCGCTCGCTCACCATCAAGATGCCGCGGCACTGACCGTCGAGTTCGATCTGACGTCGGGTCAACGCGGTTCACGTCAGGCTGCTGTCGGGCAACTGTTCGCGCAGCTGTGCGGGGCCGAGGCCGCGATGGTCGTCAACAACAATGCGGCGGCCGTACTGCTGGTCGTCGCTGCGTTGGCTGGCGGGCGTGACGTCCCGGTCAGCCGTGGCGAGAGCGTGGAGATCGGCGGATCGTTTCGAGTGCCTGAGGTCATGGAGCAGTCCGGTGCCCGGCTCGTCGATGTCGGTACGACCAACCGCACCCGGCTCGCCGATTACGAGCGGGCGATCGCACGACCAGATGTCGATGCGGCGATGGTGCTCAAGGTGCATCCCAGCAACTATCGCGTCGAGGGCTTCGTCGAAGAGACATCGATCGCGCAACTCGCAACGCTCGATGTGCCGGTGGTGGCGGACATCGGGAGCGGTCTCGTCGACGCGACTGTGCCGTGGATGAAGGGTGCGCCTCCCGCCTGGCTGGCGGGTGAGCCCGCTGCAGTGCAGTCGATCGCCGATGGCGCCGACCTGATCACCTTCAGCGGCGACAAACTGCTCGGAGGCCCACAGTCGGGCATCATCGCCGGGCGCGCCGACCTCGTCGAGCTGTGCTTGGCTCACCCGCTGGCCCGAGCCCTGCGCCCCGGTGGCCTGGTGCTCGCGTCGTTGCAGCGGACAGCGTTGATCTACCTCGGCCGCAGTGCAGGCACCGAGATCCCGTTCTGGAAGATGGTCGCGACGCCACGCGCCGAACTCGAAGCTCGCGCCGACGCGATCGTCGCTGCGGTCGCTGCAGTGCATCCGACAGCGCGCGTCGATCGCACCGAGGCTTTGCCGGGGGCCGGGTCGGCGCCTGGCGTCACGATGCCCTCGGTCGGTGTGATCATCGACGGTGACCTCCTCGAAGGGCTGCGCCGCCACAGCACGCCGGTGATCGCCCGGTCACGCGACGGCCGCACCTCGCTCGATCTGCGTTCGTTCGATGCTGCTGACGATGACGTCGTGATCGCCGCGCTGTTGGCGGCTGCTTCGTGACGGTCGTTGCCACCGCCGGGCACGTCGACCACGGCAAGTCGTCCCTGGTCCGAGCCCTCACTGGGGTCGACCCCGACCGACTCGAAGAAGAGAAACGACGCGGTCTCACCATCGACCTCGGTTTCGCCCACACCGTGCTGCCGTCGGGTGCCGAGCTGAGCTTCATCGACGTGCCCGGCCATGTGAAGTTTCTTCGCAACATGCTTGCGGGCGTTGGCGGTGTGACCGCATGCGTGTTCGTCGTGGCGGCGACCGAAGGCTGGAAGCCGCAGTCCGAGGAGCACCTCCGCATCCTGGAACTCCTCGGCATCGGTCACGGCATCATTGCGCTGACCAAGGTCGACCTGGTCGATGACGAATGGCTTGAACTGGCCCAGATGGAAGTCGCCGATCACGTCGCCGGAACTTTTCTGGAAGATGCGCCCGTGGTGACGGTGTCGTCGACGACCGGCGCCGGCATGGACGCGATGCGCAAGCAACTCGACGCGCTGATCGAACGCAGCGCCGCTGCGGTCGACAGGGGCCGGCCGAGGTTGTGGCTCGACCGCGTGTTCGCGGCGAAGGGCAGCGGCACGGTCGGTACCGGCACGCTCGTCGGTGGAACGCTGCGCAACGATCAGCTCGTTGCGATCGAGCCCGGCGGCCATTCGGCGCGCGTCCGCACGATCCAGACAGCAGGGAGCACGGTCGACGAAATCGGGGCCGGCAATCGCGTGGCGGTGAATCTCGCCGGAGTCGATCACCACGACCTCGCCCGCGGTGACGCGGTCATCGAGCCCGAGCGTTGGCGCCTGACCGATCGCCTCGACGCCTCGCTTCGCGTGCTCGACTCGCTCGATCACGACGTGTCGCGACGCGGTGCCTACGTGGCGTACATCGGCGCCGGAGAGCACGCCGTGAAGCTGCGCGTCCTGGGCGTCGAGGAACTCTCGCCGGGCACCACCGGAGCGGTCCGCCTCTTCCTGCCGGCCCCGCTCCCGCTCCTGCCGGGAGATCGCTTCGTGTTGCGTGAGTCGGGGCGAGACGAGACTGTCGGCGGCGGCGAAGTGCTTGACATCGACCCCGTGCTGCGGGCCTCGCGTGCTGCACCAGACCGAAGCATCGAGCGGCTGGTACGCGAACGCGGATGGATGACGGTTGGCGAGATCGAACAGCTCACCGGCGAGGTGGTCGACGCGGTGATCGGGGAGTGGGTGACCACTGCCGACGCACTGGCCGAGCTGAGCGCGTCAATCGCAGCACGCGTCGACGAGGCGGGCCCGGCCGGTGTCGACCTCGCAGCGTTTGACGAACGCGAGCGAGCGATCCTGCCGACCCTCGACGGCGTCGTGGTGGCGAACGGTCTCGCACAGCCCGCCGACGCCGTCGACCCGTACGAGGATCACCCAGCGCTCGACGACCTGTTGGCGGGTGGCTTTGCGCCGCCGTCACTCGACGACGTCGACCGCAATGACTTGCGCGAACTGGTCCGTCGAGGCCACGTGGTCCAGCGCGACGGCATCGGCTTCCATCGCGATGCCATCGATGCAGCAGCCTTCGTTGCAGCGGAGCTGCTTGCCGAGCATGTCGACGGTTTCACCGTCGCTCAGTTTCGTGATGCGACCGGCGCAAGCCGCAAGTACGTCCTGCCGTTGGTCGCTGAACTCGACGCCCGCGGCGTGACTCGTCGTCGCGACGACCTGCGCATCGGCGGGCC
>Ga0115031_1001437_pt1 | contig 17775 bp, 18 predicted proteins | sample Maine_Asex4_meta_FD_87301 | JGI IMG/M metagenome (GOLD analysis project Ga0115031, IMG submission 87301) | Marine algal microbial communities from Maine, USA - Maine_Asex4_metaG | ecosystem: Host-associated > Algae > Red algae > Unclassified | place: Maine, USA | collected 2015-01-05
GAAGGCGGCCACGGGAACCGGGCCGTCTGATCTCGACCGCTTCCGCGCGGAGCGATTTCGCCGAACCGTCCGGGTCGCGGAGCGCAATGCTGCCGTCGGCTCCAACCCCGACCACCCTGCCGACCACCCAGCGCGCTGAGCCGCGGCGGCGGAATCGGATTGGTTCGCCGGCTCGAAGACCCAGGCGGGCGAGCGCAGCAGGCGAACGTTGCATCGGAGTCGTTGATGATCGGCCGTCAGCCGCCCATCACCGTCCGTTGCAGCTTGCGCATGCCGCCGAGCCAACGTTCAGGATTGTCGGCCTTGAGACGCATGTAGTCGGCCACTTCGGGATGGGGGAGGACGAAGAAGCCGTCGCGCTCGATCGTGTCGGCGACCTCGGTGGCCACGTCGGCGGGCTCCAGGACATCGCCGGCGGCTTTGACGACGTTGCCGCCGGGCATCGCGTCGTCGCCGGCGTGCAGCATTCGGGTGTTCACACCCTGCGGGCACAGGCACGTGACCTTCACGCCACGATCGCCATAGGTGATGGCCATGTATTCGGCAAAGGCAACGGCGGCGCGTTTGGTGACCGAGTAGGGCCCGGATCCGATCTGTGCGAGCAGTCCCGCCGCCGAAGCCGTGGAGCAGAAGTACCCCTCACCCCGGTCGAGCCAATCGGGCAGCAGGTACTTGGCCGCCCACCGATGAGCGTGGACATTGACGTTCATCGCGAGTTCCCAGTCGTCCTCCGGAGTCTCGATGACGCCGCTGCCGAGCCCGACGCCGGCGTTGGCGAAGAAGAGGTCGACGTGGCCCAGCGCCTCGATCGATTGTTCGACGAGTGCACGGTTGCCGTTCTCCGTGCTGACGTCGGCAACCATTCCGACGGCATCACCAGCAGCACGACCGGCAGCACCGAGGAGCGACGACGCAACGTTGTCAGCGCCTGCGAGATCGGCGGCGACAACTCGAGCACCGCGGGCGTGGAACTCGCGGACGAGCGCCTCGCCGATTCCCCTACCCGCTCCGGTGACGACGACGTTCTTTCCCTGCAGATCCATGGTCGGCATCGTAGGCGGGCGGTCCGGTCCGGCCAGGATCTGGCCGACCCTCGGTCACTTCGGTGGTCGAGTCCTTCTGTGACAGGTTTCTGAACTCCGGCCCGGTGCACGCACCTCGACGCTGCGGCGGGTACCGTGGTCTCCAATGACTGATCAACGCAACGCCAATGACGCAGTGATCAACGAAGCGCTCGAGGTCATCGACGGCGCGCTCGCCAAGATGTTGTCTCGCGAGCTCGTTTCCACCGGTGAAGTCGCCGACCTCTTGCTCGACGTGCGAACCCTGCTCACCACGGACGCCGACTCATCGAGCGAGACGACAGACCTCGCCTCGATGCCCGTCATCGAGACCATCGAACCCGTCTCCAGCGAATCGGTCTGACCCGGCCACCGACGACGTTGCATCGCAGCGGCGAGGTCGGTGCTGCCGAAGAACTCAACTGCCGATCGCGGTGAAGTCGGCGATGGCTGCAACGAGGTGGGCGCGTAGGAGGTCCGGTTCGGTCACTGCAGCGGCATCGGTGTTCATGCCCATGTCCAAGTGGCCGTCATAGCTGAGCAGCGTGAGGTTGAACGCAACGCCGCTCAGTGGCCCGATCGGAATGTTGTGCAGCAGCCGTGCGCCCGCCACGTAGAGCGGCACGGGAGCTCCACGCACATTCGACGTGGCGAAGTCGACTGTTTGAGCTTGCTGGCGCGCCAGACGAGTGATGAGCGAGGTCGGTAATGCCGATGCGAATGCAGCAAGCGCGTCGAGCGAAGCATTCGACGTGCCTGCGAGCGCCGCCTCGGTTGCCTCGTGAATGGCCCGGAACCTCTCGCCGATGCCCATGTCGCCCGTCGGCACCATCAGACGGACGAGGGAGAAGGCATTCGCTCCCGAGGACTCGGTGCGTGTGCTGATCGCCATGGACGCACGCAGCGAATCGACCGGGTTGCCGAGGGCACTGTGATAGCGGCTCGCTGCCTCGGTGGCGATGGTCATGAATGCCGTGTTGAGCGTGCCGCCGAGCACCTTGGCGGCAGCCTTGGTCTCGGTGAAGGGGGCTGTCGCGTGCTCGAGGCGGCGGCGGGTCGACCGCTCGTTCCACAGCGGTGAGTGAGCCGACTCGGTGTCGCCAAGTTGGGCGACGATGCCGCGGAAAGTGTCAGCAGCAGCATTGCCGGCCTCGGGCAACTGGGCGGGATCGGCGAGCAGTTCCTTGACCTGCTTCGCGACGCCGAGCGGGATCCGCATGGTCCCGGCGAGCACGTCGCGCACAGCGTCGGCGGCCACCGTGTCAGCGTCGCGCAGATCCTCGGTAGCACCGTCGACCTCGTCGGGCGTGAGCGGCGTTGGCTGCACGGCGTCGCGTTCGAAGTCGAGGTATTCGAGCGAGAGCTGAACACCGCTCTCGCCATCAGCGATCGTGTGGTGCAGCTTCTGCACGATTGCCGCACGCTTGCCCCGCAACCCCTCGACGACTGTGAACTGCCAGAGCGGCCGTGACCGGTCGAACGGGTCGGAGCACAGCAGGCTGGCCAGGTCGAACAGCTGCCGATCGGTTCCGGGCTTCGGTAGAGCGATGCGGCGGACGTGGCTGTCGATGTCGAAGTCGCCGTCCGTGACCCAGGTCGGCGCACTCAGGTTGCCGGGTGACGTCTGCACGCGTTGACGCAGGCGGGGCATCGCGAACGTGGCGCGCAAGAGCCGCTGCTTGAACACGTCGAAGTCCGGTGCCCGATCGAGCAGTGTGACGGTTCCGAAGGTGGACGACAAGTGCGGATCCTTGTCGAGGCGCCACATCAGGCCTTCGGCGTCGCTCATCTTGGAGTCGTAGACGATCTCACTCATCGGTGCGAGGGTACGTCACTGCTCCGCCGGGAGCACCGACGAAGTCGGGAGCAGCGATAGCCGGTCAGGGTGCGAGCAGACGACGGGCGATGCGGCGGCCGATGAGGCCGAGCAATTTGCCGGTGGCGAATCCGCCCACGACGTCGGAGGCGTGGTGGATGCGTACGTAAGCGCGGCTGACGCCGACGACGGCGGCGATCGAATACCAAACAGTGCCCCAGCGTTTGGCGTCCCACGCCGTGAGCATCGTGGCGGCGAATGCTGCAGCACTCGAGTGGCCGGACGGGAACGAGGACGTGCGGGGCTTGCGCACCTTGAGGCGGTCGTCGCCCTCGGTCGTCGGCCGAGTGCGCTTGAACAGGCGCTTGACGCCCTGGTTGACGATGAGGCTCTCCGCTCCGATGAGTACTGCGAACACGATCACCTGATCCCGTCGGCCCTTCACCACGCCGCGAACCAGGCTGATCGCATGCCACACCATGCTGAACTCGCCGACGTGGCTCGCAGTGGTGAAGAGCTTGTCGGCGACCGGGTTGCCGCGGATCTGTTCGAGGAGTGCATCCGCCCGCTGGTCGAACGCGTCGACGGCCGGGCCGAAGGCGCCCTGGCCCGGAACGTCATCGCCCGGCGCGGTCGGGTGCGCGGCATCCCTGGCGGGGGTGAGGTCGGTGCTCATGGCGTCGTCATCAGGGCGTGATCGTCACGGCGTCGTGATCAGAGCGAGGCGACTGCGACAGGCGCGTCGGTGAGGAGTGCGTCGTAGGCGGAGCGTGCTTCGGACTCGGCGAGGTCGGGGTTTCCATCGAATGCGGGGCACCACTGCTGGAATGAACACCAGTCGCACAGCTTGCTCTTGTTGGGCCGGAAATCACCGGTGGTGCAGGCCCGTTCGACCGCCGACCACACCGCCTTGGTGCGAGTGGTGATGAACTTGACCGACTGCGCAGACGGCACTGTTTCGATCGTCTCGCCGGATGCCAAGTACATCAAGCGGATCTTGGACGGGATGACGCCGAACACCTGCTCGCACAGGAACGCGTAGAAGTGAACGCCCGCCAAGCTCTTCTGTTCGAAGCGACCCGACGGGGCGCGGCCGGTCTTGTAGTCGGTGACGACCAGTCCGCCGTTCTCGTCCAGTTCCAACCGGTCGATGATGCCGCGCAACTGCAGGTTCCCGACGTCGGCGGTCATCCAGAGTTCGAGGCCGATCTCGCGAATCGACGTCGGGTCCTCCATGTTGAAGTACTTCTCGATGAGTGTCTCGCACTGGCCCCGAAACGATGCTGCCTTGGCATCGTCGAGGCGCAGCGCGACGTAGTCCGGGTGGGTCGAGTACTCGGCGAGCGCAGCATCGAGGTCGACAGCCAACGCCTCGGGGGTGCGATCGGCGTGGGGTCGGACGAACAACAACTCCAGCGCGCGGTGCACGACGGTGCCCTTGGTGGTGGCGACGCCAGGCGGTTCGGGCAACTTCTGGATCGAGGAGAACCGGAACTGCATCGGGCACGATGTGAAGGACCCGACGCGCGATGGCGACAGCGACATCGGCACCGTATAGACCGGCACCGTGGAAGCCGGTGCAGGGGCGTCGGGTGCATCGACATCAGTCATGGAAGTCACCCTACCGATGGCCTGTTACAGGGTTCAGCCGGTGCAGTCGATCTCCACGCCGTCGACGAGCACCGTGGCCGAACGGATGTTGGCGCCGGGGTCGGTCTGCACCACGCGGAACGTCGTGTGCTTGCCGAACTCCCCGCCGGTGGTGTCGTCCACCTCGACTGCGAGGCCAGTGATGTCGTCACCGACTGCGAACGCCGGCTCGGCCGTAGCTCCCACGACTGCGCCGACGACCTCGACGTCGAGCACGACGCAGTACACCTCTGAACCGTCGGGGCGCACCGGGTTGCCTTCGCCGCAGTCGCTGTAACCCCGTGCGGGACCATCGATGCCCCACACCCGGACTTCGAAGTAGCGGCAGTCGGTGTCGTCGCCGCTGCTGCCATTCGCCACCTGCCACCGGCCCCACGACGGCTCGCCCCGAGCATCCACGGAGTCGGCGGCGAATCCGCGCCGATTCGAGAAGTCGGCACCGCTTGCTTCGAGTGTCACCAACTGGAGGTTGCTCGTCGCTGTCGCCAACTGCTCGTCGTCGGACGCGATGATCACGACCAGGTCGACGGGTGACACCAGCACGAAGCTGCTGGACCGGTCTGCCTCGGATCCGTCGAGGAGCAGCTGATACACCTGCTCGACGAGATCGATCGAGTCGTCGTCGGAGTCGGCTTCCAGACGGACCTGGATCAGTTGCACGGCACCCTGGGTGCCGTAGCCGATGCTGCGGCCGTATTGGGAGTCGACGGGGACTCGCACGAACTGCTCGTTGTCGACGAAGGCGTCGAGGGGGTCATCACCGATCTGTGCAACCAGCGCAGCGATGTCGGTATCGATCGGAACAGCTTGCGCCGGTGGGGACGTGTCGATCACGGCACGGCTGCCGTCGCCGACTCGGACGAAGAATCCGCGTTCGTCGCTGCCCTCGACTCGAATCACTTCGTGACCGTCGATCAGCGTGACATCTTGGCCCTCGGCGATTGCATCCCAGGGAGCGGCAGAGTCGAACACATCGACGGCGCCGATGACGGTCCCGTCGGCCATCAGTGCGAAGACCGAGTCGTTCTCGGCGCCCCGTGTCCACCCGGACGTGTCGTCATCGAGATCGAACCCGTTGATGGGCTCGGCGGGTGGCGGCACGATCGCCGGCACGATGTCATCGGCGAGCGGCGTCTCGGAGTAGAGACGCGGCTCGACGTCGGGCAGGACCGTCTCTGATTCGGACGGGTCGCTGACGACCGTCGGTGCGGGTTGTGGCAGTTGGTCGGCGACGTCGTCGGTGGTGTTGGTGGAGCGATTCGACGCCACCAGCATCGCACCGACGCCGGCGATGAGCACGACACTCGCGGCGGCGGCGAGCATCCAGCGGCGAGGGTTCCCGGTGTCGGTAACCGGGCTGGCGGGGTGAGGGGCCGGTGTGTGGCTCGCAGCCAGGGAATGCATCCCAGCGGCGACACGTTGCTCGATGTCGGGGCGGATGTGCGGGCCGATGTCGGGACGGTCGTTGTTCACGAGAGCTCCTCTTGCAGCCGAGCGAGGCCACGATGGATCAGGGATTTCACGGTGCCGACCGGAGTATCGAGGTCGGTGGCGATGTCATCGATCTTCATGTCGGCGTAGAACCGCAGTACGAGTACCTCGCGCTGTCGTTCAGGGAGTTGCTCGAGCACTTCACGGACGGCAACGGCATCGGCGTCGAGTTCGCTCGAACGCGGAACGTCGCCGGGAGTCCGTTCCACGACGGTGCGATGCCGACCCCACGAACGTGCGGCGTTCACGACCGCCATGCGGGCGTAGGTACGTGGATGGGTGATGTCGCTCCAGCGTCTGAAGACCTGCTCGCAGGCGTCTTGGGCGAGCTCGTCGGCGGTCGATGATGATCCGGTGAGCAGGTACGCCAAGCGCGAGAGCGGAGCGAATCGTTCCGCGAAGAACTCGTCGAACGTCTCACCCTCGGCGATCGAGATCTCGGTCACTCCTGTCATCATCACCCTTTCAGGCGCACGACGGCATCAGAAGGTTGCATAATTCCTGAGAAATCGTGTCAGGACTCCCAGGCGCCGACGTGGTCGGCGAGCTCAGAGGGCGTCGACGATGAGCTGCGCTGATTCGGCAGGATCGATGAACGGGCTGAGGTGGTTACCGGTCGACAACTCGATGTACGTCCCGTTCGTCAGACGCTCGGCAACACCACGGGCGATGCCTGCCGGGCTGCGCTCTTGCTCCACCCGACCTGACACGACCACGACACGGGTCTCGATTTCGGGAAGCAGATCCCATCCACGATGCGTGCCGCCGGTTTCGAAGGTCCGTGCCTCGTGCTCCGGCGCGCACAGCAATTCGACCGTCCCGTCGTCGGCGGGTGCGAAGCCGTGCTCGACGTACAGCCGCAGTACATCGGCGTCGAAGAACTGCATCGGCGGTTTCGACGCGTAGTTCTCGATCGCTGCGCCGAACGACTCGAAATTGCTCCGCCGATTGCGCGCTGCAGCGATCATCGGAGTCGGCTCGCCCTGCGGGCCGACGTCGGGGGCAGGGAAGATGATCGGCTCGAATGCGACGATCACGTCGAAGAGATCGGGTCGACGGTGTGCTGCCATGACGAGGCTGGCGCCACCCATCGAGTGACCGAATGCAACGAGGCCACCGTTGGGCGCAATCGCTTCAGCAGCGGCGATCGCGTCGTCGGCGTAGCAGTCCCAGTCGACGGCCCAGTCGTCAGGTTGCGGTGTGTTGCCGTGGCCTCGATGGTCGTGGCCGAAGGATGTGAAGCGGTCGGCGAGTCGGTCAGCGATGGGCTGATAACAGTGGGCATGAAAGCCAGTTGCGTGGCTCAGCAGCAACGGTTGCCCGGTGCCTCCGAACTCGTGGACTGCAACATTGATGCCACCTGATGATTCGACCTGCACAGCCACATCATCGCTGGCAGACCGGCTGGCCTGCCAATCCTGTCGCTCTGATCGCCTTGCCGAGCGCGCTGAGCCGAGCGCGCTCATCGGCAGCCGTCGGTGGTTCAGTCGTTCTTCTTGTTCTTGCGGGCGCGGCGCCAGAAGGCGAGGAACAGTCGGTCGAGCAAGATGCCGAGCACGATGGCAATGGCGATGGCGGTCCAGATCCGGCTACTGAAGTCGAAGAACAGGAACTCGATTTGAGTGCGCTCACGGTTCTGCGCCACGAAGATGGCGGTGACGGCGGCGACCAGGATCGTCAGGAGCAGGAAGAGACCTGGCCCGTTGCGTCCTCGGGCTCCGGGTTGCTCGTCGAACTCTTCGTTGTTGCTCACGTCGCCAGCATGGCAGAAAAGCGCCGAAAGCCGATCGATGGGCCATTTGATCGGCCATCGATCGGTCAGTCAGTCGGCGAGTGCCTTGAGGAACATGGCAGTCTCTTCGGCGATTGCTGCCGGCACTTCGTAGCCGACCTGGTCGGTGACCTGGCCCCAGTTGTCGCGCAGGCTCTCGGGGGTGAGTTCGTTGCTGGTGTAGCCCTGGCACTCGGCAATGAACACTTCCGCGACGCGGCCGCCGCCGACGGAGTAGGTGCGCCCGGTCGAGTCGCACGACTCGTGGCTGAGGTAGGTCACGAGGGGCGAGACGAGTTCGGGTTGCAGTTTCTCGCCGAGTGCGCCGAGGAGGTCTTCGGTCATGCGGGTGTATGCGAGTGGCGCGATGGCGTTGGCCTTGATGTTGAACTTCGCTCCTTCGACAGCGAGCACGTTCGTGAAGCCGACGAGGCCCATTTTCGCCGCACCGTAGTTGGCTTGACCGAAGTTGCCGAAGATGCCGGCAGCCGATGAGGTGCAGACGATGCGGCCGTAGCCCTGTTCGCGCATGACCTTCCACGCCGGGCCGGTGACGTTGAATGCGCCGCGCAGGTGGACGTCGAGGACCGGATCGACGAGGTCTGGGGTCATGTTGTGGAACGACTTGTCACGCAGGATGCCGGCGTTGTTGATGACGATGTCGACCTTGCCGAAGCTGTCGATCGCGGTCTTGACGATGTTCTCGCCGCCTTGGGGTGTGGCGACGGAGTCGGTGTTCGCGACGGCTTCGCCTCCTGCGGCTTTGATCTCGTCGACGACGAGTTGGGCGGCGCCCTTGTCGCTGCCCGAGCCGTCGACGGAACCGCCGAGGTCGTTCACCACGATGAGCGCCCCGCGTGCCGCCATCATCAGTGCGTGTTGCTTGCCGAGCCCACCACCTGCACCGGTGATGATCGCTACTCTGCCGTCGAATCCAAGATCTGTCATAGGGGTCAACATTACCCATGGGTAACCAGAGTCGACCAACCTGAGTCGCCGGGTGAGTGCGCATGGTGATTGATGCCGGGTTCACGATCCGCTGCTTGAATGCACCACATGAAGAGATCCCTTCTGCTCTGTGCCGTTGCGGCGTTGTCCGCCGGTTGTTCGTTCACGACCGGCTCGCAGAGCCCCGGCGACGCAGCAGTCGAACTGATCGAGGGAGAGTTGGGCGCCCAGAGCGGTCTGGAGTACGTCGACATCGACTGCACCGAGCCTGCCGAGAACGAAATCGGTGCAATGTTTGCCTGCACGGCCAGCGTTATTGACGACGCTGGCCCGAACGCCGGAGCGCTCGTCGACTTCATCGGTGTGCTCGAGGACGACAAGCAGATCTTCGTGGCTCCGTCGAACATCATCAGTCCCGACGAAATGGCCCTGGTCGAGCAGGAGGCAGCCGCGGTGCTCAGCGAAGAGGTCGGCGCAGCGATCGCTCCCGAGGATGTCGTGTGTCCCGAACAGGTCACAGTGCTCGTCGACGACCAGATGTCCTGCGAGATCACCGACACTGCGACCGGGGATCGATACGAGATGATCCTGACGGCAACCGAGTTTGCGTTGCGCGAGGGGTTCGGCAGTCGGTTCTACGAGGTCGGCGAGCTGCTCGGGTAAGCCCCGAGGTCGGTGCCGAGCGGGGCCCGTCGCTCATCGGCGGGCTTTTCTTCGGTCGCTATCCGAAGCGGAACTCGGCAAGTGACGATGTGGCGCTCGTCGCCGACGCCGACCGGAACGTCGTGCCCGCTCACCACGGTGAGGGTGCAGCCGTCTGGGTCGAGGTCGATCCGCAGGCGCGAGCCGTGCCGCGTCAGGTGGAATGACAAGGACTTCCAGATCGCTGGGAGCCGTGGCGTGAACTCGATCCGGTCGCCACGTTCGACCATTCCGGCAAAGCCGTGAACAATGCCGGCCCACACTCCGCCAGCCGACGCGATGTGCACTCCGTCGGACGTGTTGCCGTGCAGATCGCACAGGTCGAGGTACAACGCTTGGCGGAAGTAGTCGACGGCAAGGTCCTCGTAGCCGACGTCTGCAGCCACGATCGACTGCACGCACGCTGACAGTGACGAATCGCCGGTCGTGATCGGGTCGTAGTAGTCGAAGTTGCGACGTTTCTGCTCGGTGGAGAAGTGTTCGCCGCGCAGGAACATCGCCAGCACGACGTCGGCCTGTTTGAGGACCTGGTGCCGGTAGATGACCAGCGGATGGAAGTTGAGCAGGAGCGGGTACTTGTCGTCGGGCGTGCTGGTCCAGTCCCACGGTTCGAGGTCGAGGAACTCTGAGTCCTGCGGGTGGATCTCGAGCTTGTCGTCGAACGGGATGTACATCGCATCGGCCGCGGCATCCCATTCGTCGAGTTCGTCGAGGTCGAGGCTCGTCTCGCGCTGCACGTGCGCGAAGCGCTCTGGGTTCTGGTCGGCGAGGAAACGGACGGTGCGCGCTGCGTAGCGCAGGTTGAAGCGCGCCATCACGTTCGTGTAGGTGTTGTCGTTGACGACAGTGGTGTATTCGTCGGGTCCGGTGACTCGATGGATGTGGAATGTCGCCGAGCCGTCGGCTGCGTAAAAGCCGAGGTCGTGCCACAGGCGGGCTGTTTCGATCAGTATCTCGGCTCCCTCGTGGGCCAGGAATTCGACGTCACCGGTCGCATCCAGGTAGCGGCGGAGGGCGAAGACGATCGCTGCGTTGATGTGGTACTGGGCCGTGCCTGCTGCGTAGTAGGCCGATGCCTCTTCTCCGTTGATCGTGCGCCACGGGTACAGCGCCCCCCGCTCACTGAGCATGGCGGCGCGTCGGCGGGCAGCGCCGAGCATCTTCCACCGGAAGCGCATCACCTTGCGGGCGGCCTCGGGGTTGGTGTACGCCAGGAATGGAGCGACGTACACCTCGGTGTCCCAGAAGTAGTGACCGTCATAGCCGCCAGCGGTCACGGCTTTGGCGGCGATGCCTTGCTCGTGGGTACGTGCCGATGCCTGTGCGAGTTGGAAGAGGTTCCAGCGCAGCGCCTGCTGGTCGTGCTCCTTGCCGACGAGTTCGATGTCCGCCGCAGCCCAGTACTCCTCGAGCCACTCCGCCTGGTCGGCCACGACGCGGTCAGCGCCTTCGCTCGCGGCGCGGCGCAGTGTGCGACCGCAACGGTCGGCGAGCTCTTCGGCAGGCACGCCGCGCGACGTGTGGTACGACACGAACTTGGTGATCGTCACCGTTTCGCCCGCTTCAGGATGAGCGGTGATCACGGTCTTGGCGAGGTCTTTGTCGAGGGTGGTTTCGATGTTGGTGTTGCATTGAGCATCGACGTGGTGCCAGTAGCCGCAGGCCAACGTCATTGCACTGTTCCGGCACCGGTAGCCGAGCACGATGGCGCCGTCGTCGCGGCGTTGTAGTCGCGGTTCGAGGACTCGCTCGGAGAACTGGCGCGCCTTACGTGGATCCTTGCCCTCGCCGAGTGCAGCAGAGCGGACGTGGTATTCGTCCTCGCCGTCTTGACGATTGAGCAATTGGGACGACACGACGATCGGCGCAGCAGCGTCGAGCGCGGTCACCTCGAGGGTCATCATTGCCAGGTGACGGTGCACGAAACTGACGAGTCGCGTGGACGACACCTTGAACCGCTTGCCGGCCGGTGTGCGCCACACGAGGTCTCGTTTCAGCACGCCGGAGCGAAAGTCGATGGAGCGTTCGTACTCGGTCAGGTCGGCATCGTCGAGGAGGAGCGGCTCGTCGTCGACGTAGAGCTTCATCAGCTTGGCGTCGGGGACGTTCACGATGGTCTGGCCGGTGGTCGCGAAGCCGTAGGCGTCTTCGGCGTGCTTGATGTCCCACGTCTCGTGGAACCCGTTGAGGAAGGTGCCGTGGCTGTGCGCCTGGCGGCCTTCTTCGGGATTGGCGCGCATGCCGAGGTAGCCGTTGCCGACGGCGAACAGTGTCTCGGTGAGGCCGAGGTCGTTGTCGGAGTACTCGGTCTCGACGAGCCGCCACGGTTCGACGGGGAAGCGGTGCTGCGGGAGCCCGGTGGGCGCCGTGCGGTCCATCATTGGTCGTTCCCTCCCGCTGAGTCGGTGGTGGTGCTGCCGGTTCCGGGGTCATCGTGCAGCAGCTCGTCCAGGTCGGCGACGACGAAGGTCGCGCCGTGGGCGAGGAGTGCGTCGACGCCGGCGCCGCGGTCGACGCCGATCACGACGGCGAAGCGGCCAGCGCGTCCCGCCGCAACGCCGGACGTGGCGTCTTCGACCACGACGGTTCGGGCGGGGTCGACACCGAGACGCTCGGCGCCGAGCAGGTAGCCGTCGGGGGCGGGTTTGCCGTTGAGACCGAGGTCCGCCGCAACGACGCCGTCGACGACCACCTCGAATCGGTCGCCGAGTGAAGCGGCGTCGAGGACCGGGACAGCGTTCTTCGACGATGACACGATGGCGCTCGGCACGGCGTCGCGCGTCAGGGCCTCGAGGGTGGCGTGCGAGCCAGGGTAGGCAGCGATGCCGTCACGTTCGAGGACCTCGTTGAACAGCTCGTTCTTCCGGTTGCCCATTGCGCAGACGGTGTCGTCGCCGGGTGCGTCGGACGGGTCCCCGTCGGGCAGGGTGACATCGCGTGCCGCAAGGAAGGAGCGCACGCCGTCGTAGCGAGGCTTGCCGTCGACGTATTCGAGGTAGTCGGCCTGGGTGAAGTCGTATGCCGCGAAGAGTTCGCTCCAAGCGTGTTCGTGTATTTCGGCGGTCGGCGTGATCACCCCGTCGAGGTCGAAGAGCACCCCGTCGTAGTCAGTCCACCTGAACGTCGTCGCGGTCACATGATTCATCTGCTCGTCCACCTCGTCATCCACCCGGGCGAGGCTACGTGCGATCCCGCCCGCCGTCGACCGTTTCAGTCGGGGTCTGACCCCAACTGAAACGCTAGGGAGTGCCGAGGTCGGTGGCGATCTGCTTGAGGGCCTTGTAGTCGAGCTTGCCGTTAGCGGCACGTGACACCGAGGCGACGCCGAACACGGCCTTGGGCGCCTTGTACGCCGCGAGGTTGTTCTTGACGTGCGTTCGCAGTTCCTCGGAGTCGATGGTCGCACCGGCGTGCGGTTCGACGAGGGCATTGATTGCTTCGCCCCATTTCTCGTCTGGCAGGCCGACCACGGCGGCGTCAGCAACGCTCGGGTGCAGCTTCAGGCACTCCTCGACTTCTTCGGGGTACACCTTCTCGCCGCCGGTGTTGATGCACTGGCTCCCGCGTCCGAGCAGCAGGACGGTTCCGTCGACGTCGACGCTCGCGTAGTCGCCCGGAATCGAGTAGCGCTCGCCGTCGATCATCACGAACGTGAGGGCTGACTTGGCCTCGTCCTTGTAGTAGCCGATCGGTGTGCGGCCACGGAGTGCGACGCGCCCGAGATCGCCCGAGCCAGGCACGACGTCGGCACCTTCGTCGGTGATGACACGAGTGGTCGGGCCGAGTTCGAACTTGGCGGTGCCGGTCTTCGCCTCGGCAGCCGATTCGGCGGTGGTGGTGTTGGTGGCCATGCCGATTGCTTCGCTGGAGCCAAGGGAGTCCACCATGATCAGGCGGTCGTTGTGGCCGAGTAGGCCGTCCTTGGACTCTTTGGACCACATGACACCCGACGACACGATGACGCGCAGCGACGAGATGTCCCAGCGGTCGGGTTCGGTGTCGAGCGCACGCAGGATCGGCTTGGCGAACGCGTCGCCGACGATCGAGGTGGAGTTGATGCGGTACTGCTCGACAGTGTCGAGGAATTCCGCCGGGTCGAAGTGGCGGCCGACCATCGTGGTGATGCTGCCGCCCACCATCAGGTTGCTGATGGCGTTAAACAGGCCGGTGCCGTGCATCAGGGGTGCGCCGGGCATGTTGCGCGGGCCGGCTTTGACGACGCGTTGTTCGACGACGTCGAGGTCCTGCTCGGGCGGCATGCGCTTCTTGTTGTTCGCGTCGAGCACGCCGAACAGGTCGTCCTGGCGCCACATGACTCCCTTGGGCATGCCGGTGGTGCCGCCGGTGTAGAGCAGCAGAAGATGGTCGCCGGATCGACCCCACGGCCCCGACACGTTTTGGTCGGTTCCGGATGCGGCTGCGGCCTCGTACGGGGTTGCCCACGAGGGGCACAGGCCGGACGCGTCGTCGACCCAGAACCACGTGGTGATGCGCGGGAGGCGGTCGCGGATGGCTTCGATCTGCTCGACGAACGTGCCGTGGAAGACCACAGCGGTCACGTCACCGTTGTCCCACAGGTAGACCAACTCTTCGGCGGCGTAGCGATAGTTGGTGTTGACCGTGGCGTAGCCGGCTTTGAACGCTGCGAAGGTCGACTCGAGGTATTCGGGGCTGTTGTAGAGGTAGTGCGCGACCTTGTCCTGCTCGGCCACGCCGGGTGCAGCGAGCAGCGCGCGGGCGACACCGTTGGCCCTGCGGTTGGTCTCGGTCCAGCTGATCTGGCGGTCACCCTGCTGCTGGGCGAGTGCGTCGCCGAGGTTTGCAGCGATGGTCTCCCACAGGTCGGCGAAGTTCCAGCCGGTGTCGTCGCGGCCGTTCTGATGAGAGTCTGTGGCGGTCACGGTGGCGACGGTAACGGCCTACGCCGGCGGGCCTTGCATCAGGCGGTCGTAGGCGGCAGTCACGGGGGAGTGTTCGGACATGGCACCCCACAGTGATTCGATCCACCAGCTTGCTCCGGCGTCGCGGTAGGCCGCTGGCGAGTGCTGAGTCCATTGGCCTTCGACGATGATGTCGTAGTCGTCAGCAGTGTCGGGATGCGTCGAGACGTCGGCTCGGAGCGTTGCGACTTCATCAAGGTTCGGTTGGCGCACGCCGCCGTCGGTGTCGGGGTCGAGGACCTGGGGGATGATGCCGTCCCAGCGCAGCGCTCGGTCCATCGACTTCTTGCGTCCGAGCGCGCCGACGCACCAGATCGGTACTCGGGGCTGCTGGACGATGTTGCCGAGCGTCGGGAAGTCGGTCGGCTGCACCGTGTAGTGAATGCCGTCGTACTCGAAGGGCTGGCCCTGCCAGAGCCCGCATGTGATGTCGAGACATTCGTCCATCAACTCGGCTCGGACCTTGCGATCGCACTCCTCGCCAAAGGCGTCGAAGCCGCTGTTGGTGGCACCCAGGCCGACTGACAGCGTGACGCGTCCGTCGGAGAGGCGATCGACCGTGGCGACCTGGCTGGCGAGTTCCCACGGCCGTCGGCGTGACGGCGGTGTGAGCATCGTGCCCAACCGGATCTTCGACGTGCGCACTGCCGCGAGGCCGAGCGAGATCCACGCGTCGACACCCCACACCGGCTCCCAGACGAACAGGCCGTCCCAACCGGCTTCTTCGGCAGCCGCTGCCAGGTCTCCCACGTCGGCGGCGTCGCCCCACGGCACCACGAATCCGGATTTCATGATCGAACCTCCGACACCGAAACTACGCCTCCCGCGCCGACCGTGCTCGAAAAGTGCTTGGAGCAGGTGTTGCGCGGTCACGTTGTGCCTGGCACAACGTGACTGGTTGGTGGCGGGATGACGATGGTCGAGCGAGCCGAACCGCTCCACACTGGCGGCATGGCTGATGCAATCGTCCCCGACGACAAGGACTGGACCTGGGTGCTCGCCGCAGTGTGTCCGGAGTGCGGATTCGATTCGACGGCGTTCGCGGCGAACGAGGTCGGCGCGATGATCCGCGCGAACGCAGCATCGTTTGCGACGATTCTCGCGGGCGATATCGAGCTGCTGCGGACGCGTCCTGACCCAGCGACGTGGTCGGCCCTCGAGTACGGGGCGCACGTCCGCGACGTCTACCTGCTGTTCCGCGAACGGTTGGCGCTCATACTCGACGAGGCCGATCCGCTGTTCGCGAACTGGGACCAGGACGCCACCGCAGTCGCTGAGCGCTACGCCGAGCAGGACCCAGCAGTGGTCTCGCTCGAATTGGTGTCAGCGGCTGATGCACTAGCGAACGCATTCGATGCCGTCTCTGGTGCGCAGTGGCGACGGCCCGGTCGCCGCAGCGACGGGTCAGTGTTCACGATCGACTCCTTCGCCCGGTACCTCATCCATGACCCGGTGCACCACCTGCACGACGTCACTGCTACCTGAGCCGCCTCGCCTGCCGGACACAGGTATCCCGCACCCGAACCGGACTCGGGGACCCTCGGGGCGCTCGCATACATTGCGGTGATGGCCACTCTCGTCGAGGATGCACACCGACTCCGACCGCTGATCGAAGAGCATGCGGCAGCTGCCGAGGAAGGTCGCCGCCTCGCCGCACCCACCGTCGAGGCATTGACCGACGCGGACATGATGCGGATGTGTACCCCGGCGGCCTACGGGGGCCCCGAAGTCGACCCGGTCACGTTGATCGAGGCGATCGAAGCAGTCGCCATCGCCGACGGCGCTGCCGGTTGGTGCTCGATGATCGCGTCGACCACGTCGTCCATGGCGGCGTTCCTGCCGGCCGAGACGGCCACGGAGATCTACGGCGATGCGAAGGTCGTCACCGGTGGTGTGTTCGCGCCGAACGGCAAGGGCGTCGCTACCGAAGCCGACGGCGTCGAGGGCTTCACGGTCACCGGGCGTTGGGCGTGGGGGAGCGGCACTCAGCATTGCCAGTGGGTGCTCGGCGGTGCGATGTGTGACGACGGCACGTTCCGGCTCTGCTGGTTCCCGCAGGGCGACGTCAAGTTCCACGACACGTGGCACACCGGTGGCATGCGCGGCTCGGGATCACTCGACTACTCGGTCGACGAAGTGTTCGTGCCAACGGTGTTCACGATGCAGCCGGGTGTGACCAAGCCGGTCGTCGACAGCAAGCTCGCACGGTTCCCGAACTTCACGCTGCTCGCTGCTGGCGTGAGCGCCGTGGGCCTGGGCGCCGCGCGGCGGGCAATGGACGAACTGATCGACACGGCTCAGGGTAAGAAGCCGCAGTACTCGTCACGTACGTTGGCCAAGAGCGCATACACCCAGATCGAGGTCGCCCGTGCCGAAGCTCAACTCCGGTCGGCACGAGCGTTTCTGCTCGACGAGGTGGCCGGCGCCTGGGCGAGTCTGAACGCGAGCGGCCCCGACGAGGAGGGCGTGACGGTCGAGCAGCGCACCGCCATCCGGCTCGCCGCGACGCATGCTGCGACCACTTCGGCATCGGTCGCCGACACGGCATTCACACTCGCCGGCGGGACAGCGGTGTACGACACGAGTGTGCTCGGCCGGTGCATGCGCGACGCCCACGTCGTTACCCAACACATCCAGACCGCACCGAAACTGAACGAAAAGATCGGCCAACTCCTCCTCGGTCAAGACACCGATACGTCAATGTTCTGACCGGACGGGTGGCGCCGTCTGCAGACTTTCGGCTTCTTTCGGGGTCTTTTTCCGGCTGTCGGGAGAGGGAGAAGTGGGGCCCCGCCTTTCGAACGCCTGCTGATCGTCGTAGGATGGAGGCAGAGCACGTCACAGTGGCGCGTTCGAAGCGAAAGTGAATCCAATGCAAGGCACCGTCAAATTCTTCAACAACGAAAAGGGCTTCGGCTTCATCTCACGCGAGGACGGTGACGACGTGTTCGTTCACCACTCCAACATCGCGGGTACCGGCTACAAGTCCCTCGAAGACGGCCAGAGCGTCGAATTCGACATCGGCCAGGGCCAGAAGGGTGATGAAGCTCAGAACGTCCGAGCTCTCTGACCCCTACTCTCTGAACGACGCCGCCGACCCGCGAGGGTCGGCGGCGTCGTGCGTTTTCGGGTCGGGTCGATCCGGGTCAGATCGCGTACACCTCGTACTCGACACCTTCCGGAGTGGTGGTGCCCAGCGCAACACAGAAGAGGCCGTTGAGCCAGGCGTAGCGCTCGTCGCCGGTCTCGAAGCGCGGTGCGGTACGGATGCTTGCGGTGCCGTCGTCGTTGCGCGTGCCGAAGCCGGTGTAGGTGACGTAGATGTCGGCGCCGTCGTCGGTCCGCAGCGAGACGCGAACGTCGAGTGCAAAGCTGCCGTCGGCGAGGATGGTCAAC
>Ga0115031_1001439_pt1 | contig 17747 bp, 14 predicted proteins | sample Maine_Asex4_meta_FD_87301 | JGI IMG/M metagenome (GOLD analysis project Ga0115031, IMG submission 87301) | Marine algal microbial communities from Maine, USA - Maine_Asex4_metaG | ecosystem: Host-associated > Algae > Red algae > Unclassified | place: Maine, USA | collected 2015-01-05
ACTGCTCGAGTCCGCCATCGATGGTGCACGCGGTGTCCTGCTCAACATCACCGGGCCGTCGAGCATGGGTCTCTTCGAGATGAATGCTGCGGCGGAGATCATCCACGGTGTCGCCCACCAGGACGCCAACATCATCTTCGGTACGGTCATCGACGACGAGATGGGCGACGAAGTCCGCGTCACGGTCATCGCCGCCGGCTTCGACCGAGTCGAAGGCCAGGGGAGCGGCACGGCCGGTTCCGGGAACTCCGGCGCAACGGATCTGGGCTTGCGCACTTCGCCGACCCGCATCACCGAGCTCTTCGGTGACGACGATGCGCCTGACCCGCTCGACGACGGCGACGACGACGACTTCGACGTCCCGTCGTTCCTCAAGTAACAGATCTCGAACGACCTGCTCGATCTCTACGGTCGACCGTCGGGTGGCCGGCGAGTCCGGATCATTGCGTCCGAGCGTTCAGACGGCGACTTGCACCCGATTCGGGTACCAGAGAGCCAACTCGCCGAGCGTCAGGCCGCCCTCGCTGGTTCGAGGGTGGCGATGGCCGAGCAGGTTCATGGCGTCACCGTCGAGCGCGTCGACTCAGCAGCACAGTGGCCCGTCGTTGGCCGTGCCGACATACTCGTCGCACACCAGCGGGACGGGATGCCGATCGGTGTGTGGGCTGCAGACTATGCGCCGATCCTCCTGGTCGGCTCAGCAGGCGATGTGGTCGCCGCTCACGGGGGATGGCGGGGCTTGGCGGCGGGTGTGATCGACGTCGCCGTCGAACAGTTCACCGAAATCGGGCAGACGATCGACGCAGCGCTTGCTGGACCGCTGATCCACCCGTGCTGCTACGAGTTCGGCGCCGACGACCTCGCTGCCGTCGCCGCCGGCGTCCACGTCGCTCCGGTGGCCGTTTCGGCAACGACGGCGGCGGGCCGACCAGCCCTCGACGTGCCCGCTGCCGTCAAGGCCGGGCTCGCCTTCCACGGCATCACTATCGACTCCATCGGACCGTGCACCGGTTGTACGGATCGCTGGTTCTCGCACCGGGTTCGTTCCGAACCCGGACGCCATGCCGTCATTGCCTGGAGTGAGAGACTGCCGGGATGATCGAGACGCAGCTCCAGGCGATTCGGGACGAGATCGCTGCCGTCGATCGGCCATTCAGTCATCCGGTCGACGTGATTCCGGTGACCAAGGGATTCGACGGAGCAGCCATCGAAGCTGCAGCGGCAGCTGGCTGCTTCACCGTGGGAGAGAATTACGCACAGGACCTGCTGTCCAAGGCTGCCACGATCGAGCGTCTCGGCGTTGCTGTTCAGTTCATCGGGCAACTGCAGTCCAACAAGGTCCGACAACTCACTGACATCGTGACCCTGTGGGCATCGGTCGACCGAACATCGATCATCGACGAAATCGCGAAACGCCAGCCGGGGGGCCACATCCTCGTCCAGGTCGACGCCACTGGGCGGGGTGCTGCAGACGGCAAGGGCGGCTGCGCGCCGGACGCAGTCGCAGAGTTGATCGAGCACGGCAATGATCGAGGACTCGTTGTCGAAGGGCTGATGACGGTCGGGCCGACGGGTCAGCCTGCCGAGGCAGCACGCCCTGCATTCGAGATCGTCCGCGCCCTCGTCGACGAGCACGGACTCGCAGTGTGCTCGATGGGAATGTCGGCCGATCTCGCAGTCGCCGTTGCGTGCGGATCCACCCACGTCAGAGTCGGATCGGCACTGTTCGGGCCGCGCCCGCCACGTCGCTGACACATCTCAGAATTCTCGGTGGCACGTGTCCACGGTCCGACACCGATCGTGTTGTATCCTGCCCGTGAACAGGAGGATTGCATGCCCATCTGGAAGAAGACCATGGACTACCTGGGTCTGGGTCCTGACGACACATACGACGATTACGACGACTACGTCGAGCCGGAACCTCCGGCCCGTCATCGCGCGCAGCGCGATGATACTCGTGGTCAACGTGTCCGAGGCCCCGAACCCGAACCCGCTGTGCGCACCGTTGCGCCCCGCCCGAGCTTTCCGTCGCGCGACTTCGACGCGTCTGCAGCCTCGCGGCGACCGCGAGCCGCATCCTCGACTGCACCCTCGGACGACTCGGGTGTGCAGATCCGCCCCACCGAACAGCAACAGCCACCGCAACAACCTGCACTGCGAAGCGTCCCGGGAGGGTCCATGGAGCCACACACCGTCCGCCCCCGCCGATTCGATCAGGCGCAAGAAGTCGCTGACAAGTTCAAAGATGGTCAGCCCGTGATCATGAACCTCGAAGGAACCGATCGCAGCGTCGCTCGCCGTCTGATCGACTTCGCGAGCGGCATCTGTTATGCAATGGACGGCTCGATGGAAAAGGTCGCCACTGGCGTCTACCTGCTCAAGCCGGCGCCGCCGCGCTCGCCGCGCTACGACGAATACGACGACTGATTCGGAGAATCGCACATGGACATGAACCCGCAACGCGTCAGGACCGCTGAGTTCCGGACGATCAAGAAGGGGCTCGACCCAGCCGAGGTCCAGGCGTTCCTGCACTCGGTTGCCGACGAACTCGAACGGGCACAGAACCAGTCAACTGCCATGGAAGCTCGCGCTCGTGCCGCAGTGGCGCGTCTGCAGGAAATCTCCGACGACGACGGCTCACAAGCGACGGCGAGCACCGACAGGGCCACGGTGGTCGATCGCACGTCGTCAGCACCCGAGGAGATGTCGGAGCGCGTGTCGGTCACCGCCTCGGTCGACGAGTCCGAGACGATCAGCCGCACGTTGTTGCTTGCGCAACGCACCGCCGACACCACGGTTGCCGAAGCTCGAGCCGAGGCCGCGCGGTTGCGTGCCGAAGCCGAAACCGAAGCAAACCAGCAGCTCGGCAACTCACGCGAGATGTCCGAATCATTGTTGAACGAAGCGCGCGACGAAGCGCGCAAGGTCGGCGAAGAAGAGCGCTCCGCCGTGGAGGGCGAGGTCAATTCGTTGCTCGCCCGCCGAGACTTCCTCGAGTCAGACGTCGATCACCTCGAGCAGTTCTTGGTCGATCAGCGCAGTCGGCTCCGTGACGCCGCCACCGAGATCATCGAACTCAGCGAACGGGTGCCCGGTGGCCTCGGCGAAGTGCGTCGGCCAATCGTGTCCGCCGCCGACGAGAACTCGGACGAGCAGTCGGACGAGCACGCAGCTGAAGTGACCGGAGAACCTTCCGCCGACGCCTGAGGGTGCGTCGATAGAGTCCTCTGCGTGTCATACCCCGAAGTCGATCCGCAACCGAACTTCCCGCGACTCGAGCAGCAGATTCTCGAACGCTGGGAAGCGAACAACACGTTCGAAGCATCGGTCGAGCAGCGCCCGGCGGGTGACAACGGTGACAACGAGTTCGTCTTCTACGACGGACCACCCTTCGCCAATGGTCTGCCCCACTACGGCCACCTGCTGACTGGCTACGTCAAGGACGCGATTCCGCGTTACCAGACGATGCAGGGCAAGCGGGTGGAGCGTCGATTCGGGTGGGACTGTCATGGGCTGCCCGCCGAGGTGAAAGCAGAGCAGGAGCTCGGCATCTCCGGCCATCCCGAGATCATCGAGTTCGGCATCGACAAGTTCAACGATGCGTGTCGCGACAGCGTGCTGCAGTTCGCCGATCAGTGGCGCAGTTATGTGGGGCGCCAGGCCCGCTGGGTCGACTTCGACAACGACTACAAGACACTTGACCTCTCCTACATGGAGAGCGTGATGTGGGCGTTCAAGACCCTCCACGACAAGGGCCTGGTGTACGAGGGGTTCCGAGTTCTGGCCTACTGCTGGCGCTGCGAGACTCCGCTGTCGAACACCGAGACCCGGATGGATGACGTCTACCAGGACCGCCAGGACCCGGCCCTCACTGTTGCGTTCACGCTCGAGACCGGCGAGAAGATCCTTGCCTGGACCACCACACCCTGGACTCTGCCGTCGAACCTCGCGCTCGCCGTTGGCGAGGAAATCGAGTATGCCATCATCGAACTCGGCGGTGAGCGGTTCATCATCGCGGACGCACTACGCGGCAACTACGAGGCCGAACTCGGTGCAGGAACGGTCGTCGAGACGTTGCGCGGAGCAGAGCTCGTGGGACGTCGGTACACGCCTCTCTTCGACTACTTCGCCGACACCGAGATCCATGGCACCGAGCATGCGTTCCAGGTGATCGCAGCTGATTTCGTGTCTGTCGAGGACGGCACCGGCATCGTGCACATGGCGCCAGGTTTCGGTGAGGACGACCAGATCGTCAGCAACGCAGTCGGGATTCCGACCTTGTGTCCCATGGACGAACAGGGTTGCTACACCGCCGAGATCACCGACTACGCCTACCAGCACGTCTTCGATGCGAACCCGGCGATCATCCGTGCGCTCAAAGACCGCGGCGACCTGCTCGACGGCGGAGTCGTGGTCCGCCACGCGACCTACGACCACACCTACCCTCATTGTTGGCGCTGCGCGCAACCGCTGGTGTACCGGGCGATCTCGTCGTGGTTCGTCGAGGTCACCAAGTTCCGAGACCGGATGGTCGAACTGAATCAGGAGATCACCTGGCAACCTGCACACATCAAGGAGGGCAGCTTCGGTAAATGGATCGAGAACGCCCGCGACTGGGCAATCAGCCGGAACCGATTCTGGGGCTCGCCGATCCCGGTGTGGCGCTCCGACAATCCTGACTTCCCACGCCTCGACGTGTACGGCTCGCTCGAGGAACTCCGTGCCGATTTCGGCGTCGAGGTGACGGACTTGCACCGTCCGCAGATCGACGAACTCGTCCGCCCCAACCCCGACGATCCGTCGGGAAGATCGATGATGCGACGCGTGCCCGAGGTGCTCGACTGCTGGTTCGAGTCCGGCTCGATGCCCTTTGCCCAAGTCCACTACCCCTTCGAGAACCAAGAATGGTTCGAAGATCACTATCCGGGCGACTTCATTGTCGAGTACATCGGCCAGACCCGCGGGTGGTTCTACACGCTGCACGTGCTGGCCACGGCGCTGTTCGATCGGCCGGCATTCTCCAACTGTGTGAGCCACGGCATCGTCCTCGGTGACGACGGTGCCAAGATGTCGAAGTCGCTCAACAACTACCCCGACCCGCGCGAAATGTTCGACGCCCATGGTGCCGATGCGATGCGCTGGCACCTCCTCAGCTCGGCAATCCTGCGCGGCAGCGACGGCATGGTCACCGAGAGCGGGATGCGCGACACGGTCCGCCATGTCCTGTTGCCGCTGTGGAACTCGTGGTACTTCCTCACGTTGTACGCCAACGCCGCCGGGCATCAGGGTGTCCATCGAACCGACTCGACCAACGTGCTCGACCAGTATGTGATGGCCAAGACCCGTGATCTCGTCGGGGCAACGACCGAGTCACTCGATGCCTATGACCTCTTCGGTGCCTGCCAACACGTGCGTGAGTACCTCGATGTTCTGACCAACTGGTACGTCCGGCGGAGCCGGAGCCGGTTCTGGGATGGAGACCACGAAGCAATCGACACGATGCACACGGTGTTGGCGGTCCTCGTGCGCATCACGGCGCCGCTGTTGCCGTTCATCTCCGAGTCGATCCACGCTGGCATGAACGACCAGGACGACCAGAGCGTGCATCTGCTCGATTGGCCCACTGTCGACGAGTTGCCGGAGAACGACGATTTGGTCGAGGCAATGGACCTCGTCCGCGACGTGTGTTCGGCCACGCTGTCGGTCCGCAAGGCTCACCAACGACGTGTTCGCCTGCCGCTGCAATCCTTGACCGTGGCGGCGGCCGGAGCAGAGCGGTTGGCGCCGTTCCGCGATGTGATCGCCGACGAGGTCAACGTCCGCGAGGTCATCCTGACCAGCGACGTCGCATCGATCGCCACCGAAAAGTTGCAACTCGTACCCAAAGCGCTCGGTCCGCGTCTCGGCAAGGACGTGCAGTCCGTCATCAAGGCGCACAAGGCCGGCGACTGGACCGACCGCGACGGGGTGGTCATCGTCGGTGGCGTCGAACTGTTCGAGGGTGAGTACACCCTGGAGCTGGTCGCCGATGATGGCGGCGGTGATGGTAAAGGTGTCGGTGAAGGCTTGGCAAGCACAGGGCTGAGCCGCCACGATGGCGTGGTGGCTCTCGACCTCGAGGTCACCGATGAACTCGAGATCGAAGGTGCTGCTCGCGACCTGGTTCGGCTGATCCAACAGAAGCGCAAGGATGACGACCTCGCCGTGACCGACCGAATTCGGCTGTCGATGCAGACCAACGCCCGGTGGGCACAGATCTGGGCACAGCACAGCGAGCTCATCGAGCGCGAAACGTTGATCGTCGGTTCCGACATCGAGCAGCTGCCCGGTGACAGTTCCGACGAACTGGTGTGGAACATCGAGCGGGCGTGAACGCGATCGCACACCTGTTCCGGTAGAGTCCAGCGCTCAATACCGCCACGAGGAGTGTTGATGGCCGCCACGAAGAAGACGAAAACCACCGCCAAGAAGAAGGCTGCTGCCAAGAAGGCACCGCCGAAGAAGGCCGCTGCGAAGAAGAAGGCCGCAGTCAAGAAGGCTGCGCCGGCCAAGAAAACCGCAGCAAAGAAGACCGCAGCAAAGAAGACCGCAGCAAAGAAGACCGCAGCAAAGAAGACCGCAGCAAAGAAGACCGCAGCAAAGACCTCCCCCCGCAAGAAGACCGCAGCAAAGAAGACCGACGCCCCCGTGACTCCAAAACCCAAGCAGTCCATCCCGCCGAAGCCGAAGCCGAAGCCGAAGCCGAAGAGCAGCTCGCCGTTGTCGCCGCTGCTGTCGAACGATGTTCCCGAGCAGGTCGAGGTTCCCAAGCCTCGTGGCACCAGTAAAGACGGCATCTCCTACACCAAGGACTTCGACGTGAAGTTCCTGAAGTCGCAACGCGATGAACTCGAGGCTCGCAAGGCCGGCGAGTTGGCTCGTGCCACGCGGCTCGAAGACGAAGCCACGTCGATCATCGAAGACGGTGAGATGGGCGATGTCCAGTTCGATGACGAAGGCGGCGAGGGTGACACGATGGTCGTCCAGCGTGACCTCGACCGGCTGCTGTCGGGCCAAGCACGTCAGACCATTGGTGACATCGACGAAGCGCTTGCACGCATCGAGGCCGGGACCTACGGCTACTCGGTCGTGTCAGGCAAGCCGATCCCGCGTGAACGGCTCGAGGCGATTCCCGAAACCACGGTGCTTGCCGTCGAGAAGGTCAGCGGCGCCGGTTTCCGGTAGTCGTCAAGCATCTCCACCACGTTCACCCGCATCATGATGGACACCACCCGTGCGTCTGCTTGGCGGGCACCAGTGCTCCTCTCGATCGGGATCGTCGCTGCCGACCAGGCAACCAAGCACTGGGCCGTGACCGGACTGGGCACCGATCGTGAGATCGAGGTGTTCTGGACGCTGCAGTTCAATCTGGCCTTCAACAGCGGCATGGCGTTCAGCCGGGGCGAGGGCCTCGGCCCGTTGATCGCCGTCGTGGCGACCGTGGTCATCGTGTGGCTGCTGATCTCCTTGCGCTCGGAGTCGAGCCGGCTGTCCATGGTGGGCATGGGACTCGTCATCGGCGGGGCGGCAGGCAACCTCGTCGATCGGCTGTTCCGCGGTGAGGCGTGGCTCCGCGGAGCGGTCGTCGATTTCATCGACTTCCAGTGGTTCCCGATCTTCAACATTGCCGACATGGCGATCAACGTCGGTGCAGGTGCGTTGATCTTGAACATGTTGTTGGCCAGCCGACGTCCCGCACCCGAGCTGTCCACCGACGCACCGAGAACCGAAGAGCGGGAATCAGCATGATCAGCGAAGAAGTCCCGACCGCACTCGATGGTCAGCGACTCGATCGCATCGTGGCACTCCTGGGCGATGTGAGCCGCTCCGATGCAGCAGCAGCGATTGCGGCGGACGGTGTCACCGTCGACGCCGCACCGGCACCATCCGGAAAGGTCCGTCTCGCAGAGGGTCAGATCGTCACGGTCGACCCGGCAACGTTCCCCCAGGAGCAGCTCCCGCAGCCGGACTCGTCAGTGGCCTTCGACGTGATCCACGAAGACGACAGCGTGATTGTCGTCAACAAGCCAGCGGGACTCGTCGTACACCCCGGCGCCGGCAACAAGACCGGCACGCTCGCAAACGGCCTGCTGTCCCGATTTCCCGAACTCGTCGGCGTCGGACAGCCGATCCGGCCCGGAATCGTGCACCGTCTCGATGCCGGCAGCTCCGGGTTGCTCGTCGTCGCCCGGACCAACGAAGCAGCCGAGTATCTCATTGCCCAGTTTGCTGATCACACGTGCACGCGGCGCTACATCGCCCTCGTGTGGGGTGTGCCCGAAGCGCCACACGGCATCATCGACGCACCGCTCGGGCGCGACCGAGGCGACCCGCTCAAGATGGCGGTGGTGGCGCACGGAAAATATGCCCGCACCGATTATCGGGTCATCGGCACCTACTCCGAGCCGGCGGTCGTGTCACAACTCGAATGCCGACTCGAGACGGGCCGCACACATCAGATCCGCGTGCACCTCTCGTCGATCAATCATCCGCTGGTGGGCGACCCGGTCTACGGCCAGCGTCGACCGAACCTGGGCGTGCAACGTCCGTTCCTCCACGCCGCCGAGCTTGCGTTCAACCATCCGGACACCGGCGAACGCATTACGTACAACAGCGCGCTCGCTGACGACCTGCAGGCCTGGCTGGACGCTGCGACTCCCTGAGCCGACGGATGGTCAGCAACATGCTGGTCGGGCTCGTCAGGGGCGATGCAGCGGCTTGGGCCAGGGAGAGTTGCCCTCGGCGATGTCAGCGATACCGGCGAGCGAGTATCCGGACAGGTGTTCGCGCATGTGCGCGCCGGCCTGGTTCCAGATCTCGAGAAGGACGCACTGGCCCTCGTGATCGCATGCGCCGTCCTGGTGCGGGGCGCCGAAGTCGCCGACCGTGATGGGACCGTCGACGGCGGACACGATGTCAGACAGCATGATGTCTTCGGGTTCGCGTGCCAAGACGTATCCGCCACCGACGCCGCGTTTCGAACGGACGAGACCGGCCCCCTTGAGAGCCAGCAGGATCTGTTCGAGGTACGGCTGGGGGAGTGCCGTGCGCTCCGCTATGTCGCGAACAGAGGTTGGTCCACCGACGTCGCGGTGCAACGCCAAGCTCAGCAGGGCGCGACAGGCGTAGTCCCCGCGGGTCGAAATGCGCACTGGCTCACCTTAACGCCCTGAACAATCAGGTGGTTGACCTTGTGGTCGACCGGTGGTTCGTGGTGGACTGACCTCAGTGACTTCGACAGACGGCGGCGGGCCGATCATTCCGGACTACGCGGGCGCGAACGTGCGGGGCATCATTCCTGCACTCCTCGGCCCATCGACATGGTCCGGCGCGACCTTGCCCGGTTGGATGCCGAAGCCGGTCGCGGACTCGGACCAGTGTGTGCTCTTGATCCTCGATGGCCTCGGCTGGGATCAGTTCCAGGCTCATCGCGACATGATGCCGAATCTCGCTGCCTTCGTCGGGCAGTCCATTCACACCGTTGCGCCGACGACGACGGCCACGGCACTGACCTCGATCGCGACGGGGCTGACGCCGGGCGAGCACGGCCTCGTCGGTTATCGCATGCTGCTTGGCGGCGATGTTCTCAACGTCTTGCGCTGGGCAGTCGACGACAAGATCGTCCGGCGGCAGAAGCCACCGCCCGAAGTGCAACCGTTCGACCCGTTCCTCGGATACGCGGTTCCCGTGGTCTCCATGGCTGAACTCGAGAACTCGGCGTTCAGCGAAGCCCACCTTCGCGGCTGCAAGCGCGAAGGGTGGCGTGCGGCGTCGTCGATCGCCGTCACGGCCGCGGAACAGATCGAAGCGGGCGAGCGGTTCGTCTACTGCTACTACGGCAGCATCGACAAGATCGCCCACGAGCGCGGCTTCGGCCCGTACTACGAAGCTGAACTCCGCGCTGCTGACCGACTGGTCGGTGAGATCCTTGCAGCACTGCCGTCGGGCACGTCGATGCTCGTCACCGCAGACCACGGCCAGGTGCACATCGGCGACAACGAGATCCGCCCGTCGGCTGATCTGCTGCGCGGCGTCGACCTCCAGTCGGGCGAAGGACGCTTCCGCTGGTTGCACACCGCTGCTGGTGCAATCGACGATGTCGCTCAGGCTGCCACGGACGAGGTCGGTGACGTGGCCTGGGTGGTCACGAAGGAACAGGTCATCGACGAAGGTTGGTTCGGCCCGACGGTGGCGCCTCCGGTGCGCGCCCGCCTCGGCGACGTCGCCCTCGTGGCCCGTGATGACGTCACGTTCTACGAGGCTGCCGACTCCGGCATGTATCGATTGATCTGCCGCCACGGTTCGCTCACGTCGGCCGAGGTCAACGTGCCGCTCGTCGCAGCGACTGCTTGAACCGGTAGACAGACGCGCATGAACGACGCCGACAACGACGACACCGTGCAGACCGAGACCAGTGCCGACACCAGCGCCCCCATCAGCGCCGAAGTCGTGAGCCCCGACGTGATGCAGCCGGCCGATCCGGAGGTCGAGGTACAGGAAGAATCGGTGACGCAGCCAGCAAAGGTGATGCGGATCGGGTCGATGGTGAAACAGTTGCTCGAAGAGGTGCGCAACTCCGAGCTGGACGAAGCCTCGCGCGAGCGCTTGGCCGAACTCTACGAACGATCGGTCACCGAGGTGTCCGCTGCGCTGTCGCCCGACCTGCAGGAGGAACTGCGAGGGTTGGCGCTGCCGTTCGAACACGACGAAGTGCCGAGTGAAGCCGAGCTCCGCGTTGCCAAGGCCCAACTGGTCGGTTGGTTGGAAGGGCTCTTCCACGGCATCCAGGCATCGATGGCGGCCCAGCAGGCCATGGCCCAGATGCAGGCCGCCCAACAGCAACGGGCGATCGCCGGCGGCGCCCCGAGCGGAGCAGGTCAGCAGGCCGGCCAGCCTGCGGCGCAGTCGGCCGAGCGCCCGGGTACCTACCTCTAGCTGGAGCCATCGAGCTGAGGGGCTGCTGCACCGGCCAACGCTGCTACGTTCAAGAATCCCAACGCTGTAAGTAGAAATACTCCGCAAGAAACGTCCATGGCCGACTCCTTCACTCACCTTCACGTTCACACCGAGTACTCGATGCTCGACGGGGCATCGCGACTCGACGAGATGGTGGCCAAGGCGGTGCAAGACGGCCAGCCGGCAATCGCGATGACCGATCACGGCAACATGTACGGCACGCTCGACTTCTACAAGGAGTGCAACAGTCAGGGCATCAAGCCGATCATCGGCATCGAGGCATACATGGCCCACGATCACCGGTCCGAGCGACCCTCGCGTCGGGGCCGCGTCGACGACTCCGGCGGTGAGACCGAGGGCGGCAAGAAGCTCTACTACCACCTCATTCTGCTTGCCGAGAACAACACCGGATACAAGAACCTGATCCAGCTCTCCTCGCTCGCATTCATGGAGGGCTACTACTACAAGCCCCGAATGGACTGGGAGCTGCTCGACAAGTATTCCGAGGGCCTCATCGCGACGACGGGCTGCCTCGGCGGACTGGTGCTGCAGGCGCTCATGGACGGCGACGACAAGGGCGCTCTCGAAAAAGCCGCCCGGCTCCAGGACATCTTCGGGCGCGACAATTTCTTCATCGAGCTCCAGGATCACGGAATCCGGGCCCAGAAGGAGACGAACCCGAAGCTGCTCGAGATCGCAAGGCAGCTCAAGGCTCCGCTGCTCGCCACGAACGACACGCACTACACCCATCAAGATGATCACGACAGCCACGACGCCTTGCTCTGCGTGCAGACCGGGTCCCTGATCAGCGACAGCAAACGACTCAAGTTCGAAGGCAGTGACCACTACCTGAAGAGCGCAGCCGAAATGCGGTACCTGTTCCGCGAGATTCCGTCGGCATGCGACAACACCCTCTGGATCGCCGAACGGTCAAACGTCGAGATCGAGTTCGGCAAGCCGTTGCTGCCCGACTTCCCGCTGCCGGAGGGCTTCACCGATGACGAGGAGTATCTCCGCCACCTCACTCAACTCGGAGCGGAAAAGCGCTGGGGCAAGGACGTTCCCCCCGAAGCGGTCGAACGGTTGGCCTATGAGCTGAAGGTCATCAGCGACATGGGTTTCTCGTCGTACTTTCTGATCACCTGGGATCTCATCAAGTTCGCCCGTGACAACGACATCCGCGTCGGCCCCGGTCGCGGCTCTGCTGCGGGCTGTGCGGTGGCCTACTGCCTGTGGATCACCGACATCGACCCGCTCGAGTACGACCTCCTGTTCGAACGCTTCCTCAACCCGAGCCGTATCTCGATGCCTGACATCGACATGGACTTCGAGACTCGATACCGCGAAGACATGATCCGCTATGCCGCCGAGCGGTACGGCCGCGATCACGTCGCCCAGATCGTCACGTTCGGCTCGATCAAAGCGCGCAACGCAGCGCGCGACGCAGCGCGCGTCCTCGGCTACCCGTACGGCGTCGGTGACAAGATCGCCAAGGCGATGCCGCCGCTGGTGATGGGCCGTGACACGCCGCTCAAGTACTGCTTCGAGCAGCATCCCAAGTACGCCGATGGCTACAAGGCCGCAGCGGACCTACGAGCCATGTACGACACCGACTCGGACATCAAGAAGGTCGTCGATGTCGCCAAGGGTCTGGAAGGTCTGAAGCGGTCCGACGGCATTCACGCTGCCGCCGTGGTGATCACCAAGGATCCGGTCACCGATTACGTACCGATCCAGCGCAAGCCAGAGTCGGGCAAGAACCCCGAAGACGCACCCGTGGTCACGCAGTACGAGATGCACGGCGTCGAGTCGCTGGGCCTGCTCAAGATGGACTTCCTCGGCTTGCGCAACCTCGACGTCATCTCCGACGCCGAGTTCATGATTCGCGAGCGTCACGACCCCGACTTCGACATCGAAAAGACAGCGCTCGACGACACTGCCACCTACGACCTGCTGTCGCGTGGCGACACCATCGGCATCTTCCAGCTCGAGTCCCCGCCGATGCGCCAGCTCCTCAAAGCAATGGAGCCTCGGACGTTCCCGCACATCGCTGCCGTGCTGGCGCTGTACCGCCCGGGCCCGATGTCGGTCAACATGCACTACGACTTCGCCGATCGCATGAACGGTCGCCAAGAAGTCACCTACTTCCACAAGGACGCCAAGGAGGTGCTCGGTGACACGTACGGACTGATGATCTATCAGGAGAGCGTGATGCGAGTGGCGCAGAAGTTCGCTGGCTACTCACTCGCCGAAGCCGACAACCTGCGCAAGGCAATGGGCAAGAAGTCTCGCGAGGTCATGGCGCAGGCCCGCCAGGCCTTCGAAGACGGCGTCGTCGCTGCTGGCTACGGCGACGAGATGGGTCCGATGTTGTTCGACATCATCGAGAAGTTCGCCGACTACGCGTTCAACAAGAGCCACACGTTCGGCTACGGCCTGATCACGTACCAGACCGCCTACATGAAGGCCCACTACCCGGTCGAGTACATCGCCTCGCTGCTCACCAGCGTCAAGAACAACCTCGACAAGGCCGCCACGTATCTGGCCGATTGCCGGTCGATGGGCATCAAGGTGCTGACCCCGGATGTCAACCGTTCGCTGATGAACTTTGGCGCTCTGTCGGTCGACGAACTGCCTCCGGGTGTCACGGTGTCAGTCGGTAGTCCGGGCGCCATCACCTTCGGGCTGTCAGCAGTCCGCAACGTCGGCGAAGCACTGGTCGAGCTGTTGATCGCCGAGCGTGACGAGAACGGCCAGTTCGCAGACTTCTACGATTTCGCCGAGCGTGTGCCCGAAGCGGTCCTGAACAAGCGCACGATCGAGTCGCTGATCAAGGGTGGCGGGTTCGATTCACTCGGCCACCCGCGACGTGGTCTGCTCACCGTGTTCGAACACATCATCGACTCGACGGTCAAGCGCCGCCGCGAACGAGAGAAGGGCGTGATGAGCCTGTTCGGCGATTGGGGCGACGCCGGCTCGGACGACTCCGGATCGAGCGGTGGCGACAGCTTCAACGAGCGCACGCCGATCCCGGATCTGCACTTCGACAAGAGCGAGCAGCTGCGATTCGAAAAGGAGATGCTCGGGCTCTATGTGTCTGATCACCCGCTGTTCGGCATCGAGGGTGCGCTGAAGCGCAAGGTCGAACACGCTCTGATCGACCTGCCGAACATGGAAGACGGCTCTGCAGTCACCGTGGGCGGCGTGATCACGAACCTGGCTCGAAAGTTCACGAAGAAGGGCGACCAGATGGCGGTCTTCCTGCTCGAAGATCTCGATGCATCGATCGAGGTCACGATCTTCCCGCGCACGCTTGCTGAGCAGGGCCACAAGCTCGAAGATGACCTCATCGTGTCGGTCAAGGGCCGCCTCGATCGGCGCGACGAGTCCCGCTTCGGTCTGATCGGCCAAACGGTGAACGTGCTCCACGGCCTCGACGACGGTCCCGCCGTGCCACTGCGGCTCAGGATGCCGTCGACATCGCTCGACGAGCTCAAGATCCACCGTCTGAAGCGAATTCTGAAGGAACACCCGGGCGATTCGGTGGTGATGGTCGACATCGGTATGGGGCAGGTCTTGAAGCTCGCGGACGAGTTCCGCGTCGACGTCGATCGCTCGGTGGGGGAGTTGCGGATGGCGTTCGGCCATGAAGCAGTCCTGCTCTAGTCCGATCTGGCGCTAGAATGTGCCCGATGGCTCTCGAAGTTTCGACCAACGACGCGTCTGCGCTGACAGACACCGACCTCGACGAACTCGCCTCGATGGAGGAAGCGTTCAACGCGGGCTCGCTCTCCAAGGCCAAAGAAGACTGGGTGCTCATCACCACGGCGCGGTTCGGTGATGCACTGCACGGCTTCACATTCTCGACGCTCGAACGCATCGGGGGCACCCCGTGCGTCCTGATCGGCCTGATGAGCGTCAAGCGGTCATCCAAGCGTGATCAGGTGCTGCGTGGCCTGATGAGCGAGGCCTACCACCGGGCCCTCATGGCCTTTCCTGACGAAGACGTGGTGGTCGGTTGTCGCTTCGTCAACGCCGATTCGGTCGTGGCACTGAAAGATCTCGATGATCTCACCCCGCGCCCTGGAAACGACGCGGTCGGCGAGGAGCGGGCCTGGGGTCGCCGCCTGGCCAAGCGTTTCGGGATCGATGGCAAGTACGACGCCAAGTCGTTCATCTCGAAGGCAGGCGCTCAGGAGGGCTACCTCGACTACGAGTCGGCCAAGCCCGACAACGTCGATGTTGATGTCGTCGCGATGTTCGACGACGTCCCGGTCGACAAAGGCGGCGCGATGGTCGTCTACGGCTGGACCATGGCCGAAGACCTCCAGAAGCTCGGCAAGCGCTGAGCGACTTTCGCGACTTCCCAGACCTGGTCCGCTCCCGGCGGATGACCCGGGCGTTCGCGTCCACCCCCGTCGATCCAGGCGTGATCGATTCACTCGTCGACCTGGCGTCGCGTGCGCCGAGCGCTGGCAAGACCCAAGGCTGGCACCTCGTCGTGCTGGAGGATGAACAGACACAACGATTCTGGGACATCTCCCTGCCGGTCGCGAAGCGTGATTCGTTTCGTTGGACGCATCTGCTCGACGCACCGGTCATCGCGTTGCCGCTTGCCGATGCTGGTGCCTACACCGACCGGTACTCGGAGCCAGACAAAGCCCGAACCGGTCTCGGCGACGGCCCGGATGCCTGGCCCGTTCCGTACTGGACGATCGACGCCTCGATGTCAGTGATGACGTTGCTGCTCGGCGCCGAGGACGTCGGGTTGGGCGCGCTGTTCTTCGGGGTCTTCCACAACGAGGAGGCGTTGCGTGCCGAGCTCGGAATCCCTGAAGAACTCGAACTGCTCGGCGCAATTGCGCTCGGTCACTCGCTTGACGCTGGCGCAGGGTCTGTCGACGAAGGCCGCAGTGCAGGTCGCAGTCGTCGCAGCCCGGGCGAGATCATCCACCGCGACGGCTGGTGATTCAAGCGTCAGAGGTGGTCGGGGTCGGCGGAGGTTCGGGCAGCGACAGCCGCTTGCCGGTGAGCACCTCGGAGAAGCCTTCGACGGTGTCCTGTGGAGCCTGGCAGGTGTGGTCACGACACACGTAGACTTTTCCTTCCTCACGACCTTGCCAGAGGGGCGAGTCGTACGGTTCGCCCCAAGCGAGGACAGTGTCGGGCCTCCAGATCGACTGGGCCATGCGCAAGATGTCCGGGCGATCGCCGACGATGACGATTTCGGTGGTGCCCCGACGGCGAAGATCGGCGGCGATGAGGGCGTTCGAGTACTGGCCGATGCCTTTGTCGACCTGACCATTGAGCAGGTGCAGGATTCGGTCGGCCTGGTTGGCATAACGCTGTTCACCGGTGAGGCCTGCCAGCCGGTACAGCGCAATGGCGGCAGTCGAGTTCGCTGACGGCATTGCGGAGTCCTTCAGGTCCTTCTGGCGGACGATGAGCTGCTCGGCGTCCTCGGCGTTCGTGTACAGCCCACCGTGGACCGGGTCCCAGAAGAAGTCGAGCATCGTGTCGGCGGTTTCGATCGCCGCAGTGATCCAGCGGGCTTCGCCCGTGCATTCGGCGAGTCGGGTGAAGGCATCGACGAGCGCTGCGTGGTCGCCAGCGAGAGCGTCGTGTCGGGCCTGCGGTTGCCCGTCGGCGTGCCAACTGCGGTACCAGCGGCCATTGTCGTCGCGTAGCTCTCGCAGCAGAAACTCACCGTTGCGGATTGCGGCGGCCTTCCACTCGGAGTTGTTGAACACTGCTGCAGCCTCGGCGAGCGTTGACAGGAACATGGCGTTCCATTCGGTCAGCACCTTGTCGTCCAGACCGGGTCGCGGGCGCTGCTGGCGGGCTTGAGCCAGCCGGTAGGTGCCGTACTCGATCTCCTTGGGGCGCTGCATCACGCCGCGGGCCTGCATCCGGTTCGGAATGCTCCGGCCGGCGTTCTCGGCCCAGTTGCCCTCGTCGGTGATGCCGTACCACTCCATCGTGGCGTCGACGATTGCGGGCTTGACGTCGTGCATCGCGGCGCGGACCTCGTCGGGGGTCCAGGTGTAGAAGGCGCCTTCGATGCTGTTGCCGTGCCCGTCCAGGGAGTCGGCGTCCTCGGCTGAGTGGAAGCCGCCGTCGGGGTGCTGCAGCTTCGTCAACACGTAGCCGATCGTCTCGGCGAGCACTTGGCGCCACTGCTGGTTGCCGAGCACGATCAGTCCGTGCAGATAGGTCTTGCAGAGCAGGGCTTGATCGGAGAGCATTTTCTCGAAGTGCGGAACGAGCCACTCGCGGTCCGTCGAGTAGCGGGCGAATCCACCGCCGATGTGGTCGTACATTCCGCCGGAGCACATGGCGTCGAGCGTGGTCGTGATGATGTTCTTGGCCGCTTCGGCGCCGTTGCTCATGTACGCACGCAACATCAGTTCGAGGTTGAACGTCGACGGGAACTTGGGGGCTTTGCCAAACCCGCCCCATTCGGGATCGAACGCCTGGCCCAGACCTTGGACGGCGGTGTTGAGCTGATCGACGTCGGGCAGTTCGGTTCCGGCTTCGAGCTCGGCACTCTTGGAAACCGCCTTCACCAGCTGCTCGACGTTCTTGGCGACGTCGGCGGTGCGGGTGGTGAAGATGCCTTCCGGGCCGTTGATGGCATCGAGCAGCTTCAGGAACCCGTCCTTTGGGAAGTAGGTCCCACCGTAGAACGGCTCGCGATCGGGGGTGAGAAACACGGTCATGGGCCAGCCGCCCCGACCGGTCATTGCCTGGAC
>Ga0115031_1001443_pt1 | contig 17721 bp, 30 predicted proteins | sample Maine_Asex4_meta_FD_87301 | JGI IMG/M metagenome (GOLD analysis project Ga0115031, IMG submission 87301) | Marine algal microbial communities from Maine, USA - Maine_Asex4_metaG | ecosystem: Host-associated > Algae > Red algae > Unclassified | place: Maine, USA | collected 2015-01-05
CCCCGCCATGGGACCGTCCCACCTTTGCGTTGGCAACAAGGTCTTGCGGCGCCACGCCCCCCCCTTGGTGGCGCGTCGTTGCGCCCACCCCGCCGCGGCGGGTGCGCACCCGCGCACGTGCGGTTCGCCGTCGACGCGGTCGGCAGCGCCAGTGGGGACGGCACCACGACGGCCGGCGCTCCCTCTTCTCGTGCTGGCGGCACGACCATGTCCTGCGCCCGCCCGTGCCGCCCCGCTGGAGCAGACTAAACTGGCTGTTGTCTCGTCGTCGGCGTTGTGGAGGAGCACGGCGACGGCATCTAAGTGTCGGCTGCCGCCGCGGCGGGTTTCTGCGCGCCCCTCGGCCTGACAGAGGTGGCAGTGGCCGTGCGAGCGGCGTTCGTGTGGTGCCGTTTCATGGGGAGCCGCCGTCGCAACAGGGCGACTCCATCCGGATTAGTTTCCGATCCTGGGCGGCGGCGGCACCGAACCCGCCAGCACGCTGTAGGGATTGTGCTTCGACCTGGCGGTCGTTGCTCCCGTCGGAGCCCGCGTTCTCCTGCCTGGCCGTGTCGGTGCCATGAGTGCGGCCGGGGAGTCGGCGGCGACCAGGCACAGGCCAAACTTGCCGCGCGACGTGGCGGCCGTCCCACCAGATAATCAAAACAACGAAGCGGTGGTTTACTTGCAGTCCGAGTGCGCACCCGCCGTGTGCCCCCAAGGGTGGCGGGGCGGCGGACCTCAGTTTTTGATGCGCGGGCGAATCCACCACATCTGTTCCCCGGTCTTGGTGAAAACCTCGGGCGCCGACGGGTCGCACAAGCAGCCGGGTAGGACGCCGACGACGCAATTCGGCGGGTTAAAGCCGGCCTGCGTGGGGAGTAGCCGGAAGGAACAGATGACGATGGAGGCGCTTGATTTCCAGTTGGTTAGCTCCGTGGTCGCGGGCGCTCTCCTCTCACCCGACGGCTGCCAAAAGCATCCTCACCATGTCCAAGTCCTCGCCACCACGCACGCACCCCCCTCGCGCCAGTATAGCCGCATGCTCCAAGACGTACCGTGAAAACGCCGTGGATGAAGGCCGTCTTCTTCCCGCCCGACTGCCCGATGGTGTACAGAGGGGCGCCGCTGTCACCCCCGCAAAAAGAAGCCTGGTCATTGATGGACACGCAATACTCGAGGGTGCTGTTGAACTCCTCCCGAGGGGTACCACCCCTTTTGCGGAGCGTTGCTACGCACTGCGCGGGAGGGGCGAGCCGCGTCTTGGCAAAGAAAAAGCGCAACTCGAGTAAAGGGTCGACGGGCGCCCAACCTGCGGGAAAATAAGGAAGCAAGGTGGACGGGCAATCGATAGCAGCGGACAAAGAGGTTGCGTGTGAGCAGCGGTCAGCTCGACGGGACCGCGCGCGGTGGTGCCGAGTCGATCTTTCAACCCGTGGCATGGTCTGTGCACTGTCGCGCCCACACAGCTGGCCGAGACTCGCCGCACGCGTACCTGCAAAAGAGACGAGTTGATTGCCCTTGAGCTGCCCGATCTTGCCAAACTGGGCTATCGCCACGTCAGGGCGCTGTTTGAGGTTGACGGCTTCCGTCAGGTACATGATGGACAGGTCGACGGGCCAGCTCTTTCCGGGGTTTATCGCGTTGCCGGCTGCGGGATGGGGGACGACGGTTTTCACCTGTTTCGCTCCACGGAAAACCCACAGAAGAAGCACAGAACAGCGTGTGAACCAGGCGCAATGGAGAAACTTCAAAGATCAGTGCCACACTTTCCATACGGCGAAGGATCAAGAGTCGAGCGCTGACCGTGCGAGGCGATCGGCAAACGCAGGCGGCAACCTTCGGCGGCAAACTTCTGGCGACGCATAGCGTCGCCGCGGAGGCGTCCGACGCACACGGCGCCACACAGAGCCACACAGCGCCACACAGCGCCACACAGCGCCACACAGCGCCACACCAGAGCCACACAGAGCCACACAGAGCCACAGAGCCACACGTTGGCCACATGCGGGCTGGCCTCATTTCGTAGCTTTGTCGTGCACACAGACAAAAGGGCGTGCTACTTACCTTGTATCGACGACCTTTGTCCAGCTCGTTGCCGCCAATGAGCACAAAGCCCGCCTTGATCTGTTCGATTGACACCCCACCCACAACATTGGGGTCATGGCAGTGGGCGGCAGTGAGAATCGTGCGCCGACCGATCAGCGCACCTATACAAGGAAAGAATACGAAAGGGTCAGCAAGAACAGGACCACAGGTGATTGGCAAGGACGAGCGGATCAGTTAGGCGGGGTTCTCGCGTGGTGCATCCGTCCCTCAGCACTCCCAGTCCACACTATGCGTCGGCTGCAGCGAGCACTACAACGCAACGGAAACCGCTAACGCACCTCCGCACATAAAATCCGGTCCCTCGGCGTAGATCCGGGCATGACTGCTCAGACGAGTGCTCAGATGAAAGTTGCATCAGTGGGGAAAGCTGTAGACAGAACAGAGCAAATGTGGTGAGTCTGAGTTCTCGTGCCCCACGTCGAGATGACAGCTTGCGGCCAATGCAGCGTGGACGGTTGGCTGCACTCGTCTGCGCGTTGAGCACCAGTGCCTCACCCACAGCGAAACGTACAATGGGGCGCCCTGGGCGAGGTCTTTGGGCTTGGTTACCGGCATGGTTATCGCACCCGATACTTGAGGGATGACCGCAAGGCCATTCGCTGACTGGTCCGAAGCCTGGACAAACGAGGCAAGAGACACCAGGAGTAGAGCCGTCACCAGCGTTACGGCACGAGAGACGGCCATCATGATGGAACAGGGTGAGAGGCGGCGGACGAGCTTGGGCAACCGTGGGTGGCGACCTCGTCAACGTGCCCCGCTCCGGAACACTCGACTATTTGTACATGCCCGCCTCTGTTGCGATCATTCCAAGTCGAAGTGGTCGCTGCTGAGATCCAAAACGCATCGCCAGTCCCCCCTTGTCATCCGGTCAACGGCGGTCGCCACGAGGTGGGGATCAATCGACTGAATCAGGTTTTGGCGGTGCTACCGCTACGGCCACCCTCAGTCCCCGAGGACACGCTCTCTACGGCGCACGGCGGGACCTCCCGACAGTGGCGGATGCAAAGAGATCCACCCCACAAAGTGGAAAAGCGAGTGGCCGTCCGTTGTGCACCGCGTCCGTCTGAGGGCCTAGCCGAGGGCGGCTTTCAGCGTAGGCAGCGTGTACCACAGACACAAACGACTCCACGCGTCTGTCCAGGTGTCTACTGCAGGAAAGCGATGCAAGGGTTGGGCCCCAAAAGGATCAGTTTCCTTTGTCAGCGACAGTGCATGCCGAGGGACCACCCAGGCGGCATTTTCTGAGGGCAGATGCACACCGGATCGCGCATCCGGGGCGATCAGCGACGCGGGGGCCGACGGAAAGCCTTGCTGCATCCCATACAGCCCCATCCACCGGTGCAGAGGTCCATCAATCGTCAACGGGTGGAGCGGCCGTAGCAGCGTGCCGCTCGACGGACAGACGTTTCATGCTCGCTCTTGCCAATGGCCGGCAGTCGGCGGTCGGCGGCGGGTAGGCACTGTCACGAGTTTGACCACCGCGGCTGACCATCGTCCACGCAGGCGAGCTCGATACCTCAAGGTGAGTGGGAGAGAACTCCCCGACGGAGCGTGGAAGGTTGCGTGGCGTGCGCACCGGGGCCACAGACCACCTGCCACGGGTGGCGCAATGACGTGCGCCACATCGTGATTCCAAAACTATCAGAACTCTGGGTGTGCGAAACAGAACACCATTCCATTTGTCAAGTTTTTCCCGTGAAGACCCAGGACGCGGAGGACGTCGTCACGGTCTCAGACGACTTTGCTGCACGAAGGTGCAAGTGCTGCTCGCATGATCACGAGAGTAATATCACAGGATAGCGAAGAGACGCCATTATAAACCGGGATGAGCGGGTACAATTATAGGGTATTAATTATTATGAAAATTATGGCGAAATCATCGAAACGATGGCCGAGAGCGATGATAATGATAGCCAGCCTGCCACGTGTTCTGCCTTAATTTGCTGCGATTACTGTTTGCAAGGTGGCATCGTGACAATGCATGACCGTTGGGGGAAGGCGGCTGAGGGGGGGGCGGCTGAGGGGGAGTGGCGGCAGTGGATGGAGGCGGCGACAGCGGGGAAGCGGCGATGGTTGGGGACGCCTGCGGGAGTGGCAACGGCGGCGCGGGGAAGCATTAGCAAAGAGGGGAGGTACCGGCGGCGGGAAGAAGAAGCGGTAGTTGGAGAAGGCAACGCGGTGGGCGGGGGGTCAGATGTAGTGAAAATTTGCAGCACGGCAGGGAGAGCTTGCAGCGGCGGTAAACAGGGGCGGCGCGGAAAGGGGTGAGGCAGCGGTGGGGGGAGGTAGAGCCGGGGTGGGGGGAGAGGCAGCAGGACTGTGGTGGCGGGCAGGCAAGCGGACGTGGCAGCAGTTGCGGATGTCTCTTCGGCGGCGGTCAGCTCGGGGAGGGCAAGGACACAGAGGCTGTCGGCTCCACCGAGGGGAGCGGATGGACCACGTTGACACTGTGTCAGACCCAAAGCCTTACCGCCGATCGCCACGGACACTTGCCAAGCTAGTGGAACGCGTGCTTCCACAGGCACCAGCCAATCCAGTGGATTGCACGCCTGTGCTTCTATACTTACCAACAGCTGTTCCCATCATATGTTTCCAGAGATTAAACCACTACGCGACTTCCGTGAACCCCTCTGCCCATTCTGTCTGGCTTTGGCGTGAGCTCGTCTGACCTGTTCATGGTGCACAGCCCTGCTGCTGCCTTGTCTCATAGAAGAGTGCTATGAACGGCCTATGAGTCGCAAAGCATCTAAATTCTTCCTTCGTGTCTTCTTCACCTCCCGAAGGTCCAAGCAGCCAGAACTCACACCACCTTTCCACTGCACCCTACCTGTCTGCTGGCGACCTTCCTGTGTGGATTGCCATAAGCATACCCTAGGCCCCCTGTACAGACCAAAAATCATACTACAATCATCGCAGGATGCCCGCAGCACGCAGTGTGCTTTTAAAGAACCCAGGAAGCCCCTTGAGGTGTGCACGAGTCGCCTACAGGTCTGAAATTCAGTCAAACCGCACCCAACCGTACCTGGTAGCCCCCAGATGAAGCGCACACTCCCAGCTGCGCCGTAAGTACCCCTGATGCGATGCTTTACTAGTTTTACACTCTGGAACCATCTGACTGCAGATGGCCACGAATGGCTTATGAGGTCGAGTACAGTGATAAATCAGCACCCCATACAGAGAGGGAGCTACGTAGAAGGCGGCAACGCAGCAGTTTTCTAACGAGCGCTAAAAAGATGACGCGTGCTCATCTAAACTGTACTCCACCCCCCCCTTTCCCTCAGGTACACTGGCTCCGCTTCGCTGTTGGTAGAAACGCAGTAGAGGGATTTTGTGGTTTGCTTGTGGTTAGCTCGTGAGGATCTCTTCAGTTCCCGAGGCCGCTCGCATGAAAAATCCGACGTGCCAGTCGACGAGAGCTGGCCATTTGTGGTTATCCAGGGAGCTGTAGCCACAGCTCGTGGTTACCGGCGTCGACTTCCGCATGCGAAACATGTTGATGGAAGCCATGAGGGTTTCCATGACGTGGCACATGAGGAAGAGATCCTGGTCGAACGTAAGGATGTTGGCCTAGTCCCTGTAGCGCTACCGCTCGCGCGTGGCACATGTGCATGGACGCTACCGCGAAGAGTAAATGGTCAAGGACGTCGTGGTTGCTCAAAAACTACTCCGGTACCGCATCAGGGTGGGTGGCAAGCAGTGCCGCTCGCAGGTATACGAATGTCATGCCTAGTAGAGCGTTCTGACCCAGGCGAGTGAGCATCTCCGACACTCGCACGCCGCCCAGCTGAAGGGCGCTCTCCTCCGGTGCCTGGCAAAGGCAGAAGGGCAGCGTGCCTCCGAACCCGCGCAGCTGCACGAAAATGCTCTTGAATTACGGCGAGAATAAAATGACCTACAGAGGCGCCTCCAGCAGCGCTTCGGCGGCGTTGTCGGCCATCCGCAGGCCGTCAAAGGGCACGCTCATCTTCCGCTGCACAGCCTCGGAGAGAAGCCGCTGTGTGGCGCACCGCAGCCGAAACAAGTGCGACAGGCCACCAGGCCCCGCTGTCACCGAAGTCGTGTGCGCAGGGAGCATTTTCGACAGGGATGAGAAAGTCTGCCGCGGGTGCACAGGCACCAGAGGGCTCACGGATCGGGTCGCACAAGAAGGTGCCCCGTCAGATGCGAACACAGCACAGCGGTGGCCAGAGCACGCGACAACAGCAGAGCTGTAAATGCAGTACCTCTCCGGCATTGTGGCGACAGGGGAGGACACACAAGCTGTGTGGCCACCAACGACGCAGAGTAGGAGCGCACGTATGGTGCGTCGGACGGAGCCGCACGCGCGAGCGATAGGCGACTTGCGTGCAATTGACACGCGGCGGGCCGTGCGAGCCAAATTTCGATGTTGTCGCGCGGGTGGGCGTGGCCTGACCTCGGGGACGCCGGCATTGGGGCCCGCAATCGGTCCCAGATTGTTAGCACCGTCCTACCTGAAATGTAGCACATACTTTCATGGCGGAATCAAATTCTGTATTATGAGTGGCACACGTCCCGAAGCAGGGTCCTTTTTTTTGGCCACCACTGTTGGCCAAAGTCGCCTGAACCGGCTCTACACTTGTGTTGCGGTGGAGGGATGTGGAGGCACGTCCCTTCCGACAATCGCCGAGGTGGATCCGGCGTCTTTCTTTTGCGCAGGTCACAGCATCCTTGCACAGCGCGCCAGATAATTCATCACCAGCCACCCCCGTTCGACCACCCAGTGACTTTCCGGGCCACTCACGTCCCATTGTAAGCCCGTCTGCAGACACGCTGTGTTCGAAACAATGAAAATAGCGCTGCGGCGCCGCCCTTTGGCTGCTGCGCCCTTCCACCAACTCAAATATGCCTCTTGACGGCCCCTGTGAGCCATTGCCTGCTGGGCAAAGCGCCAGGACCTCGATGGTGTCAGGAAGCTTCTCACCATGGGACGCTGGACCGCGGTGCATTCAAGACGACGAGCACCGCGCTCCGTTGATGACTTGCAGCGACGTGACAATTGAGGTCAGGGATGACTTGCGCATCGTCACCGGGAGGCGAATAACGGCCTGCAGTTGTCTCATTTTGTCGAGGGCTTCATGGTGGCTGCGGGCAGCGAGCTGCAACCAAACTCTCTTCTCTAGTCGTATCTGCACCCGCCAGGATGGACCGCCACCGTAGGTGCCCCTGTTGCACACGCAACAAAATGTCTGAGCAACCGAGCCACCTCAACCGCCATCTACAATTTCAACATCTAGATCTACTCGACGCTGCCCTAACTGTGCTCACCGGGGCGGAAAAATGCCGCCGCCTATTGGCAGCTCGTCGGGCCACGACAGCCGCTGTGCCGGGGGGTAGGGGGGCACGCAATACGCCCGCGTCAGCGTGGCACCGACCACGGACGACACGAGAGGGGACGCGAACCATGACAGTGGGCTCTCGAAGGGCAGCGGATCAAATTCGAGCGACCACAACAACATAGACAATGCTACCAATTCTGACTGGACGGGCTCGGGGGGACCGCCGCAGAGAGACTTGGACTAATTTGGATTATCGCAGCCAGTAAGCTCCTGAGACGACGACGAGTCCGTCCCCAATTAAATGCAACCCATCGACGGCAAAAACGAAGCTGAGCCGCCAGACGTCAGCATCCTCTTGGTCTAGGCGCTGCGAGAACACACGCCGGTCTCCATACATGATGACATGGACCACGGCGCAACGCTGAGCGGCCGGGTTTTGGAATGGTGCCAAGACCTGCGAGATGCAGAGACGTCGAGGTCGGTGATTGCCAGCCAAGGACACATTGTCGACCTCCCACGCTTTCACCTGCACTACAAGCGTTGGGTCGTCTCTTAGGTGCGTACGGCGAATGGAGGCGGAATGGGGCGCAAGCAGGCCAGCGCTTCCACGCGACTCTGCGAGCTGCTGAGTCGGCTACTGCCGGCGAGGTCCTCATAGGGCACCGCTCCCGGAACAAGACCGTGCTTTTGAAGGCCATCAGGAATGAGAAGCGGTGGACTATGGATGCTCTCGGCTGGCGGACGGCACCGGTTGACATAGCAGGCAGGACGTACCACCTTCTTTGTCGCGAGGCACTCAATGCCGCGCTGGAGCTGTTACTCCAGGCACGTGAGGACCAGCTACAGTGGGACGCAAAGGGTCCTGACGACGCCAACACATGCGTGATCGGGCCCCTTTGACAATTTCGCGCTTTTTATGAGCGAGAAAGACGTGAACGACACGTTGCAGGCTGGCACCAAGGTCTTGGGCTTGGTCGCGTACTCCGCCAGCACGACTTTGACGGGGACCTGCGGTACGTCGCTTGCTTGATTCTTGTCTGCGGTTGTACTTTCTGGGATTCTTGGGCTTGTGTTCATACCGGCCTCTTGGACTGCTGCAATGGCACGTCCGTCACACAAAACGCTGACACCGGTCCCATTGCGGTGCTATCTTAGATGCCTGCTGCTCCCCTCTGCTGCCGTCGTTGGACAGCCGTCTTTGCGAACCCTGTTTGACTCTGTGTGATGAACATCCGTGCCAAGCGCTACCACTTAGTGACGTTCGGATACATCCCGATGATACGACACATGTACGAACCACGCGCCAAGCACGAGACATCCGCGACAATAGCCGAACTGTTCCAGTGCTCCTTGTTCTTCAGCTTCCGCCGCTGCATGGAGGCGACCCTCGTCGGGTGCTCGTTTCTACTGGCGGACGGGAAGACGATAAACGTATCGCCCTGCCTGCTGCTGCACTCAGGATACAACATGGAGGAACGCAGTTTGATCTCCCGCAAGCACCATGGCAGCAAATACAACTACACGCCGTCCACGGCCGCCTTGGAGACGCTTGCGGGACGCGGAGGCTTGAACCAGCTAGAGTTGGACATGACTAAGACCGCCCTTCTCAACTGGATGGCGCGCAGATGCTTCGATCATTTCAACTGCCGCGGAGTTGCTGCGAGTGCAGCAACTCCGCGCCAGTTGAAATGATCGAAGAAACGATGCGCAGACGCTGCCGGGCACCCGTTTTGGGAGGATTGGCGGGACAGGGCTCAGGTTGCAAGCATTTCGAGCAGGTGACAGGACTTGACCGACTCCCCGTGAGATTGCCACTTTTTTCATGGCTTGAACGCTCACTAGATACGAATGACCATGATACCTCTGTTCTGATCTTGCATATTGGCGTCATCTTACGATGCGTGCGACCACTGCGCGTGGCGTGTTCCACCAACGACTCCGACGTGACGCAAATCAGCTCCAACATAAGCAGCCGCTCGCTCACTGTTCTTTTTCATCGCTTTACGCGACAGGTTGACGCCGTTGGCCTTTCCAGGAGGTTGTGGCAGAAAAAACAGCGCGGAATAAGTCCCTTCAATAGCACCGTAAACACAAACGAGAAGGACGTGAGGGGTCAACGTACTGAGAGAACCCAGGCGGTGCAAAGGCGCGCCAAAACCGGGACTCGGAAGGGACGCCAAGACTTGGATGGCGAGAAAGACGAGAAGGTGGCAGGCGAGACATGATGACGTGCTAATCGGGGCGAAACAGACGGTAGAAGAGAGGCGAAACAGGAGCCCTTGTCCCAAAAAAGAGGGCTACTTACGAGGGGCAGCCGTCTCGTAATTCGGCATTGCAAAGTACGGGGGCGTCCCACACGACTTGAGGGCCCGGACTAAGTACGGGACTTAGACCGTACCGAATGCAACAGAGTCTTTCCAACGAGGTGCACATGTACACGGAGTTTCTCGAGACGCAGCGTAGACTAGTCGAGAGGGCCTTAGCTGCGTACTTGCGGACCGCCAACAAGCGCTTCATTCAGGCATGCTTGTCAGATGTCGTGCCCCACATAGCTCCAGTGTGAGTGTGGGTGACGACTCTTTGACGGTGACAACAGAGACGAGAGGGGAAAGTTCTGGGATTCGGCGACATGGGACGACTCGTTGTCGGACGGCCCATCGGCAAGCGCTCACGCCGACGGTTCGTACGCGCAGGTGCACCCATTCCCATCACATTCTACCCATGTGCGCGTGCTTGCCTGCTGTCGCTCTGTTGCCTTTTTGTTTCCCACTATGCAGGTATTTTGTTGCCCCTGGCGAACTACACACGACTGTACAAAGCCCAGAGGACCACCGCGCCATGCCCTTTCTTCTTTTCGCAGTTGCAGGTATCCTCGCGCCTTCTTTCGGTCTGTGGAACCACTACGCCCTCACTTGCAAAGCACCCTCGCATGCTATGCGGCATTCTGCCACCCTCAATGATGAATAACAGGCTGCGTCCTCCTCTGCAGCACGCACGACGGCTGCTCCCCGCCCGTCTCCTTCGTCTCCCCCCCATCCTCGCCCACCACCCGCCATCAGCGCCGCGCCCGGCCGTGGCCGCCTTGACGGCGACCGCTGCGGCCGCAGCGACCGGCCAAGAATCCCTGGAGTGCGTATTTGGGGGCGCACTCTACCGTGCCCGCTGGCGCTGCCGCCGCCACATCACACACTGTGCACCGGACGGCGGCGCGAAGGGCGTGGGCCCGCACACGACGGCGACGTCGCTTGGAGGACGGCCACGGCTACCAGCTGCCGGTTCTCGGGGTGCGTCCGGGGGGGGGGCGCGCGGGAATCCTTATTGGCGCTCCCGCCGCCACGGCACGCGGAGTGACTGACCGGCGCGCCACGCGGGGGGACGCGCTTTCAGATACACCCACCACGAGAGGGGAGCCAGAAAGTGCGCGCTTCTTTGTGAATGTGATTGTAAACCCGTGAGCGGTCAGCCCCCTCTCTTTATCTATGTGAAGCAGCTAGCATGCGCACAATGCAGTCGAATGAGTGTCTTAGCGCGCTTTGGAGGCCGTGACAGGGACCGTGGAGTCGCCCAGATATGAGAAGGCTGTGAGTCAGTGAGGTAGGCGCGTCCTTCATTGCACATTGCTCGTCTGACAGTCCTAACAGAACATAGTGTACCGCGCGCTTTTTTTCCAAGCTGAGCCTGACCGCCATCCTGAACAACGCGGTGTCTGGTAGGCATACCTGCCACTGTCTCATCAAGACCTCCCGGCTCTGACGCCAGTGGAGCAAGCAGAGGCGTACCATGACGGTCTCAGTCTGAAATAAGGCGCAATCGCGGTCGCCCAAGAATTTCTGTCGGCTCAGATAGTTCGATGGTATCATCAGAGTGAAGATGAGGCTTGACTCCGGGTTTGAGAACATCCGCGAAGCAGGGAGCTCCTTCGAACAAGACTTGATAAATTATCATGTCGGCAGTGTGCGCTCTGGCACCCCGTAAATGCACAAAGGACCTCAGCGTCGCTGTGCGTCCATTAACTCTCAGGATGAGGTCGTTTACGCATGTTGAACGGACCGTCAAAAATGGAGAGTATACTCGGGAAGGTGCACTGACGGCAAATGCGAAGGTAAGCTGCAGTGCGGACCATGTGTGACAATACCGCGGCCAGACTGTGAAAAGGACCAGGATGCTAGAACTGAGCCGCATTCTATCATAAGCGTTAGCGGCCTACGGATGGGATGAGCCACGGCGCGGCGCCGTGGTGGCCCGCAGGCACGCATGACGCCCCTACGTTCTGAAACCTCGGGTCCTGCCAACGCGCCTGCCATCTTGGCCCTCAAGAAAGGGAGACGACCGTTGGAAGGAAGGAATCAAAAACCAAAAGTATGATGTCTCCATCATCGTTCCAGAGTGCGTATTTCTGCAATTACATGAGCCGAGCTGACGCTCAGGGTTCCGTCCCACATAGACGAATGTGTCTTGAGCATGTCGCGAATCTGCTTGCGCAGGTACTCAGGAGCCTCACTGAGGTCGAGGTCCTGGAGTGGGTCACGACTAGTGTCGGCCGATGAAGTATCAGCTCCATCCTTCGGACTCTTGACATCCAAGACGGCGGATAACATCGGCCTCTGGTAGGGTTCCGCGAACCCCAAAGTTGAGCTCTTCCGAACGCTAACGCCCGTTTGCGTGGCTCAGATTTGTCCGTACGGCAGCCGTTCCGGAGATACAGAGTGTCGATGAGAGAGAAAAAGTGCCTCCAGGCTGTCAGAATCGGCTACTTTCCCAGAGAGAAAATAATTTGTTCTCTGTTCTGAAGAAATACTGCAACCATAACGAACTTGCTTCAGAAGCAATTAAGGGGGCCTCTCTCACATGCCCCACAGACGCGTTTTTTCATAATGGCCGGACGACTACGGAATCCAGCTCAATCGATAGCACGCAGACATTTGCCCATGCCTCCCCCCCTTCCCCCGTTTGCGCGGCTCAGATTTACCCTTCCCCGTTTGCGCGGCTGAGATTTGTCCGTAGGGCAGCCGTTCTGGAGATACAAAGCGTCGACGAAAGAGGAGAAGTGCTCCCAGGCTATCAGAATCGGCTACTTTTCTAAAGAGAGAATCATTTGTTCTCTGTTTTGAGGATAGATGATTGTGGCGTGGTCTTAGATACCGGGGGGGAGGCGGCCCTCTCCCCCGAACCCCCCCCACGGACCCCCCCCACCCCGGCACCCGGCGGCCGGGGGGGAGGCGGCCCTCCCCCCCGGACCCATCCACCCCGCCACCCGGCGGCACCACTACCCCGCTACCCACCAGCCGGTGGGAAGGCTTCCTCGCGCAGCGCCCCTCGCGGTATCGCTGGCGTGCGGACCGACTCCCTCGCGCTGCGCCGCTCGCCGTGGCGGTGGCGTTCGGACCGACGCCTTCGCGATGCGCTGCTCGCCGTGGCGCTGGGATTCGGACCGACGCCCTTGTGCTGCGCTGCTCGCCGTCAGGAGCTGCTCCGGGCGCTGGATCCTGGTCCTTAGAATGTAACGCCGTGCAATGCCCTTCAGATCTGGGGCATCCCACGAATGTAGCTCCGAGGCCGCACGCGGCGTTGCGATTGGCTGGTTTCGAAATTCGAATAACGGACACACAAGTGGCCTACCGAGAGCTTTAACATAATGGACAGCCGGGCACCCGTGGCTCAGCTTCTGCATAAGAAGACGACAGCGTTCTTGCGAACCTCCTCCTTCTTCGAGCCTTCCGGTGTTTTCCTTGGTGACCGTGTCACCGGGCGAGAGTAGAGCAGGGCGCTTGGGCGAGTTCCCTCAGCTGGGCAGGTGTCCCCATCTGTTTCAGTGGGCTGGGGTGACACGTAGTTTCATGCGACACTTAGTTGTGTCTCAGAAGCCAACCTTGGGTGGCTCTCGTGGCACCGCATGTCGAGGTGTGAGCGGGCTGGCTCGTGATCACCGTTCATGTCCATGAGGCGTTGGCAACAAGCTTTCGTGGATGTAGCAAACCACGGCGAGGAGCAAGTACCAGCTTAATCGCCGCCGCGGCGCACTCTTGTTTTCCAAAGAAGACGAAGATTGCGCTCCGCGGCCGCTTGAGAAAAAAGATAAACGGCCGGATGAGAGATGGTGCATTCGAAGAAGCGCAACTGTCAGAGCCAAGACGCTTGATACTCTCCGCCGATTGTGGCCCGACCCTATGCGGCCCAGCACGGCCCCGGGAATGACGCGACAGCGCACGGGTGTACGGCGCCGCTTTCGCCCCTGATTTCTCGAAACGCCCGCATGTGTGCTCCAGCCGTCCACTGCGGCACGATTCTCATACCGCCTACGAAGGAGGTCCTGATGAGACCAAGATGAACTGAGTGGCGCATTCTGACCATGGCCACGAGCCAACGAGAAAACCCTTGATTTTCTGGGTCCCCCAGATCGGGACGGATCGGCGCCCCTCCACGACTACCGCCGCCCGGGCGGTTACGCCCGGGCGGGCCTGTAAGAGTCCGCGACCGCCCAATCGAGAGTCACCATCCTCGGATCTCACCGGGACTGTTTGAATCTCGCGTTGGAGGTATGTAGCATATCTTCGCCCGGAATGGACAAATTGCCACAGGTAGCCCCCATGACTGGCTAAAGCCCACATACTGTGCCAATTGGCCTGTGGCATGCCCTTTGGGGGATTACTTCCGCATTGTTCATTTTTGTTTGTTTGTTTGCTTGCCTGTCTTATCTGTCTGCCGGCACTCATTACGATCGCTTGTGATCGGACGGTCGATCGACCAGTGCCCTCATTTACATTAAATCACCAAGGGTCCGGGGTCGCCGTCGTGGGCACCACCCGGCTCCCCATCGGATGCCCTTCTACAAAAGGTCTTTCTTCCTCGCCGCGACGGCGATAGAACTCGCTTTATTGCTTGGCTACGGTCGGTCCCAATACACTGATAATTGAACCAACGTTGTTAATACCACAAACAGCCACTCGTACCACAGGTCGTAGAGCCGCCCATCCACAACCCGCGAGAGGTGGGCCATACGGGCGCCAGTGTCAGATAAACAGACCTCTATCGTGGTCAGTGTCATGGGGGATGCTCGAGCCTCCTGAAAACCGAGTAGAATAGCAGTCAGGCTCAGCGCTCCGCCGAAAAATACCCGTACCCGATTGAACTTGGCATCGCCCAGGCCAACGGATGCCAGCAGCCCGACCTGCTTGGCGGCAGTCGGGCGCCGTGGGTGTCTCCGACTGCCCCGTGGGCGTGTTGCAACCGGATTGAAGCGTATATCCATCGCAAAGCGTTTGTTTCTCTGGCTCCTCCGCACTGTCGTTTTCAGCAACTTCGCGGGCTGCCCAATGTATTCGTCGAAACGCCCTTTGGCGTGTCGCACCGACACCGCAGATGGACAGGCTTTTGACAAGATGGCTTTTAAAACCCGTTTTTTTGTCCAGAGCTGCTGGATCTGTCGGCGTTCGCGCCTCGCCCAGGCACTCAATGAACTGACTGACTACTGCGCTGCTCGCACAAACTGGACCCTCTTCCATTAGCTTCCGTTGCAAATTTACTGATTTATTGGCTCATTGGTCGGTTCATGTTGCTGAAGCGGATGTTGCGGATCCAGTTTTCGTGAGAAGCACAATAGGCCAGGACCACTGAGAATTGGCAGGGTGGGAGGGGGGCCCAAACCCTCATCCGCCGCCACACCCTTCGAAGCTCGAGGCTCGGAGGTCCCCGCCGGCCCGGTCTCACCCACTGTAGTGGGCACCCACGGCGCCTTCGGCGCACCACTCGGCAAGAGGGAGGGTGAAGCGTCCAGCGCCAGCCCGCCAGAAACCGCGGCAGGGCTCTTCCTGGGCGCAGATAGTGGAACAGAAGAGGTGGGGTGAATAGAGGGCGCCGAAGCGTGCATCACTCACAAACCCAACTTCGCTTCCTCACTTGTCAGGGCGTTTGGATCTGCGTCACTGGGCACACCGCTGTGCGACGCCGAGCCCATCTTGACCTCCTGCGCCACAAAAGCGTTTCCCTTCTGGTACCGGTCAACAGACGAGTTTTAGTGCCGTCGGAGACGGCATGAGGCGGGGTCGACGGAGGTGGCGGCTGGCACCTCAGCCAACCAGCCGGTCCGCGGCCTCTCCAGAGCAAGCACCCTCCCTATGTCTGACCGTCCCGACGTGACAGCAGCCGTGCCGATATGTGTGGCGCCGTCGGAAGACGGGGGACATGGAGGAACAGCCACATCGGCACTTGACGCGCCCGCCGGCAACCCGAGCCTCAACCCGAGGCCTGGTGATGTCATCTTTGAGCCGGACGACCAATCTGGGTCCAATCTCGGGCCGCGCGCCATCGAAAGGAGGCCGGGGGGAAGGGGGGATGGCGCGGCAGTCCCGAGAAACCAAAGGGCTGGCGTGGCAGGCCCCGCCGCGTCCGCAGCCGTCGCCACCGCCGCACCGCTGAAATGGCCAGCCCGCCGGCGCCGATGGTACTCCGTGGAGGCCCACGGGCCACAATCTCCGTGAGTAATGCCGAAAGCGTCCATGAAGCTGTTGCCCATGACCCGTCAAATGGGCAGGGCGGCGACAGCCCCGAATGCCGTCTCCTCGTTCTTCTCATCATCTATCGCTCGTGCGGTAGCGTGCCTGCTTCGCTGAGATAGGGTCGCTGACGCGGGAGGCAATGAAATGTCAGCACTTTTGTAAGTAAAGCTTCTTGCAGCTCAGCAGACAATGAGACACTGCAGGATTGCAACAAAAATGGACGCTGTTAGTGTTGCTGCAGTTTACCGCCCGAGCCGAAATCAGTCGAATGGGTTCTCATTAAGCCATCCAAATCATATCCAAGTTGTGATCACGATGGCGTGCCAAGCGGATGGGCGACAGTTGACCATAAGCAGAAGAACTCAGAGTAGCTGATATACGCAATCAGAGAGCGTAGCGGCGCTGTCCGGTCTCTACCATCGCGTAGCATGGCTGTACAGGGGTGCTCCTAGGTCAGATGATTGGTCCGGCTCCGGCGGACCCGTGTTGGGGCTGATAGGGGCGGGGGGAGGGGGACTCGACTGGGCTGACAGTGTAGAGACGATAGGCCGCGCCAGAGGCAGTCTTGCGCCCGGCCGACGAGCTGGCGAGCAACACGCTCTGCCAAATAGCCAATTTCCCCACCAGTGGCCATCACAGCCTCTGCCGGCCGCCCACGAATCCAGTCTTTCTCAGGAAAAATCTGCAATGCGATCATCTATTTTAAATCCAAAATAGTCACCGTAACTAAAAATACATTCCATGCATTTAGACGCACAAGAAAAGGGGTTTCCCTGCTGTTCTAGACCTTGGTCGACGATGAGAAGCAGCAGAACTGATCTCCGTGGCATGGGTATCCAAGGAAAAAAAGTAAGCGCTCAAAGGGTTTTGTAGAGCTGAGATACACCTCGGTGCATTTCTGTCCTTCCAGAATTGCGCCGTTTTCTTCGTCGCCGCCGATCCGGAACGGGCTCTCACCAATTTCTTACGCAAGACACGGATTCATTCGATCTGGCATGTCACATAAATGCACTTTCTCACGGCCGGCTACGAGCATCACCTGCCGCCCACCACCACCACCCATGTTAACCAACAGCCACAAATGTCGTCCAGACACTCCTGTAGCTCCGATGTTATGCATTTTTGTTGCCTAGCCACGTCAAGTTACCGTTTGCAGCGTCACAAGCGGCCACAGGAGTACGTCTTAGTCAGCACGGCCATCCAAGAGTCACTCGTAGGGCTCGGCCCCCGCCAGATCGCTTCCCGGCATCGGGACAGAGCGATTGTCCACGATTTCAGCCGCCGCTGCCGCAGCGGCCGCCAGTCCATCGCCCGGAACGAGCACGCGCCGGGGATGGGAGGGAGCGACTGCGAGCAGCGGAAGAACGGGGGGCGAGGGCGGCTGCGACGACGGGAACGGCGTCCGCCCCAGCACCAGCTGAGGATCCGGCGCCGGCAGTGGGGCATCCTCGGGGAGGATGATGGACAAGGGGGAGTGCAGAGCCCGAAGAAATGAGGATGATGGCTGTTTTTTCATCCTACAAAATATTAAATCACCCAAACTTTGCTTGTTATAGGATGAGCAGAAGGAAATACGAAAACGAGAAGAACGATGTACGAGCCAAACATCACTCGAGAAAATTGCCGGTGGAGTGCATGCAAATGGATACATTTTCGGAGGCAAGAGCGGCGTCCACCGAAGCCGAAAGCGGAGCGGGCGGGGGGGGGGGGGGGGGGGGGGGGGTGGGGGGGGGGGAGAGGAGGGAGGGGGGGGGGGGGGGGGGGGGGGGGGTTGGTGTCAACACCATTTGGCGAGGGGTGCGCCGGTGCCCTTTTTTTTTTTCTGCCTGGTTTTGGAGTGC
>Ga0115031_1001445_pt1 | contig 17702 bp, 8 predicted proteins | sample Maine_Asex4_meta_FD_87301 | JGI IMG/M metagenome (GOLD analysis project Ga0115031, IMG submission 87301) | Marine algal microbial communities from Maine, USA - Maine_Asex4_metaG | ecosystem: Host-associated > Algae > Red algae > Unclassified | place: Maine, USA | collected 2015-01-05
ACTCCTTAAAAAATAAAAACGGTAGTCCCACTACTCCATCCGACGATTTAAAAATAACCTTTGATATCGATGGCAAGAAAGTCGTAGGAATTTTTGTCATAAGAACAGCCAACGAATGGTTAGAACACGCCAAATCACAACCCATTCCTAAAATGTTGTTTGGGGAATTCTGGCACGAAAACGAACTTTGTATTTTGTTTGCGGACACCAACCTTGGCAAGTCGATCCTGGCGGTCCAGATTGGTAACAGTATCAGTAAGGGTCAACCAATCAATCAAATAGCCCTGGAAGCTCCGGCACAGAAGGTCATCTATTTTGATTTTGAATTATCCGAGAAGCAATTTGAAAACAGGTACTCCAAAGATTTTTTCGACCACTATAATTTTAATGGCAATTTTTGTCGGGTAGAAATAGATCCGGAGGCAGATATTCCAATCTTCCTGGATTTTGAATCTTACGTAAATAACTCGCTGGAAGAAACGATCCAACAGGCGGGTACCAAAATTATCATCATCGATAATATTACCTACCTGAGAAGTGAAACCGAAAATGCCAGAAATGCACTTCCACTAATGAAGTATTTAAAAACATTGAAATCCAAATACGGATTATCGATCCTCGCGCTGGCCCATACGCCCAAACGGGAGTCATCCAAACCGATTACCCGGAATGACCTGCAAGGCAGCAAGATGTTGATCAACTTTGTGGATAGTTGCTTCTCCATCGGAGAGAGTCAGCAGGATAAAAATACACGCTACCTCAAACAGATTAAAGCGAGAAACACCGAAATTATCTACGATGCGGAAAACGTCTATAACTGCGAAATTCAAAAGCCGGATAATTTTCTAGAGTTTGTTTTTACCGGTTTGGGGAATGAGCAGGAGCACCTGGAATCCTACTCGCTAAAAGACAAGAAACGCGTAATCACCAAGGTGAAAGAATTGATCCAGGAGGGAATGAGCCAACGGAAGATTGCCAAAAAATTGGGAATTTCAGTGGGAGCGGTTAACAAGTATGCCCGGTTGTGAGCGTTCACGATATTGAGGATAAAATGGCTTGAAATTCGGTCATTTTTTGCATCTAACTAGCTAATAAACATCTACTTACGTAGGTGTTTTTTTTTGGTTGTTTGAGTGTTCACGATTCTGGAGCCCGTTCACGGTAGCTAAAGTGTTCACGGTTGGGGGTGGCAGGATTTCGTGAACGGTGGCTATTTTTGTGTAATGGGTTGGTGGTCAGTGCTTTAGGTGGGGTTTTGGTGTATTTGAGCGTGAACGGTTTTTGGGTTTGGTTTAATAGTCCTTACTCCATTTGCAGCGTATTGAAGATACTGGTCAAGGTTGCGGGATCTGTTTCACCAGTTTTATGGACTTCACCATTTTAAGATTGGGTCTCTTTATAGTGTTTGAATACCCTCTTGGAGGTTTGGGTAAATAGATCGCTTGGGATGGGTGATAGTTTGTTGCTGACATTGACTAGATCTGCACTTCTCGTTTTGTCCGGACCATCACCGAGTCATTCTGGTGCTACTCCTGTTCCTAATTATTGTACGTGTACTTCTCTTCCTACAAAATATCAGAGACTACAATCGTTTTGCACTTTGATGCTGATTTTTTCAACTATACCGGTTTACCAATTCTTCAATTAGGTCAAATAAAATTTTAAACCTTCTAAAATCATTTTGATCTAGACTAGGAACTATTTTAGTTGCAAAATAATCTTTACCACCTTTGATTTGATATTCTTCTTCTTCATCAACTTCTTCAGTTCTCAACTCTATTCCTCTAGAATTTTTTATGATAATTGTACCTTTCCTTATATCTAACCCTTTGCCTTCAAGTTTTCTTTTAAGTATTGGGATATCAAAATAAAACTCGATACACAGGTTTTGAGTTTCTTCAAATTTTAATAAATCATTTGGAGTTGGTAGAAGGATTGCAACACCTTTGTTATTTTGATGGAGTTTAAATAAATGGTTGTCAATTTTTTTATTTGAAAAATTACTCGAAAGCTTATTGTATCCTTTTTCAATTGCAGGTCTATCTCGATCATAAAGGGCAATATGTAATTTACCATCAGGTCGAATACTTTCAATAAACTTATTTAAAGCTGGATAACCTCCTGTTCCTCCCTGATTGTCTGTTCGATTATCTACAGAGATTAATTTGAATGGAATATTTCTATCAGGGTTTAATATCTCCCATGCTTTATCTAATATAGAGACATCAGTTTTGCCTTCAGTTATAACAACAGGGATAGTAATATTTTTTAGCTTTGTTTCTAAATCTTGTACTTTTTTTAAAGATAATTCAGACTTCTCAACTTCCCTTTCAATATAAGAAGAAATAATTGGTAGTACTCCCATTTCTCTATCTAAAGTTCTTACATCAGATTTATCAATTGGAATGATCTTAGTATCATCAAGCTCTTGGTTATCATTTGTCTTCGCTAAAAAAAGAGTGGTTGATTTTTCTTTTTTATTCTTTATTGAGTAAAAAGCTGGGGAATGGGTGTTTATGAAAATTTGGATGTCTTGAGAAAATTTGCTAAATAATTGAGCAAGCTTAAAAGTGTTTGCCATTTCCATATTGTTTTCAGGTTCTTCAAAACCCCATATTGTATCTGTTGCGATTACCCCTCGTCCTGAAACTGTTTTATAATGATCAGCAATGAATTTCAAGATAACCGGAATATATTGTGCTTTTATTCCATCACCTCTTTTGTTTAAGGATATCTCATAGTTTTTTTTCCCTAAGCTAAAATCTAAAGTTGCGAATAATAGTTTGAAATTTGATGGCAAGCCTATTTGACTTTTGTATCCTAAATTTTCACTTATATCGTTAGTTAATTTTAAAACTTGGTTTTTCAATCCACTTATGAATTTATCCGAAGCATCATTAAATGTTTTGGGATTTACCTCGCTTAATGAATCGTGGAGCTCACCCATTAGGTAATTAAAGTATTGATTGCCTCTAATTGCAGGGACATATAGAAATCTTAATTTCTTAATCCATTGAAGTGACCCACTCCTTCCTGAAGGAGTTTTCCCAGTTCTAGTTTTTATCGAATCTTTATGTAACCCTCCCATTCTCCATCTTTTTTCCCAAATCAGATTCTCACTTTTCCAATATTTTCTAGAATTATTGAACATTATTTTAATAGTAATTTCCCTAGCCTTCTTTATTGGAGTTTTAGCATATTTAGAAAAATCGTCATTAAACCTGAATGGTGTTCCGATTTCAGTCTCCCCATTAAAAAATAGATTTAAAGCTTTTAAAAAATTGGATTTACCAATATCATTTTTTCCTACAATAATATTAAGGTGATTAGGCTTTATCCCTTTGTCAAGGCTAACAATCGATCTGAAATTTTTAATTTCAATTCTTTCAATTACAATCATACCTTAAGGGTTTGGAAAATTAAAGAAATACTAATTTAAAATATTATTTAACTGATTTGATTTACAAGTATTGACCTTTTTCAATAGCCGAAACCAAGGATTGATTATCTCATCAAAAAAGATATAATTCTTATCTAATCCACACCTCGTCAAATTACTCCTAATTTAGAAACGGGAAGCTTCTACACTAGAGTAAAGACAAGGCCTCAAAGCTGAAGTGCCGCGCTTTTTCTATCTATCTAAATCTATATAGTAAAAAATAATAATTGCAAACTAGAATGTAAAATGAACAACGAACAAACGTCTCATCCTAAATCCATTAAATTTTCTCAAGGTAGGTAATGTAAAGATATAAAAAACATGGGTATTACAAAACAAAATTTGTATCTCCCCCCAAAATAGCCAAGACTTGGCGATGAGTATCTAAAACAATCTACTTTAAAATGTCAGTTAACTTGAACTTGAACTGTAACCAGAATCAGGGGGACAGCTTGCTCCGGATTGTACATATTTTTTCCTCCGTATTTCTGATCCTACCAAATGTTTATTGGGAAATTAGGGGTTAGTTAGTAGTAGCTCCAGAATGTTATGCAATTAACATTCGCTATCTACTTATAATCGTGGATCTGCTACTATTTTCATCCCTTACCTTTAATAACTCGAACTATTAATTCCGGATTCATTGGACAGAATTATGCAATAGATGAACTGAAGTATAGAATATGCGTTTAGATCGAAGAAGCTATATCAGAAATGTTTCCTGATTTAGTACCAACTATTTTGTAGATAAAAAACAACAAATGGCTGATATTGTATCAAAGAAAAAGCGGAGCCAAATGATGGCAGGAATAAAAGGAAAAAATACTAAACCTGAAGTAGCTATTAGAAAAGCATTATTTAATAAAGGCTATAGATATAGACTTCACAAAAAAAACTTGCCTGGAAAACCTGATCTGGTTCTAGCCAAGTATAATACTGTTATTTTTATTCACGGATGCTTTTGGCATAGACACGATTGCCACCTTTTCAAATGGCCATCAACAAGACCGGAATTCTGGAAAGATAAAATTAACGGGAATAAGACCAGAGATCTGAAACATCTCAAAGAGCTACGTGAGTTAAAATGGAGAGTACTCGTCATCTGGGAATGTGCATGGAAAGGAAAATATAAAAGACCTTTAGATGAGATTACAATGCTCACAGAAAAATTTCTAAAAAGTGATCTGGAAGAATTTCAAATTGAGAATGTAAATAAATGTCCAGATTATCATAGTGCTTTCGGGAAGTAGAAGTAATTTTTTTTCACTTCGCCTTCTCTAACGCATTATTTTATTGAAAATCCTTTATCAATCATTCTTTTCAAATGGCCTCTTATAGCTTCCTTGTGGAAATTATTAAGGGGGCTGAAACCGTATGCGTATTGGCTTACATAATCCAATTGTCTTCTTGACAGAACACTCATTATCGATTCCCATTCAACCATTTTACGAGCTAAATTAGCTGTAATTTTAACCTTTGATATATCCACGTCAGCAGATTCGTCAATGGCCTTACCATTTGATTTTTTATTTTCCTTTTTAAAATAGTAGTTGGAAGCGTTTTTAATATCAGTCACATCTGGACATTCATTAGAATCCAGTTTTTCTCCAATGGTATTAAAGGAAGAAGAAAAGGAGGCCTTTTTTTGTTTAGCTCTTGCAGCAATTACTTTAAATTCACTTTTCATATTTAGCCCTTCAGACAGGCTTGAATAATAGGTGCTCAAGATATTATTAAATGTATCCAAAAGGTCATATGATCTTTTCTCTAAAAGGTTGGTTAGCCACTCTGGATCAATTTTCCTAAACTTGGTAGTAAGGTATTGGTGGAAATCAATTGATGGTTTCTTAAGCATTTTTGGTGATGCAAAATTTTTGATTATAATATCAAGTTTTCGTTTTTCGATATCTGTTAATTCTGTCCTCTTCTTTAAAGCTCTAAAATAATCAATACCAATATCCAGAATATCCAGGGTCCCGTGCAAAAGAGAGAAATCAATATCTTTTACTGAGTTTTGTTTTTTCATGAATTTAATATCCTCACCAGACATTATATATGAATCTATGATAGATTTTACAGACGAGTTTGCCATATATTCTGAGATCTCCACAGAATTTATAATACTTAACCATAACTCTTTTTTCTTTGAGTATTCACCAAAATCATCGCTATCAGAATACTTCTTTATCAGGTCATTCATTAGCACCATTAAATTCTTAAAGAACTCTTTGAGACTGTCACTGATATCCTGTTCTTTCCATATTTTGCCCAGGTCAAAGTAATTTTCATTGTAATCAGTGTAATGATGTAAAACAGAAATACTGTAAGGTACAACAGCTGATCTTAATTGACCCATTGAATTTTTACCCTGACCATAAATTTTCTCTAGCCTTCTAAATAATATGACTTTAGCAATTACTCTTTCATAGAAAAACCTGTTGATATTAACTTTACTTGTGTTAGCTTTTTTATTATCAATTTCTTCTATAAAAATCCGAAAGACTTTTTCACCTCCCTTTTTTATTATATAAGGTGTGTCACCCCAAGAGCAATAATATTTAGCTAACTGTTCTTTTGAGAACTTCCTTTCATTTGGATATTCTTTTTTCTTACGTGCTTTATTGCTACCGGCAATTCTTAGCATCGTATTATATTCTCCTTTAGATCTTTCAAAGAACCATTTTTTTCCAGCGGATGTAACAACACTATTGGACAAAGTTTTAAGCGCAACTAATTGTGGATTTCTTGACCGCAGATCTACTCTGGATACTCTGGACTGAGCATTAGAAAACGTACTTATGTTTGATATCAATTCATCAAGCTCATCTTCAGTAGTTTGCTTCGCTACATTAATCTTGGCCATCACCTTTACCTTGCTGATATTGAGACCTTCTTTTTGTGAAAAATAAATTGTAGCGGTTGTTTGTCCACCATTTACGATTTGAAAATTTGTTAAATTTAGTATCCCTGAATTATCTTTATTTAATTGTGCTTCAGTTGCAGTAATTGTCAAACCATTGTTGTAAGCAACAAACATTTCTGGCTCATTCCTGATAGTTTCTTTAATGCCTTTGTTGACACCTCTAAACTGTAAAAATGACCGGACATTTTTCTCTAACAATCGAGTACTGTAGTTTTTATATAAGTTAGCAATTAGTGACCCGGGAAGAACACACAAATAAGACTCAAAGTGCTTTTCGTCTGCTGCCTTTATAACCTTGATGCCTTTAGGAAAAGAGGGGACAAAGTCAATTACAAGTGGTTGACGGTTTCCCTGAGAGATAGCAACTTCATAGAGATAGTTAAGATCAATAAGTCTCTTTTTTATTAGTATATCTTTGGTTTGACTTTTTCCTTTATGAAAAAACTTGGTCGAAATTTTATCATCATCAAAATTAAACGACTTTGGAGATTCTACGTTTGTTCTGGTAGTGATTGATGCGGTAAGTGAAACCAGAAATATTTCTATAACATCAAATTGGTAGATACCTTCATTCGAACCAATTTTAGAAACTAGTGCTCTGGCTGAATCAGAATCCTGAAGAATATCATTTAGTTGACCTTTTAAAGATTTGGTTATAAACTTATTTACTTTTTTAAATTCAGAATCATAAGAAGATTTTGTTGATACTTTACTCTTTGAATCTTTAGAAGGTCCAATTGTATCTTCTTTGAGAATAAATAATTGAAGTCTTTCCTGGGATTCATTTATGCAATACCCATTCACCTGAATTTTTAGTGAATCATTTTTTAGATAAGTCTCAGTCCAGTCTTCTGAATCCAATGCTTTTGATTCAACTAGCAATGGAAGTATTTCTGATAATATCATACCTGCCTGATAAAATCCATCTTCATCCTTTGAGGTGTCAATAATCTCGTCTTTATATTTTATGTATTCTTCAATTTTCATATTAATCTGTCTTGGTTATTTTGAAAGACTGTATGGACTTTGTCTCTATCTTGTATTTAACTGATGATATTCCCGGAATAAGGTTACTAGTAACTAATTTAGGGAAATCCACCATTGTCGTATCGTACATATCTACTGAATGAAGTATGAATCTGAAATTATCATATTCAAAGGATGTCTCCATTGTTATATCAAAATATGACAAAGCTTTGTATAGTGGACTAATATCAGAATTGGAAGCAGACAATATCTCTCTGATTGAAATAATTAAGCTGGATAATGCTTTTCCTTCAGAATCATCTAGCAATAAATTTACGACAGAAAGTATCAATTGTCTATCCTCAACAGGCTCTAGCTGATACTTACTGGAAATATTGACAGTTGCTGTTCTGTATAGTTTTGTTTTAACTTCTAAATCGTACTCGTCAAATACGAAGTCATGAACAGAACCGGAGGGACCTTTCCACGAAGAAAGGATTTTGTAATGTGTAAATTGATTTTCCGAAAGAAGATTATCTCTAAGGATAATTAGTTCTCCGTAAAGTCCCATTAACTGCTCAAAAGATAATTTAGAGGAACCATTTCTAAAAAATGTCGCCCACTCAGTATATTTATAGATGAAAAGAGAAAGGTGTTTCTCAATTTGTTCCTCCTTCTTGATAGTTGAGGATATGGATAAGACAAGATCATCAAAGACATCTTGATAGCCTGGATTTGTTAAAAGAAGTATCACTGCATCATCCTTGATGAGTAGATTCACATTCTCTTTCTCTACAGGTAATCTATCTATCGAGTTGATATTGTCACTATAAATGATGATTGCTCTGTTCTCTTTTTCATCAATGGCAAGGAATAATCTTGTTTCTGGATCAGAAAAATAACGAAGAATCTTAAACTCACCCTCCCTCCTGTCATTCTCGATTGTCAGCCATTTATTTTTTAGATAGTCTCTATTCATCTTCCAGATCTTTAGGTAATTCGTCTTCATATTCTGTTTCATCTTCAAGTTCAAGGTCGTAATTTCCTCTGAGATATGTTCCTCCGATTTGCTCTTCTAATGGAGGAAATCCAAAAACATAGCCCAATAACGGTACATTAGGATTAATATCCTCATCCTTCCAATATTGATCATAAAGGTCTTGAACATCAGAATTCTCTAGCTTGTCATTTTGATGAAATGCATCTTTGGCATCCAGTAGATAGATAACCAATAATCCTCTATCTGAGCTTACCTGTTCTCTGTAAACTCTTTCAGGGATATTCTTACGCTTCGCTTTTGCTAATGCTGACTCAAATGAAATATTTTCTTTTATAACTATTTTATTAGCGGTATCTTCAATAAACTTTTCTTCTGATTGTGATTTTTGATCTTCCAATAGAGTAAAAGCCAAGTCTTCATTACTCGAAACAATATTAGCGTTACGACCTGCAGCTTTATATACTTGTTTCTCAATCATATTTTTAGCATCACTATAAATTTTAGGACCAGGTCTCTTTGCCATTTTGATTTCCCTCTCTTTAATTGAAGAAAGGTTAACATCAGAGGATGACAACGGAGAATTAGAACGTCCTGTTATTTTCAATGCAACACTCCAATTCCGAAGATATCCTTTTTTTACTGCCTTCTCTATGAAATCAATCATTGTAGCTTTAACTATTGGACTAAATGAAACTGTTTCAGAATTTAATAAATGAAGTATTTCTTCATTTGAGCAATCCCACTTTAATAATGTTTTGTTATCAAATTCGCGCAAGTTTGGTGCAATATTATTTTGAAAATAACTCCAGGATTTATCCAGACTGTTTTTTGAAATATTAATATTTACTGCCTGTACCAGAGAATCCTGATATGACCAGCGTTCAGTCGTCGCATTTTTACGGATAGAATTTCTGGTAACTTGCAAAGCTCCTGGATGATCTTTCACTCTTAATATAAATGATTTGGGCTCTTTACCTTGAGAGTCCATCTTGATAAACTCCTGTTCCAGTTCTTGTATACAACTGGTTGTAAGGTCAAAGCGATCAATACTTAGTTGGGTGGTAAATATTCGGCAACAATCCAAATAACCGGGTCGATATCCAAACCAGCGGCCCATTTGTAATAACGTGTCCGAATAATTTGTCTCTCTAATAAAATAATTTATTGTTAAACCTTCAAGTGTAAATCCTCTGGATAGTCTATTCCCTCCAATTGCAATATACTTCTTGGGCATTGCTCTTGGATAAGTGAGTTTTTCCTTTGTATAGCTATTTATGGCTTTAACCTCAATCCCTTTTACAGCACTTGTAAAGAAATTTTTCAAACTTTTGAATACGATTGGGGTTAGGAAAGGATCTTCATAACCAGCTGGCAGGTAATCTCTTATATGTTCGACTAAATGTCCAAACCTGTAATCATAGAAGATTTTTTCCAGTTCTACATAAATCCCTTCATCAGGTTTATCAAAATCGATCTGCCTTTTTACACTATCCAGGTACTCGGTAACATAATCGGCTGTTCTATTCTGCCAGGTTGTAAATCTGCTTATATGAATAAGCATTGTATTATGAGGATTATACAAAGATGAACCCTCCATTTTCGGAATTCTACTTTCTCTAATTGCCAGGCTAATGATGAATGACAGAACTGCCTTTTTAAGAGATTCTGGAATTCCTGCGGGATAATTATCATCTTTCCTGGACGCTCTCGTTCCTTTTTTATATTCATTATAATCATTGAAGTTACGGTACCCTTTACCTTCCGTATATTCATCCCAGTCATTTTTTGTTTGAAATTTAAGAATAGGTGTACCATCATCTTTACAAACTCTTGATGGAAAGTAATCAATAAAATCAATGACTGGTGGACCTATCAGAGGTAGTTTTTCTTGAGCGTTATCCTCGTTATTTTGCTCAATAGTTCTAAAAATCGACTTAGCTCCAATATAGTTACTTGGTGGTTCTAATAAAACAATGAAGTCATCAGGAAATATATTATCAACTTGTGAAAAGCTTATATCTTGAGAAATCCCGTCAACTCTTTGACTTATTATCCATTCGCTCTCTGCCGCCTCGTTTCGATCCTGTAATACATTAGCAAAAGGGGTAGCGGTATATCCCAAATATGTACGTACTTTGAACAAATCCAGAATCGCTCGAATATGACCATTTGTTTTTGATGCATACTCTTTTCCCTTGGATCCCAGGTTATTAAGGGATGCATTATCAGCCTCATCGTCAAGAATCAGAAACGGTATATCATGTTTTTTATTTGAACCTAATGAACTATACAGCCATATCATTAGATTTTTTAACACACTAACATTCTTTTTACAAACCAGAACATACTTGTCATTTAATGTAAAATCGAGCTGCTCTACTTGCTTGTTGAAATCGCGTCTTGCAGATGTGATGGTTTTTACCTGAATAACTTTTCCATCATGGTTCACTCCAAACCTTCTAATGGTACCTACACCAATTGCTCCAGTTGAAACACCTTCATCACTTCGACCTTCTCCAATAACATCAGATTCAATTCTCTTCTGCGTTTGACTACGAAGATCCTCCATGATACCAGACAAAACAATGATAAGTCTATAACCAGTATCAATTGCCCGGTTTATCACAGCGTTAAAGTTTCCTGTTTTACCTGATTGCACAGCACCAACTACCAACCCTTTAACGTATTTTTCACCAACAAAATTAGGATCAGCTAATTTCTGCATTATTATTAAACTTGATCTTCTTGTTTCAGAAACTACTCTTTCAGATCTACCAGAATTACCCAGTAATTCAAAATATCTCTCTGAATAATTCCAGCTTGTCTTTTTTTGTTTTTCTTCTGTTAACCATGTTTTAAACCCTTTTTTGGTAAGTTCACTTGTAAATCCAGGATCAACAGTATTCACTGAAAGAAATTCACTACTGGCTTGATCAAAGTAAGCTCTTAAAGTGATCTCATCAACATCATCAAGTTTGTATATTTTGGCTACTATTTTGATATCAGCTAGGTGCTCATCATAAATATTAATTATATTAGATTTGGTCAAATCTCCGCTTCGGAATTTATTTTCAATATGCTTCTTAAACATGTCCTTATAGGTCATTTGCTTTTAGTTAGTAGGTTAGTAATTTCAATTGGCACATTGGATTTGTTATATCCAAGCAACGGTAAAACTTCTTCAATAATATATGCATTATCTACACCTTGCGATTGTAATGTTTTTATATTTTCTATTAAATCTGATATCAAGAAGCCATTATAATTTTCATCATCTGAAATTGAGATAGTCTCAGTTTCCTTCATTGCAGATCTAATAATATTAATTCGTCTGGATATCATTTTAAAAATGACCTTCAGTTGAGCTAATTGAGATGACTCTAAAGACCTTGCTAAAGATGAGACGACCGGATTATCCAGATTAATGTCAATTAGAGATCCTTTACTGGAAGCGTACTTTTCAAAAAGTGCCTGATTTGAAGAAGATCTTTGCCCGGCAAATTTTCTTACTCCTCTATTGTAGTACTCTCTTTCCGCTTCTGTTTTTAATTCTTTAATTGCTGAGTCAAATGCATTTCGCAGATCATGAGGAATAATAATCTTTGATTTTGCTACATTAAGATGTAAAAGGTGATCTATTGAATTACCAACGTCTAGTCGTAATCGAGCTAGTTGTAGCCTGGGAGCTTTCTTTATTAAACCATTCCATCCACCATAAAGTATTATTCGATTTGATCGGTACACATAAATACCTTCCATGTCCATCAATCCTTTATTGACCGGGGTCCATTCACTAACACCAGAATTACTTTCCTTTATCGCTCTTGCTGGAAGTACATATCCACTAATTTTCACTTTAGATTTATTCAGATCTCCTGTTTTAGGTTGAAGAGGTCTAAAGTCTTTAATATGAGTTGGAAAAGGGTTGAAAGGATCAATTAAAAGATTATTTACTCTTATTTTTAATGAATTTGTTTTGTTTTCCATAAACTTGTGAAAAACTACTGAAAGATGACTTACAGTAACTTCGTCTAACTCTGTCTGAAGAGAAGATTTAATCTTGTCCTTTTTTAGATAATTTTCGTATTTGTATAAACCATACCAAACCACAATGGTATTGGTCTTTAGATGATTGAATGAATTATCAATATCGATATAGGTTTCAGACAACTTTCTGTATTGTGAAATCAAATAGTTTATTTCTTTCTCTGTATTAATTTTTATTTTCCAGCCTTCTTTTTCTAAAATGTCAACGTCCCAGGTCACTCCATTAAAAACTTTGTCCTTCTTCCTCTTTGAAAGAACCGTGAATTTTCTTGTTTGCGAAAAGGAAGCAGTTTTCATACCAAGTCCAAATCTTCCCAGGTCACTGGTATCTCTGGAGAATTCTGATGAATTACTGGGAAACTGCATATTTTTTATGAGCTCTTTTTTTGTCATTCCATCACCATTATCCGCTAGGAATAGCATAAAAGGCTCTGTGGCCATATCAATTAGTACTTCAATTCTATTTGATTTTGCACTAATGGAATTGTCCATTAAATCCGCTAATGACGATTCCAGGCTATAGCCCTGTTCGGCTAAAGACTTTATTAAAAAATCCGCTCTGGGAGTTGCATCCTGTAAATTCATATCAGAAGCCTTTAAATATTTTGTGAACAATTTTGGCTAACTGAAATGCTAGGTATGGAGGCACTGCATTTCCTACCTGATGAAATTGAGCTGTACGTGGCCCTCTAAATAAATAATTATCCGGGAAGGTTTGAATTCGTGCCGCTTCTCTGACGGTAAAACTTCTGCATTGGTTTTGATCATAATGAATAAAGTAGTGACCATCTTTGGAAATATGGCTTGTTACTGTCGTAGCTGGTGAATTGGCCAGCTGAACTCTAAATCTATCTGTGAATTTCCCTGATAAAGCATTTTTATGATCTGGCAGAAGATCATCAGAGTACTTTTTGTAGTCAACCATTCTGGGGAATTTCTTGTAGGCTTTACTATAAACAGCCGCAAAAAAATATCTTTTGATGTCTTGATAAAGATGACTTCTTGACTGATGATTATTAATACCGGAAAGATTTTTATCGTAATACCAGTCTTTCAAATCTGACTTGTTTTTAGAAATAGAGCATTTAATATATTCCCCACCAATACTATTTTCAAATTTTAAGGATTTAAATTTCACACCTTTTTCACTGAAGCCATTTAACGAGAAAATTTCCTTACTAAAATCAGTCATGATCGATTTCCATTTTTCATCACTATCACCTATATAATCGTAAAATCTTTTTGTTTTTCCATTAGCTAATTTCTCTTCAGAAACCAATCTTCTATTAATACCGCTTCTAACTTTAGGCAAGTCAGATATTGCTGACTCTACTGTTGTTTCAGATAACTTTTCAAGAATACTTATTTTGTTATTAAAAGGAAGATCATTACGAATACCCAAGAGTATGACTCTGTGTCTTTTTTGAGGTACTCCATAGTTTTCAGCTCTTATTGTAAATTTTCTTTTATCGTCATAAAGTGGAAAACCATTTCTATCATGTGCTAACGGCTCGTTTACGAAAGAGTATATTTTATATTTTTCACTTTTATGCCTGGGAAATACTCTTGAGGGATTCTGTAAATCTTTTCGAATATTTGTGAATACACTTTCACCATCAATTTGAGCAGATAATAAACCTTTCACATTTTCCATGACAAAAACTGCTGGTTGATGTTTAGCAATTATTCTTAAGTATTCCTTGTATAAATAAACTCTGGGATCATCTTTAAACATTCCTCCATTCCTGCTTCGCCCAACCAGAGAATATGCCTGGCAAGGAGGGCCTCCAATCAATAGCCAATTCTTATTTCCATTCAATGCATTTGTAATTCTGGAATCAACTAACTTTGAAGGAAATTCTTTTGCACCCAATGTGGCAAGCCATGCTTCGTTAGAAGCGACCTTGTATTCAGCTTCGTATTTTTGAAATAGTTCTAGTAATGACATTTCTCTATCTTCAATAGTAGGAGCCTCCAGTGCTCTATAGTAAGCTGCTGGAATCTTGCCAATTTCAAATTGTCTTGTAAAACTCCTAAGCAATAGCGTTTTATGAGCAAATTGATCCTTTTCAATAGACAACCCAATATCGAATACTCTTTTTTTCCTTTTTATCAAAGAAGAAAAACCTTCCCCTAAGCCACCTGGGCCAGCAAACAAATCAATTATTGGTACCGCTTCTTTTAAATTCAAAATTTCATGTTTTTCATAGTTTAAAATTAAGGCTTGTTAAGTTTTTTTCACCTTTTCTTATTAAGTTTTACACTTAAATTGTAGTATCTTTTTAATACACTTTAAATCTCAAAGATACTTAAACTAATACAAACAAAAACAATAAATAATGATGCTGTAATCCATGCTAATCTACTCTTTAATCTAAATTATAATTTCCTAAAAAAGGATCATCGTATAACTATAACAATATATTTTTCATATCAGCTGTAGCTAAAAATAGTGAACCATTACTAGAGAAATGAATAAGCATATGAAGCCATAAAATCACCAACCTGATAATGATATGTCACCATCTCTCTGAAGTACAAAGAGGTATACGATCATATCTATTAGCCTTTCATTATACATTTTCAGTAACTGAATTTTCTCTTGTATCAATCACCTCAATTTTAATTCCGCTAAGTTTCACTCTTAACTGCTCAATTATCAAATCTATCCTTTGTTCGATAAATATGTCCAATGCATTTTCTGGCATCTCTGGCAAGGTTGACCAACTTAGAATTTGGTCAGGAATCATATGTGATTTAATAGCTTTAGGGAAGTCAGGATTTTTATCATAATCGGTAATGTACTCTAGCGGATTTTTATTACTTATTTCTAAATTGGTGATTTGTGTTAAGTAAGCAATATTCATTAATGAATTATTATGGATAGTATTTGCACCAGGATTTTTTGCAATGTAATCTGTTGGGAAGATATGGTGTAGATTTGGTTTATCTGTTGAGAAGAAGAAATTTTCAGCAATGACATTTCTATCTGTGTATTTCCAATCTTTCGGTTGATTAGATGCATAAAGAGAAAGTATTGCTCTTGATATAACACCTTTAGAACTGTATGAAGAATTTCTCAAAGTATCTCTATCGATTAAAAACCGTTCAAACTGATATTCCTCTTTGTTTTTTTCTTGATTTAAAAATATTATGTGGTTTTTAATATCAGTTGTATTGCTTAACAGATCATCTCTGTGCAAGCTATTAAACCAAAAATACTTTTTTAGAAAATCGTAATCTGGAGAATTGTTTTTATAGAAGTAATTAGATATTGTTAGATAAAAATATCTATACGGAATTAGTCTTGGTCCCTTTAGGTTCAATGTGTTTTCAAAAAAGTCGAAAGTCTTTAGGATTGCTTTTTTTGCGTCTATCCAAATTGTTTCTATTTGTTCAGTTTTAATATCGTTTAAGTACCGAGGTGTAATGTTTGCTATTCCAGAATTTTCAATATTCTCCCGAATCAAAATTGATAGAATTTGCAAGTAGTCGAAGTCACTTATCTGCAGAAACCTACTATTGTTAATTTCTCTAAATCCATCAATTAGGTCTCTTAAATAAAATCCATTATCCGTATCAGTTTTTGGTCTAAATGTTTTAGCGACAACGATGTCAAAAATATCTAAAGGCTTACCTGCTTGATTGATTCGTTCAAAAATTTGACATACTTCTGAAACCTTTATGCCTTTCAATTCAATGAATGAAAGGCGATAGTTATCCAGCACTTGTTTCATTCTCCCTAATTCTTCAATATATTGGTGATCAAAATTTAGGTCTATTTCTGGGTGCTTAATAACTGCTTTTTGTATGTCTGTATATTTTTCTTTTATGTCAATCAGTTTTAAAATTAGACCCTCATCAAATTTTTTCTTTTTGCTGATATTTCTTTTGAATGTTCCATTTTTATCATCTATTTCATCCCAGTATAAAAAACGTCTTTTATAACTTTCATCATCAGTGTCATCAGAATTTTCAACTGTAATATCTACATAGAGTGCTGGGTTAAAATCATCTCTTCCTTCAATTTTCCCTCCATAAAGCGAGGTTAATAGCGAAGTAGTTCTTTGTTGGCCATCCAATAAATATTGATATTCAGTTCGGTTGAAATTATCATTTACTAATTTGTGACCGCCTATCTCTCTGTGATTTTGAAGTTTTAAATCAGTCTTCCATACGAGAATACTGCCTAGAGGATAAAATTTATAAATACTATCCCATAATTTTTTGACATTCTCTTTTTCCCAAACTACATCTCTTTGAAATGTAGGAATCTGATAATCCTGATTTTTTAATTCATCAAGATAAGTTGTAATTCCTTTGTCCGTTGGCTTAATTCTGTCTGTAAAGTTCATTGTGTAATTTAATTTTTTTCTAATGAAGGATTATGTTATACGCTACATATCCCTATCTGTCTCGGCTAATAGGCAAGATCGCTCCTATCCACTACACACTCATCTACTATTAGCTTCAATTATAAAATAGTAATATGGCATAAATAGGCCTTCGTAGCAGAAATCCTGCTCCTATTTAATCGAAATAAGGCTAGTAAAAAACAATCAGTGACCGTAAATTAGGAAAGTAAAATAGACATTGAGTATACGTCGCATCCTCTATCCGGTAAGTTTTCTCAAGGTAGGTATTGGTAAAGGTATCAAAAACATACTAATTACCAAAATAAAAAGTAGATCTCCCCCGAAATCGCTAGGGCTTGGGTTTTCTACTTCTCCCCTACACACGCTAAGTCACTCCACTCTGCACTAGACCAGGCGAAGACCGAGATCCATAACAAATCTGCGTTGTTCGTTACTTCAAATTCACCTATTCAGATTCAATTTTCCGGCTCTATTCCTCAATACGAAGCAATTAAAAGCAATTGTTTATTTTGTTTTAAATAACAAATAAAAAGTAGTATTATTGTATGTCCCAGAGACTAAATATTCTAACAATATTAAAATCACCAAACCCAATTTACTATGCTCGACGCTAAAAAAACGACCGCTAAAAAGGCAACAACCAGAAAGCCCGCAGCTAAAAAGACGACTGCTAAAAAAGCGACCACCAGAAAGACTACTACAAAAGCCCGGTTAAAGCGACAAGATTTAAACGCAATTGCAAAGCTCGCCAAACTCAGTATTTCTACCCTGGTTAAATGGTACGATGGAAGTTTACCGGTTAAGCCCCAAACCGAATTAAAAATTCTCGAAGCCACCGATCAATTTTTCGTAGAGGAGGTAGAAAGGTTAGAAGAACACTTTGAGAAACTAACCGAAATTGAAAACCGCATTTCACTGCAAAGAACCGGAGTGAAAGAAGCGATTCATTCA
>Ga0115031_1001448_pt1 | contig 17657 bp, 8 predicted proteins | sample Maine_Asex4_meta_FD_87301 | JGI IMG/M metagenome (GOLD analysis project Ga0115031, IMG submission 87301) | Marine algal microbial communities from Maine, USA - Maine_Asex4_metaG | ecosystem: Host-associated > Algae > Red algae > Unclassified | place: Maine, USA | collected 2015-01-05
TTATTTTTCTAGAGTAGCCCCAGGCTGGTGACGAACTAAACCTTTGTGATTTGTTCAACCGTATAATGAGAATTTTTTCTAGAGCATATTGTTTTGGGAATTTAACCGATAGCAAAATATTTGGTGCATTATCGAGCTAATGAGTATAAAAATAAGCTGAATACGTAACAGTTTTATCTGATTTGTTTATCCCGGGATAAATTCCTTCCATATACGAAAGAGGTCTGACGATAGCGTTAGACCTCTTTCTATTTGCTGGAGAGTTATAATTATTCAGCTAGCATGCTTTATGTTAGGACCGAATTGATTGACTCTAGCGCACTAGATGCAAACATGCGCGTCATGGAATCACTATCGTGACACGCTTCTTCAATCAGCGCCAAAGGGGCAGCTTCGAGCTTGATAAGCAGATCGACAATCTCAAACCGAGTTGCAGAGCTAGGCGTATTCTCATATGCCCAGATCAACAGGTGCGTTAGCTCGGGATGATCCTGATATTGCTGGCCAAGCATCAAGATATCTGAACACAATGCATGGCACAAATAAACATCATCCGGAGTGGAAAGCGCCTGTTCAATGCACGCGGCATCTTCGGATTTATAGTTCTTAAAAAAGAGGCGCAATGCCCCATTGTGAAGCGCTTTTGGTGAACCTTGGAGTAGTTTAAAGATAAAATTGCGTAGGTTACTGTCCTGTATGTTAGAAAGTGCATTGATGGCGGCAGTCTGGATTTCGGCTGATTCATGCATAGCAAGGCACAGAATTTTGGCGTCTAGCCGCGGGATAGGGCTCTCTTTAAAGACCCGGAGATAACACAATTGTAGGTCGAGACATTTTTCATCTATCAATCGTAGAAAAACGACGTTTAGATCCTGTTCTGTTGCCTGTTCATCTGCCCAAACAGTATATGGAAGAGGATCGTCGCCTAAGTTAGATTCAGCAAAGGTAAAGAGTTCATTTGGCGCGCTGCTTTCTATAACAGGATGCTCCACCAAAACTTGGGCCACCTCATCGACCGATTCTGTATAATGATGTTCATCCGCCCACATTTCTGGTGATGAAGCGACCCAACTCAGCAGGGGCAAAAGAATATCCTCAAGCGGAATTCTCTCTTTAATGGTTTTTAGCAGGTCGACAGTAGGGAAATTATGTGACCCTGCAATTAAACATTTTGCAACGGCGTCTGCAACATCATTTAGCTCATTGCGCTGTGCAAGGCCAAGCAATAGGGCCAGTACATAGTTATCCCCGTTACCCGATGATGATTGCGCAATATTGTCGCAAAAAGCGTAAAAGGCATCGTCACAGCTGTATGAGAATTCAGCAACTAGTCGTAAAAGCTGACGCCAATCATAATAATTATCTGCACTATACAGTGCTTGAATAATCGCATCTTTATAGGTAAGCGGCGCGCCCGTTTTTTCCAACAGTTGAAATAACCATGGCGCACGATCCTCTTCGCTGTGTGGATCATGAGTCACGTTGTGAGTGCATGTGTATAGCAGTTGCACCCGATATAGCTCATGATTTTCGGGAGTAATGTGCGAGTAGGCCCGTCCAAGCCCTTTTCGTAATGCTGTGGAGAATTCTTCTTTGGATAGTAGCGTTCTATTCACTTGTTGCATGATCTGTCACCTTTGCTTAGTACTGTTCGCGGACCAGAAAATGTTTGCACAGCCATGTATCGACTCACCATAGCCCAAGAAGGATAGATTTTTAGAAGAGAGGCTATAAAGCAATCAAATCTAAGCGACTATGGTTTATTTATTTTAAAATAGAGGAATACACTCAACGGGAGTATGCAACCACTCGAAGATTATGTGCACCTAGTGAGTAAATACAAAATTGCTTGGCAAATTTTTTTGGCTATGCTGCTTGTTAGGAGGTGTTATGCTAAACTAAAAAAATAAGGTTCCAAACTAGAACAATTTTTCTGGTTTAGCTGCGGCCATACTGAGCATCTTATTTTTCGAATGGCCTTAATTATCAGCACATATGCGCATGGGGCGTTACGCGCATATAGATATATAGACGCAACAAGTCTTAAAAATCTTTCATACTAATTTATAAAAACTTAAAAATTGGCTCGTTTGAGGGGTTAAATGTTGTAATCAAAAACGATGATATCCTGGCGAATGGGCCGGAGAATGTTGCCAAGTGCTTTGTGATCGGGGTGAGGCAAATAATAATCTCGAGCCGCATCATCACGGAAGGTCATCATGACAGCGTGGGTAAAGCCTTCGTTTTTTCCTTCGGGACTGTTGTTTGCGCCAAATTCAACAGAAAGCACGCCATCAATTTTTTGTGGCAGATCAAGAAAGGCTTTTTCTAATATGCCGATCTCTGATGATTGCGTCTCGGACTTAAATTTAAGCAGCAGAATGTGGCGGATCATTGTTTTGTCCTTTTGGGTTCCTTTAGAAAAATAAGTATACGCGGAGAAGGCGTTCTCAAATGCCGTGTCTTTAAGCAGAAGGTACATTAGAGAATGCACTCTTCACAGTTTATGTACATCTATTTTTCTGTAACGGACTTAATTCGTTGAATTGGGTTGCACCTATATTTGTTGGATTTAGACTAACTTTGGCTCTTGACCATTGTAACTTGGGCGAGCCGATACTTTTGTTGTTGGCAGCGTATAGCGCGTGGATCGACCTTGCCCAATGCGCGTCAATAAATCTTTGTCGATTAGATCATTCAAGTCGCGGACCGCTTGCTTTTGCGATACACCCGCAATTTCTTGATACTCGCGATTGGTGATCCGCCCCTGCTGCTTGACGTGATCGAGCGCCTGCTGCTGGCGTTCGTTTAGCTCGAATTTTTGTGGGCGTAGTGCCAATCGGGGGTATGCTATTACTACTGCCGCAAACTCGTTCTTGGCCCCTTCATCTCCAAGTTCTGTCGCTAATCGAAGCCCTTCTGAATAGTAGCGATGCATTTCTGTCTCGTACCCTAACTCTGCATAGGTTTCTGCTAAATTGCAGTATGCACGAATCAGAATTGATTGGTTGCCTAACTCGGCAGCAATCTCAGCCGCTTTGCCATAGTACTGAACCGCCTTTTCTTGCTGATGCAAATAGAAATAGCATATGCCCATGCTCATGTCGCAGAATGCTTCCATCTGTCGATTGCTAGTTTCGATGCAGAGAGCTCGGCTTTTGTTTAGATACTCTAGTGCCTGTTCATGTTTGCCACCTGCACTCAAGTGATTCCCAAGATTATGCGACGTGTTTGTCATGCGCTCAATGTCTTGGATCTCGTTTGCAGCTAACCATGCCTGCCAATAATGCTCCTCTGTTTGCACAGGATTATTCTGTTTAAGATGAAAAACGCCAAGGGCATTGTGCAGATCGGACCAAGTTGCTCTATCCCCTTCATCGATTTTTTCGCGTGCTTTATGCAGGCCATTTTCCGCCCGGGCCAAATTAGGTCTTTGTTGTAAAAAAATCCATGATTGATCAATATAGGTACGAACCAAAAGTGGTGTTACTTTTTTTATCTTCCAAACATCTGATCGTCTTACCGCATCACAATTTAGCTCTTCGAGTAGCCGGATTGCATAATCATAATGAGCCAACGATTCATCCATGTTTTTATGTTCAAAAGCTTTCGCACGACGGTAGTAAGCGAGAGCCTTTGTCTCCTTTGTGAATGCCGATAGGGCCTGACGATACTCCTCGACAGCCGCATCAATATCTTTGTTAAATTCAGCAATTTCTCCTGCTACAATTTTGAGTCTGGGCCACAGTTCGCTGGATAGTTCTTGCTGTGTGAAGAGCGAAACGAGTTCGGTCAACTCTTCGATCTGCAAACTATCGACGATATCGCGCTGGTGGTCAATTATCAGCTGCGCCGCGTCTTGATACTCGTTTGCGATGCGTAGGTGACGTGCTGCATCCAAAAACATCTGCTGTTGTAAATAGTGTTCACTGGCTGCACAGTGCAAATGTTTGCGCTCATCTGGCAGCAATAAGGTTAGGACAAAGTGGCGCATCTGAGGCTGTAAGACCAACTCGGTGCCCTGCTCATTACTGAGCAACATATTGCTAGTCACCAAATGATGGATACTGATCTGGATATTGCCCAGTGTAGGCTTCTCTTTACCTGTTTGGCTGGCGAGCTTGTGCAAAAGCGCGGTAGGGATAGAATGGGGGAATACACAGATCGAACGCAGTAGACGCTGCTCTAATGAATTATGGCGCGCATATCGATCTGCAAGTGCATAGTTGCGTCGTCCATGCTCATCACTAGGCTCTGAAATCTCCGCGCGCAGGAGCCTCGATAGGGTGGAAATAGCCTGGGGACGTGATTGGTAGAGTGTCTGTTCGGCAATTGCCATCTTTTCTGCTAGTTCCGACGCGCGCATCCCTCGTATATAAAAATGGTGCAAAATATTGTAGCTGCGCCAAGCAGAAAGCAACCAGCTATGCTCGCCCGATGGACGGATCCGCTCAACCGCCCAGCGCAATAGAGATTGTGTTAAACGCCCGCGTTCATCCGCGCTAACCTGCTCGCCGCTTAGGTATCCACATTCAAGCAGCGAGCTTTGGGCCAACTGTGATGTGGAGAGTGCTAGCACATCGCCATCGCGATACATTTTCAGCGCATCGCTCACCATGGCGTCTAGCTCTTCTTGCGCTAGGTTGAGCAAAATCGTGTCGCTATAGGCAAGATCTGTCTTTAATCGTGTCATTTATGCCCCATCGAAGCGTATTAGAGTGTGTAAATGGATTATTCTTGTAGAGAATGTCTTATTTACTTAACTTTTATATATGCTATCTTATTTATGTATGGATATCGAACCAACATGACAAGCATAATCTTTTCGGTTCGTAGGATATTACTTACTCGCATTCACGAAATCCTAATCTTACTTGATCCAACTATGTGTGACTTTAGATGCTACCTACACAATACATCATACGTAACCCAAAGATTAATCGTGGATGATGCACTACTGCTGGATGTAAATACCATTAGTATGAGACAAAACATACCTATCCCCCGATAGCATGTTTTGTCGCCATAACTCATTAATATTATTACGAATTTTGAATTCATTTGATACGGTATATTTTTGCTGTGCTACAAGACAAAATTGATTACACTTAAGCTGAACTTTATAGCATTTGGTTCTTGTAGAGTGTGATTCAATTGTGGAGTAATGTTTTATATGACAACTATCAATAAGCTATATCGCCTGCGAAATCTATTTATTCTCATCGGTGTTGCAAGCATTTTTGCCGCTTCAATGTTAATATCGTTTGGAATTTTGTCGAATGACCTCCAAGCGGGCTCGAACTCTGCACCCCAGACAAGCACTGCGGCCCATTCATTATCTGCCACGGGCATTATAACATCCACGGATCTATTGGCAATCTATGCGCTGGCATTTGACAATGACCCGAATGATCCAACAAGCCTTTCTCTCTACTATACGTCTACCGTTAACAGTATTGCCAAGGCTACCCTAAACGCACCGGATAAGACCGCCATTATTCTTGCGGATTTGGATAGCCTACTTGATACGCATCTCCTGATTGCTCAAAATGGGCACCTTATTCCAGTAGATGGGCTGCCGATGTTGAACCCAGTTGATGGGACGATTTTACTGGATGACTTTACCGACGAATATAATATGGCCGATGGGTTACAGCTTGGCTATTTTTTGCAGTGGTCGCGCCAAGCGTTTAGTGCAAATGTAGTTACATTTTCGTTCTTGGGGCATGGTGCACCAATAGTCCCTGATGTGATTCCTGCATCAGGAGCACCGGCAGCAACCCCAATACCTAATCCGACAGCGACGCCACCATTCGCTGACGGCGGGCTTGCAGAAGGTAAAGTACCTATACCGCCGCTACCCGCACGACTTTTTGCTCATTCTGGTTTTACCGACTACCACTCGGCCAGCTTGATCTCGATCCATGCGCTAGCAACCGCGCTAGAGATGGGCACAAACGACGGCGCGGATCCATTCCAAACAGTGGATCTTGTGCAATGTTTTGCCTCGTCAATCGAAGAGCTGTACGAACTGTATCCCTACGCCGAAACGTTTACCGGCTCGCCCAATTATGCGTATTCCAAGCCCGAGATGATCGGCACTGCGTTGCGCGCGATTTCTAGCGACATGACCGCTGTGCAGATTGCGGACACATTGATCCAAACTTACGACAATGAATTGCCTGCTGCTGAACATCCACGCTTGTTGGTTGCTGTTGAGAGCAGCAAAGTTGCGGCTATTAAAGAAAGCTGGGATATGACTTCGCTGCACCTCAGCGAGCTACTTACGCAAGATCGACAGGCCACGCGCAATAAAATTACCAATGCGTACGATGCCAGCGCCAAGTATGACACAACACTCTGTAGCGATCCCGATTGGTTGCTTGCAGTTCCCGATTCGGTTTCGGATATGTCGGACTTTGCCAGCCAAATTAGCACAATTTTCGGCCCAACTTCGCTCGCAGGTTCGTGGGCATTGACAACCACGCAGCGCATCGATGATGCAATCATATCCCGCTACTCGCGTAACGGTGTCCCATGGTTTGCTCAAAGCGATGAAAACAATATAAACCAAGCCGCTGAATCTACGGAAGAACTGGCTGAATGGATCTTTAACGCCCCGGGAATTTCGATTTATACTGATTTTGGGGCAACGCTAAACGAGAAAGGCAACCCTGTAGAACTTGATTGGTTTTCTGCTTGGTATACGAAAACAGCAAATGTCGCACATCTTAACTACATCAATCCACTGCCCTATTCATTTTTGAGTGCCGGTAACAGCAATATCTCTTGGGCCGATGTCTTTAGCCAGTATTGGGAAGACGTCACATTTGAAAATGTACGCTGTGAGCCCGCATTTTTGGCTGGACGCGGTAATGGCGAGCTAGCGGTTCTTGACTTGATGCCAACCACATCGGCAAATTTAGTCATTGCGCCAGATTCTACCGTAAGGCTCAATATAAACAGCGCTTCGAATGAAGTTGAATTGATTCGCTTCTCGACGCAAATCAGCACATCGATCGAAGCGGTGAATCCACAGGTTCGCTTTAATATCTACAACGGCGCAGACGAACAAATTTTTGCTGAGGCTGTTTCGGCTGGCTATCTAGAGGCTGGTGAGATAAAGCAGATTGAATCTGCCTATCGCTGGCCGGTAACTGCACCGGGTATCTATACGTTTGAGGTAATTCTTGATGCGGATGAGCGTTTTGTTGAAAGCGACGAGGAGGATAATATTGCTCGTTTTAGCGTTCGGATTAAATCTAGCGTCACGACAATTCGTTTACCGTTCATTGCACAGTAAAGAGTAGGCTGGGTCAATCGGATCTTATGTAGTCGATAGCAAGCGATGTACTTGGTATGAGAGTCCATAATGATTGATGACGATATCAACCACATGAAATCTTAAAGAGCCAGTACTCTTTTCGTGGGCCTACTTAATTATTTGCTAACTATTTCCCCTATGTTGACAAGCCATTATTTTGCTGGTGAATCAACACCTATAGTTGTAAAGGAGTTTAAAATGAATCATAATTTAGAAAAGAATCACACACTCAGTTTGCCTCTTCACTGGAAGAAAGCAAGCACCACATGGCATTCGTACCGACCGCTCGTTGTCGGGTTGGCTCTTTGCATGACGTCGCTTTTGTTTGTCAACACGTGGCAACTTTTTGCCCAAAATGACTCATCGATCAATCTTGGCAATCATGGTGTTGTGCAATTTGTCGATCCGGATGGCGTCAATGCCTTCTACTTTACGGACTATTCATCTGCCACCACGGTAGATTTTGCTGCGTATGAACTTTCTGCTGCGCAATTTTCTGAACTATATTATAGCACGAATGAAAACGCTAAATTAGCGCTGCCCGATGTGAGCGGATTTGCAGAAGCTGCAACGTGGCAGGTGGATCTAAATACGGCTGAACGATTTGGCGAGGTCTATGCAACAACGCTGCCTACCGTTTCTTCGGGCCTTTATTTGGTAACGGCCACAGCGGATAATCAGGAAGCGAACAATCAAGAAACGGCAGCATCGCTTGCGGTAGTAAGTCGACAAGCGCTTCTGTTGAAGCATACACCAACGGGACAGACCACCGTCTGGGCCACGAACTTGCGCGATGGCGCGCCGTCTGAGGGCATGACCATTACGCTCTATGATGCCGATGGCAACACATTGGGGCAGGCTGTGACCGATGCGCAAGGTGTCGCCAAGATTCAAACAGATGTTGCTGCGGATTACCAGAGCGAGCTTTTTGCAGTTGGTCAACTTGGTGATGAGATTACGTTGACCGGTGCGGGCAATATGTGGCGCAAATATTCGTACATGCAGTGGTATGGCGATGCAAGTAAGTACAACGCATTCATCAACACAGATCGGCCGATTTATCGCCCGGGTGACACGGTCTCGTTTGCGGCTATTTTACGCGAATCGATTGACGGCGTCTACCAGTCCGTTAGCACCACAACGCCGGTGACGGCAAAGCTTAAAGATTCGCGCGGAAACGAAGTGACGACTGTAACGTTGACGCCAGATGAATATGGCATGGTTCAGGCCGACTATATACTGGGCGACGAACCCTCGCTTGGTTCGTATCAGGTGGAGCTAACCGTCGGCACTATCGATGAGAATAATGCCGGATCGTCCACGATTTTTCGGCAAGAGTTTAAGGTCGAAGAATACGAAAAGCCTGAGTATAAAGTAGTGGTTTCGGCCTCCAAACCGTATGTGATCTCGGGTGATGCGTTCAATATTACTGTGAACTCGGACTACTTCTTCGGGCAGCCGGTGCGTAACGCGACCGTCAATATCAAGGTCTACAAGACGCGTAATTACTACTATTACTGGTGGGATGAATCCGATGTCTACTATCCATCTTATGGCCAACGCGAGCTGCTAAACGAATACAACGGCACGACCGACGCCAATGGCGTTTGGAGCCAAGAGTATACGGCTGATCTGGGAGATCAGTATGGTGCTGCCTATTCGATTGTTGCCACGGTGACGGATGAGCGCGAGCGGCCGATTCAAGGCTCGGCGAATGTGGCTGTCCACTGGAACACCTTTACCTTGCAGACGCGTACAGAGAAGTATGGCTATGAATCCGATGAGCCGGTTCTGCTCAACTTGACGGCTACGGATCATGATAAGCTTCCCGTGGCTGGACAGAGCATCAATGTGAAAGTCGAAGATAGAGTCTACACGGGCTCTTGGCGAGATAGCTACTTTCAAACTGTGGCCGAACAGACTGTTACCACTGGTGCGGATGGTAAGGCGCAGGCCAATTTTGGGGCGTTGGCGCAAGGCTGGTATCGCGTTACATCAACCACGATAGATGCACGTGGCCGTGCGGTGGAAGCGTATACATATATTTGGGTCTATGACCGCACCGCAAACCAATGGTATTACTATAATGGAGAGCAGCTCTCCTTAACGGTTGATCAGGCTGAGTATGGGCCGGGCGACACCGCGCAGTTGCTGATCCAATCGCGCATTACCGACACAATGGCGCTGGTGACCATTGAGCGTGAAGGGGTGCTAGATGAGTTTGTGGTTCAGATTGATGGTCCGGTAACGACGCTAGATATTCCGATTAAGGAAGCGTATAAGCCCAATGCATTTGTTAAGGCGCATATCTTTGCGCCAACGGATCCAGAAAGTCGAGACGATAATATCTACCGCGTACCGCCAGAAGCTGAACTAATTATTGGCAGTGTTGAGTTAAGTGTTCCGGCTGCGGATCGTCGTTTGGATGTTGAGATTTCTTCTGACGCTGCCGAGTATGGCGCTGGGGACGAGGCGACTTTTACCTTTCAAGTGAATAATGCCAGCGGAGAGGGTGAAACCGCACGCATTATGGTTGCGGTGGTGGATGAGGCTATCTTCTCGCTGAGCGAAGACTTGACGGCGGATATTTTTGATACATTCCATGGCAAACAGAGCAGCAATATTTTCACGTACGGCAGCCCCATTTCCCCGTACTTTTATCAGGATTTTTGGCTAACGCCAACCGAAAGTTTAGAGGATGACGGTGTTGGTGCCCCCACTGGTACGCCCGAGGCTGATCGCACGGCTGACGGGGAGGAGGTAAACACCCGCCGCATCTTCGAGGATACCGCATATTGGAACCCAATGGTCACTACCGATGCAGATGGTGTGGCGACTGTTACGGTTCCGCTGCCCGACAATTTGACCACATGGCGCGTCATTGCTCGGGCCGTTACAATGGATACGAAAGCGGGCGAAGAGACTGGATCGATTCTGGTGACGCAGGAGGTGATCGCTCGTTCAGTTCTGCCAAGATTTAGCATTGTGGGCGACCGCTTTGCTGCGAGCGTGGTAGGCCAAAACTATACGGGCCAAGAGGCAACGGGCGAACTTTCGATGGCCGCGGATGGACTGATGCTGCTGGACAATACTGCGCAGAGCATGACCATGGCCGATGGCGCATCGGGATCCGCTAGTTGGACTGCAGTGGCGTCGCAGGTTGGTACGCATCTGGTCACATCGACGGTGTCGCTGCCAACGGGGGGAGATCGCACCGAGCTGCCCTTTATTACCAAACCATTTGCTATCCCCGACCGGCAATTCTCGTCGGGTCAGGTGACAGAGAATGAGCCGCTTGCACGCGAGACATTCGATATTCCGCTCAATGCCGTCGACGCCGCAACCGAGCTAACGGTCAATCTATCGCCGTCGATTGCACTGAGCTTGCTCGACAATCTCGATTCATTGATCCGTTACCCGTACGGCTGTGTGGAGCAGACGATGAGCCGAATGCTGCCAAGCGCGGCTGCATCGAAGGTTTATGCGACTCTGGGTATTCCAAATCCCAAGGCGGATGATCTGCCCGAAATCATGAGCAAAGGTGTACAGAAGCTCTATGGCTATCAACATGGCGACGGCAGTTGGGGTTGGTTTTATGATGATGAGCCCGGCACGTATCTGACTTCGTATGTGCTCTTTGGGCTGCAAACGGTGCAGGATGCTGGTTTTGAAGTAAGCGAAAGTGCGATGGCGAACGGGCTGAACTATTTGCAGAATAATGTTGGCAACACGGCGGATAAAGGCACGCAGGCTTATGCTTATTTGGTGCTGTCGCAAGGCAATCGAGGAGACTTGCCCGCCATGCAGGCGCTGCTGGCCGATGTTGACTTGCTGAACCCATTTGGGCAGGCGATGCTGGCTATGGCGCTGAATAATGAGGGGGATGCGGCGGGCGCAAATCGGGTGATCGATGCGCTGCTGGCCGACGTGCAGGAAACTGGCACGACCGCCTACTGGCCCGAGGATCCATACGAGGAGTGGACGTGGTACCACTGGCGCACCATGGCCTCGGCGGACAAGAACACGGCTGCGGCACTTCAGGCGATTACGCAGATCCGCCCCACGGAAACCCGCTTGCCCAAGATTGTGCGCTGGTTGATGAATGAGCGTGAATCAGTCAGCCGCTACTATCAAGCCGCTGGTTGGAGCAACACGCAAGCAACCTCCTTTGCCATTCTGGGGCTGCTCGATTATATCGAACTCTCGCGCGAGCAGGATAGCAACTACGCCTATACGGTGAAGCTAAACGACTCAACGATTGCCTCGGGTGAGGTAACGCCAGCCAACTTTGCGCAGCCGATTGACCCAATTGTGCTCTCGGGCGTGGATTTATCGCTGGGAGAAAATGAATTGGTGATTGAACGCTCGGACGCGGCCGATGGGGCCAATGGCGGAGCGCTCTACTATATGTCTCTGCTGGGGTTAGAGCTATTTTACAATGAATTTGAGCAGGTCAGCTCGGTGGACCAAGGGATCCGCGTGGCGCGCTCGTACGAGCTTGTCGAAGGGACGTCGCGAGCAGATGGTGCCTACAACGTGGGTGACATTGTGCGGGCTACGGTCCAGGTGACGTCGGACAGCGACAAGGGCTATATTCACGTCTCGTCGCCAATTCCCGCCGGGTTCGAAGGGATTAACAATCGCTTAAATACGGTTCAATATACGGGTGGGAACGAGAATTTCAACTGGTATGATTGGGGCTACAATCGCAAAGACTTCCGCGACGACAGCGTTGATTACTTTATCACCCATTTCTATCAGGGAGAGCGCGAATTCTCGTACTTGATGCGGGCCATTACCGCGGGCGAGTTTAGCGTGTTGCCAGCCGAGGTAACGGCAATGTACCGTGAAGAAATTTGGGGCCGTTCGGGTAGCGAGAAGATGTTGGTCGAGCCAGAACGTTTGGTTGAACGACCAGAATTGTTGGGCGATTTTGACAATGATTGTCGCGTTACTCGCTTTGATCTACAGCAGATTGCTGGCGAGTGGGGCACAACCGATTTGCCCTCGACCCTTGCGGGCAGCGATGGCGTGATCGACTTGACGGATGTAACGTTGATGGGCAAGCGCGAGGGCGCAAGCTGTGTGGCTGACTTCAGTGCGGCGCTCGATACGGCCAATGGCGAGGCGAAGTTCGTGGTCGACATTCCATCCGGTGAGTATAGCTATGGCGACACCCTCCTCGTAAACGTCTATCTTGCGTCAACGACGGGTCTCAATGGCTTTGATGTGAAGCTAGACTTCGAGTCAGGTGCGTTTGATGTGATGGATGTTGAGTGGGGCGTTGCATTGACGGGTGCGCTTCAGCTTGGTCCCGATGTAAATATCTCGGACGGGTATGTTACATTCGGTACGTACGACCTACCTGATAGTGTGCGCAGCGGGGATCTGCTGGCGACGGTGACGTTTGTCAACACTACGGTTGGCAATGCGACAATTCAGGCGGCCAGCGTACATGCGGTAAACGGGGCAGGTGATCTCATTGCTGCGGAAGCTGGCGGCGCAGGTGATTTCGCCATTCAGGGTGAGCAGATCTTTATGCCGGTTACGTTTAGATAAGTAAATTTTAGGCATCAAATAAAAAGAGTCCCGAGCAGATCTGCTCGGGACTCTTTTTATTTGATGCTTTTTTATTTCAACACTATGCTGAAGACAGGCTATATAAATGTGATTTTTGTGCTATTAACAGGGCTTCAGCCTGTTTTCCATACCAGACGCCGAGTTTCAACCGACGTTTGCTGGTCTAAATAGATAGTTACTTGAGAAGATACAATTCAGGCATTAAATAAAAAGTCCCTAGCACATGTGCTAGGGACTTTTTATTTAATACTTTTTTATTTCAACACTACTCGGGCTTTAGCGTCCCGATGATCTGCTCGAAAACTGGATCGGCACCGGCTCGATTGCCTAGTTGCGTACCCAACGTGATCAGATAGATCTGCTCTTCGTAAATTAATGCGGCAATCTTGACTGCGGCTTGCGCATTCATGCCAACGTTGCTGAGATCGGCTGTAGCGTCGCCAACAACAGACGGCAGGTTATTGGTTGTTGTGGCTTCGAGAGTCTCAATGTCGATATCGCCTAACATGGCCGAATTTAGCTCGATGACCTGCTCGACGTAACTTAGGAGGCCGTCGGCTGTAGCACCTGGCGCACCGATTACCGAGACGTTGAGCAGCGTGGGCAGACCACCAGAGAATGCATTTGTCAGATCGGTAACGGCAACGACGCCAACCGATTGACCCTCAGTTGTGTCCAGAAATGTTTGTAGATCCGCAACGGCAGCGCCTTGACCAAAGGTGTTGGCTAATGTAGCAATTTGTGCGCCACGCAGATCGAGCTCTGTCCAGCCGCTTGGGACGGCAAGTGAATAATCACGCTCATCATCTTCGATAGTTGTCCAGCCGCTTGGAATGGTGACCATCGCTTCTGGCGCAGCTTCGTCCATGGCATCGTCACCCATGTCTGCATCGTCGTCCATGGCATCGTCGTCCATGGCATCGTCGTCCATGGCATCGTCGTCCATAGCCTCGTCATCCATAGCGTCGTCATCCATGTCTGCATCGTTGTCCATAGCGTCGTCGTCCATAGCATCGTCATCCATGGCGTCGTCGTCCATGTCTGCATCGTCATCCATGTCTGCATCGCTCATTGCCGCGTCGCTAGCCATCGGACTGTCTCCGGTTCGGCTGTTGCTTGCCGTGGATCTAGGTGCTGGTACATCGGGCAGTTGAGGTGGCATGTCTGTGAGTAGGTTCATTGAGACCCACTCTCCACTTTCTACTTGGAACCATGCTCTGTAGGGAGTTTGGCCCACTAATGTAAGGGCGTCGCCTTCGCTGATCTCACCAACTTCATTATAGAGCGGACTTGGTCCTGCGTAGAGGCTACCATCACTGTTTGCAATGGCAGTTGCGCTATCGACGGTTGTAGATTGATGCGGTGTGGCGGCAAAGAGGGAGCCTGCACCGCCGATGCTTAGCAGTAAAGCAAGCACCATCGTCGCAAGTCGGAAAAGTTTCTTTGATCTGAGGTTGATCATTACGGTATTCTCCTTGAACTGTGGATTAAAAAATGGATAGAGTAGAAATGATTGTACTTATTAGAGCAGAGGCATGGAATTGACTATTTTTCCTAATTCTGTCACATTTGGTTCTAAAAAAAGATAATTTACATCTGTAGGGGCATGATATATCGTGCCCAACACGGTTAGCAAGATCATCAATCTTCGGCACGATATATCATGCCTTTGCGAACTCATTAACTATTGGACATCCCCACCAAATCCGATAGAACTAGATTTTTCTTTGGGAAAACGGTAGTGCTTCATTTGGCCGAAAAATATATCAATTTTGCGCATACCAATATGAGCTAATGAAAAAACTTGTAGATGCTGCGTAGAGGATTTGCTTAGGCCGAAGCAGAAAATAAGTCCCCGCGGAGGAGGCGCCCTCTAATGCTAGAGCCTGTTAAACGCATTCACATTAGAGAATGCTCACTCCGCGATCTGTGGTCTGTCTATATCTTTATTCTAGCCTTATTTGGTTGGTTTGTAGAGTAATCCAGAGCTGTCACGGTACACTATTTCTACCCAATAATATATTATTTACATGTAAATAGACTAGTTCTAGCACCGCTGAAACCCCCTACTTCGAAAGTTCCCTACCTGCTTTTGCGATAGATGCCGTACTCACGGCTAGGTATAAAGCCAAATTTTGCGTAGAGATCAACGTCGGTGGTTGCGCTGATGACACAGCCGTTGACGCCGTTGTTGTGCAGCCGTCGCAGGCTGGCATCGATTAGCGCGGCCCCAAAGCCTTGCCCACGGATTGTTTTGCTAATGCCAAAACAGCCGACCTGCCCCCACGGGCGCGGCAGTTGATAGGGATAGAATCGCTCTATCGGTCGATATGAATCTTCGAAATTGAGAAGACTAATTCCATCAATGCCGCGCTCGGTCCACATGATCATACAGTCCGAGATGCGTTCGGCTCTTTTTGGGTTTTGAAAGTCGTGTACGAATTGTGCAAGCCGCTCAGTATGGTGAGAAAACTCTTGCTGCACAAATGCTTGAATCGCGGCGATGTTGGCTGGCTGCGCGCTGCGCACGGCGGCATCGACTTCGCGCATGGTGGCTGCTGGTTGATAGCCTGCTAAGTTGGCCGCCATGTCTGTGACGGTTGTTTGCAGTGTATAGCCACAGCGGGTGAAGAATGACTCTGTTTCGAGTTCGATTGGTAGGCCGGGCACAAATGAATGGTCGGTTCCCCCTAACTGAATCACTTTGCAACCGGCTTCGTATAGCTGATCCTCGGCCCACTTGAGGAGCGCTTCTCCAATCCCCTGACTGCCTGTTTCGGGCAGCACCGCAAGCAATGTGATGTACCCGACATCAAGCTCGTTGTCCAATGGATTGGCCCGAGCGTCGATGATCACAGCGCCGATAGGTTCATCGTTGTGCCAAGCAAACGCGCCTTTATATGTATCCTGATTTTTTGCACCTAATATAGGCCGCAGATTGTAGGCGACGGCGCGGAGCGAGGTGGCGAGCGCGTGACCGCAGGCACCGGTCCACAAACCTGCGACTGCTTCTAAATGTTGGAGATCGGTGGGATCAATTGGGCGTAATGAGAAATTTATCATGGGCGAGCTAATTTTGTTTAATCTTCTCTGCTGTGTTTGGATCTGCTGGATCAATTTCTGGTTGGTCAATTGAAGTAGGCCAGAGCTCATCGTTTAAAAAGCAGAGCAGGCTGTCGACGATGCCCTGCGCGACAACGTCGGAGTTGGTTGTGAGCAGATCTTGATCGCCACGCATAAAGCCCATTTCGAGAATGGCGGCGGGCGTTTGTGGATCGATACGATTGAATACGTGATAGCCGAGCATATCGTGGGTGATGGTGTTTGAGTGGTAGGGCAGATTGGTTGCATTCGCATAGCGATTGTTGATGCAGGCCATGAGCCGCATTTGCCTATCGGGAATAATGCTTTCGGGAGCAAATGCTGCTTTATATCCGTTTAGGTTAATACAGCTATCGCTATGTAGGCTGAGCAGAACGTCTGCCTGTAGATCGCTCAATCGCTCATCTTTTTCGTCGAGCAGCATTATATCGACGGGCGGCTGGATCTGCGCGAGCCGATCTGCTACGTTTTGTGTAATTTTTGCGTTGACGTCTGCTTCGGTCAGGGTCACTGTGCCGTCGGCGTCTGTGCAGACCGCGCCAGAATCAAAGCCAGCATGCCCACTAATAATAGCGACCTGTTTTGGGGGAATGGGTGGCTCTGCGCTAAGTTGCTGCAAAAGGTCGTTGCCTGGTACGTCATATCCTCCGGCGCGCGCAATAATATAGACGAGCGCAAATATGATGATGATAACAATTCCTGTTAAAAATTGTTGAATAAGTTGAAGCAGCGAGTAGCGCAATTTGATCCCCTTGGCATTATTGTACCGAAGCAGTGATTCCTGTCAATTTATCTGAGTGACTAACAGAAGATTCGCTAACAGAACATTAAACAAAGCCAAATTGACAAAGGCACTTGCACAATATAAACTCTGATGTACGGTATGTTGATAAATATTTGCGTTTATGTGAAAGAAAGTAGTCTGTTGATATATACCGTACAGGGAGAATAAATGCTTTTCTTGACGTTGCGTCGGGCAAAAAAAGGAATAAATCGGGCCACCCGCTCATCTAATGAGTATGGTGGTGGTGGTATGCACCCAGGTTTAGAGAATGGCGTAATTTTGCGCGAGCGACGCGAATCAATGGGCGTTACAATTGATGAGGTCGAGACAGCCACAAAAATTCGACATAAATATCTTGCTGCGCTAGAGGGAGATGATTGGCAATTGTTGCCCGGTGAGATCGTGGGACGCGGTTTCTTGCGCAACTATGCATCGTTTTTGGACTTAGATCCAAATGAGATGATCGAGCGGCGGCGCGCACTGGCGGATGTTGGGTTAGCGCGCATCTTACGCGATACGAGCGCGGTTTCTCCGCTGCCGCCGGAACGTCAGGTTGATTATCGACCGAAAGAGGTGGAGCTAAAGGATGAGCCAGAGGGGCTGGATGAGATTGCCAGTCAGCAACGGCGTCGTCGCCGCCGCAGCCCTTTCCTTGGCTGGCTACTGTTAATGGGGGTTCTGTTAGGGCTGCTCTTTTGGCAGGCGAGTAATATTGGTTCGTTATTTGGCAGCATTGCCAATGGTGTGCAGTCGGGCGTGGCGGCTATTTTTGCGTCGGATCCGGTTTCTACTGCGGGGGATGTCTCGTTTACTGGTGATAAAGCCGATAATCAAGCTGTCGATGGTCAGCAAATTGATGGTCAGCAA
>Ga0115031_1001452_pt1 | contig 17646 bp, 16 predicted proteins | sample Maine_Asex4_meta_FD_87301 | JGI IMG/M metagenome (GOLD analysis project Ga0115031, IMG submission 87301) | Marine algal microbial communities from Maine, USA - Maine_Asex4_metaG | ecosystem: Host-associated > Algae > Red algae > Unclassified | place: Maine, USA | collected 2015-01-05
AGTCACGTTTCATTAGCTCCGGCGCAAAAAGGGTTATCGGCTGCCCCGCCAGTATCTTCTCTGTGAAAATCCAATAGGCCATATCCGGCCATCCCCATGGGCCGTATACTGTGAAAAACCGAAGACCTGTTTGAGAAATCCCGTATAACCTCGCGTAGCTTTCAGACAGCATCTCACCGATCAGCTTTGTCGCGGCGTAAAGCGATGCGGGCTCCCGCACGCGGTCTGTTTCCTGAAACCCTGTTTTCGCTTCACGCTCGCCATAAACTGAAGAACTGCTGGCATAGGCAAGATGCTCAAGGCTTTCGCAATGGCGGGCATATTCCAAGACATTCAAATGCCCCAACACTTGACTGAACATAGCTATGCGGGTTTTCGAGGCTATAAAGAACGCTCGCTTGCGCGGTGAGGTGGAGGATATGAGTAATTTTGTGTCTTCCAATGCCGTCTCCAAAGCGTCGTTTTCAGACAGTTCGACGGTATGAAATTTGAAATTTGGATGGGGCGAAAGCTGCGCCAAGCGAGCCCGTTTTAAAGCAGGTGCGTAATAGTCATTTAGGTTGTCGACACCCGTAACGCGGTGCTCATCAGCAATAAACGCTTGGCGGCATGAACCGATAAACCCTGCTGCGCCTCTTAGTAAAATATCCACGGATGCGCGATACCCCTTTCATCCTAGATATCCAATTTAAATCCCGTCATGGTCCTGTGTCGGCAAGTTATTCCCTCTACACAGGGACGGGCTCGCGCGCTAAGGAGATCTCATATTCAATGGCGCAGATAAGGTATCTAACATGACTAAATTCTTTGGAACAGACGGGGTTCGCGGGCTTGCTAATACGGGAAAGATGACGTCCGCAAGCATGTTGCGCCTAGGTCAAATTGCGGGTCAATATTTTGTCTCTAAGTCCGACGGACGCTCATGTGCCGTCATTGGCAAGGATACACGCTTGTCCGGTGACATGATTGAGGCTGCGCTGGTTGCAGGCCTGACCTCTGTGGGCATGGATGTGAAACTTGCGGGCGTGTTGCCGACATCGGGCGTGTCACTCATGACTAGAGCCTTCCGGGCTGACTTGGGCGTCATGATTACGGCGTCCCACAATAAATACCTCGATAATGGCGTAAAGTTTTTTGGCCCTGACGGATGTAAGCTCTCTGATGAAGCTGAAGCCGAGATTGAAGCCCTATTAATCGACGGAAGCGACGGCGCAGTCCCGTCCACTGAGCTTGGGCGGGTCAGTCGTCCTGACGGTCTCCAAGCGCGCTACATTGAGCTTAGCAAAGCGACTCTACCAGCGTCGCAACGTTTAAACGGGATGAAAATCGTGATTGATGCGGCACATGGGGCGGCTTTTGCCACGGCCGCAGCAACGCTGTGGGAACTTGGCGCAGATGACGTAATTTCCATCGGAGTGTCACCCACAGGCGATAATATCAATGCCGAATGCGGTTCAACGGCCACAAAATTGCTGTCAAAAACTGTTGTCGCAGAAGGCGCGGATGTCGGCGTCGCTTTGGACGGAGATGCGGACCGCCTCATCATGTGTGACGAGACCGGAAAAATCATCGACGGCGATCAATTATTGGGCCTTATCGCGATGAGCTGGCAGACACAAGACAGATTGCGTGGGGGCGGTATTGTAGCAACCGTCATGTCCAATCTTGGACTAGAACGCTATCTAGATGCGAATGGCTTGCATTTGGTGAGGACACAAGTCGGTGACCGAAATGTCGCTTCGCGCATGCGCAAGGACGGGTACAATGTCGGCGGAGAGCAATCCGGGCATTTGTTGATGACAGATTATAGCCCCACAGGCGATGGCATCATGGCAGCCATTCAGATCTTGTCAGAGATCAAACGTCAAGGCCGTCCGGCTAGCGAGGTTATGAATGTGTTCGAACCGATTCCGCAAATTTTAAAAAATGTAAGGTATTCAGGTGAAAGCCCGATGTTACACCCGAAATTGATTTCGGCAATTGAATCCGCGAAAGATGTCATGGCTGGTAGGGGGCGCGTCCTTATCCGCGCGTCAGGCACAGAGCCCCTTATACGTGTGATGGCAGAGGGTGACGAACCAGACAAAGTCGAAGCGATGGTTGATGATTTTGTCGCACTAATATCTCGACTAGGCTGATACTTCGTAATCCTTCTGCAACTTTTGTTTGTTTTCATGGCTTGATTAGCGGTGGACCACAACCGTTAGCGTGAAATATAATTTAACTATATGTATGCAAAATAACACGTAGATGACTTAGTCATATGCGGCCTTGCAACCCCAACAACGGGATTGTAACCCGACGCCACCAGCAGTCCTATCTTTTCTTTTGGAATCTTTTGATGTCAAAACGACCCGTCATTGTTCACTTTCATCTATTTAAGAATGCTGGTACCTCGGTCGATACTGTCCTGAAAAATAATTTCGGTGGTCGCTGGATTGAAATCGAAGGAGCTGCAGATAGAAAACTCACACCGGAAGCCCTAACTGAATTCATTGAAGCCAATCCGCAATTTGATGCCATAAGTTCTCACACAGCAATTGTGAGCTTACCCGTTATGGAGAACGCGAAGATCATTCCAATTTTCTTTTTCCGGCATCCACTTGACCGCATAAGATCGGCATATGATTTTGAACGCAAACAAGATGCTCAAACCCCTGGCGCAATAAAGGCGAAAGAGGGCGATTTTGAATCATATATGGATTGGCGCATGTCCACATCTACGCCTTGGCAGGTGTCGGAGTTCCACGCTTTTCGTTTAAAAGACTTTCATGAGTTCACGCCTGCCAAGCAACGTCAACTGTTTTTACCGAGAGCTAAAAAGGCACTCGATTCCATACCCGTCGTTGGCCTTGTTGAGAATTTCGACGAATCGATGACGAGGTTGGAAACGTATATCCGTGGATTCTTCCCCGGTTTTGAGGGTGAGAGCGTTCACGCGAACAGGACCGTGGACAGAGCCTTAGAGCTCTCAGAGAATGTTAATAAGTTTCGAGACCGAATAGGCTCGGACGTTTTCAGTAAGCTGCTTGAAAACAATGCTGTTGATCTAGAACTTTATAATTATGTGAAGTCTGAGTTTTTTCCGGCTAGTCGTTCTTAGTTAGTGATGCCAGACGTTCAGGCCAAACCCATCGTTCTGCTTATAGGTCCTCACCGATCCGGAACTTCTTTTCTGACGCAGGTGGTGAGTGTGCTGGGTTTCGACCTGGGACAAACACTGATGCTACCTTCCGTCGACAATCCGAGAGGGTTTTGGGAAAACCAAAAATTGGTAGAGGTCCACGATAAACTTCTCTCGTCATTTGATAAAGACTGGAGCACGATCGCGTCTCTTGAGGGCAAGTGGATGGATGATGCACGGGCGAGCGAGGCTGTAGAAGAAATTTTGGATGTGTTGCAATCCGACTTTCGGCCAAAAGAATCTTGGCTGGTTAAGGACCCTCGGCTTTGTATGCTCTATCCCATTTGGAAAAGAGTAGGCGAAACTCTCAATCGGCCTGTCAAATTGGTGACGATTATAAGATCACCTGAGGCGACATCCCGGTCGATGCAGATTAGGAATAATCTCAAACCCGAAGATGCTGACATCATCGCTTTGTCTTATTTTCAGGTCATGAATGAAAACTTGAATAAGGATATTGGTAAAATCTTCGTCTATGAGAATCTCATCCAAATCAGTGGCCGCGAGATTTTGGGCCACATCCGAGACGCATTGGGAATGAAATCAATCAAATCTAACCATAATTTGGCATCACAAATCGAACGTCTGATCATCGACACGTCAGGCAAGGAGATAGAGAAGACGAGAATTCATCAAACCTATATCGACATCGTAAAGGATGCGCCGGTCGTCACCGGAAAGGTCTTGGATGCTCTTGTTAAGGCTCTTGTCGATGAGCCTACTCGAAAGCGTTTGAAGAAAGTTTCTAATCGGAAAACTCTGCTTGATGTGTCTCAACAGCGAGTCTCATTGACAAAGGGTGAGTTGGACAAATATCAAATGATTGAACAGAAATTTGATGGACTTCGGGATCTGGTACATAGTCAAATTGAAGAAATCCGAGTTCTCAAGCACGAGAAAGGGGAGACGATTGCTGCCCTTAAAGATGAGCTTGGACGGCTCACAGGGGGAATAGCGGATCGCGACAACTTGCTCGCAGAGTCTAAATCGAAAATTTCGGGTCTCCAAAACCTCTTGGATAGTAAAATTCTGGAGTTCTCAAATGAACGAAAAAGGCTGACGGAGCAACAAAAGGCGCTCGAGAAATCACTTAAGAGTTCCAAGAGTCAGTTGGCAATAAAAAAGAAGGCTCTGGTAAAGACTGAAGAAGAACTTCAGAGCTCTCAAGAAGAGTTAAAGGCCAGCAAAGAACGAATGAAGGCGAAGATTCGCCGAACAGAAAAGAAGCTTGAAACTCAGTTGGCGGAAATGACGCTCGCGAAAGAGATGCAGGATGCATCAATTGAACTGGACGCCGCCCGGAGCAAGATGGTTGAGTCCACGTTGAACACCCGGATCGGCGAGATAGAGAGGCGTTTAAGTTATTACGAGAAATCTCCTATCAGGGCTGGTTTAAAACGCGTCAGTTTTTCAACTTTGAGAGCGATTAGGCGGTGCCTGCCATTGCCTGAGGCCATAAAGCTAAAAATAGCCCGCAAATTGACAGGTGTTGCTGTCGGGCTCCAGCCGCCGAATATTCTTTCGCAGTTCCCGGAGCCGAACAATTTCGCGGATGTGACTCAGCTTGATTTCGCTTTCACAGAATATAGGGATCCGGCTATCTCGATTGTCGTGCCTGTATATAATGAGATCAGCCAGACTATTGCATGTCTCAGATCCATTTACCTACAGGACGTCAGTGTTGATTACGAAGTGATTTTGGCTGATGATAAATCACCGGACCCGTCTCATGCAATTTTGAAAGAGATTCCGGGGCTTAGGTATTTCAGAAATCAGGCAAATCTGCATTTCCTCCGGAATTGCAATACTAACGCGGTCCATGCGAGAGGCGATTATATCGTTTTCTTGAATAATGACACGGTTGTAAAACCCGGGTGGCTTCAAAACTTGCTCGATACGTTCTTGGAAAATGACAGTGTTGGGGTTGTTGGCTCCAAATTAATCTATCCGTCCGGTGAGCTTCAAGAGGCCGGTGGGATATTATGGCAAGATGCTAGCGGCTGGAATTGGGGCAAAGGACAGGACGCGAGTCATCCTTTATATAATTTTGTGCGAGAAGTTGATTTCGTGTCCGGTGCTTCACTGATGATCCCTACAATGCTTTGGCGGCAGATAGGTGGATTTAACGAGGGGTTGGAGAAGGCTTATTATGAAGACGCGGACTTGTGCTTCCGCGTCCGGTCGATGGGGTACAAAGTTTTGTACCAACCCGAGTCTGAAGTGGTGCATATTGAAGGCCTCAGCTCCGGAACAGACCTAACTCAAGGTGCGAAACAATATCAAGTTGTGAACCAGGAAATTTTCAAAGAGACTTGGGCCACCGTTCTCAGCGGGCATTTGCCGAATGCAACAACGCCTTACTTAGCGAGTGATCGAGCAGTTAAAGGCCATATCTTATATATCGATGCAACGACGCCGGAGCCGGACAAAGATGCCGGTTCAGTAAACTCTGTATACTCAATGCGGCTTCTGATTGAAGCAGGATACCGGGTTCATTTCATACCAGGGTCAAATTTTGCCTATTGGGGTGAATATACCAAGGCTCTTCAGAAGTTGGGTGTCGAATGCGTTTACTACCCATTTTATAGCAATATAAAAAGTTACCTCGATGAACGTGGGGATATGTTCGAACATGTTATTGTCTCGCGCGCGGAGAGTGCAGAGCTCATGTTGCCGACGGTCAAGAAAATGTGCCCCAACGCTAAAATTATCTACAACACTGTAGACTTGCATTTTATGCGGATGGAACGTGAAGCGGAGATCCTGAAAGATGCCTCGATTAAAATTGCAGCAAAAAAAATGCGCATAACAGAACTGGGGTTCATCGAAGAGTGTGATGCAACGATTGTTTTGAGCGAAGTCGAACGATCACTGTTGTCGAAACAGAAATCCATAAAGGACAAATTGTGGACGATCCCGCTAATTCGTCCGGACGCGCGCCGTTTGGTTGAGTTCGAGACATCGGAAGATATCGTCTTCATTGGGGGCTACAAACACCCGCCAAATGTTGACGCTGTAGAATGGCTGGTGAAAGAAATATGGCCGGAAATGAGAAAACGGCTTCCGGGTGTGAAATTACGTATCTGCGGAAGTTCAATGCCGCCTCACTTTAAAGACTTTGCGGCTGAAGATGTTCTCATTAAAGGCTTTATTCCTGATTTAGATGGTCTTTTGGCAAAGACCCGTTTGACGATTGCGCCGCTTCGTTATGGCGCGGGCTTAAAAGGGAAGGTGGCCTCCTCAATCGGGGCCGGTGTGCCTTGTATTGGAACGGATGTCGCCTTTGAGGGGATGGCAGAGAAGGGGCTATCCGACATTAGGTTTTTGGCTACCACGCCAGAAAGCTTTGCAAAAATCGCGGAGACGCTTTACTTTGATAAAGAGAAGTGGACCAATGTATCGCTTGCGGGCGTAGAATACCACAACGCTAACTATGCTTACAGAAATGTCTCTGAGGTCTATCAGCAAATGCTCGACAGCCTTGTTTGATGAATTGGGCCCTCAAAAATATATCGGATGGTTTCCAGCGTAGATCGCTTTGGACCCGTTTGGCTATCACCGACATACAACAAACCTATCGCCGAAGTATACTCGGGGTGGCATGGATCTCCTTGTCTTTTGCGATGTTCATTTCTGTTAAAATACTAATTTTTGGCTCTTTCCCGGCAGTCGACAGAAACACATTCGCAATATGGTTGGCTGTTGGCTTTTGGATATGGTTGTTCTTGATCGATGCTGTGGTCGGGGGATGTAATAGTTTTATCGCCGCGCGCCCATGGATTATCGGGACGAACATACCTCTGTCCGTTTATGTACTACAAACAACGACCCGAGCGTTAATTCGTTTCTCCTTTGCATTGCCCGTTGTGGTGGGTGTGTTAATCTTCTTCAAATGGGACTTTAGCCCGCAGTGGTTTTGGTCGCTAGCTGGCTTAGCCGCTCTCATCATTAACTGTTTATGGGCTCAGCTGTTTCTAGCTGCAATTTGCGTTAAATATCGAGACTTTGGTCACCTGACGCAATCCATAATGCATGTGATGTTTTTTCTAACCCCCATTTTATATCAGCCAGAGCAGCTGGGAGACAAAGCTTACCTATTGAATTTCAATCCTTTTACTCATTACCTCGCGGTTGTTCGCGATCCTATTTACTACCAAACATTCCCTACCTTAAGCTGGCAAGTTGTAAGTGTGACGACTGTGTTAGGGTGGATCATTGCGCTGCTGGTATTTAAAAGACTCGGGCCCGAAGTGCCCTTTAGAGTATAAGTCATGGGTAATCTTGTTACGGCAAAAGACCTGTGTTTATCCTATCCTGATCCGTCCCAGGGTATCAGAAACTTGCTCTCCAAACCTGAGCCTATGCCGCTTGCGTTAAAGCATATTAGTTTTACTTTGGACCCGGGGGAAAGGCTGGCCCTGGTCGGGCTGAACGGTTCTGGAAAATCGACGTTATTGCGAACGATTGCGGGTATCTATCCGCCAAAGTCTGGAACGCTTACTGTAAATGGTTCAGTTGTCGCGCTCTTCAATATGGGCGTAGGAATGCGTATGGATTTAAGCGGCCGAGAGAACATATTTCTGCAGGGCTTGGCGCATGGTAAAAGCCAGAAAGAGATGGCAGATATTGCGCCTGAAGTAATTGATTTCAGTGAACTTGGTGAGGTGATTGACGACCCTATTCGTACTTATTCCCAAGGTATGGCGATGCGCTTGTCCTTCGGTATTGCCACAGCACTTAGCCCTGAAGTACTTCTTCTTGACGAATGGATTGGGGCGGGAGATCGAGTTTTCCGTGCCAAAGCCGATGCGCGGTTGGCGAAAATGGTGGAAGATTCTAGGGGCTTCATTTTGGCGAGCCATAACGTGCATATTGTACGCCGATATTGCACGAAAGCTATGTGGCTTGATAAGGGAAAGGTTCTTGCAGACGGAGACATAGAAACCGTGCTAGCAGCCTTTACGGAAGCAACAAGCTAACGATCAAACCATTCCAATGAAAGATAGGTCAATGAAAACTGCGATTGTAACGGGAATAACGGGCCAGGACGGAGCCTACCTTGCCGAACTCCTTCTTGCTAAGGGCTACAAGGTCATAGGCACCTATCGAAGAACCAGTAGTGTAAACTTCTGGCGCCTCAAATATGTAGGTGTCTTTGGGCATGAAAATCTGCATCTCACTGAATATGACCTAACGGATCTCTCCAGCTCAATACGATTGGTTCAGGATACTCAACCTGATGAAATCTATAATTTGGCCGCCCAGAGCTTTGTGGGCGTGTCTTTCGAGCAGCCCATCACCACTGCGGAGATTACAGGGATTGGCCCCGTCAATCTTCTTGAAGCTATTCGCATCGTGAATTCAAAGGTTAAGTTTTACCAAGCCTCCACGTCAGAGATGTTTGGTAAAGTTCAACAGGTGCCGCAGACGGAAGACACAGACTTCTATCCAAGAAGCCCTTACGGTGTCGCCAAGCTATATGCGCATTGGATGACGATCAATTACCGTGAATCTTATAATATATTCGGAACGAGTGGGATTTTGTTTAATCATGAATCGCCGCTGCGTGGCCAAGAATTTGTCACAAGAAAAATTACAGATACAGTGGCGAAAATTGTTCATGGTCAAGCCAGAGAATTACGTTTGGGTAATATGAATGCGAAACGCGATTGGGGGTATGCCAAAGATTATGTCGAAGGTATGTGGGCGATGATGCAAGCGGATGAACCTGACACATATGTTCTTGCCACGAACCGGACGGAGACGGTGCGTTCCTTCGTCGAAATGGCTTTCAAAGCTGTCAATATCGAAATTGCCTGGAAAGGGCAGGATGAAGACGAAATAGGCTATAACGCCATAACCAATGACAAGTTGATTGTCGTTGATAAAGCTTTTTATCGGCCGGCAGAGGTTGAACTGCTCATTGGCGACGCTGCAAAAGCCAAGGCGAAATTGAGATGGGAAGCGCCAACAAACCTAGAGGAGCTTTGTGCGCTGATGGTGAACGCCGATCTTGAACGGAACAAGAGGGGAGTTTCGTTCTAAACGGCCCGCTATGACATTGGAAAATAGAAATGTTCTAATCACCGGGGTTTCGGGTTTTACAGGACGGTACCTCTCAGCTGCATTGGTGGATATGGGCGCCGTCGTTCACGGTTTTTCGAGTGCGCCGCTGGATGGCGCGGTAACAGCTATTAATGGTCAGAACATTGCGGGCTGTTTAACTGAGCTGGAAACGCTCATCAACGCTGTTGAGCTCACCAGTCCCGATTTTGTTATTCATCTTGCGGGTATTTCTTTTGCAAATCATGAAAACGCCTTGCCCTATTATGACGTGAATGTTCTGGGCACCGAGAACCTTCTGAAAGCATGTGGGCGGCGTGCTGAAAAAATTAGGAAAATAGTGATTGCGAGTAGCGCCGCAGTCTATGGCTATCCTCAGAACGATATTGTTTCTGAGGGTGATGCGCTAGCGCCGGTTAGTCATTACGGCGTGAGTAAGCTCGCGATGGAACATATTGCACGTACCTATAGCGGAAGACTTCCGGTGACCATTGTTCGTCCGTTTAATTACACCGGGCCCGGCCAACCTGAATACTTTTTGATTCCAAAAATTGTCAGTCATTTCGTAGAAAGAAAACCGATAATTGAATTGGGGAACTCGAATATTATAAGAGAGTTTTCCGATGTACGTGATATCGTCCGCTACTATTGTTCCTTGCTTGAACAGGATGATGTTGGAGCCGTCAACCTATGCACAGGGCAATCAAATTCCTTCGCAGATGTGATCCGTACATTAACGGAGATAACTGGTCATGAGATTATGATTGAAAAAAATCCGAAGTTTGTACGCAAAAATGACCTTTTGCGCCTAGTCGGGTCCTCAGAAAAACTCATCTTTAAAACGAAACTCCGCCCGGAATTTACTTTGAGGGATACACTTGTTGCTATGTTGAGCGCTGGAAAATAAGTAGCTCTTTTTTTTCTAGATAGTTTTAAAATTTACATTGTGAGTCTGACTCAGAAACGACGGTTTCAATGAAGTAGATAAGCTGATTACCGGAAACGCCTAGGGAAATGACAGAAGAGCATATCACAGATGCTTTCTTTAAGTTGACCACGAATAGCGCCGCCTTTTCTGTTCCGGTTCGTCCAAGGACCTCCATTGAATACTTAGTTCTGGATTTAATAATTTGGTTTAGTGACAATCGAAACGCTGAAGGTGCTTCTGGACCATGATAAAAATTACCATCTCCAAAAGTTCTGGATTTGAAGCACTGAATATTTGAGCTAGACTTTCTGATCTGTTCAGAATCTTTTGTGACCAAACAGTGGTTAAACGATTCAAAGAAACTATTCGGCGTCATGTTTTTCTTTCCAAAGTCCGATCCAAAGAAATCACCGTTCCAACGTTTGCGAATCCTTAGACATTCAGGATTTGTCAAAACTTCATTTTGATTCCAACCAGCCGAAACGCATTTTAATTAAGACGTCGGAGCTAACCCTTTACACGAATAACGATAGGTTTATTCATAATCAACGAAATTCCATATCTGCTAAATCTACTAAACCGGAGATAAAACACCTGAATTCATGCCGCTTGACATTCCTTTTTAACTCATCTCTATTCAAAAAGGTTTTACCAGACCCTCTGACAATTCAAATAAGATCATTTACAAGCTGTATTATGGAATTTGAAAGTTTTGACATTGATGGGTTGGCACTGTTCCGCCCTCGCGTATTTTCTGACGACCGCGGGAGTTTTACGGAGACCTTTAAAGCCAGGGAATTTGAGTTACTGACAGGTTCTTCAGCGACTTTTGTTCAAGATAATCAGTCTCTGTCTAATTTGAAAGGGACGATTCGAGGCTTGCACTATCAAGCGCCGCCGCATGCACAAGGTAAGCTTGTACGCTGTATCGCTGGTTCGATTGTGGATGTTGCCGTCGATGTGCGAAAAGAATCTAATACCTATGGACAGCACATTCGCGTATTTTTGGACGCGAAAAATGGTTCTCAGCTGTGGGTGCCGCCGGGGTTTCTTCATGGGTTTTCGACTCTCGAAGCCAACACAATTGTGGCGTATAAATGCACCGACTATTACGCCCAGGAAGCCGATGGAAATGTTCGTTTTGATGACCCTGATCTTGGAATCGATTGGAGCTTGGAACCCGGAACAGCTACGCTTTCTGACAAAGATCTAAAAGCCCCAGCGTTCAAGAGTTTTCAATCACCGTTTTGAAATCTGAATTATTTGCGCGCTTCGTGTAAATTCATGTGTCACTCACATTTGAAGTGCTTAGTAGGTCTGGCGGGTGCAGAGGCGTTTGGGTCTAAATAACAGCACCAGATTTATTATTGAGGAAATGGCAATGCAAAGAAAAGGAATCATTCTAGCGGGTGGCACGGGGTCACGGCTCCACCCTAGCACAATTTCGGTCTCAAAACAGCTTATGCCGATCTATGATAAGCCGATGATCTACTATCCGCTCAGTGTTCTGCTGCAGGCCAGTGTTCGGGAAGTTCTCATTATCACCACGCCGGGCGATCAAGCGGCTTTCGAAAACCTTCTTGGAGATGGGAAACGATGGGGATTGGAGGTTAGCTACGCTGTACAGCCCAGTCCTGACGGGTTGGCCCAAGCTCTTATTATTGCTGAGGAGTTTCTTGATGGGAGTCCGTCGGTCCTTATTTTGGGGGACAATCTTTTCTTTGGTACTGGATTTATGAAAACTTTGGCAGACTCCAAAGGGGATGGGGCGGGCGCAACCGTATTTGGATATGAGGTAGAAAACCCGACTGCCTATGGTGTTGTCGGGTTCGATGATCAAAAAAGGGTCGTTTCAATTGAAGAGAAACCTGAAAACCCAGCATCAAAATATGCTGTTACGGGGTTGTATTTTTACGATGAGCGCGCAAGCGAATTTGCAAAACAGGTCAAACCCTCCGAGCGTGGAGAGCTGGAAATTACAGCCCTTAATGAGATCTACCTGAATAATGGAAACCTGCGGGTTGAGCTTCTTGGAGATGGCACAACCTGGCTGGACACAGGCACACATAAGAATCTTTTTGAGGCTGCCGAATTTGTGAAGATCATAAACTCCAGAAAAGGCGTTCGCATTTGTTGTCCTGAAGTTGAGAGCTATCGTCAAGGGTGGATTACTTCAGAACAGCTGCTTGCTTTGTCCCAACCACTCATTAAAAGTGGTTATGGGGACTATTTGAAGTATGTGGCGTTAAATGAATAGATCGCGATAATTTCAGTTGAAAAATAGAAGGCCTAGCGCTTTTTACCCAAAATTGAGAATAATTTTTATCACGAAATTTTTTGCCATCTCACTTGGAATAGGAATTGTAATTTCGAATGGGTTAAGATACGCGATGGTCGACGTTATGTAGCTGGGGTCATCATCATGAAGTCGACCGAATTTTTTGCAATTTTGAATCACTTCGTCGTCAGTAAAGACCCGACTCAACTTCTGGGTATGAGCAACGATATAGAGGTTTTTTCTTCGAAAACATTGGGGAATGGCCAGCTCACGATTGGAGCGGATGCCCCGATTGCGTTCAGAGATGCGGTCAATGCCTATGCTAAGTCTAAAAAAGTCGTTAAACTGGATGTGGTCTCTTTGTCAGAGACTGACGCTGGCGGCATAATTGGCGTGAATGTCGTCAGTGGCCGCTCCAAATATGTGGCCGCTTTCTCAATTATGTTGAAAAAAAAGCAAATTACCGCTTTTGTAGAGTAGGGCTTATTTCGCTTGAGGCGACGCTAGGTTGCACACTTTGACGCCCGCTATTTCATATCTGAGGACATGTCATGCCTGATGATAAACCACGTCTTGGACGCCTCGTTGTCATTGGTTCTCGCGGCCAGTTAGGCCAAGCGCTGATGACGAAAGTGCCTTATGCGATTGGGCTCGCTCGTGATGAACTGGATTTGTCCCGGTCAAATTTGGGCAAGCATTTATTGGATACCCTTCAGCCGTTCGGAGAGATATCGGGCATTATCAACGCGGCTGCCTATACGGCGGTTGATAAGGCGGAGATTGAATTGGATTTGGCTATGCGCGTGAACAGTCTCGCACCGGGCAGTATAGCTGAATATTGTGAGACCCAAAACATTCCACTTGTGCATATTTCTACGGATTATGTGTTTTCCGGAGACGCCAACCAGCCTTATCAGCCCTTCCATCAAACAAGCCCTATAAACTTTTATGGTAGGTCAAAACTTGGTGGCGAAACTGAAATCGGAAAAACGAAGGCGACCTGTGCAATACTTAGAACGTCTTGGGTCTTTGATGGGATAAATAAGAACTTTCTGACAACGATGCTAAGATTGGCAGACACAAGACCAACACTTTCGGTTGTGAGTGACCAGATCGGCCGACCAACCTATACGGTGGATTTAGCAAAGGCGGCTCTTCGCGCCATAGAGGTTCTTAAAAGGGACAGTTCCAAGGGCGGTCTTTATCATATAAGTAATTGTGGCCAGCCAATAAGTTGGGCTGAATTTGCAAATGCTATCTTCGAAATATCCGGAGTGAAGACGAAGGTCGAACCCATTTCAACAGAAGACTATCCCACCCCGGCAGAAAGGCCTGCATATTCCGTGCTAGACCTGTCAGATTTTGAGCGTGCTTTTGACTTCACAATGCCGTCCTGGAGAGATGCCTTAAGTAGGGCGCTACAAGCGCGAAGTGATATCCTTTAGAAAATCTACACACCTTAGGTCGAAACGGGTCAGGGCGAGGAATTTGCGTTTAATTTTTGCTAATCTTTCCTACTAAGGCTTTATATGCGGGTGCGTGACGCTTAAGGCAGTTGCGAACGTTTCGACTGTTTAAATTATTTGAAAGTTGGGGAATTGCTCGATGAAAATACTTATTACCGGAGGCGCAGGATTTATTGGATCAGCCGTCTGTCGCCTTGCCGTGGCGCAAGGTCATCAGGTTGTAAATGTTGATAGCCTGACTTATGCGGCCAATCTCGCAAATGTGAATATGCTGAAGAGCCCGGACTACGTTTTTGAGCAGGCTGATATTACAGACGCCGAGAAGATGGAGGCAATATTCGAGACCCATCAACCAGACAGTATCATGCATTTGGCGGCCGAGTCTCATGTAGATCGTTCTATCTCAGGCCCGGGCGCTTTTCTAAATACGAATATCTCCGGAACCTTCATCTTGCTACAAACAGCTAGAGCCTATCGAGATGAATTGAGCGCCGACCGTCAAGACCGCTTCCGGTTTCATCACATTTCCACGGATGAAGTTTACGGAGATCTTGAGCCTGAAGATCCGGCCTTTTCCGAAACGACGCCTTACGCCCCGTCCTCTCCATACTCAGCGTCAAAAGCAGCGTCTGATCATTTGGTTCGTTCTTGGAATAGAACTTATGGGCTGCCGATCGTCATAACGAATTGTTCAAATAATTATGGCCCATATCAATACCCTGAAAAATTAATCCCGGTTGTCATTCTAAACGCGATGCAGGAAAAACCAATCCCGATTTATGGAGAAGGTACGAACATTCGCGATTGGCTCTACGTTGATGATCACGCGGAGGCGCTGTTACTCGTACTTCAAAAAGGGCAGGTGGGACGTACATATAATATTGGGGGAGACAACGAACGGACCAATATTGAGCTTGTGGAAACGATTTGTGACATTATGGACAGAAGATCTGACACCAGCTTATCGGACCATACTAGCTTAATAACTCATGTCACAGATCGTGCAGGCCACGATCAACGTTACGCTGTGGACGCGTCACGCATTAGAGATGAGTTGGGTTGGACTCCGAAGGTTGCTTGGAATGAGGGCTTTGAGCAAACTGTAGAGTGGTACTTGTCCCGAAAAGACTGGTGGGGGCCTCTGATCAAATTTTAGGCAGAAACAGCGTACAATAAGCATTTATCTGCGCTCGATGATCACAGGTGAAGGGAAAGGAATATTGTGCACCAAAACGCAACCAAATGCTATTAGTTTTAATCAGAATTATCCGCGTGTCTCATACATGATGTTTTGGACTTGATTTTTTAAGCTCTTCCACAATTGTTTTTTCGTATTGGCAGGCCTCAAGTTAAACAGCAAGTACCGCTTCGGGGGTTGCAAACACGGTAATTGATGTAGTCCGAAAAATTCGGACATTTTGCTAAGGTGTGTTTGCAGGCGGTAAGTCTGTCGCGCCGGCGTCTATATGGATGCCAGGATCAAAGACTTTCATGCGAAGGTTGGAGAATTGGCGGTAGAATGTGATTTTAGGGCCTCGCCAGATTTAATCGGTTTGAGGGCTTGAGGGGAGAGCGGCTGGGCGTCATCCCGTCCGCTGATTGATGGGTCTGATGGGGCTGTAGGCCATTTATCAGCGTACCAAAACAGCAAACCGGACATGAGCATCGGGTCTATTCTTACAAGCTTCGGGCGCTTTCTATAACGGGCCCGAGCCATGTATGGTGTAGGGATAACACCTATATCCCAATGCAGCGCCACTTTAATATCCGGACGCGGTTATGGACTTGGCGACCCGGAAAGTGCTGTCTTGGCGATTATCCAATACGCTCGGCACCCAGTTTTGCTCGAAGGTTTTGGACGAGGCGATTGAGCGATACGGGCCACCCGAAATATTTAGCTCAGGGCAGTCAGTTCACAAGCTTAGCCTTTACGAGTCCTTTGAAAGCTGCGGGCGACACAATATCGACGGATGGTCGCGGGCGATACCTCAATAATATTTTCATAGAACGGCTTTGGCGTTCACTAAAATATGAAGCGGTCTATCTGTATGAAATGGATAATGTCCATGCGGCCCAAAGCGTCATCGGCGACTGGATAAAAATTTATAGTCACAAACGGCCCCCCTCAACCCTTGACGGCAACACGCCCGATATGGCGTATGAGACCAAAGACAAACAGAAACTCGCGACACAAATAAACCCAGAGCAAACTCTAAATAAGCCGTGAAACTGTCTAATTAATCAGGACCACCTCACTAACGATAAAACACAGGAAATTGAACCGCCCCGGGTTTGCCGGAGCCTTCTAATGTATAGAATAGGAGTCATTATAAGCAATACGAGGAGCAGATTTTCAGCCCGTGTGATTTACTTTGCAAATGCACAGGGTGCGCGCGCGGGCCGTTCGGATGATGATTGAGCATCAGGGCGAGCACACATCCAGATGGGCGGCAATAGAATCGATAGCGCCCAAGATTGGATGCGCAACGCAGACACTTCACAATTGGATAAAACGAGCTGAGATTGATGATGGCGATAGGCCGGGCGTAACGATGGACACGGCTGCCAAGCTGAAGGCTTTGGAGCGCGAGAACAAAGAGCTTCGCCAAGCCAATGAGATCCTGCGCAAGGCATCCGCATATTTCGCACACCCTCTCGGCATTTGCTTCGCAATTGCCTGCTGGGCAATGAGCGGGAGCTCGACCGCCCGTTCAAGAGATGATCGCCTTTATCACCGCGCATCGTGATCAGTATGGGGTCGAGCCGATTTGCAGGGTTCTGCCGATTGTCCCATCAACTTATTATGCGCGGATTGCAGCTCAGACAGACCCAACAAAGCTGTCTGATAAAGTGCGGCGCGATCACGCTCTGCGGCCCGTCATTAAGCGTGTCTTTGCAGAGAACTACGGTGTTTACGGCGTGCGTAATGTCTGGCGGCAGATGCGTTGCGAAGGCTACAATGTGGCAAGATGCACGGTCGCAAGATTAATGCGGGATATGGGGCTGCGCGGCGTTATACGCGGAGAATCACAGCGCACGACGGTCAGCAACAGGGCTGATGTTTGTCCGGTGGGTTTGGTCAATCGGCAGTTCAAAGCTCCGGCGCCCAATGTGCTCTGGGTCTCTGACTTCACCTATGTCTCAACTTGGTCAGGATTTGTTTATGTCGCCTTCGTGATCAATGTCTTCGCCCGCCGCATTGTTGGCTGGCGCGTGAGCCGCACAGCTCATACGGACTTCGTGCTTGATGTGCTCGAGCAGGCTTTGCATCAGCGCCGACCGCAGGGCAGCCGAAGTCTTAATCATCACAGCGACCGTGGCAGCCAATATGTCTCAATTAAAATATACCGAGCGTCTTGCGGAGGCCGGAATCGAGCCATCAGTTGGGAGTGTTGGTGACAGCTATGACAATGCTCTCGCAGAGACTATCAACGGACTTTACAAAGCCGAGGTCATACACCGCAGCGGGCCGTGGAAGTCCTTTGATGCCGTCGAATTCGCGACCCTCAAATGGGTGGACTGGTTCAATCACCGCAGGCTTCTTGGACCTATCGGCAATATCCCCGCCGGCAGAACTTGAGGCAAACTATTACGCCAATCTGGACAAACGTCCTGTGGCCGCGTAACTCAAACCAACTAGTCTCTAGCAAACCCGGAGCGGTTCAAACCGGAACAAGCGGATTATAAGACGATTTTAACACGTTATCCCTATTAGGGTTGCTACACG
>Ga0115031_1001457_pt1 | contig 17632 bp, 8 predicted proteins | sample Maine_Asex4_meta_FD_87301 | JGI IMG/M metagenome (GOLD analysis project Ga0115031, IMG submission 87301) | Marine algal microbial communities from Maine, USA - Maine_Asex4_metaG | ecosystem: Host-associated > Algae > Red algae > Unclassified | place: Maine, USA | collected 2015-01-05
AGCCATGCAGACAGCCCTCCGGTAGTCTGCTCCGCCTGCAGGCGTTTTACATAGGCACGCACCTGGGCGCGGTCGGTAATCTCATCAGTCGTCTCAAAGGGCAGCATACTGGGATAGATTTCAGCGTGCACCACCAGTGGCCCATCGGCGGGAATATTGAGATCAAAATCTGTCTCAAAGGGCCAGATGAGGCTACAGGGCTCCAAGGCCTTATGTTCAAAACGCAAAGCATACAGCCTCGGAACGCCCAGTAAGGTCTGGCTTCCCACACTTCCCGTATAAGCAAGTTTCCAGGCGGCTTGCATCTTCGGCACCCGCTTTTCCACCAGGCGGCGTTCACGAAGTACTGCCTTTCTGGTAATTACCGGATAGCGGAAATCTTTTTTCGCTCCCAAAAATAAACCACTCTGCCCCACAGGCACCCCCCAAAACGGGCCATTACCGCGACTGATTCGCCGGTTGAATTCAGCACCAACGGTAAAACGATTACTACGGTTCTGGTCCGTATCAACTACCAGTTCCCGAATTTCTTCCCAGATGTTTTTCCAATTCGATTTTTTTCCAAGCTTTAGTGCTTTGGCCAGGCCTTTGGGGTAACCGAAGGAAAAATCCCAACCAACCAGTACTCTCTTACCCGTTTTTGTAAGCGACGCAAGGCGGCGCGCCAGATAAAGCGTACAATCTTGTCGTGTGCGGAAGTACCGCACGGAAACCTTCCCTTTCGCACTGCCCTGCGCAACCCAAATTGCATCCCGCGCAGGGCGCAGCGGACTCGGACGGTTACGAGCGCTCCAATCTACCGCGAAGAAGTGATCAAATGTGGGCAAAGGCTGAGTACTTATGCCACGAATGTAGCTAGTAGTGTTCTTAAGGCAAAGAGAAGTCCGGGTTAAATTGTGTCAAAACCAGCAGTAAGCTGGCGTTCTTATGCGGACACCCCGGCAAGGGCGTTTCTTTTCTCAGCGATTACGGGAGAGGTCAGGTATTCGTCGTACTCCAGCAAGCTGTCAAGCATACCGTTGGGCCCGATTTCAATGATCCGGTTGGTAGAAGTTTCAACCAGCTTGTGATCGTGGCTGCTCATGATAAGGTTCCCCTTGAAATCTACCAGGGCATTGTTCATCGCCGTAATGGATTCCAGGTCAAGGTGGTTGGTGGGTTCGTCCAGCAAGAGGAAATTGGGAGAGTTGAGCATCATCTTACTCAGCATACACCGCACCTTCTCTCCTCCGGAAAGGACACTTGAATCTTTGTGTACCTCCTCACCGGCAAAGAGCATTCGCCCCAGGAAGCCACGGATGAATTGCTCGTCCTTATTTTCAGAATACTGCCGCAGCCATTCCACGAGATTCAGACCGTTGGCTTTCTGAAAGTACTCCTCGTTTTCATTGGGCAGGTGCTGTACTTTGATGGTTTGCCCCCACTCGATGGTTCCGCTGTCGGCTTCCGCTTCTCCGGCCAGAATTTCATAGAATGCAGTCAGGGCGGTGGCTTGGTTGGCCAGCAGGGTGATTTTATCTCCACCATTCATGGTGAAGGAAATATCAGAAAACAATACTGTTCCGTCTGGTGATTTCTTACTCAGCCCCGTTACCTTCAATATCTGATCTCCCGGCTCGCGCTCGGGCTGAAAAGCAATGAAGGGGTACTTTCGGGAGCTGGGCTTAATATCCTCAATATTGAGTTTCTCCAGGGCCTTTTTCCGGCTGGTCGCCTGTTTTGATTTTGAAGCGTTCGCACTGAATCGCTGGATAAATTCCAGCATTTCAGCCCGCTTTTGCTCCATTTTCTTGTTTTTGTTGGCCTGCTGCTGCAGCGCAAGCTGGCTGGACTCATACCAGAAGGTGTAGTTGCCGGTATAGATGGTTGCCTGCTGACGGTCGATATCAACGATGTGAGTACAAACCATGTCCAGAAAATAGCGGTCGTGACTCACGATGATGATCGTATTCGGGAAACCGGCCAGGAAATCTGCCAGCCAGTGAACGGTTTTTGCGTCCAGGTCATTGGTAGGCTCATCGAGCAGTAGCAGGTCAGGATCACCAAAGAGTGCCTGGGCAAGGAGGACCTTTACTTTTTCCGGACCGCTCAGCTCCTGCATCATTTTATAGTGCAGGTTTTCCTTAATGCCCATATTAGAGAGAAGTTCGGCGGCATCAGAGTCGGCCGTCCAGCCGCCCATTTCGCCGTACTTGTTCTCCAGTTCGGCGGCGCGCATGCCGTCAGCATCGGTAGCATCGGGGTTCATGTAGATGGCATTCTTCTCCAATTCCATGGCGTAGAGCTCTTCGTGGCCCATTTTCACGGTATCCAGCACGGTGTGCTCTTCGAAGCCAAAGTGATTCTGGCTCAGGACCGCCATCCGGTTTCCGGGTTGCAGGCTGACCTCCCCGCGGGTGGGGTCCAGGTCTCCCGAAACAACTTTCAGGAAAGTAGATTTACCAGCACCATTGGCTCCGATCACACCATAGCAGTTGCCCTGGTTGAACTGGAGGTTGACCTCATTGAAGAGGACTCTTTTACCAAACTGTACGGTAAGATCTGATACATTTAACATAGAATCGGGAGCTTTTGGGGCCGCAAAATTACGGCTTTTTGCAACGGCAATCAAATGCACGACCAGCTTACTATTTTTTGGCCGGTTAGCAGGCCAGTGTATGGCGCGTCCGCAGGTGCAGGGTTAGGGAACAAAAGAGCAGTGGAAGACGGCTGTCCTCCACTGCTCTTTCAGCTTTCTTTGCACCTGCGGTAGCGCCAGGAAAGCTTATTGTATTTGAATTCCGCTACTACCGTGAACAATAAGGAAAGGGCGTTGCAGCCATCCGTAACCAAATGGTTGATTTACAGAAGAGTCGCCTGGTTTGTATACACAACATACAAAAATCCCCTTACGCAGTCAGCGTAAGGGGAAATGCAATCCGTTGCTTTAAAAATGCAACGGATTGCATACCGAAAATAAATTCATTACTGTGGTTTAGTCCACAATAACGCGGTGCGTTTCGGTCCGGTCACCAACGGTCATGCGCAGGAAGTAGATGCCTGCGGCAACGTTATCAGTAGGGAGATTTAGCACTCCCGTGCCTGGTTGCAGGTACTGGCGCGGGCCAACGGTATTACCGCGTACGTCGTAAAGCTGAACGCTGGTGGGCTGGTCGGCTTCAGAGCGGTCGGTCATTTCAATGTGTACCATTCCCTCACGAGCGGGGTTCGGGAAGATTCGTCCGATAGAAGCAGAAGCTCCGGCGAGTTGCATCTCCACAACATTGGAAAGCATATCACCGTAGACAGCATCGACCATGCGAACGCGGTAGAAGGTACGACCGGCAAGGGGGCTGATGTCTCCCTGACGGAAGATGGCCCGGTTGCTGCTCGATACGTAATCAGGAGTGTTGACTTCGGTTACCAGGCTAAAGTTCTGGCCATCCGTTGAGCGTTCGAGCTCGAAGGCATATGCCGTACCATCAGCGGGAACTTCCCACTCGATCATAACGTCGCGGTTCTGCAGGTTATTGACGGCACCGTTAGCGGTAAGGTTTCCTCCACAACGGGTGGGAGAGTTCAGTACAGAAACGTTGAACACCTGGGTGCTCGTACATCCGTTACGGGTGACGGTCAGGGTAGCGGAGAAGTTACCAAAGGTCTGCCAGGAGGTCGTAACCGTTGGCTGCGTGCTGTTGGTAACCGTTGCCGAACCGGAGAAGGTCCAGCTGAAGCGTGCACCGGCACCTGGGTTAACGGCCTGGAAGATGGCATCATCACCGACACAGATTGAGCTTGGCCCGCTGATATCAGCTACGGCGTCATCACCTACCTCTACCGTCAACACATTACCCTCAATGTAGGGGCAATTATTACGGCGTACACAACGAACAAAGAAGGTCGTTTCGTAAACCGGACCTGGTGCATAGTTGGGAGAGTTACTGTTCGGTAGTGGCTGCCAGTAGGAAATGTCCTGACCGGCGTCTTCCGTGTTAGACATCCAGAGATACTGAATCTGGCCAACGCCACCCGATGCAGGAGCGATTTCGGTAAACGGCTGAGGAACATTTCCTGGGCCACAGAGCGTTTGGCTCTCTGCGATGGTGCCAGGGTTGCTTACGTTCTCGCGACAGGGGTTGATGAAACCAGCATCAATGGTCAGGTTCTCTTCGTTAGGACCAACGGTATAGAAGCCAGTCATCAGCATGGCGGGGTCCATGTCACTATCCAGTGCATCGTCTGTACCAGCATTTGGCGTAGTCGGGATGAAATCTTCCGGCTGCTCGAAGGTGATCTTGTAAGTGCCCGGAGAAACGAAGAAGCAGTAGAAACCGTTTTCGTCGGTCGTCGTCATGTCCATGTAGGTACCATCCTGGCTAGTCACGGTGACCTTAACGCCTGGGATACCGGGTTCTCCGGGGTCCTGAACGCCGTTGCCGTTGATGTCTTCGAAGACGAAGTTACCCAGCTTAGCATTACACTCTTCTTCAATTGTAATGGTCCGTTGTGTTTCAACGATACACTCGTCAGTGTCAGCGGGGGTAAACCGGGCGGTGATCACGTTATTACCGAAGGGCAGCGCACCCGGGTCAATTCCAGTAACAGTATTTCCATTAATGGTGAAGGTCACGGTTCCGGCCAGTGGCTGGCCATTCAACAGGCCAAAGCCACTCAGCGAGAAGCTTTCCTCAAACTGACAGAGGCTCTCCGGTGGCAGGTTAGTGTACCGTACTACAGGATAGAAGCACTGGTTGGTTAACGTAATTTCGTAAAGGCCGTTGCTAAGCGTAACCGAGTAGGCTAAATCGTCCACGGCTACAAAATTGAGGCGGTATACAGCCAGGTTTTGCGCGCTTCCAGACTGGCCGATCTCGGAGAGCGTAGTGCCAACGGCAACCGGACTAGGCGCTGCCGGGGGTGCTGCGCTATTGGAAGTGAATAGATTTACAGCAGAGACAACCGTCCAGGTTTGTCCGGGGTTAGCTACAACTTCCATTATTCCGGAGAACTGCCCGTTGTCCTCGTCCGTAGCATTATTGAGGCAATTACAGCGATCAGTAATTTCCCCTACTGGCTCCGTGAAGAAGCCAGCATCAACGGTCATGTTGAATTCACCAGGTTCCAGATTGTAGGTCCGGGTCATGCCATTCATGGCAGGGTCAGCGTCGTTATCGGTTGCGTCGTTACCAGTATTGAACAGGGTTCGGATAAAGCCGTCTGCTTCGGGGAAGAAGATGGAATAATCTCCGGGGACAAGACCCATGAAGGAGTAAAAGCCATTTTGGTCAGTAGTAGTAGTAGCGATGATGACACCATCTGCATTTTTCAGAGAAACGGTAAGGCCGGGAATTCCAGGCTCTCCCGGATCTTGCTGACCGTCGAGGTCCCAATCTTCCCAAACATAATCACCAATTCCGGCGAATGCCTGTAGTGTACCTGTACATTCAGTAGTACAGCCGTTGGCATCCGTTACGGTTACCGAATAATTTCCGGCGGGCAGGTTGCTAATGGTAGGCGTGGTGGCATTGTTGCTCCATAGGTAGGTGTAGGGAGCGGAACCGCCGTCAATGCTAACGGACAGCTGTCCGTCGTTGCCGGAAGTAGCCTGCTGATCTACCACAACAGTACATTCCAGTTGTGGAAGCTCGCTAAGGGAAATGCCCGTAATTACGTCCGAACAATTGTTAGCGTCCGTGACCGTAACGGTGTAAGAACCAGCGGGTACATTGCTGATGTCGCGAGTAGTAGCGCCGTTACTCCATCCGTAAGTGTATGGAGGCGTACCACCAGAAGGCAGTACCGAGATAGAACCGGTAGCCGTACCACCACAAGTGATGGTCGGGGCGGTGATGGCAAGTGTAATGTCACTTGGCTGAGTAACGGTAAATGAAGCCGACTGCATACAACCGTTAGCATCCGTCACAGCAACCGCGTAGGTATTTGCTTCGAGGTTGCTGATGTCCTGAGTACTGGCACCATTACTCCAACGGTAAGTGTAAGGAGCTACACCTCCGCTAACAGAAATGTCAATAGAACCAGATGCATCATCATTACAGGCCGTCGGGCTGGCCGTTCCGCCAACTGAGATTGAAGCACCTGCGTCAATCGTGAAGCTACGTCCAGCCGTACAGCGGTTAGTATCCGTAATGGTAACGCTGTAGTTACCAGCTTCAAGGTCGCTGATGTCCTGAGTAGTTGCTCCGTTACTCCATAGATAAGAATAAGGGGAGGCACCTCCGGAGACAGAAAGGTTGATGGCTCCGGTTTCACCTCCTTCACAAGCAACATCCGTTACCTGAGCGGTTGCTACAATTCCGGCGGGCTGATCAACCGAGTAGCTGCGCGAAGCAGTACAGCCATTAGCATCCGTTACGGTAAGGGTGTAAGTACCAGCAGCAAGGTTATTGATGTCCTGAGAAGTAGCGCCATTACTCCATGAGTAAGTGTAAGGCTGCGTACCACCAGACACGCTGGCGTCGATGCTACCATCACTACCACCGTTACAGCTAATATCTTCAACACTGGCAGTAATTCCAATGGCCGATGGCTGATCAATGGTGAAAGAGGCGACTTCCTCACATTCGTTACTATCAGTAACCGTAACCCGGTAAGTACCGGCAGAAAGCCCGGAGATGTCCGGTGTCGATTGTCCGTTACTCCAACCGTAGTTGTAAGGAGCAGTTCCTCCGGTTACGGAAAGGTTGATGCTTCCGTCGTTACCATTAGCGCAGGTAGCGTCGGAAGGATCTCCTGAAACTACAATGTCACTGGGCTCTTCAACGAGCAAGGTTCCACTGGCAGTACAGCCATTGGCGTCAGTGACGGTAACTACGTAGAAACCAGCGGCGACATTATCAAGATCCTGGGTAGTCTGTCCACTGTCCCAGTTGTAGCGGTAAGGAGCAGATCCTCCGGTTACTGAAATGTCAACATTGCCAGAAGCATCGTCATTACAGGCCGTTGGAGAGGTTCCTCCGGTAAGGACGATTGCCGAAGGCTGATTAACCGTGAAGCTGCGTTGAACACCACAGCTATTGGCATCCGTTACGGTTACCGAGTAGTTTCCGGCGGGCAATCCGCTAATGTCCTGAGTAGTTTGTCCATTATTCCAGTTGTAGTTGTAAGGTGAAGTACCACCGGATACAGATAGATTAATTGATCCGTCAGACAATCCATTACACGATACATCACTGACGCTGGCAGTCGCATTGATTGCAGCAGGAGCGTTGATGGAGAAGCTGCGGGATGCCGGACAGCCGTTGGCGTCCGTAACCGTGATGGTGTAGGTACCCGCTGAAAGGTTGCCAATATCTTCTGAACTGGCTCCATTGCTCCAGGCGTAAGAGTAAGGCTGGCTTCCACCGGTAACGGTAGCATTGATGCTGCCGTCATTTACTCCATTACAGCTTACATCGTTGGTAGTAGCGGTAATGCCAATTGACGTTGGCTGTTCAATCGTAAAGGATGCGGTGCGTACACAATTGTTGGCATCCGTTACCGTAACGTTGTACGTACCGGCGGTTAGACCGGAAATATCCTGGGTAGTCCGTCCATTGCTCCAGCTGTAGCTGTAGGGAGTCGAACCACCGCTAACGCTTAGGTTAATGCTGCCATCGTTACCGTTGAAACAGTCAATGTCGACCTCCTGGCCGGAAACGGAAATGCTGGTGGGCTGGTTTACTACGTAAGTTCCCGTAGCCGTACACTCGTTAGCATCAGTAACTGTCACTGAATAAGTGCCGGCAGTAAGGCCATTAATTGTTCTTGTCGTTTGTCCGGTATTCCACTGGTAAGCGTAAGGAGACGATCCTCCACTTACGGTAAGGACAATGCGCCCTGTTTCTCCACCATTACAGTCAACATCGGTGACGTTAGGGCTGATGGTGATGTCAACTGGCTCACTAACAGTACCTGAAATAAGGTCAGTACAACCATTTGCATCAGTTACCGTAACGGTGTAGGTGCCTGCTGCAAGACCATTAAGGTCCTGGCTCGTTGCTCCGTTGCTCCAGGCGTAAGAGTAGCCAGGAGTACCGCCACCAACCGTCAGGTCAATTGCACCATCGTTGCTACCATTACAGCTGACATTCGTAGGCCGGACAGAAAGCTGTAAATCGTCGGGCTCCTGAACGCTTACCTGACCCGTTACTTTACAGCCATTGGCTTCCGTAACCGTAACCCGGTACGTACCCGCAGGGAGGCCGGAAATGGTGGAGTTGGTCATGCCGTTACTCCATAAATAATCATAGGGAGCGTCGCCTCCGGTAGCGCTAGCGGTAGCGGTACCATTACTACCATCATTACAACTAACGGGAGTACTACTCAGAGATACCCTGAGGTCAATATCGCGAATAGTAGCCGTTGCAGTTCCGGTACAACCGCTGGCGTCAGTAGCCGTCACGGTGTAAGTTCCAGCTCCAACATTGTTGATTGTCGGGCCGTTAGCACCGTTACTCCATGTATAAGTGTACTGACTTACCGGGCCGGATACCGGCGCAGCGGTAAGCGTTCCGGTAGAGTTGGCACCACAGAGAAGATCATCTCCGGTAATAGCCACCTCAACATCTCTGGATTCAACGATAACGTAAGAGCGAATAATTTCACATTCGTTAGCGTCCGTTACCGTTACCCGGTAAGTGCCCGCAGGCAGTGGGCCGATGCCCTGGCCCGTAACACCACCCTCACTCCAGGAGTAGGCGTAAGGAGGGTTACCTCCGGTTGGGTTGATGAGGATGAAGGCGTCTCCTTCACCGGGGCAGACGGAATTGTCGCCAGAAATATTACCCGTAATTTCGGATGGCTCGCTTATCGTTGTAGCCGCAGTTGCCGTACAACCACGCGAATCCGTGAGTGTAACCCGGTAAACACCGGGTGATAGGTTTGAAATCGTTTGGCCGCTGCCTCCGTTAGACCAGGAGTAGCTGTAAGGGCCTATGCCACCAGAAGGATTGGCAGTAATTGATCCGTCATCGTCACCAAAACACTGGGCGTCAAGATCAACGAGGGTTACCCCCGGAGGGTTCTCTTCAATGGTAGTACAAGCCACATATCCACAAAGGTTAGCATCTACGATGGTTACACAGTAATCGCCCGCAGGTACGGAGACCGCACGGGAATCAGCACCGGTAGACCAGTTGTATCGGTAAGGCGTAACACCACCCTGCGGCTCGGCCGTAATGATGAACGGGCCTTCACATTGGGTAGGATTTGTAATGGTTGCCGTAACCCGATCAGGCTCCGTCAACGTAACTGACCCCGTTCCGGTAGCAGAATTCGCGTCCGTAACGGTTACACTGTAGCTACCAGCATTAAGATTCGTAATTGTAGCTGTAGAACTACCATTACTCCAGGCGTATGAATACGGTGGAGTACCATTCGAAATGGTTACCATTGCTGTTCCCGAAGATAATCCGAAACAAAGGATGTCTTCTCCTTCTACACTAACGGATAATTGAGAAAAAAGAGCAGTGGTAAATAAGAGTAAAAGCACCATGAGACCCCCTCGTAGAGGTCTGGGAAAAAGTAGAAGTTTCGGCATAATGGAATTATGATTGATAAGCTAATGGGATACAAATAAGTCTCCTGGGAAAGAGACCGTCTTAAATTCGGTTCGGCCACAGTCAGGGACCGTAACCACAATAGAGGACAACCGATAACCGGGTAAAACCTACCGGTCTTACGGAAATCCTGTTTCTTCAGTAAATAGTCCCTAAGCTCTTAAAATGTATACATGGGTGGTATCTAACCAGTGCACAAGGTAATGATTCAGATACCGTTTACACAAATCCAAAAAAACAACCTGTGTTCACTATGACGCCAAAAAAGAAATGGGTCACATCAGGCAGCTTAGCCCGATATGACCCATTCGACAAATCGTAATCTCATGAAAATATTGCAAAAAAGTGGGCCGAAGCCCCGTAATCTTTGATTTATGGTCAAAACAAGGGGAGAAACTATGGGTAGTAAGTCAGCCATTCTTAAATCCTGGCTGACTTACTACCTAAGATAAAATCTCTGTGTGTATTTCCAAAGTTCCGATGCGTTCACCGGTCTTTGCTTTTGTTTGACAATACAATGATCGGGTCTCAGGTCGCCGAAATGAAAGACAGATTAATTGATTTGTGAATAACAACAACACACCTTACAAATATAAAGAACTGAAAACAAGGTATTTAACTTGTTTATTCGTGAATAAATTATACCAAAAGAGATAGCACCTCTGAAAAAGAAAATGTCCTTTTTTATGGCCTGGACCAGATTTTCGAGCCTTTTCGTCCTTTTTTTCATAAAAAAATGTGAAAAAATCTTGATTCCGCTCATTTTACTCAAAAGGAGAGGCAAAACGGAGGTCTTCCGCCAAACTTTCATCGGTCAGAGTACTTAGGAAAGCCAATAAGGCCGCCTTTTGCCGGTCATCAAGATCGAAGCCGGTAATGTTGGGGTCTTCATTCTCCACCCCATGTCCTCCTTCAGCATAATGGTCAAGCACTTCCTCCAGGGTTGAGAACCTTCCGTCGTGCATGTAAGGAGCAGTAAGTGCTATGTTCCTCAGGGTAGGTGTACGGAACTTCCCGTTGTCAAAACGACTACCACTTATTTCTCCGAATCCCTTGTCGGCAAAGTCGTCAAGGTTAGCAACATCATCGAGGCCATTGTTCTTGAAGAAATTATCCCCGAAAGAAGGCGCATTATGACAATGCCCACATCCAGGATGCAGGGTTCCCACGGGAACATCTTCGACAAAGAACAGGCTGTCAGCCCCCAACTGTTCCTCCTCGGTAAAAAACTCAGTATTACGGTACACCACACGGTCGAAGTGGCTATCCGCTGAGATGATCGTCATCTCAAACTGTGCAATTGCCTTCACCGCCAGCTCCCGGCTGATCTCGGAGGTGTTTCCAATGCCGAAGGCCGCTCGAAAACGCTGTGGGTAGTCTTCACTTCTGCGCAGGCGGATAAGTACGTCCTCCCAGTCCTCGTCCATTTCAAGCATATTCTCAACGGGGTGTATTGCCTGCTCCCATAATTTAGTTGAAGAGCCATTCCAGTTAAAGCCATTGGCATTAAAGGCCAGGTTGACAAGTGACATCGCACTACGTGTCCCCTGCCTGCCACCAATCCCCACTGCCAGCGCCCTGCCGTCGGTAAACGCCTTGTCTTGCTGGTGGCAATCAGCACAGGCGAAGGCGCTGTCCCGCCCCATAATCTTATCGTAAAAAAGCCGTCGTCCCAGTTCTATGCCCTCAAGGCTCAATGGGTTTGTTTCGTCAAGGATGGGCCGTGGCATAAAGTCAGGTACCTCCAGGCTGGTGAAGGAAGGTGAAGCCGGTCCGCTAATCACCCGGTCCACCGGTGCTACCGGGCAGTTATCACAGCCCATCGGCGGATCAGTCTCACAGCTCGCGGAGAGAAAGAGGATAGTCAGTGCCAGCAATAATAGTATACGTTCCATATCAGCAGCTTAATGGCCGGGAAGCCGGCGTGGACGATAATCCTCCTTGTTAACAAAGGAAGTATCCGTCAGGGTTTTCAGAAAGGACAGTAATCCGGATTTTTGTCGGTCATCCAGCCCAAGGGGAAAAACATTAGCACTCCGGTTTTCAGCGTACCGCCCGCCGGAGTTATAGTGTTCAACGACTTCTTCGAGGGCATCCATCCGGCCGTCGTGCATATAAGGTGCCGTGAGAACGACGTTGCGCAGGGAAGGTGTTCGGAACAGCCCCCGCTCAAAAGGGTTATCCGTAACCCCTCCCCTGCCGGGGTCACTAAAGTCGGCAAGGTCGTTGGCAAGATCCAGCCCGTTATTAAAAAAGCGCTGATTGGTAAAGTGCGGCGGGGTATGGCAGTGCGCGCATTCTCCCGTAGGAAGGTTAGCGAACGCTCCGTCCGGATCATCAGCTAAGTCAAAAAAAATGGCGAAACCTAATGCTTCCGTTTCATTGTAAGTTTCCAATCCCTGTTCTACGCGGTCATATTTACTGTTGCCCGAGATCAGCGATCGCTGAAACTGGGCCAGTGCTTTCCCGACGTGGTCCGGCGAAAGTTCTTCTCTAGTGTTTAGGCCAAAAGCTTCCTGCAGGCGAGGCCAGTAATCCGCGTGCCGCCGCAGCTTACTGATTACGAATGGCCAACTACCGCCCATTTCATTCGCCTCTGCGATGGGGTGCATCGCCTGGGTTTCCAGATCATCGGCCCGGCCATCCCAGAATAAGGTTTCGTAGAGGTAGCCGACATTGGTAAGGCCGGGTGCGTTACGACGCCCAATCAGGCCATTGATACCGATGCTCTTTTCCATTCCGTCAGTAAAAGCCAGTTCCGGTCGGTGGCAGGTACCACAGCTTACCGTTGAATCCGCCGAAAGAACGGGGTCGAAAAACAAATCCCGCCCCAGGGCCAGCCCAGCTCTGGTGGTAGGATTATCCGCGGGATAAATGATGCCGGCGAAGGCATCAGGCTCGGAAATGATTAAGGTGTCTTCGGCGGGCTGGCAGGCGAAGAAAAGCAGGCCCAGAGCCAGCGCGGTAATAAGGTAATCAGGAAGAATGAAGGAGGCGGTCAAAATCGCTGACTTAACGAACTTCCAGAACGAACTGATTCGCCAGCCGGTTCCAGATATCAATGGCGATGGCCTGGTTACCACCGTGGACACGTTGCTGGTCCGGGTTAGAAATATTGAATGTATTCGTACCGTCAGAAAGGGCGGCAAGTACATCAGCGACGATCGTCAGACGGGGGTCATTACTTCCGTCAATCGAGAAATTCTGGTCAAAGGTAAGTGTGGTAAACAAGGCATCGTTGCCCATGTGGTAGGTAAGCGGAGTATCGAATGTTCCGTCCGCTTCCAGGTCGGCATTCGCTTCGATCTTCGCAAAGACGTAGCGGGCGGCAGCGTTCCAGAATTCATTTTCGTTGAGGGTTCCGTTAGCGGGGAAGTTGTTCGGGTCCTGAGCGTTCAGCTCCGGCTTCACGCCGAGCCCGAAGCGGACACCAATGTAGTCTCCGGTAGGAACGGTAAAGGTTTTGGTGGAGACGGCTGCTTCGGTAGCGGACATCCAGCGAACCAATTCAATGTCAGAAAGCTGCACAGGATCCCCACCATCGGCGGGCAGTAACTCCAGGTCAGAAACGTAGTACTGGAAGAGCAACACCTTCAGTTGTTCTCCCGTAGGATAGTCGTAAGTAGCACTTTGAATGGCCAGGTCCTCGTCGCCAAATTCGCCGCGGAAGGCAACACTTATTTCTGCTTCGGTGCTCACGGGGTCATCATCATCCTCGCAAGCAGTAGTAAATAATAAAAGAGGAAGTAATAGATAAAAACAGGCTTTCATTCGGATCAGTTAAAGATGGTAATATTCGCGCATTGGCATTAAACAATCAGGCGCGAACGCAGGTGCCATGAAAGGACAGAAGCGCAAGGTTATCGCTGTCTGTTAAACGCCACATTACCCCCTTTTGATCTGCACCAATCCGCTATTTGTTGTCTTCCTGACATAAGTAAATCGCGAACACAGCTGCTTGCCCCCGCGTTATCATGAGCAGTGTATACATATTTTATTTAGTAAACTTTAAAACGTAAGACGTTATGTCTAACCCAACCAAAACAAAGCTTAACGAAGCCCTGCAACAACTCAGCTATGGCTTTTACGTAGTTGCCACCCGTGCTGACGGCGACGACCTGGCCACCCGATCAAAAGACTGGGTAAGTGTCGGAACGGTAAGCTGGGCGATGCAGACCAGTTTCCAGCCTCCCCTGATTACCATCGCCATCCAAAAGGACAGCAACCTGAATGAAACCATTCAAAAAAGTCAGGTATTCTCTCTCGCCATTCTTGGAAAAGACGAGCGGGCGCTGATTGAGAAATTTGCTAACGACAGCGATGTTGATTATTCAAATAATACAGTTAATGGAATCGCCTATAAAGAAGGTACTACCGGAGCGCCGATTCTTAACTGCGGTGTTGCCACCCTGGACTGCCGCCTCCACGATGCCCTCACAACTGACGGAGACCACCTGCTCTTTGTGGGATACGTTGAAGATGTAGTTGTAAATGGAGGTGAGCCCATTACTGAGCGCGACACCCGGTTTGAATATGCAGGCACCAAGCCCCGTAGTTAATCAAGCAAACTAAAGAAGGTCGGGCAACCTCAGCCAGGGAGAGCTTAGAATGAATTCTAATGGAAACATTGGAATTCATTCTAAGCTTATGCACCCATTTACCTTATCGGAAATAAGCTTTCGCTCCTTCCCGACACTGCCAAAAAACCATCTATGCACCTGCGCCCCGGCGCCCTGAGTACCCTCTCTGCCTACCACTTACGCAGCCTCACCATCTTACCCGGCGTAATGCCATCCATCCGGAAACTCACCTCATTAAAATAAGGTAAACGCAAGCGCGTCTTAGGGGTCCCGCTGAAGGCCCAGGGCTCCACCGGAAGGCCCAGCCAGTTCAGGTCAAACTCGCCATTATCATTAAGATCATGAAACAGGCCAAGGGCATATTCCTTGCCGACCATCATATCCGGAATCTCGATGTACACCCGTCCTTCAGCATTCACCTTAGCGGCTACCAAACGAGCTTTTTCCCGATCCAGAAAGTCCTCTTCCGAAGTATAAATCCCAACCCATATCGTTCCACCGGCCGTCCGGATATTATCTACCGACAAGGTCAGGGTCTGGGTAGGAGCCACCACCGGACCGGGCGCCGCTACACTCAAAAGCGTAAGCAAAGGCAAAACCAGTAATAGCGACAACTTGCGGATCATACCTGGTAAATAAGGTAGACGGTAAAAAAGATGTGTCAATCGTTGCTTCTGACTGTCTCTTCCCGACTAATGTAATCCTTTGACGGGAATGGTTGCGGAAAGACACTGGCTGCGGACAATGTAAAGGAGTCACACCAAACTTTGGGAAGTGTTTTGAAAACTTTCTTCTATCGGCAAGCTGGGAAGTAACCAAAAGCGGTCAGCGGTCAGCATTCAGCCAAAACGGCTCTGAATGCTGTCCGCTGACCGCTAAGAGTCTAATTATGTGGTATAGAACATTATCATCTCGGCCTATAATCAGAAATGACTCATGTTTAGATTGAGGCCTAAGGCCTACTTCTTAATCGCCAGACCAATCACCTTGCCGGGGTTATCAGGGTAGACCCCTTCAATGCCGACGGCACCATTGGCGCGACTCATGATCTTATTGAAGTCTTTCAGGTTGGTTACCCGGCGATCATCCACGTGGGTGATGATGAAGCCCGGGCGAAGTTTTGTTTGCGCGTCGAGAAGGCCGGATTTGATGTCGACGATCTGCACACCTCCGGAGATCTTCAGCTCTTCAGCAACCGTTTCATCGACGTCGACAAATTCAGCTCCCAGATCGGAGACGACTTCCGGCACGGGCTTTGGCAGGACAGCCTCCGTATTCCCTTCTGAATTCTTCAGACGGGCGGTAGCCTGGCGTTCGTTACCTCCCCGTTCAAAGGTGATGACGACATCATCTCCGGGCCGGCGGCGACCAAGCTGTTCGAGCAGCTCGCTGTTGCGCAGGGTCGGGACGCCGTCAACGGCCGTCATGACGTCTCCGGCCTGCAGGCCAGCTTCTTCGGCGGCGCTGTTTTCGGTTACTTCGTTGACGTAAACACCGTTGTCCCGGTCAATACCTTTCTCTTCGGCAAAAGCGGTGTTAAGCTCGATGATGCGTGCGCCCAACAGGCCCCGCTGCACGACGCCAAACTCGCGAAGATCCTTTACGACCTTACTTACGATGGCCGAAGGAACGGCAAAGCTGTAACCGGCAAACACACCCGTCGGGCTGCTGATGGCGGTGTTGATGCCCACCAAGTCACCGTTGATGTCGACTAGTGCACCGCCGGAGTTTCCGGGGTTTACGACGGCATCCGTCTGGATGAACGACTCGATGGCCAGCTCGCCGCCGGTACGGCGGACGATGTCGATGCTCCGCCCCTTGGCGGAGACGATGCCTGCCGTGACCGTGCTCGTAAGGCTGAAGGGGTTACCTACGGCTACTACCCATTCTCCGATACGAAGTTTGTCGCTATCGGCAAACTTTACCGTTGGCAGGTTGGTAGCGTCAATTTTGATCAGGGCGATGTCCGTCGTCGGGTCAACACCGATGATTTCGGCCTGGTAGGTTTGCATGTCGTTCAGCACTACCTCCAGGTTTTCGGCGTCGGCTACAACGTGGTTATTGGTGGCGATGTATCCGTCGGGGCTGATGATGACGCCCGAGCCGGAGCCCTGCTGCAGGGGTGCCTGCCGCTGGGGAGAGCGTCCGTCGGGGCCGGGCTGGCCGAAGAGGTCATGAAAGGCGTCGGGCATCTGATCCGGGTCGATGCCGAAGGGGTTACCTCCGCCGCCAGCGCCACCCCGGCTGCCTGTTTTTTTACTGGCCTTAATGTGTACCACGGCAGGCAGGGCCCGGTCGGCAGCCGTGGCAAATCCCGTTGTCGGAGCGGGGTTAACGTTGGTGGTAGACGTAGGATCAGCGAAGTTGGCGTATTCGGCAGCGGGCTGGCCGGCGACCTCTACGTACTTCACTTGCTGGTTCCAACCGAAGAGTTGGGCGCCGCCGAGGGCGGCGAGGCCACCCACTACGGCGGCCAGGACGATGAACAGTAGTTTTTTCATGCTTTATCTCACTTTTAAGATCAGGCTCGGTCATGCTGTTTTCTTCTGAATTCTCAAGTCATGAGCCAGTTTATCAGCAAAAGCACAGTACACAGAATGACCGAGCCCAAGCAACAACACCAGACACCATTAAAAATTCAAAATGATCATCACGGAATGACCGAAGGGATAAGGTTAACGCTATTCGACCACCGTTGTGGTATGAAGTAGACCATCCAGACCAGCATTTGGTTGGGTGGGTTAACGGTTATTAACATTGGTTAACGGGGCGTGTAGCCGGACTGAGCGATGGGCTCTCTCGTCGGCTTCGCCGGCTTGGTCGGCCATCGCTACTCTAATGCGCCCCATCCGGGGCTGGCATGTTTGCCAGGAAGGTATAATCTCGGAAGGACGTTTGGTAACGACTGGTTTTAATCAACCTCACAAACCGTTCAGAACTAATTTCAAAACTTGCACCTAAAGGAAACATATGTTACCTTAGACTTATGAATCCACTCAAAGATGCTCTTTGGAAAATTGTCGGTGTTCTTGAAGCAGAAGACATCGATTATATGATTGTTGGCGGCTTTGCAACAAGTTATCATAATCGATCAAGGACAACGAATGACATTGATCTAATCGTTCAGATATATGCGAACGCAGTAAATGACATTTTAAAACATTTTCCTGAATGGGACGATCAGGCCGAGACATTTACCCAATTATTCAAGGACGTTGGAATGTTCAATCTAACTGACTGGGAAACGGGCATCCGTTTTGATATTATGGCTTATGAGGATTCGGACTACAACTGGGCAGCCTTTCAACGAAGGCAGAAGCAACTATTCTTAGACCGCGAGGTCTACTTCTGTGCGATAGAGGATTTGATCATTGGAAAACTGAATTGGTACAACATCTCAAAGAGTGAAAAACAACTTGGTGATCTTCAGTACTTGGTAAAATCACCTGACATCAACTGGGAATACTTGAATAACTGGGTTCAAAAATTAAATATCAAAACACATGGAATACTGGG